>Ga0105854_1000032_pt1 | contig 87692 bp, 75 predicted proteins | sample OrgsoiDNA_201058_FD_89679 | JGI IMG/M metagenome (GOLD analysis project Ga0105854, IMG submission 89679) | Permafrost soil microbial communities from the Arctic, to analyse light accelerated degradation of dissolved organic matter (DOM) -... | ecosystem: Environmental > Terrestrial > Soil >... | reverse complement strand
GGCGCTGACGCCATTTCCCACGGCGCTACCGGCAAGGGTAACGACCAGGTTCGTTTCGAACTGGGTGCCTACGCGCTCAAGCCAGGCGTAAAAGTGATCGCTCCTTGGCGTGAGTGGGACCTGCTGTCCCGTGAAAAACTAATGGACTATGCCGAGAAGCACGCTATCCCGATCGAGCGTCACGGCAAGAAGAAGTCCCCGTACTCGATGGACGCCAACCTGCTGCACATCTCCTATGAAGGCGGCGTGCTGGAAGACACCTGGACTGAGCACGAAGAAGACATGTGGCGTTGGACCGTCTCTCCGGAGAACGCTCCCGACAAGGCGCAGTACCTGGAACTGACCTACCGCAACGGCGACATTGTCGCGCTGGACGGCGTGGAGATGACTCCGGCCACCGTACTGGCGACTCTGAACCGTATCGGTGGCGAACACGGTATCGGTCGTCTGGACATCGTTGAAAACCGTTACGTTGGCATGAAGTCCCGTGGCTGCTATGAAACCCCGGGCGGTACCATCATGCTGCGCGCTCACCGTGCGATTGAATCCATCACCCTGGATCGCGAAGTCGCTCACCTCAAAGACGAGCTGATGCCCAAATACGCCAGCCTGATCTACACCGGTTACTGGTGGAGCCCTGAGCGTCTGATGCTGCAACAGATGATCGACGCCTCCCAGGCCCACGTGAATGGTGTCGTGCGCCTGAAGCTGTACAAAGGTAATGTCATCGTCACAGGACGCAAGTCGGATGAGTCGCTGTTCGACGCCAACATCGCTACTTTCGAAGAAGATGGTGGTGCATACAATCAGGCAGACGCTGCTGGCTTCATCAAGCTCAACGCCTTGCGCATGCGCATTGCCGCCAACAAGGGCCGCAAGTTGTTCTGATAATCAACGGCCATTGAACATGCAGCCTCGGTCTTGAGGCTGCATATCAACGTCGCTTGTTGGACGGCATGAGTGCAAATACGATGAGCCAGGATCATTTCCTGGCTTTCGTTTCTTTCTTTACCTTGGAAGCTTTGTAGGTCGGCGCGTGTTCGTTAACTCGAATGTCGGCTAATGTGGCGGGGTGTTCCACCATGAGCCTGATGTCCTCTATTCTTTTGCTGTAGCGTTTCATCAGCGCGCTCAGTTTTTTTTCGAACTCCAGTTCCTGAGGCAGTGCGGCATTTTGTTGCAAGGCCTGAAGAAGTGTCAGCTTCTCGTTGAGTGCATCCTCGGTTTTTCGAAACTCTTTCAATATAGACATGTTGTGTTCTCGCTATTTAATCAGGTGGGTTGCTGCGTCTGACGGTGCGCCTGTACTACGGCATGACGCGTCGTTCCATCAACCATAGTCGCTTTGTTAAAAGCCGTTTCTCTCTGAGCACTCTGCCGGGCCCCAAGATAATAGTTGCCCGAGAGACAGCCTCAAGAGATATAAGCGTTGTTTAAATTTCCGGTCAGATAAAGTAATTAAACTCTCGATGTTTTAAGGTTGTTCCTACGTTCGTTAGCGTTAACTTCTGCGCAAATATCAGCTGTTTTCAAACAGTGCTTCATTACGTTTACTGACACATTGTGTGAGTCGCGAGCGCGTGCCAGCGTTGTTCGGCCTGATAAGGCGGTGCCGCAGGAGAGGGAATTTCCAAGAAGGGCGTGAGCAGCGAGAGTGAGGTCAATAGTGGCCCGAAAGTGGAGTCAGCCCTCACGCTCAAACCACTACCGGGGTTAGGGCTAGAGATTGTTGCTTAAGGGGGCGTTATCTGCGCGGCTACTTTTCCGATGGGTCGTCACCGCGCTTCTGTTTCAGCTCGAACCGATATTCCTGCCCCAGCTTCCATACTTGCCGCACGCTCAGCTCGAGCATCTGCGCGATCTCGGGTGCCGTATAGCCCAGGCTGGCATAGTGCATCGCATGGCCGGCAACAGCGTCATCGATGTCGTCGGTGCCATGGTCTACCTCTGATCGCCCTCCATGGAGGGGACGGCACCCGGAAATCTTTACACCGTTTTCTATTGCCAGTCGCCGAATATCTCTTCTGTTCATCTTGAGTGTGTATTGCAAGGCAGAAATACCTGCGCCTTTGGCGACAAGGCATTTAAGCAACTCCAGTCGGGTGTTTTTTTCCTTGTCAGTGTCAGAACGGGCCATGAGTCCGGCGGGAGGTTCCGAGGGCGGCTTGGCCAGTTTGCCGTTCGGGACGATATCGATCAGGCCTCCACTGGCGATAAACTCTTCTACGGCGGCGGTCAGGTCCATATTGTTCGGGTGTGTTGAAGCCGAATATAAGATTTTCTTATTCATGGTCTATCCCTTTTTGAACATGGTTCTATACATGGCCCATTCAAAAAAAGATCGTTGTCCCCGATCTGTGCTCCTTTTTTGATGAAGTGCACCTGAGGGCCATGTTGATGTTGCCCGCATCCTTTCAATTCGCTTGTCCGGTGGATCTCATGTAATACAGGGTCGATAAGGGGTGTGGTAGTTGAAAGGAAGAGGGGAATAAGTACAAAGCTCGTTGGTAAAAAAGTAACGACTGGTAATAAGATTTGCAAGTAAAAAATCATCTTTAATGAAAATTAGTTGTGTCCGTAAGGCGTATCCCACGTCGATTAGTTAAAATTCGTTAGTGGGTGTAGTATGTTTCTTAATTATAGAGTCAGGGATGGATTCGGTGCGGGCTTTGGCGTTACCTGCGCGGCGGCTGACATTGCTTTTTTGTTTCTGCGGATCAGGATCGAATGTGGAAGTTTCTTCTTTTTAAGTAGGATTTTTCCCAAAATATATATATACAAAAAATACAGTTCCATAATGTGTATTTTTCAACGCGATAGACAAATCGGGGGGGCAAGGAGGGCGGCAATAATTTATGACGCTTGCCCACTGGCAGCCTCGATGATTCGGCTTATTCTGGGGTAGGGAAATTCTGTTATGTTCAAGCGAGGTATCGATGCTCAGTCAATGTTGACCCTGTCGTGCATGAAATCTTCGCTTGGACGGCAACATATTGATTAGGTTGTTTGCTGACAGCTTTGACGCTATTTGAACACCTCGTGCTGCCTGTGTCCGCAGCGGTTGGAGGCGCAAGCCGTTCGTCGAGCAGTGGTGGCCAATTGCTACGCAGTAGGCCGCTTACCGATCTGGCAGGCGCACCTTGCTCCGTGTTGCGTTGATTGAAGTGGCGCCATTAGTCCAAATGGATATTTGGTCAATACTGGAGCGTGTTGTAAAAATTATTCCATTTGCCCTGAACTGCTCTACTTAGAGCATTTTCACGGCTCAATGCATGATTTATTTTTGAGGAAGATTACTTGTGAAACGAGCAATATTTACAACAGGAGATGCAGGTTTTGTAGGGGTATTCCTTCCTAAATGTAGGAATGGTCTCTGGCTGTTAGTCCAAAGGGTAGAGTCCAATGCAAAGTACTAAACGACTAGGCTATTGTGCTGACTCTGAAAATTCGAACAGCGAAAAATGGACTGCTCATGAATAAAGTACTGATCGTGGATGATCACCCTGTCATTCGCCTTGCTGTACGCATGCTAATGGAGCGCCATGGCTATGAAGTCATTGCGGAAACCGATAACGGTGTGGATGCGCTCCAGCTGGCGCGTGAACATTTGCCCGATATCGTCATTCTGGATATAGGCATACCCAAGCTTGACGGTCTGGAAGTCATTGCGCGCCTTTCGGCGATGACCTTGTCTTTCAAGGTGCTTATCCTGACATCCCAGGCGCCGGGCCACTTTTCAATGCGGTGCATGCAGGCCGGGGCTGCCGGCTATGTATGCAAGCAGCAGGACCTCACCGAGTTGCTCAGCGCGATCAAGGCGGTTCTTTCCGGCTACAGCTATTTCCCTAATCAGGCGCTGCATACCGTGCGTTCGAGCCTGGGGAATGCGAGCGAGGCCGATATGGTCGATCGCTTGTCGGGGAGGGAGATGATGGTGTTGCAGCAACTCGCCCGGGGGAAAACCAATAAGGAAATTGCCGACGGGATGTTTTTAAGTAATAAGACAGTCAGTACTTACAAGACGCGCTTGCTGCTCAAGCTGAACGCTCATTCGCTGGTTGACTTGATCGAGCTCGCTCAGCGAAACGGTCTGGTTTGACGTTCCTTGCTGCAGGGGGCAGCAGTTCTTTCGATTTTGGCCAGCTTTCATCCTTTAAACAGCGCCGCGGCCTCTCGTCGACCGGAAGGTGTTGAGTCGCCGGGAAAGGTGGAGCTGGCCGAGACTGGCCTCAGATGTCGAAGTCGTAATCGGCCAATTGTCTTTGTAGGCGACGTTCTTCCAGCAGATTGTCGATAGTGCGTCGTTTGCTCAGATTCATCTTGGCGGGTTCGACAGGTGCTTGCGATGACTCATCGGGTTCTGCGGTGACGAAGTCATCATCTACGTCCAATTGCTCTTTGCCAGTGCTCATAAAGTTGACTCCAGGCTTAGGCTGTCATTGGCGCACCTTATAGCGATAAACCTGGGGCGGGTAAAAAAGATTTTTTCAATCGATCAATGGCTAAAATCACTATCGCTCAATCATCAGAGGTTTTTTGCTTGTATTCACACAGGTCTTCGATCCTGCAACTGCCGCAGCGTGGACGTCTTGCCTGACACACATAGCGTCCAAGCAAGATCAGCCAGTGGTGTGCATCCAGTAAATAATCTTTCGGCACAAACTTCATCAGTTGCTTTTCAACCTCGACCACGTTCTTGCCAGGTGCCAGACCGGTGCGATTGCTGACCCGAAAGATATGGGTATCGACTGCCATTGCAACCTGACGAAAGGCGGTGTTGAGTACGACATTGGCGGTTTTGCGGCCGACACCCGGCAATGCTTCCAGTGCTTCACGGTTTTCCGGCACCTGGCTGTCATGCAGCTCGACCAGCATGCGGCAGGTCTCGATCACGTTTTTCGCTTTGCTGTTGTACAAGCCGATGGTCTTGATGTACTCGGACAGCCCTTCAACGCCAAGGTCGTAGATGGCCTGCGGGGTGTTGGCAACCGGATACAGGCGGGCAGTGGCTTTGTTGACGCCTACGTCAGTGGCTTGCGCCGACAGGATGACCGAAATGAGCAGTTCGAAAGGGGTCGTGTAGGCCAGTTCGGTTTTAGGTTCCGGATTGTCTTCGTGCAGGCGACGGAAAATTTCCAGGCGTTTTGCGGCGTTCATGAAGAAGGTATTTCCTTGGTCACTGAGCGCTGGTCGTGGCTCGATAGAGAGCGGTTTTCCAGGAAGCGGTTTATGACCGTCGTCGAGTAGGGGTCTTCCTGCTGCGTCAATGACGGTTGCAGAGCGGCTTTGTCGTAGTCATCCACAGATGACACTGAAGGTGACAACTGCGCCTGCATGGCCTCCTGGGAGGTCACGAAGCGGGGCATGGCGCCCCGGTGTAGAGCCATGATCAGGATCACGCCCAGCGCGGCGATGATTGCGAACAGCATCGCACTCAATGGCGCCGAAAGAGGCTTGATGTTGGTCGGTTCTGATCCGAACCCAGCAGATTCAGGCTTTGGCATGTACGGCTACCGGAGTGTGTGAGGACAGCAGTTTTTCCAGCGTTTGTTCCGCAACTTCGAATTCACGTTGCAACACCACCAGTTGAGCGGCTTGTTCGGCAATGGGAGGGTGACCAAATGCTTTCAACGATTTGTTCAATTGAGCCCTGCTCATCGCCAATGTGATCCGTGCCTTTTTTATCGCATCGTCACTGGCTGCTGCTTTCTGTGCCTTGATGCGCTCAATGGCCGATAACACCGGACTTGCCGGCATCATAGGCTCAGGCGACTGTTTTTGCAGCCTTGCCAGGCGTTCTACCTGCTTGTGTTGTTCTTCCCGAATCAATCGGGCATTGCGCGACTCGAAACGGCGGCGGGCATGATTGCGCTTTAGCGTGCGTACATGCTGTTGATCGGTAGTAAGCGCCAGCCCGCCGATGATCGGGACGACGGCAGCAATCGGCACGGGCTGCATTTCGATGCAATCCACCGGGCAAGGGGCCACGCACAGGTCGCATCCTGTGCATTCATCGATGATGACGGTGTGCATCAGCTTGGCGGCACCAAGAATGGCATCCACAGGGCAGGCCTGAATGCACTTGGTGCAGCCGATGCATTCAGCCTCACGAATAAACGCCACCTGGGCAGGCGCTGAGCCGCGCGAGGTATCCAGTTGTACTACCGGCACGCTGAGCAATTGCGCCAGGGCGGCGATGGTTTCTTCGCCACCGGGTGGGCACTTGTTGATGGCCTCGCCACTGGCAATACCTTGTGCGTAAGGCTTGCAGCCAGGATGGCCGCATTTTCCGCATTGGGTTTGCGGCAGCAGGGCGTCGATGCGTTGAATCAGGCTCATGGCCGAATAGTATCCCAATGACACAAAAAAGCCCGGTAGCGGCGATGAGTCGCCGTTACCGGGCCTTTGGCCGTTGTTACTTGATGCGTTGACCGGGCTTGGCGCCGCTGTCCGGGCTCAGCAGGTAGATTTCTTCGCCGCCGGGGCCCGCTGCCATGACCATGCCTTCGGAAATACCGAAGCGCATTTTCCGTGGCTTGAGGTTGGCGATCATCATGGTCAGGCGACCTTCCAGTTCGCTCGGGTTCGGGTAGGCGCTCTTGATGCCCGAGAACACATTGCGTTGCTCGTCGCCAATGTCGAGGGTCAGGCGCAACAGCTTGTCCGCGCCTTCGACGTGTTCGGCCTTGAGGATCAGCGCGACACGCAGATCGATGGCCGCAAAGGCATCAAAGTCGATTTCGGCAGACAGTGGGTCCTTGAGCAGCTCACCGTTCCCTTGGGAGCCGGTGTCAGTGGCACTGGCGGTCAGGTCTTCCTTGGAGGCAGCCGTCATCGCTTCCACTTTTACCGGGTCGATGCGGGTCATCAGCGCCTGGAACGGGTTGAGCTGATGATTGCTCAACAGGGTTTTGTGGTCATCCCAGGTCAGCGGCGCGACATTCAGGAACTTCTCGGCATCGGCGGCCAGCAAGGGCAGTACCGGTTTGAGGAAGATCACCAATTGGCGGAACAGGTTGACGCCCAGTGCGCAGATTGCCTGAACCTCTTCCTGCTTGCCTTCCTGCTTGGCCAGCGACCAGGGTGCCTTGTCAGCGATCCAGGCGTTGGCGCGGTCGGCCAGCCCCATGATTTCACGCATGGCGCGGGCAAAATCACGGGCCTCATAGGCATCAGCAATGCTTGGCGCGGCGGCCAGGAAGGCGTCGGTCAGTTCTGGCGCGGCATTGCCGGCTGCCAGTACCCCGGCGTTACCCTTATGGATGAAGCCTGCGCAACGGCTGGCAATGTTGACCACCTTGCCGATGAGGTCCGAGTTGACCTTCTGCACGAAGTCTTCCAGGTTCAGGTCCAGGTCGTCGACGCCACGGCCCAGCTTGGCGGCGTAGTAGTAGCGCAGGTATTCCGGCGACAAATGTTCCAGGTAGGTCCGGGCCTTGATGAAGGTGCCACGGGATTTGGACATTTTCTGACCATTGACGGTCAGGTAGCCGTGAACGTTGATTCCGCTTGGTTTGCGGAAACCTGAGCCTTCCAGCATGGCCGGCCAGAACAGGGCGTGGAAGTTGACGATGTCCTTGCCGATGAAGTGATACAGCTCGGCGGTGGAGTCCTTGGCCCAGAACGCGTCGAAATCCAGGTCCGGACGACGTGCACAGAGGTTCTTGAAGCTCGCCATGTAGCCGATAGGTGCATCCAGCCACACGTAGAAATACTTGCCCGGTTCGCCCGGGATTTCGAAACCGAAATACGGCGCATCGCGGGAGATGTCCCACTGTTGCAAGCCAGCATCCAGCCATTCGGCGATCTTGTTCGCTACTGCATCCTGCAACGTGCCGCTGCGGGTCCAGCTTTTGAGCATGGCGTCGAAGTCAGGCAGCTTGAAGAAGAAGTGCTGCGACTCTTTCAGGACCGGCGTGGCGCCGGAAATCGCCGACTTCGGGTCTTTAAGGTCGGTGGGCGCATAGGTTGCGCCGCATTTCTCGCAGTTGTCGCCGTACTGGTCTTCAGTGCCGCATTTCGGGCAGGTGCCCTTGATGAAGCGGTCGGCCAGGAACATTTTCTTTTCCGGGTCGAAATACTGGGTCACCGAGCGGGTCGCGATATGGCCAGCATCTCGCAGGCGGGTGTAGACCAGGTTGGACAGCTCGCGGTTTTCTTCGGAGTGCGTGGAGTGGAAATTATCGAAGTCCACCAGAAACTCGGCAAAGTCGGCGCTGTGTTCAGCCTTGACGTTGTCGATCAGTTGTTCCGGCGTAATACCTTCCTTTTCAGCACGCAACATGATTGCCGAGCCGTGGGCGTCGTCCGCGCAGACGTACACGCACTGATTGCCGCGATGCTTCTGAAAGCGCACCCACATGTCGGTCTGGATGTACTCGAGCATGTGGCCAAGGTGAATGGAACCATTGGCATAGGGCAGGGCGCTGGTGACGAGAATCTTGCGTGGCTCGGACATGGGGCTCGGCTACTTGAGTGAAACGGAGGTCGGCCACTATAAAGGCCTGAGCAATTTTTTTCACCCCACGGCTGTGTACGAAGCGTCTTAAAACCAAAGCGAAACCATGCTGCGGGCGCCCGGAAGGGGTAGGATAGCCGCCTGTTTTACTCAGTCTTTTTTCGGGAGTAGCCCATGAGCGCTGTTAATCGCGCAGCGGTGGAAGCCGTTCTTCGCCAATATACCGACCCTTATTTGAATCAGGACCCGGTGAGCGCCGGTTGTGTGCGCGCCATCGACATCCAGGGCGAGCGCGTCCATGTTCAGCTGGAACTGGGTTATGCCGCCGACCTGTTCAAGAGTGGCTGGGCGCAGATGCTGCAAATTGCTATCGAAGGGCTGGATGGCGTGAGCTCGGCCAGGGTCGACGTGAACAGCGTGATTGTCGCGCACAAGGCCCAGGGACAGATCCCGGGGCTGGCAAATGTGAAGAATATTGTGGCCGTTGCCTCAGGCAAGGGTGGTGTGGGCAAGTCCACGACGGCGGCGAACCTGGCGTTGGCCCTGTCTCGCGAAGGCGCGCGGGTTGGCATTCTGGATGCCGATATCTATGGCCCTAGTCAGGGCGTGATGTTCGGCATCGCCGAAGGCACGCGGCCGAAAATCAAGGATCAGAAATGGTTCGTGCCCATCGAAGCCCATGGCATAGAAGTCATGTCGATGGCCTTCCTGACGGACGACAACACGCCAATGGTGTGGCGCGGCCCGATGGTCTCGGGTGCGTTGTTGCAGTTGATTACGCAGACGGCCTGGAATGACCTGGATTACCTGGTCATCGACATGCCGCCGGGCACAAGTGATATCCAGCTGACCCTGGCGCAAAAAGTGCCGGTGGCCGGTGCCGTCATCGTGACCACGCCGCAGGATCTGGCCTTGCTGGATGCGAAGAAGGGCGTGGAGATGTTCCGCAAGGTCAATATCCCGGTGCTGGGCGTCGTGGAAAACATGGCGGTGCACATCTGCTCCAACTGCGGCCATGCCGAACACCTGTTCGGTGAAGGCGGCGGCGAGAAGCTGGCCGCGCAGTACGATGTCGAGCTGCTGGCTTCACTGCCGCTGTCGATGTTGATTCGCGAGCAGGCCGACGGTGGCAAGCCGACCGTCATTGCGGAGCCGGAAAGCCAGATTGCGATGGTTTACCAGGAGCTGGCGCGTCAGGTGGGCGCCCGGATCGTGTTGCAGGAAGCGGCTGCTCCGGCGATGCCGAATATTACGGTTAGCGACGATTGACTGTCTGAGATTGGCTCGCGGCTGGAAATCCTGTATCTGGCCGCAGTCTGTGTGAGCGAATTCATTCGCGATGCGATGTGTCAGCCAGCTCAGATGCTGAATGTGCTGGCTTCTCGCGAATGAATTCGCTCCCACAGGGTTTGCATGAACGGTTTTGCAGGGTTTCAAAAACCGCAGGCATAAAAAAACCCCGCTTTATGGGCGGGGTTCTTTTTAAGCGATTCAGTACAAGTTAGATAACTTGAACTTCTTCAGCTTGCATGCCTTTCTGACCGCGAGTAGCGATGAAAGAAACCTGTTGGCCTTCTTTCAGGCTTTTGAAGCCGTCGGATTGGATAGCTTTGAAGTGTACGAACAGGTCGTCACCCGATTGTGGAGTGATGAAGCCGAAGCCTTTTTCATCGTTGAACCACTTAACGGTACCAGTTTGGCGATTGGACATGGTGTATCTCCTTGGACAAAGTTAACTGCGACTCAGGAAAAGCCCTGGCCGAGACTGAGTGCAAAGAGCAGGAAAATTCATGGAGATGGTTGGATCGAAATTCAACATCGTGTAGAGATTCTCAGTGACACAAGCAACACAGTGGCGCCACCTTAACCCTTTTTCCGGAACGTGCCAATGGTCTGTTAGCGAATATTTGTTTTCGTGACTAAAGGTCTGTCGGGCCCCGGTCGTGGGGCAGAGGGAGAGGCGGGTATGACTTGCAGCGGATGATCAGGCATGTTGAGGAGCGGGTGCGATGACAGGATTGGTGCCGGAGAGGTCGAATTGACGGGTTATGCAGGCGTTTTTGAGCGGTACGGCATAATGTGATCTTCCATGACACTTCATACTGGCGATGTTCAATTCTCATGCACCCATTCACGTGTCAGGAATCTCATGAAAATCATCAGTAACAGTTTTCAGGAAGCAGACGTCATCCCCGGTGAGTTCGCGTTTGCCGTCATTGATCCGGTCACCCACGTAGCGTTGTCGGGCAACCGCAACCCGGACCTGAGCTGGCAGGACGCTCCCCACGGCACCCGTTCATTCGCCATCATCTGTCATGACCCTGACGTGCCAAGCCGCGGCGACGACGTCAATCAGGAAGGCCGCGAGATCCCTGCCGACCTGCCTCGCGTGGACTTCTACCACTGGACGCTGATCAACATTCCCGCCGATGTGCATCACATCGCCGCAGGCAGCCACAGCGCAGGCGTCACCGCACGGGGCAAGCCAGGGCCTGTTGCCGCAGGTCTGGAAGGCGCGTCCCATGGCCTGAATGATTACACCGGGTGGTTTGCCGGCGATGCTGACATGGGAGGCGACTATCATGGCTATGACGGCCCATGCCCGCCATGGAACGACAGTCTGATTCACCACTACGTCTTTACCGTCTATGCCCTGGATATTGACAGGCTGGACGTACAAGGCGTGCTCAATGGTCCGGCGGCATTGGCGGCGATGGACGGTCACGTGCTGGGCTCTGCCAGTCTGACTGGCACTTACAGCCTTAATCCGCGACTGGCAGGTTGAGCCAAACATGACGATGCACACGCCCGCCGCAATTTCAGCCACAGACGTTACCGTACGTCGCCGAACCTGGCCGGGCTTGTGCACCTTCATCCAGCCGTTGATCGGTGTGCGTCAGGTTACCCGCGGCTTCTGCTTTTTCGAGGCCAGCGTGTTGCTGATCGAGCAGGGCAGCCTGGCGTTCGATGCCGGTGACCATCAAGGGGTTGCCGGTGGGCCCGACTCATTGCTATGCGTCGATCAAGACTACCGCTGCGACATGATCAAGACACCGGATGCCGATTCCGGTGTCTTTCAGTCGCTGTTCATCTGTATCGATGAAGCGGTGATCAGCGAGTTTGCCCTGCAGCAACGTGTCAGCGGTGTCGTCAAGGCGCCGCAAGCCCGCACCGTGCCCCTGGATGACGTGTTGGCCGACACCTGGCGCTTTACCCTGCGTGCGCTCGAGGAGGGCTCTACGGTCAGCCATGGCGAAGTGCGGCATCGCTTGCTGGGCCTGCTGCTGGCGCTGTCGGTCAGGGGCAAACGCTTCCGTGTACCGACGCAACGTCTGGCCACCCGGATTCGCACGCTGCTCTCAGGCGACCCTTCCCACCCCTGGACCGCGGTCGAAGTCGGGCGTCACGTTGCCATGAGCGAGGCGACCTTGCGCCGGCGTCTGGCCCAGGAAGGCGAACTGTTTCAAACCATTCTGCAAGACGTACGGCTGCACCACGCGCTGATCCTGCTGCAGACCACCGCGCAGAGCATTGGCCAGATCGCTGTCGCCAGCGGTTATCAGTCGGCGTCGCGTTTTTCCCTGCGTTTTCGTCTGCGCTTCGGCCATTTGCCCTCTGCGATGCGCTAAGCCCACGCCCCGTCAGTCTGCATCTGCTGCCCGCAATACCCCACAGCCTTTGAACCCGGCGCCTCGGCCCGGTAAGATGCCGGACATCTTTTTCCACCTCGCTATTCAGGACACCTCCATGAGCATCAAATCGGACAAGTGGATTCGCCGCATGGCGCAAGAGCACGGCATGATCGAGCCCTTCGTAGAGCGTCAGATGCGTGGCGAAGGCGCTGACCGCCTGATCTCCTACGGCGTGTCCAGCTACGGCTATGACGTGCGTTGCGCTGCCGAATTCAAGGTGTTTACCAACATCAATTCGGCGATCGTTGACCCGAAGAACTTCGATGAGAAAAGCTTCGTCGACGTCAAAAGCGATGTTTGCATCATTCCACCGAACTCCTTTGCGCTGGCGCGTACCGTCGAGTTCTTCCGCATTCCGCGCAATGTGCTGACCATTTGTCTGGGCAAGAGCACCTACGCGCGCTGCGGCATCATCGTGAACGTGACGCCGCTGGAACCGGAATGGGAAGGCCACGTGACCCTGGAGTTCTCCAACACCACGACCCTGCCAGCGAAGATCTACGCCAACGAAGGCGTGGCGCAGATGCTGTTCCTGGAGTCCGATGAGGAATGTGAAGTTTCCTATAAGGATCGCGGCGGCAAGTACCAAGGCCAATTGGGCGTCACCCTGCCTCGCGCCTGATCAGGCGTGCTGCTGATCCCGGCCCGGGAACCGTTGATCCCGGGCCAATTGAATTAGTCCTTGATTCGGTACTCTATTGACTGAACTGCTCCTCCTCGTGCCAAGCGAGCGGGGCCATTTTTCAGGAGTGCCCTATGAAGAGAGATCCCAAATCCAGCTCCCAGCCCGACCCGCGACACAACAGTGTCGGGTTGCTTGCCTGGTCTTTGCTGGCGCATCCGCAATTCAATATGGTCGGTGGCATTCCAGGCCAACCCGGACCGGATACTCCTAACGAGCAACCTACCGAACCTGGCGAACCCACGATCCCGGATCCGCCGCCACCTGCGCCTGTGGCGTGAGTCGGTTTGAAGATCAGGCTCAATCTGTGGGTTTCGCATTTCAGTGGCGGCATCAACTCGCCGCCCACACCGCGCCATCGCCGACGATGTAGATCCGTTCTCCTTCCTTGCGGCCAATGTCATAGCCACCCGTGAACTCACCAAACGCAGGCATCAGGCTGACCCGTTCGCCCACGCAGAAGCAGGGCAGGCGCAGGCTCTGGCGTCCTCGGCCATGGAGTCGATAGACCGGGTGCACATGCCCGGCGAGCACATGATGAGTCGGGTGTGGGGCTGGCTCGTGCTGCAAGGCGAACGGCCCCAGCAGCAGGGGCTCGGTAACCACCTCGATAGACAGGTCAGCGGGAGGATCGCCCGCACGTTTGTCGTGATTGCCGCGAATCAGGGTGATGTTCAAGCCCGCATGGCGGGCACGCCACTGTCCCAGCGCTGATAAGGTCGCGGTGGCGTGGGATCCCGGCGCGTGAAGGAAGTCGCCGAGAAATATCAGCCACTCGCAAGGATAGCCCGACAGTAAGGCGTCGAGCCGCTTGAGGTTGCCATCGGTGGTGCCGTGGGGGACCGGCTGCCCCAGCTTACGGTAGGCCGCAGCCTTGCCGAAATGGGCGTCAGCGATCAGCAGGGCACGTTCAGCAGGGTAGTAGGCGGCCTTGTCGGCCAGCAACCAGAGTTCTGCGCCCGCCAGGGTGATGGGCAACCAGGGGTTCATGCCGAGACCTCGGCGCCTGCCGCTTGCTCCAGATCCCGCACCATACGGGCGATGCGATCCGCCAGTTTCTCGGTGCTCAGGCTTTCACGCATGCGTTCTACCAGCAGCGGGAAGGCCATGGGCGTCGGGCGCTTGATGACGTGTAGATCCAGCGTGCGGCCATTGATGCGACGCAGGGTTTGCTCCAGTCGCGCGACGTCCAGCTCCTGGCGCAACACTTCCTCCTGGGCCTGAGTCAGCAGCAGATTGCCCGCATCGTACTGCTTGAACACTTCAAAAAACAGACTGCTGGACGCCTGGAGTTGACGGTTACTTTTGGGCGCGCCGGGGTAGCCGGAAAACACCAGGCCAGCGATCCGGGCAATTTCCCGAAAGCGCCGCAAGGCCAGTTCACCGGCGTTGAGGCTGGCAATGATGTCGGCCAACAGGTGGTCCTGCGTGAACAGATCAGCAGACAGCTGCGCAGGCCAATTCAGCTCGGTGGCACTGAGCAATTCAAAGCCGTAGTCGTTGACGGCGATGGAGAAGGTCAGCGGCTGATCCCGGCTCAAGCGCCAGGCCAGCAGGCTCGCCAGCCCCAGATGCACATGGCGGCCCGCGAAGGGGTAGAGAAACAGATGCCAGCCTTCTCTGGACTTGAGCACTTCGGCCAGCAGCGTCTTGCGCTGTGGTAACCCGGACCATTGCCGTTGCACCTCCAGTAGCGGGCGTACGGCCCGCATCTCTGGGCTGGAAAACAGGCCATGGGCGGCGGCGTCGAATTGAGCCACTACCGCGTCAGCCAATTCGTTGGACAGTGGCATCCTTCCGCCATTCCAGCGTGGGACAGCAGCTTTCTTGCTGGTAGCGCGTTTTACATAGGCGGTCATGTTCTCGACCCGCACCAACTCCAGCAGGCGACCGCCGAACAGAAAGCCGTCACCGGGTTTCAGGCGGGCGATGAACCCTTCTTCGACGCTGCCCAGTGAGCCTCCTCCGCCGCCCTTGCGCCAATACTTCACGTTGATGCTGGCGTCGCTGACGATGGTGCCGATGCTCATGCGATGGCGTCGGGCCAGGCGCGCATCGGGGACGCGCCAGATGCCCTGTTCGTCAGGTTCGACGCGTCGGTAGTCGGGGTAAGCGGTCAATGAGTGGCCACCATGACGGACGAACGCCAGCGCCCACTGCCATTCTGCGTCCGTCAGGTCCTGATAGGCCCAGGCGCCGCGGACTTCGGTCAGCAGCTCGTCAGGGACAAAGCCACCCCCCAATGCCATGCTCACCAGGTGCTGCACAAGTACATCCAGCGGCTTGCGGGGCGACTCCCGGGGCTCGATCATGCGTGCTTCAACCGCGTCGTGGGCGGCCGCAGCTTCCACCAGCTCCAGGCTGTGGGTCGGCACCAGCGTTACCCGAGAGGGGCGCCCCGGCGCATGGCCTGAGCGTCCGGCACGTTGCATCAGGCGTGCGACCCCTTTGGCCGAGCCAATTTGCAGGACCCGCTCGACCGGCAAAAAATCTACCCCCAGGTCCAGGCTCGAGGTGCAGACCACGGCCTTGAGCTGGCCTTGCTTGAGCGCCCGTTCTACCCAGTCCCGCACTTCACGGGACAGCGAGCCATGGTGCAGGGCGATCAGGCCGGCCCAGTCTGGCCGCGCCTCCAGCAGCGCCTGATACCAGACCTCCGATTGCGCTCGGGTGTTGGTGAAAAGCAGGCAACTGGTGCTGCTGTCCACTTCGACCAATACCTGCGGCAACATGCGCAGCCCCATGTGCCCGGCCCAGGGGAAACGTTCGATGGCAGGCGGCAACAGGGTGTCGACGATGAGCTCTTTGCTGACCTTGCCTTGCACGCTGGTGCCGGCATCACCCAGCAACACACGCTGGGCATGGGCTTGATTGCCCAAAGTTGCGGATACACCCCACACGATCAGCTGTGGATTCCAGTGTTTCAAACGGGCGAGGGCCAATTGCAACTGCACGCCGCGTTTGTTGCCGATCAGTTCGTGCCATTCGTCCACCACCACCATTTTCAGCGAGGCGAAGGTGGTGTTGGCGTCCGCACGGGTCAGCAGCAGGGTCAGGCTTTCGGGGGTGGTAATCAGCGTGGAGGGCAGGCGGCGACCTTGGCGAGCGCGCTCACTGCTGCTGGTATCGCCTGTGCGCAGGCCGACGCTCCAGGGGATGTCCAGGTCCGGCAATGGCGCTTCCAATGCGCGGGCGGTATCGGCAGCGAGGGCGCGCATGGGGGTTATCCACAGCACACTGAGCGGCGCTGCGACGGGTTTGCGCGTTGAGGGGGTGGCAGGTCGAGCCTGGGCGAAAAGATTGAGCGCCGCGAACCAGACCGCATAGGTCTTACCCGAGCCGGTGCTGGCATGCAGCAACCCGGATTCCCCGCGCTTGACCGCCGCCCACACTTCTTTCTGAAAAGCGAAAGGCTTCCAGCCTCGGGCAGAAAACCATCGCTGAGCGAAGTTGGAGGGTTTGCTCATGCGTTGTCGAGGCTCTGAGATGGGTTAAGTCAGAGACAGCGACGCTCAGTGATCATTCCCAAGCCCCAGCGTGGGAACGATCATCTCGTGGGTCACCATGATCATGGTCCGGCCTTCTTCGGCCAGGCCCTGGATCACTTCCGGCTCCATCGCCAGCGCGCGGGCAATCGCCACGCGCTGTTGCTGGCCACCCGAGAGAAACGCCGCTTACCTCTGTTTGGGATAGCGGCGTTTTTCTTCGTCTTCGCTGTAGGTTCGATGGCTGAAAATCACTGAGTTATGCCTTAGGTAAGCAGTACCAAGGTCTCGCGCTCTGCGTCGGCAAGCGGCGGGTGCTGTAGGACTTGGACTAACTGTTTTTCATAATTTGCCTACAGCAAGAAGCAAGCATAGCTACGGGGTGCCTCATTTTTTTGCTCACTATGATCACCGGTATTCATAACTCACCGCGCTCGCCCCAATTAAAAAGGGGCAGTTTGCCCAGAGTCACCAAGGATCACAGAAATGAATGCAGCCTTGCTCCCGCCCTATAACAACGAAACCTCCCCTGAGTTTCTTCGCCCCCTCTGCCAGTCACCCTTCTCGCTGGAGCAACTCGCCAGCTTCAACAAAGACGCGCTGGCGAGGCTTCACCAACAAGAGGTTTACGCTCAAGCCCATCCTCCCATTGCCATCTACCAGGTGGCGACCGAGGGCAGCCAGACGCGGGACGGCGGCGTCATTAAAAAAGCGACGTCACCACTACGGATGAAATCGGAAGACGGCAGTTGGGTACGTGGAGCGCTAAGAGGCGATTACGTTGTGTACAACGATGGCCGTACAGCACAGATAGTCACCGGCGCAGGGCAACACCATGACCGTGTTGCGCTGGTCGGCAGCCTCCTGAGCAATGGCGACCAGATTATCAATACCCCGCAACGCATCACCCTGATCGTGGCGCGTGAAGGCGTGCCCATGGCAGAGGACTTTCTGCCACCGGTGGAAAGCGAAGCCCACCACCAAAACTGACATTCGATCACCGCATGGACGCGACTGAATAAACAAGGAAAGACAATGACAATCGGATATTTCATCTGCGTGGGCAACAAAACCACGTGTGGCGGCGAAGTACTGGAGGGAGATGACGGCATCACCTGGGATGACCTGATTCATGCTCGCGAAGGCGACAGGGTTTCGTGTGGCAAAGACGGCAACATTTATCGAATCTACGGTGGCATCACGCACTTCACCAGTAACGGAAGACGGGTGGCCGGTACGCTGGACAGCGTCAGCGGCTGCCCCTGCAAGGCCAAACTGCTCCCCTCAGTCTTCACGGCCTCTTATGAGAATGACGAAAGCCCTGCGGCAACCGCACCTTTTTCAGGCCCCGCCAGAACGTTTACCCCGGCAACCCACCGCGCCGCCGCACGTTCGGATGACTTTGTAGAAACCGAGATCGAAGAAGAAGAGGAAGAAGTCGAGCAGGAGCAGCTGATCACCCTGCGCCTGGGCGTGTTCTTCGATGGCACGGGCAACAATCAGGCAAACAGCGAAAGCGTCGCGGGCTGTAGGGCGAGGGACGTCAACTTGCAGGAGCAGAGTGAGGATATTCGCCGATTCTGCGCTGAGCATGGCTATGGCGTTGACGGCAGCACGCCTGATGACAGTTATGGGAATGACACCAGCAATATTGCGCGGCTTTATGAGCTTTATAAGGATCAGACGGACGAGGTTCTTGCCCCTGAGGCTGAAGAGGCAGCGTTGAAGGTTTACCTTGAAGGGATTGGAACGGTCAGCGGCGGCGCAGATGCTCGATACGGCCAAGCAACAGGCCGTTGGAGTACCGGCGTACTGGCTCGTGTTGAACAAACGCCGGGGTTAATTGCTAACAGCCTGCGGAGGCTTAAGGCCAAGAGCCCGAGCGTCAGAATCAAACATATCGCAGTCGACGTGTTTGGCTTTAGTCGCGGTGCGGCAGCGGCTCGACATTTCGCCAACGATGTACACAAGGGAGCAAGCGGCCTCCTGGCGAAGGCCTTTCCTGACGATTCATCATTGCTCGCCGATGGTTTCGCCTGGCAGGTCCAACGCGATGTCACGCTCAATTTCATTGGTCTGTTCGACACTGTGGCGGGGATCGTCTCCCCCTTGGTGGGCGACTTCAGCCCCGGTAATGACCGTGTTTCTGGCCTCAATCTGGCACTCCCCGCAAACGCTGCACGCAAAGTGGTTCAGCTGGTGGCCCGGGACGAGCATCGGCAAAACTATGCCCTGACTTGCACTGACAACGACATTGTCCTCCCAGGCGCGCATTCGGATATCGGCGGCGGATACCTGCTTCGGACCCGCGAGCGTCTGTTGATCAGCAAGCCACTGAACAGCCTCGAACGTCTGGATACGCCCAATGATCGCTCCCAAGCCTTTCTCCAGAGCCGTCATACCACCGATGCGTGGATCAACCGCCTGATAGAGCAGGGAATCGAACTGAAAACGGAAACCTGGTCAGTTGACCAGCCTTATAACCGCAGCGATCTTTACCAGGAAAAACGTGTCTACGCCGTCGCCAAAATTGACCGTGAAGTCGATGGCGACTTATCGAAAGTCTATTTGCGCGTCATGCGTGAATTGGGGCTTCGAAATCGCGTGCCGTTCAGTGAAATACCGGACGCATCCAAGCTCACCCTTCCTCCAGAGCTAACGCCCATTGCGGAAAAAATCCTGGCGTATGCATTGGGCGAGTCGAACAATCTCAACCTGACAAAGGCCAAGGAGTCCCTGCTGTTCCGCCGCTATATCCATTTTTCTGCCAACTGGAACGCAGTGAAGAACTTCAAAAACAGCGACCTGGAGGTGGTTTTCATCAACCGTCCTGCTGATCACTACGAGCGCGTCTTGCATGCCAATAAATAGACTTAACGCTCTGTGTATTGTTGCTTTGGTGCTGTTCCTCACAGGGTGCGGCACTAACGGTCATGGCGCAAAACTCCCTTACGACTCGTGGCGATTAGGTCTGTTTGCCCCAAACTATATGGAGGTGTGGATAGAAACCGCTGATGTAGTGGACGTCAATAATCGCTGGTTCAGACGCGCTATGAGCGGATTGGCAGCAATCTCGACCCCGCCCAATCTAAAAGGAAACCCGAAGGGTTGGCCCAAAAACCCTGGAGCTGGCGCCGGAAAGCAGGTCACCGGCGCCGCCTTGCCTCGATTTGTCTATGTGCGCTGGCAATCTTTGGCAGAACCCCAGACTTACCATGCCTACATAGAAATACCCGAAAGTGCGCGTCAGACCATGCTGGTAGGCGGACGAACCTATTGCAAAGCAAGCAAAGAATGGATCACGGACCACTACGAAAACCTGTCTATTGGTCTGGCGCCCGGCGGCATTGTTAAAACATGGATCATGGGCACCTGCCTTGATCCTATTGAGGTCAGTCGAGTTCAGGCCAAAGTGGTGAAAGAAGGGCCTGAACTGGGCCAAAACCAAGGTCGCTACGCCCTGAAGTTAGAACCTGAATCTCAGGCCTACATCGACAAATACGGCATCCCCTATGACTCGTGGTGATAAATCCCGAAGGTTTTGCTCATGAGCTCAGCTCACCGGGCAGCATGGATGCCGCCTCGTGGCGAACACTGCTGTCTCAGAACAACCGTTTCATCAATATGCAGACCGCCTTGCCCGATGCATTGTTGGCCGGGCGCCAGCAACACCGAAACCCGTATGGAAGTCAGCAAGCGTAACGGTGAGCTCTGGCGTTATGGCCTGTACCCGGTGACAGGTGCGCACCGCTTTTTTGAGTGAAGTAAACCCGTTGGAGCGAGGCTTGCCCGCGCAGGCGTCTGGTCAGATACATCTCGGGCGTTGGATATACCCTATTCGTGAGCAAGCTCCCGCAGGAGATTTGAGTCTGAAATAAGTACCTATGCCAGATGCAAAACCTGTGGGAGCGAGCTTGCTCGCGAAGGCGTCATTCCCCATGCGTCGCCGGTGACTGATGCACCGCAATCGCGGGCAAGCCTCGCTCCAACAGGTTCTGTGCAAGGAAGGTTTGCAGTTACTTCAAATTCCCGCTCAAGAACTGCTGCAGGCGCTCGCTTTTCGGGTTGCCGAGCACTTCGTCCGGGTGGCCGGACTCTTCGATCAGGCCTTTGTGCAGGAATACGATCTGGTTCGCGACTTTGCGGGCGAAGCTCATTTCGTGGGTCACCATGATCATGGTCCGGCCTTCTTCAACCAGGCCCTGGATCACTTTCAGCACTTCGCCCACCAGTTCAGGGTCCAGCGCAGAGGTCGGCTCGTCGAACAGCATGACTTCCGGCTCCATCGCCAGCGCACGGGCAATCGCCACACGCTGCTGCTGGCCACCCGAGAGAAACGCCGGGTACTGCTCGGCGACACGGGCGGGCAGGCCGACCTTGTCCAGGTATTTGCGGGCGCGCTGTTCGGCTTCCGCCTTGGACACACCCAGCACCCGACGTGGCGCCATGGTGATGTTTTCCAGCACCGTCATGTGGCTCCACAGGTTGAAGTGCTGGAACACCATCGCCAGACGCGTGCGAATGCGTTGCAGCTCTTCGGGGTCGGCGACCCGCATGCCGTCCTTGTCGCTGACCATGCGGATGGATTGTCCGTCCAGGCTCATGGCGCCGTCGTTGGGGGTTTCCAGAAAGTTGATGCAGCGCAGAAAAGTGCTTTTGCCCGAGCCACTGGCGCCGATCAGACAAATCACATCGCCGCTGCTGGCCTTGAGCGATACGCCTCTGAGTACCTCGTTATCGCCATAGCTTTTATGCAGGCCATCGATGGTCAGTTTGTACATGACAGGCAGTCCTCAAGGAGAAAGTAGATAGCCGCTGCGATAGGCTTCGACGCCTGCAACGTGGGCGATGACCATGCCGGCGGTTGCCATGCGCCGCAGCGAGCGGGCGTACAGCAGGCCGGGTTTGAGCGCATGAACCAGCGTCACGGCATCGCTGATGGGGTCGATGATTTCGGCGATCAGCTGTCCGGCCTCGACGTATTCGCCGGGCAGGGTGCAGAACACCAGCAGCCCGCCGACCGGCGTGGCAACCGGTTCAACGCCCGCCAGTGGTGTGGCCGGATAAAGCAGCTCCGGTTGTGGCGACACGTCCCCGGCAATGGCGCCGTACTGGACCAGGTAATTGATCAGCGCATGACCGTCGCGGCTGGCCAGGGCGTGATTGACGTCGCCCTGGCCGCGTAATTCCAGGGTCACCGAAAAACTGCCCATGGGGATCGGGAAGCGTCGGGCGAAGCGTTCCTGCAGCTGCCACCAGACCAGGGTGAAGCATTCATCAAACGACTGACCGCCAGAGTCGGTTGCCAGCAGGCTCGCCTGGGCTCCGATGTAGCGTGCCAGCGGTTCAACCTGCGGCCAGGCTTCGGGCGTGGTGTAGAGGTGCTCCACCGCTTCGAAGTCGCAATGCAGGTCGAGCACCATATCGGCATCGCAGGCCAGTGTCTGCAAGGTCAGGCGCTGGGATTGCAACTGCGTAAGGGCGACCTGGGCCGACAGCGCTGTGCGCAGGCTGTGCCGAATCAGTTGCCGATTGTGCTCGGGGTCATCAGTGAGTTGCGATTCGACGTCATCGCCAACCTGCAGGCTCAGGTCAACGAACCAGCGGTTGAAGTTCTGCCCGCTTTCCAGTTCGTAGCGACCCAGGGGAATGTCCATCAGGATCTGTTCCAGGCCGATGGGGTTGGCCACCGGTACGACGACGATTTCCCCCAGCAGCCTGCCTGCATGTTCAAGCTCTGCCAGACGCTGCTTCAAGTACCAGGCCACCAACATGCCCGGCAGTTCGTCGGCATGCAGCGAGGCCTGGATATAGATTTTGCAGGCGCCGTTTTCCGGGCCGTAATGAAAGCTGTGGATCTGCCGCGCGGTGCCGGGCACCGGGGAGATCAGGTCGTGGGTAAGGTGGCGCATGTGCAGGTCCTAGTGAGCCGGGCCAAGGAAGGCCAGCCAACGGCGTTCGGCAAGGCGGAACAGACCGACCAGGGTAAAGGTGATCGCCAGATAGATCAGCGCCGCGATCCCGAACGACTGGAAGGTCAGGAAGGTCGCGGAGTTGGCGTCACGGGCGATCTTCAGGATGTCCGGCACGGTGGCGGTGAAGGCCACGGTGGTGGAGTGCAGCATCAGGATCACTTCGTTGCTGTAGTAGGGCAGCGAGCGACGCAGCGCCGACGGCATGATCACATAGGTGTAGAGCCTCCAGCCGGTCAGGCCGAACGCTTTGGCGGCCTCGACTTCGCCGTGGTTCATGCTGCGGATGGCACCGGCGAAGATTTCCGTGGTGTAGGCGCAGGTGTTCAGGGCGAACGCCAGGATGGTGCAGTTCATGGCATCGCGGAAAAACGAATTGAGCAGCGGCTGGGCGCGCACCACTTCCAGGCTGTAGATGCCGGTGTAGCAGATCAGCAGCTGGATATAGAGCGGCGTGCCGCGAAACAGGTAGGTGTAGAACTGCACCGGCCAGCGTACCAGCACGTTGCGCGACACCCGGGCGATGGACAGTGGAATCGAGACCACAAAGCCGATGGCGATGGAGGCGCTGAGCAACCACATGGTCATCGCCAGCCCGGTGATGTTCTGGCCGTCGGTATAAAGGAAGGCGCGCCAGTATTCCTGAAGAAGTTCGATCATCGCTGGGCCTCCCGGCTGCCCGCGGCATAACGCCGTTCAGCCCAACGCAGGGCGAAGTTGGAAGCGCTGGTGATCAACAGGTAGATCAGCGCAGCGAGAACCAGAAAGTAGAACAGCTGATAGGTGCTTTTACCGGCGTCCTGCGCGGCCTTGACCAGATCGGCCAGGCCGATGATCGATACCAGCGCGGTGGCCTTGAGCACGACTTGCCAGTTATTGCCGATCCCCGGCAAGGCAAACCGCATCATCTGCGGGAACACGACATAGCGAAACCGCTGGCCGCGCTTGAGGCCATAGGCGGTGGCCGCTTCGACCTGGCCCCGTGGCACGGACAAAATCGCGCCCCGGAACGTCTCGGTGAAGTACGCCCCATAAATGAAGCCCAGGGTGATGACCCCGGCGCTGAACGGGTCGATTTCGATGTAATCCCACCCCATGGCGTCAGTCAGGCTGCTGAGCCAGGTTTGCAGGCTATAGAAAATCAGCAGCATCAGCACCAGGTCCGGCACGCCGCGGATCAAGGTGGTGTAGATCTGTGCCGGAACGCGCAGGACTGCGGACCGGGACAGCTTGGCGCTGGCGCCCAGCAGGCCGAGCACAATGCTCACCAGCAGCGATAGCAGCGATAATTTGATGGTCATCCAGGTGCCTTCGAGCAACAGCGGGCCGAAGCCTTTCAAGCTGAACGCCGAGAGTCCCAGGTTTTGCAGGAGAGTGTCGAACATGGATCAAACCTTGTGCGGTCGATAAAGCAAAACGCCCGTCAAAAAGCAGCGCGAGATGATCGCTGAATTTGACGGGCGTCGGGGTCTTATTTACCGCTGTACAGGTTCAGGTCGCCAAAGTGTTCCTTCTGGATTTTGGCGTAGGTGCCATCATCGTGTAACGCTTTGATACCTTTATCCAAAAGTGCCTTGAGGTCTTTGTTACCTTTCGAGATACCGACTGCAGTTTTAGCTGGCAGCAGTGGGTCGTCGATTGGCTTGCTGACTTCGTAGTCGGCGCCTTGTGGGGATTTCAGGAAGCCCAGTTCGGCTTGCAGCATGTCTTGTACCGAAGCGTCCAGGCGACCGGAGGTCAGGTCAGCATAAACCTGGTCCTGGTTGGCGTAGGCCTTGGTGTTGACGCCAGCCTTGTCCAGGACGGCCTTGGCGTAGGCTTCCTGGATTGTGCCTTGCTCGTAACCAACGCTTTTGCCCTTCAGGGATTCAGGGGTCTGGAAGCCAGCGCCCTTCTTGAAGACCAGCGAAGTCGGGCCGGAGAACAGCTCATTGGAGAAGTCGATGACCTTCTCGCGTGCTGGCGTCACGGTCATGGACGAAATCACGCCGTCGAACTTGTTGGCCTTGAGACCGGGAATCATGCCGTCAAAATCGCTTTCGACCCACTTGCACTTGACCTTCAGCTCGGCGCAGATCGCGTTACCCAGATCGATATCGAAACCCTGAAGGCTGCCATCGGCGGCTTTCGATTCGAAAGGAGCGTAGGAAGGATCGACGCCAAAGCGCAGTTCCTTGTACTCCTTGGCCATTGCGTTACCGGCGGCCAGACAGATAGCCAGTGCAGAAAGGGTCAGCCATGCTTTTTTCATCGTTCAGTCCTTAAAACCAAATTGTGCGTTGGGAACACGCGAGGCTTGCTACCGGCGGGTGCCAGACTGCAAAAGGGTAGCAATTTCTGAACCAAAGAGACGAACGTGCGTTTTAAATGTACGCAGTTGTCGCAATCGTGACTTCTACACCCAAGGGCAACTCAGAAACTGCAGGAGTGGGCTTGCCCGCGATGGCTTCATCCCTAAGACATAAGAAATACCTGACACTGCGCAATCGCGGGCAAGCCCACTCCTACAAAGCTGCGTCCAGACATAGAATTTCCCACGGGTTTACTTGGTCAGTTCTGCGTGTCCAAAACGGGGCATCCCAAGGTGTGCGCACCAAAGCGGCGCATTCTGTCATCAGCCCAACAAGTCCTGCAATGTCGCCAGGCTGTCTGCCTCGGCCACCGGCTTGTCATGGCGCCAGCGCAGCATGCGCGGAAAACGCACCGCAATACCGCTCTTGTGGCGCTTGGACAGGGCAATGCCTTCGAAGCCCAGCTCGAACACCAGGCTGGGCGTGACGCTACGCACCGGGCCGAACTTTTCCACTGTGGTCTTGCGGATGATCGCGTCGACCTTGCGCATCTCCTCGTCGGTCAGCCCGGAATAGGCCTTGGCGAAGGGCACGAGGGTGCGTTCGCTGGCCTCGGGCGGCCCGTCCCAGACCGCGAAGGTGTAGTCGCTGTACAGGCTGGCGCGGCGTCCATGGCCACGTTGGGCGTAGATCAGCACGGCATCGACACTGAAGGGGTCGATCTTCCATTTCCACCACACACCCATGTCTTTGGTGCGGCCGACACCATACAAAGCTTCGCGCGCCTTGAGCATCATGCCTTCCACGCCCAGGCTGCGAGAGCGCTCCCGTTGCAGGCCCAGATCGAACCAGTCTTTGCCGCTGAGCACTGGCGATGGCATCAGCACCGGGCTTTGGCATTGCTCGATCAAGGCTTCCAGTTGAACCCGCCGTTCATGTTGCGGACGGCTGCGCCAATCGTGTCCCTGCCATTCCAGTACGTCGTAGGCGAGCATGACCACGGGCACATCCTCGAGGATTTTCTTGCCCAGTGTCTTGCGGCCGATGCGCTGTTGCAGCAGGGCGAAGGGCTGCACTGCGTTATCCTTCCAGACCACGATTTCGCCATCGACCACCGTGCCGTCCGGCAGGCTCTGGGCGAGGCTGTGCAGTTCGGGAAAGCGCTCGGTGACCAGTTCTTCCCCTCGCGACCAGATCCACAGTCGACCTTCACGCTTGACCAGTTGTGCGCGGATACCGTCCCACTTCCATTCCACCTGCCAGTTATCCACAGGCCCCAGCAGATTTTCGAATTGATCCACAGGCTGTTGCAGGGCGTGGGCAAGAAAGAAAGGGTAAGGCTGGCCGCCGCGCTGGGCATGCTCGTCGGCCGATTCCTGGGCGATCAGCTTCAGATAACCCTCGGCACTGGGGCGATGTGAGAGGTCGGTGTAGCCCACCAGCCGCTGGGCCACGCGCTTGCTGTCGATCCCGGCCAGCGAGGCCAGCGCCCGGGTCACCAGCAGCCTGGACACACCCACCCGGAAACTGCCGGTGATCAGCTTGATGCAGACCATCAGGCTGAGCCGATCCAGTTGCGCCCACAGGGGTGGCAGGCGGTCGGCCAGCACTTCCGGCGCCAGGCCGCGCAGCGGCAGGAGTTTGTCTTCCATCCAGATGGCCAGGCCGTCATCCGAGCTGTGCACAACCTCGGGTAGCAGCAACGACAGGGTTTCCGCCAGGTCGCCCACTGCCTGATAACTTTCTTCGAACAGCCATTCCGGCAGCCCGGACAAGGTGATGGCCTGCTCACGTAACAAACGGGTGGGAACCAGCTGTCGAGGGCGTCCACCGGACAAAAAGTACACGGCCCACGCGGCGTCTGCGGGCGGGGCGCTGGCGAAGTAGTTGCGCATGGCCGCCAGCTTGGCGTTGCTTGACGTGGTGGCGTCAAGGCGCGAATAGAGTTCGGCGAAAGCCTTCATACGGGCACCTCATCAGGGGTTTCATCCTGCTGCACCGTTGGCGGTGTCCCCGATGCCAGGTCTTCGTCATCCCCGTATTCAGTGCTGAAGCCTTGGGCGTCCAGGCCGCGCTCGCGCAGGTAACGCACCAGAATGTTGACCGAGCCGTGGGTGACCATTACCCGCTGCGCGCCGGTCTGCTCGATTGCCCACAGCAAACCCGGCCAGTCGGCATGGTCAGACAGCACGAAACCACGATCCACCCCGCGCCGCCGCCGTGTGCCACGCAGCATCATCCAGCCACTGGCAAAGGCGTCGCTCAAGTCGCCGAAGCGCCGGATCCAGGTGCTACCACCCGCTGAAGGGGGCGCAATGATCAACGCCTGGCGCAGGGCAGGGTCCGTTTTCTTGAAGTCCCCGGCATAGTGGGTTTCCGGGATATACACGCCACTAGCCCGGTAGACCCGGTTCAGCGGCTCGACCGCGCCGTGTACCAGAATCGGCCCGATAGTGGGGTCGATGCCGTGCAGGATCCGCTGGGCCTTGCCGAACGCATAGGCGAACAGGACGCTGGCCTTGCCTGCTGCGATGTTGCCGCGCCACCAGTCATTGATGTCGGCGAACACCTGCGCCTGGGGCTGCCAGCGATAGATCGGCAGGCCGAAGGTCGATTCGGTGATGAAGGTATGGCAACGCACCGGTTCAAACGGCGTGCAGGTGCCGTCGGGTTCGACCTTGTAGTCGCCAGACGCTACCCAGACTTCGCCCTTGTATTCCAGCCGCACCTGCGCCGAGCCCAGCACATGCCCGGCAGGGTGCAGGCTTAATTTCACGCCGTGGTGGGTGATGGTTTCGCCGTAATCCAGGGTCTGCAGGTTGATGTCCTGGCCAAGCCGGGCCCGCAGGATGCCTTCGCCGCTGGTGGTTGCCAGGTAATGCCGGTTGCCCATGCGGGCGTGGTCGCCATGGCCATGGGTGATGACCGAACGCTCAACAGGCCGCCACGGATCAATATAGAAATCTCCGGGCGGGCAATACAGGCCTTCGGGTCGTGCGATAACAAGATCCATGGTGGGAGACCTGATGGATGGGCTTGTTAGTTAGGAGGCGGGGCGGGGTAGGAAAGTTCGTTAAACCTGAACCTGTGCATTCGCGGGCAAGCCTCGCTCCAACAGGTTTCACATAGACCTGTGGGAGCCGAGCTTGCTCGCTAAGAGGACGGTGCAGCCAGCGAAGATCTCTGAACCAAAACTACCGCATTCGTGCGCTATCTGGCCTATTTGCCCGGCGTCAACGTCAGCCGTGTCTTGCCATACGCCCGCTCCAGGTTTTGCGGTTGCAGCGGGATGGTCTGGTACTGGGCCTTGAGCCACGGGTCGATGCTGTCGGCGTAGTGCGGGCTGGCCGGGTTGCTGGATTCGCCCATGTTGCCCTGGCTCATCAGCGGTTCAGGCTGGCCGAAGTCAACGATCATGCGCAAAGACGGGATCGGCGTGGTCTTGAAGTCCTGCCCCCAGTTATAGCCCGCAACGTTGATGGTGCTGCGGTCGCCGCCCACTGCGACCGGGGCATGGTTGAAGCCCTTATTGCCCAGTGCGGTAGCCAGCGGATCTGTCGAGGCGGCCCAGGTGTAGTGATGCAGATTGCCCCACTGCCAGGCCTTGTGGTCGCTGCCCAACTGGCTGTCACCTGCCGTGATCGCTGCCGCCAGGCTGCGGGCAAGAATCGTCGGCTTGTCTTCTTTCTTGCCTGTTTTGGCGTCGTTCCAGAACGGGCTGTCGTCGCGGCCCAGCAGGTGGTCGGCCAACGGCGAATAGGATTGGTTGGCGCCTTCGACCAGGGTTTTCCAGGCCGGGCTTGTTTCCGGGCCCAGTTCGTCGAGGAAGATCTGTTTCGCGCTTTCCTGCAGGAACAGTTCATACAGTGCTGCGTCGGCAGAGCCTGCGCTGAGCTTGCCGTCGAAGGCCATCAGGCGTGTATAGGCCTCGCGGGCTTTGCTGCGTTCGGTATCCGGCAACGCATCGATGGCCTGTTTCAGCGGCTGGGCCATGCCTGGGCCTTCGAGCATTTTCTTCAGCTTGGCGGCGAAGGTGGTGGTCTGGTCGTATTGCATGGCGATGGTGCTGCGCACGTCCTGCTTGCCACTGCCGGCCAGTTCGCCGATACGCTCGGCGCGCTCCGGGTAGTACCAGGAATTGGACAGCTGCATGCCGTAGCCTTTGGGCACCGTGCGCTGGTTGGCCGTTGCGATCCAGCCCTGTGGCGGATCCTGGTCATACGGATGCAGCATGGCATCGGCGTACCCGTCCCAGTCGAAACGGCTGTCCCAACCTGGCGATGGCAACAGGCCCAGGCCTTCGCGACGGTTCGGGTAACGGCCGGTGACCTGCCAGGCAATGTTGGTGGCGTCGGCAAAGACCATGTTCAGCGCCATGGCGCGGATTTCACGGCTGGCATCAGAGGCCTTTGCCACGCTTTGTGCACGGGACAGGTCAAAGAACGCATCCAGGCTCTTGTCGTCCTTGTAGTCCGGTGTCTGCAACGCCAGACCCAAACCGTTGCTCAGTTGCACGGCTTGCGTCGGGCTGCTGCGTTCCCCAAAGGCACTGTTGAGCAGCGCGCCATGACGGGTTTCGAAAACCGCTTCGCGGATCGGGCGCTGGCCTTTGATGAAGTAGGTTTCTTCCCGCACGATGGCAGGTAACCACTTGCCATCAGCCATGTAGAACAGGCGGTTGTTTTCGCGCTTGAGCTTTTCCAGGAACAGATCCTGGGTGTCGCCCATGACGGCGCTCATGCTCCAGGCCAGCTTGCCGTTGAAGCCCGAAAGCAGCAGCGGCAGGCCCGCGACGGACATGCCCGCGGCCTGATACTTGGGCGCGCGGATCTGGACGAAGCTCCACGCCGCTGGCAACGAGGCGGGCAGGGGCGTGTCGCTGGCCAGCAGGCTTTTGCCACTGCGGCTGCGTTGCGGGGCGATGACCCAGTTGTTCGAGGCAGCCACGCCCAGCATGTTGAGGTCCGACAGTTGCAGCGCGACTTTATTCAGGTCATCCAGCCCCGCCAGTTGAGTACCGACATTCAGGCCCTTGAGCTTGTCGGCTTCGGAAAACGGCAGCTCTTCGTCGGGGTAGGTCGGGATCAACCAGGCCAGTTTGTCGGCACCGACTTTCTGGGTCAGCACCAGTGCCGACAGCTCTTGTTGCAGGTTGGACGACATACCGAAGTTGAGCAGGCTGAAGATCAGCGCCGAATCTTCCGGCTTCCAGTATTCAGGACGGTAGCCAGATGCGGCGATATCGGACGGCAGCTTGTCGCGGTAGCGGAACAGGTACGCGTTGACGCCTCGGGCATAGACTTCGAAGAAGCGCTTGAGGCGTGGCGACGAGGCGTTATACAGCTCGCTGGCATCTTTTTTCAGGTTCACCGAGCGCATCAGGCGGTCGACGTCCAGGGCCGCAGGCCCCGCCATTTCCGATAGACGGCCCTGTGCCAACAGCCGCATGCCGACCATCTGGCTGATGCGATCACTGGCATGGACATAGCCCAGGGTGAACAGGGCATCGTGGAAGGTATTGCTTTCGATCAGTGGCGAGCCGAGGGTGTTGCGGCGCACCGACACATTCTGCGCCAGCCCTTTGATCGGGAACACGCCACTGGTGGGCGGCAGCGTGTCGCCGTCGGCACCGTTCAATTGACAGCCAGAAAGGCCCAAAAGCCCCGCCATTGCTGCGGCAGCGCCGAACCGGCTACGGAATTGTGTGAGGGCTGGCGAGGCCATGGCGAAGCTCCTGCGGGGGGTGGCTATAAAAGCCGCTACGTTAGAGAGCAGGCGGGCGCCACGCAAGCGGGGAGGCGGGGTTATTTCGCAATATTTCGTCGTATCGTGGGCCCCTGTGGGAGCGAATTCATTCGCGAAGAGGGCGGCACATCCAACATCAATGGTGCCTGATACGCTCTATCGCCAATGAATTGGCTCCCACAAGGTGGGGCTGATCAAACCTTAGGCGGGTTGATCTTCTCGACCAGCGCATAGGCACGCTTGGTGGCGTCACGGGCAGCAATGGTTTCGAACCAGCGTTTGAGGTGCGGGAAGTCGTCCAGGTTCTGTTCCTGGAAGGTGTGCGGCACGATCCATGGGTAGATCGCCATGTCGGCGATGCTGTATTCACGTCCGGCGACGAACTCGCGATCGGTCAGGCGCTTGTTCAGCACCCCGTACAGGCGCGCAGTTTCATTCACGTAGCGCTTGATCGCATACGGGACCTTCTCCGGGGCGAAGCGATTGAAGTGATGGTTCTGACCCGCCATCGGGCCCAGGCCGCCCATTTGCCAGAACAGCCACTGTAGGGTTTCCTGGCGACCGCGCAGGTCCTTGGGGATGAATTTGCCGGTTTTCTCCGCGAGGTACAGCAGAATCGCGCCGGACTCGAAAATGCTTAGCGGGCCGGAGCCGTCCACAGGCTCGTGGTCGACAATGGCCGGGATCCGGTTGTTGGGCGCGATCTTGAGGAATTCGGGTTTGAACTGTTCGTCCTTGCCGATATTGACCGGGAAAATCTTGTATGGAAGGCCGGCTTCTTCCAGAAAGATGGAGATTTTGTGGCCGTTTGGCGTGGTCCAGTAATGCAGATCGATCATTGATAGCTCCAGATGATGGACGCCTGTCGATGGCGCTGATGGCAGCGCATCATTTTTCAACGGACGAGAGTGCGAACGTAACCGTTCATTTCAGGACGCCTGTTTTACTCTTTTCAGGCAGGGACTTGGAAGTCTTGATCGCGCAATTTAGCGAACCGCACACACAGAAACGGCCTGCAAGCAGGCCGTCGCTAAACGCTCAGCGCCTTACGCGCCGTGGCATTTCTTGAATTTCTTGTCGCTGCCGCACGGGCAAGGATCGTTGCGGCCAACGTCCTTCAGGGCGTTGCGCACTGGCTCCTGGTGAGCGTGACCGCAGTTGGGGCCATGGACGTGGCCGTGCTGGTGGTCGTGGTGGTCATGGTCATGATCGTGGTTGCAATCGGGGCCATGCACATGGGCTTGCTGGTTCATCAGGTCACTCCGGAATTAAGTCGCCGGGTATTATCTCGCCCTCGCGGCTGATACGCACGCTGTGGCCGAACAATATTCCGGTCTTGAGTTTGCCCTCGAGTCGGTAGTGGATCGGCTGGTCGGGTTTCTTGAGCCATTTGGCGATGTCTCTGAGGTGTTGCCAGAGATTGGTTCTGACCGGCACCACGAAGTTCTTGTGTTTTTCTTCGCCCACCACAAACCAGTCGTCGTATTCCCCTTCGGCGAACACCACGTCGTTGAGCAGGATCTTGTAGCGCAGGCTACGCACCAGCAGCCTTGAATCGTTGGGGTTATCGATGCGCAGGTGCACGTTAAAGTCCTGTTGCAGAACCTTGGCCTTGACCACTTCCACTTTGAGCAACCGAACGTCAGGGTCTTCGAAACTGCCGGTCATCCAGGTCGAGCAACCGGCCAGGCTTACCAACATAGAAAGACTCAGAATTCTGATTGCATGCGCCTGAAAAACCATGGTTACGGCTCCATTTAAGGCGTGAGTCTAGCAACTGCAGAGGCTGGCCGTGCAAACCGTGAACAAATGGTCCCTGGGTTGTCCCTCGAATCGAGGCTGGGCCATACTCCGGACACCGGCCCCAGGAGTAGCCCCGTGAACCTTTATGAAATCGTCTTTAGCGGCCAATTGGTCCCTGGTGCGCAGCTGGAACGGGTACAAGCGAACCTGGCCAAGGTATTCCAGGCGGATGCCCAGCGCCTGGCCTTGTTGTTTTCCGGGCGTCGCCTGGTGCTCAAGAACAACCTGGATGCCGCCGCGGCAGAGAAATACCGCGCCACCCTGGAGCGTGCCGGGGCGCTGGTTCATGTGCTGGACATGAACGTGGAGATGGAAGAGGTCGAGCTGGCGCCGCCACCGGATGAACCGAACTGGGTGCGCAGCACCACACCGCAGAAAAATCGGCGCCTGCAAGTGGCACCACGGGACGCCTACATGGCCGCGTTCGTGGAAGTCGATGCGCCTGATTTTTCCATTGGCGAAGTGGGGTGCGACGTGCAAGACCCCAAACCCGCCGTGGCGCCGCCGCGCCTGGATCTCTCACAAATCAGCCTGGCGCCTGCGGGTGCTGATATGGGCCAGATCAAGAGACCACAGACTGGCCCGGTCCCGGATATTTCTCATTTGAAATTGAGCTGAATACGATCAGTCGCCCGTCAGCCAACAAAACCCGCACAGCACTTCTTGAACTTCTGCTCGCTGCCACAGGGGCAAGCGTCGTTGCGGCCGGCTTTGAGCGGCACCGTCGGGTCGATGAAGTACCAGCGGCCGTTGGTCTGCACGAACGAAGAGCGCTCGCGATGACTATGCTCGCCGCTGCCGTCATGCCAGCGGGCAACAAAGGTCACGAAACCATGCTCGGGCTTGCCACCAAACACCTCGGCGCTTTCCACGTCCAGCCCCAGCCAGGTGCTTTGCGCACTCCACTGACGGATCGCTTCGCGGTCCAGCCCCGCTTTCTGTATCGGCAGCGTGGTGTCCAGCAGGTAATCGACCAGGCCCAGCACATAAGCGCTGTAGCGTGATCGCATCAGGGCCTCGGCGCTGGGCGCGGGTTTCCCCGCGTGATAATGACCGCAGCAGGCATCCAGCAGGTTACCGCTGCCGCAAGGGCAAATAGCGCTACTCATGACTCACCTTCCAGAGGGATAGCACTCATTGTGAGTCTCCATTTTTGATCGGCCATTTTAGACCTTCAATGACCTGTTGTCTGTGCTGCTCGGGGTGATGCTGGTAACGATGTAATTTATAAACTACAGTGTGCTGCATGATCGAAATCAAACAGACAGCCACGTTCATGGCATGGCAAAAGAGGTTGCGGGATGACAGGGCGAGGGCGGCCATCGCTGCGCGAATCTTCCGTCTTGCCAACGGTCTTGCTGGAGATGTTCAATCTGTAGGCCAAGGCGTCAGCGAGTTGCGCATCCACTACGGCCCCGGCTACCGGGTTTACTTTCAGCAGCGCGGCGATGAACTGGTCATTTTGCTATGCGGCGGTGACAAGGGCAGTCAGAGCCGAGATATTGAAAAAGCCAAAGAACTTGCGAGCCATTGGAGTCCCCATGACTGAACACCTTTACGCCTATGACCCAGCTGAAGCGCTGGGTTCACCCGAAGCCATAGCCGAATTCATGACTGACGCCTTCGCGAGCGGTGATGTGGGTTACATCGCCAAGGCTTTGGGTGTGGTTGCTCGTGCACGCGGCATGACAGACCTGGCTCGCGAGACGGGGCTTTCTCGTGAACAGCTCTACCGCTCCTTCAGCGAGGGGGGCAACCCGACCCTGAAAACGCTGCTAGCCGTGATGCAAGCCCTTGGACTGGACATCACAGCTCAGCCGCATACCGCCATCTAGTCGCCCAATCAAATCTGGTGAAAGCCCATCTGGATAAGGGGCTTCACCACCAGTACTTCCCAAAATTCTCCGGGTTGGCCCAGAACTTCGCATTCAGCCAATCGGGCACCTGTTTGTATTCGCGCAGGTCGTAGGTGAACAACGACAGGACCTGCTCATCGCGGGCAAAGCGTTCGCTGGCTTGCAGGGCCAGAGAGAAGAAGTCGGTATCTCGCCAGCCACAGGCCTCCAGATCCGCCATGACCGCGATGCGGCTGGCGTTGAGGTTGCGGATGCCGCCGAGCAGTTCCAGGCCGGCGCGTTTGGGCATGTGTTCCAGGCAGTCGACCACCAGCGCGAGGTCGAAACGTTGCGCCGCCAGGTCGGCTGGCAGGGCACCGGGCGCAGCCTTGTACAGTTGCGTGCCGGGGTGCGCCTGCTGGAAAGCCTGCAGCGCAGGAAAGTCGTCTGCACCAATGAGCAACAGGCGTTCAGGCGCGTAACGATCAAGCAACGCAGCCAGTGCTTGTTGTGGGGTGCGGGTAGAAAAGCCTTCGGTCATCGAAAATCCTCAGTCAGGGTTGCAAGACTAGCTTGCCGTCGTTCGATGGCCTAGACCGAAAGTTGCGTAATGGCCCGCAAATGCGGTGTTTTTGGCTGGCGCACTGGCAAAGTGCCGTCTTTACTCCTCCTGCGGCGGTTGAGCCGACCCCTTAGGAGAAGAACTCTATGAGTATGTTTCGGACAGCATTACCACTGATTCTGATAACCAGTGTATTGACGGGTTGCGCAGGCTTGCAGAAAACCGATTGGCCAGTCTGTGCCGCTGGCGGTTTACTGGGCGGGGCGGCTGCCGGCGCATTTCAGTCAGCTGCCGTAGCGGCCAGCCTGGGTGGCGCCGTGGCGCTGACGGCGGGCGCTTACTGCTGGGTACATGGCGATGGCGACGAGGATGGCGATGGGGTGCCGGACAGCCGCGACAAGTGCCCGCATACGCCTAAAGGCGTTCAGGTCGACGCCAATGGTTGCCCTCCAGCGCCGCCGCCTCAGCCTGTGGTTCAGGAAGAAGTGGTCATCGTCAAAGAGGAAGTGATCGTCATCAACGATGTACTGTTCGAATTCGACTCAGCTCGACTGACTGCGGCTGACAAATCCAAACTCGACATCATCGCCACTCGCCTGAAGAAAGAAGCCCCAAGTGCTCAACTGCGTGTCAGCGGGCATACCGACAGCGTGGGCCGTGACGCCTACAACCAGAAACTCTCGGAGAAACGCGCCCACTCGGTGACCGATTACCTGATCAGTTCCGGTATCCCGCGCAGCTCGTTCGTGTCGGTGGAGGGTGACGGGGAAAGTCGTCCGATTGCCGATAACAAGACCGCTGCCGGTCGCGCGTTGAACCGTCGTGTGGAGATCAAGATCAACCGTTGATCATTTGCACGTGATTATTGCCGCCTGACCACTGACCCGCCACCCTGGCGGGTCAGTGCTTTCTGCCCGCCGTTCGGCAGTTCACGTCTGTTCGCGATATTAAATTTCACCGCCCGGCTGGCATATTTGACGCGCAAGCCGTTACTGTGCGCAAAGAGTAACGTTTCGCAGTTGCCGATCTAAAAAAGAAAAGATTACCAGGGGCGTGTCATGAAGTTGTTTTGGGGGTTGGGGAAAATTCTGACGCTTGGGTTTTGGGTGGTGGTGCTGATCAATCAGCTTTTCCTGCTGCCGAGTCCTTTCGATATCTTGATCAAACTGGCCGGCAGCCTTGTGCTGTTGACCCACATGCTGGAGTTGTTCCTCTACAGCAGCAGTCTGCGCGAGCGTGCACATCCGTGGCGTGATCGCCTGCAAATCCTGGTGTTCGGTATTTTCCATATCCAGTCATTCTCGGCTCCATCGGCGGAAGCTTCTCATGCGTAGTCTTTGTCTCTTAGCAGCGGGTGTTGTATCGATGGCCTGCAGCCCGTTGGTCATGGCTGAAACCATCACCGTCGAAGCGCACTCGCTGATGCGTTTGCCGAACAAAACCAGCGCCCTGCAACTGGACCGACTGGAAGTGGCCGATTACGGAACCTTGTTGATCCCTGCCGGGCTGACTGAGGTCAAGGTGGGTGAGCTGATTCTGGGGCATGAAGCGCGAATCGCCATCGTGCCCAGCGCCGAACCGTTCAATCTGGTGGTGCGTCGTGGCGAGCTGGGTGCCGGTAGCCAGATCACCGCCCGTGGCGCGCCGGGAACCTTCGAACGGCCCGCATTACCAGGCCGTAACCTGACCTTGCGACTAGACCAGATCACCGCTGAAGAGCTTTCGGTCGATGCACGCGGGGGCGCCGGTGCGCCGGGTTATGTCGGGCTGGACGGCGGCAATGGCCAGGACCCGGGTTGCACCTGGGGTGCTGCGGGTCGTGGTTTCAACGGGGACAACGGTGGCAACGGCCATGACGGCGCTCCGGGTGCGCAAGTGCGCCTGGAGCTGCCGCGTGATTACCCGGCCCAGCGCATCAATGTGCAGGTACAAGGCGGTGCGGGTGGTCTGCCAGGTGCCGGCGGTCTTGCAGGCAAGGGCGGCGAGTCCAAGGGTTGCATTGTTTACCGTGCCGACGGTGGCAAGGCCGGCCATGCGGGCTTGCCAGGGCAGCCAGGTATTGCGGGGCCAGCGGGGCTGGTGAACGTGCAGCGGTTTTAACAGCCGCTCCCACAGGAGGTTTGTAAAACCTGTGGGAGCGACCGGGGTGGCGATCCACCTTGCTCGCGAATGTTTTACCGGATCAAAAGCCCGGCCGTGCCGCCGCGATGGCAACCAGCACCAGGCCGACGATCAGGTTGATCCCCACCAGCCGACGAATCTTGCCCAGCGCCGCCGCGCCTTCTGCCCATTGTTCGGCCTCGACCGCACGCTGTAGCTCTGGCAGTTGCAGGGACTGGATGCGGATGAACAGCGCAACCATCACCAGGTACAGCCCCATCATCACCTGCACATAACGCGGGGCGGTTTCGAAGCCGGTGAAGTGTAACTGGATCATGCCGACACCCGTGATCGGCAGCACGATGACCGCGCCCCATACCCAGGCAAAAAACCTCGGGAAAACCTGTACCCACAGCTTCAGGCGGGCCGGGCCTTCCAGGGCTGCGCCGACCGCTGGTCGCAAGACCATCCAGGCGAAAAACATGCCGCCGACCCAGATCAGGGCGGCCAGCACGTGCAGGGTGTAGACGAGGGCGAAGGGTGTCATCAGGTACTCCGTTCTGCGCGGATGGATTTAGCGCGGTATGATAGCGCCCACTCAGAAACACTGAAAATTTATCCAGCACTTTCAGTGGCACCTACAATTTCAGTCGCACCATTTATTCGCAGTGCCTCGACGCCAATGATCAGTAACGAACTCAAATCCCAGATTCAGGGCGCCTACTCGCGTTTCCTCGAAGCCAAGAGCCTCAAGCCGCGCTATGGCCAGCGTTTGATGATCGCCGAGATCGCCAAAGTGCTGGGCGATATCGACACCGACGAGGAAGGCCGACGTTCGGGCGACGCCGCCGTGGTGGCGGTCGAGGCGGGCACCGGTACGGGCAAGACGGTGGCCTATGCCATCGCCGCGATCCCCACCGCCAAGGCCGCAGGCAAGCGCCTGGTGATCGCCACCGCCACCGTCGCGCTGCAGGAGCAGATTGTCTACAAAGACCTGCCAGACCTGATGCGCAACAGCGGCCTGAGCTTCACCTTTGCCCTGGCCAAGGGCCGTGGCCGCTACATGTGCCTGTCAAAGCTCGACATGCTGCTGCAGGAAGGCAACGCCAACAACGCCACTGCCCAGCTTTTCGAAGAAGAAGGCTTCAAGATCGAAGTCGATGAGGCCAGCCAGAAGTTGTTCACCAGCATGATCGAGAAGCTGGCGGGCAATAAATGGGACGGTGATCGCGACAGCTGGCCCCAGGCCCTGGAAGACCAGGACTGGGCGCGCCTGACCACCGATCACAGCCAGTGCACCAACCGCCATTGCCCGAACTTCGGCCAGTGCGCCTTCTATAAGGCCCGCGAAGGCATGGGCAAGGTCGATGTCATCGTCACCAACCATGACATGGTGCTGGCTGACCTGGCGCTGGGCGGCGGTGCGGTACTGCCCGATCCGCGCGATACGGTCTACGTGTTCGACGAAGGTCATCACCTGCCAGACAAGGCCATCGGCCACTTTGCCCACTACACGCGCCTGCGCTCTACCGCCGACTGGCTGGAGCAGACCGCCAAGAACCTCGCCAAATTGCTGGCCCAGCATCCGCTTCCGGGTGACCTGGGCAAGCTGATCGAGCAGGTCCCGGAGCTGGCCCGAGAGATCAAGGCCCAGCAACAGTTCATGTTTGCCGCTTGCGAGCAGATCGCCGACTTCAAGGCCGGTGAAGACATGGAAGGCCGCGAGCGCCCTCGGCACCGCTTCATCGGCGGCGTTATCCCCGAGCACATGCGCGAGATGGGCATCGAGTTGAAGAAGGGCTTTTCCCGGCTGAACGACTTGTTTACCCGCCTGACCGAGCTGCTCAAAGAGGGGATGGACGGTGAAGTGAACATCGGCATCGCCAGTCATCAGGCCGAAGAGTGGTATCCGCTGTTCGGCAGCCTGCTGGCCCGTGCCCAGGGCAACTGGGAGCTGTGGACCGCATTCACTGCCGAAGACCCGGAAGAGAGCCCGCCCATGGCTCGCTGGCTGACCCTGGCCGAAAGCGGCTCGCTGTTCGACATCGAAGTCAACGCCAGCCCGATCCTCGCGGCAGAAATGCTGCGGCGTAACCTGTGGAACGTCGCTTACGGCGCACTGGTGACGTCGGCGACCTTGACGGCCCTGGGCAAGTTCGACCGCTTCCGCATGCGCGCCGGCCTGCCTCGCGACGCCGTAACCGCCATTGTGCCGAGCCCTTTCCATCACGCCGATGCGGGCGTGCTGCGGGTGCCGGATCTCAACGCCGACCCTCGGGATGCCGTGGCGCACACTGCCGCGATCATCCGCGAATTGCCGACCCTGGTAGAAGGTTCCCGGGGCACGCTGGTGCTGTTCTCGTCGCGCAAACAGATGCAGGACGTCTTCGACGGGCTGGAGCGTGACTGGCGCAAGCAGGTGTTCATTCAGGGCAACCTCTCCAAGCAGGAAACCCTGAACAAACACAAGGCGCGGGTCGACAGTGGCGAGTCCAGCGTGCTCTTCGGCCTGGCCAGTTTCGCCGAAGGCGTGGATTTGCCGGGGGCGTATTGCGAGCACGTGGTCATCGCCAAGATTCCGTTCGCGGTGCCGGACGATCCGGTCGAGGCCGCGCTGGCCGAGTGGATCGAGGCCCGTGGCGGGAATCCGTTCATGGAAATTGCTGTGCCGGATGCGTCATTGCGTCTGGTGCAGGCCTGCGGTCGTCTGCTGCGGACCGAACAGGATCGCGGGACCATCACGCTGCTGGACCGGCGTGTGGTCACCCAACGCTACGGCAAAGCCATCCTCAATGCGCTGCCGCCGTTCCGTCGCGAAATATCCTAATACATCCCGGGCATCATTGGCGTCGGATCGGGTCTTATCTCGGTCCGGCTGCCATGGGTGCCATGGGTGCCATTTTCAGCCAGGCCATCACCAGGTCTTCAAGGAGAGCCCGATCAAATGATTCGCCGTTCGCTGTTTGCCGTTGTCGCGGTTTTGTTTGCTGGCCCATTGTTGGCCGCGCCCACCGGGCAGCAGATGCTGTTCAATTTTGTCCGTCCCGCCGACGTGGTGCAGGTCGCGACCCAGGATACGACGCTGCCGCAATCCAATGCCGAACAGACCGCCGAAGGCGAGGTGCTGCGTCGAGTGACCTTCAACCCGGTGGCTAAACCGAGCTTGAGCCTGACACCGCAGACCGGTGTCTGGGACTGGTCGGCCAACAGTGCCATGACCCTGCGTATCCAGAGCGCCATGGACTGGGCATTGACCCTGGATGTGCAGATCAAGAGTGCTGACGGCAAGGTGATCAACAGCCGTGTCGACCTCCCAGCAGGCCCTGCGCAGACCTTGGTTATTCCGTTGCAGGCCAGCTCGCCCCTGAGCCAGGGTATGCGCGCCGGGCCACCGATGCCATGGACCTATGAGGGCCAGCGGACATTGCTGGCCAACAGCCAGGGTGAGTTGGACCGCAGCAAAGTCGTTTCGGTGACGCTGTCCATGACCCAGCCCAAGGTTGCCCAGAGCATTCTGCTGGAGCGCTTTGGCGTGCAGGAAGGCGACGTGATCCAGACGGCCGCCTACAGCAATCTGGTGGACGGCTACGGACAGTTCACACGTGGCAAATGGCCGGAGAAGATCAGCAGCGATGATCAGCTCAAAGCCAGCGCGGCCAGGGAAAAGCAGCAACTCAAGACCTGGCTGGCCGATCGCCCGGCCCAGGACAAGTTCGGCGGCTGGCTCAACGGCCCGACGTTCAAGGCCAGCGGGTTCTTCCGTACCGAGAAACTCGGTGACCGTTGGTATCTGGTGACGCCAGAAGGCCACCCGTTCTACTCGCTGGGGGTCAATGCCGTGACCGCAGGTGACAGCCAGACCTATATCGAAGGCCGGGAGCAGATGTTCAGTAACCTCCCCAAACCGGGTGAGCCGCTGGCGGCCTACTACGGTAAAGGCAACAACGACAGCAATACCGGCGCCAACCGGGATCGCAAGTTCGATCAGGGGCGCTGGTTCGATTTCTATGGCGCCAACATCAAGCGCACCTTTGGCCAACAGAAATGCACCGAGGCCGCAGCGCCAGCCAAGCCTGCTGGCACTCCCGATGCCGATGTGCCCGCCGTCGACAGCGATCAAACCGTCGCCCCGACCCCGACAGCTGACTGCACCCCGGACAGCGCCGATGCCAAGCGTTGGGCGGACCACACGCTGGATCGCCTGCAGGCCTGGGGCTTCAACACCCTCGGCAACTGGAGCGACCCTCAGTTGGGTCAGGCCCAGCGCGTGGCCTACACCCTGCCGTTGTCGATCGTTGGTGATTACGTGAGCATCAGCACCGGTCAGGACTGGTGGGGCGGCATGCCTGATCCGTTCGATCCACGCTTCGCCATGGCTGCCGAACGGGCCATCGCCATCGCCACCCGTGATCACCGTGATGACCCCTGGCTGATCGGTTATTTCGCCGACAACGAACTGGCCTGGGCCGGTCCCGGTGATGATCCGAAGTCCCGCTATGCCCTGGCCTACGGCACCCTGAAGCTCACCACGGATGTGCCTGCCAAGCGTGCGTTCCTCAAGCAGTTGCGCGACAAGTACCGCAACCAGGAAGGCCTGTCCAAAGCCTGGGGCATCAACCTGCCGGCCTGGGAACTGATGGAAGATCCGGGTTTTGAGCCGCCACTGCCTAACCCGGAACATCCGGAAATCGAAGCTGACTTCAAATACTTCCAGCAAGTGTTCGCCGAGACGTACTTCAAGACCATCTCCGATTCCCTGAAGTGGCATGCACCCAATCAACTGCTGCTGGGTGGCCGCTATTCGGTCAGCACCCCGGAAGCCGTGGCGGCCTGCGCCAAGTATTGCGATGTGCTGAGCTTCAACTTCTACACGCCCAAACCCCAGGACGGCTACGACTTCGCCAAACTGCGGGAACTCGACAAGCCCGTCATGGTGGGCGAGTTCCACTTTGGCTCCCGTGATCGTGGTCCGTTCTGGGGTGGCGTGATGGAAGTCGCCCGAGAAGAAGACCGCGGTCCGGCTTACGCCAACTTCCTCAAACAGGCGTTGGCCGAGCCGTCGATTGTCGGCGTGCACTGGTTCCAGTACCTGGACCAACCTGTCAGCGGTCGCCTGCTCGATGGCGAAAATGGTCACCTGGGCTTGGTAGGCATCACCGATGTGCCGTTCCAGGGCTTTGTGGAGGCGGTGCGCAAGAGCAATAACCAGGTGGCTGACGTGCTGAGCAAAGAGGCGGCGAAGACCAAGGTTCAGGCCGTGGCGGCGGATGAGGATAAGGGCGCCGGGGGCAACAAGGGCGGTGGTGCGGGCCGTGGCGGTGCTGCTGGCACCGGTGGTGGCCACGGCCATGGTGGCGGCACTCGTTAATATGGCCTGATCTGTTCCCAAATCCCCCGATCACTGGAACAATGCACGCCTCTTTGTTCAACAGTAGGGGCGTTCGGGTGCAGATTCAGGGTCATTTCGAGCTCAAGTTCGAAGCGGTGCGCGAAGCGTTCGCCGCACTCTTCGACGATCCTCAGGAACGCGGTGCTGCACTGTGCATTCAGATCGGTGGCGAAACCGTCCTCGATTTGTGGGCGGGCACCGCTGACAAGGATGGCCTCGAGGTCTGGCACAGCGACACCATCGCCAACCTGTTCTCCTGCACCAAGACCTTCACCGCCGTGGCTGCCCTGCAGCTAGTGGGCGAGGGCAAGTTGTCGCTGGACGAGCCGGTAGCCCGGCTCTGGCCGGAGTTCGCCGCCGCTGGCAAGGGCGCTGTTACCCTGCGCCAGTTGCTGTGCCATCAGGCCGGGTTACCCGCGATTCGCAACATGTTGCCTGCCGAAGCACTCTACGACTGGCAGGCGATGACCGATGCACTGGCCGCTGAGCAGCCCTGGTGGACGCCGGGGCAGGGTCACGGCTATGCGGCCATCACCTATGGCTGGCTAGTGGGGGAAATGCTGCGTCGCGCCGACGGTCGCGGCCCGGGTGAGTCTATCGCCGCGCGCATTGCCAAGCCGCTTGGGCTGGATTTTCATGTCGGGTTGGCCGATGAAGAGTTTCATCGCGTAGCGCATATTGCTCGCGGCAAGGGCAATACCGGGGACGAGGCGGCGCAGCGTCTGTTGCAGACCACCATGCGCGAGCCGACCTCGATGACAGCGCGGGCATTCACCAATCCGCCGTCGATCATGACCAGCACCAACAAACCGGAATGGCGTCGTATGCAGCAGCCTGCCGCCAATGGTCACGGCAATGCCCGTAGCCTCGCGGGTTTCTACAGCGGTCTGCTCGATGGTAGTCTGCTGGAGCCCGAGTTGCTCGGTGAGCTGACCCGTGAACACAGCGTCGGCCAGGACAAGACCCTGTTGACCCAGACCCGCTTCGGGCTGGGTTGCATGCTGGACCAACCGCAGGTGGCCAATGCGACATACGGTTTGGGAGCCAAGGCTTTCGGTCATCCGGGTGCTGGTGGTTCGATTGGTTTTGCTGACCCGGAGCGGGATGTTGCCTTCGGTTTCGTCACCAATACCCTGGGGCCTTATGTGTTGATGGACCCGAGGGCACAAAAACTGGTCCGCACCTTTGCAAACTGCTTGAATTAACTATCCTGAGGATTTGGAATAGATTGCGTCGATAAGTGCTTGGTTTATAACAGACTGTCAGGAAGTAGGTCATTACAAGTACCGCAGGACGGTTTCTTTTTCCATTCGTCTGTTTATGCGTGTTATACGGGGCCTATCGGGTTCTGTGTTTGATCAATTAATTTTGTGGGTCACCTATGTCATCTAATAAAAGTCTCGCTTTCGCCATTTGCCTGGCTGTTACCGGTTGCGCTCAAACTCCCCAGAATGGTTCGGCTGATGCCGGTGCCCACTGGTGGTCTTTTGGCTCCGGCTCCGACAAGGTCGCCGATGCCAAGACTGCACCGGCTGTTGCGAAAGCGCCGACTGCCCCTGCTTCTGCTGCTGCCCCGGCGGCTAAAGCAGCCGATGCAGCGGCCTCTGTCGCCAAGACGGATGCCGCGGCGGCTGCGCCAGCAGCGCAGGCTGATAGCGGAACCCACTGGTACTGGCCTTTTGCGTCCAGCGACAGCTCGTCGGCTAAACCCGATGTAGCTAAAGCCGATGCAGCCAAGGCGGATGTCGCCAAAGCCACGCCAGCCGTGGCTCAGACTGACAGCAGCGGTCCATCGTGGTGGCCGTTCGGCAAGAAGGACGCCGCCCCGGCAGTCGCTGCCGCGCCTAAAGCCATACCGATGCCTGATCCAAAAATTACCCAGGCCTGGCTGGATGATTACGAGCCTCGCCTGCGTGCCGCCATCAAGGACAGCCCGTTCCAGCTAGAGCGTCGTGACGACTTGCTGGTCATCACTGCGCCTGTGGACAGCTCGTTCAACCCTAACCGCCCGGCGTTGTTGATGCCAAACACCTTGGGCCCGATCACCCGTCTGGCCAAGATCGTGGAAGCCGACCCAAAGACCGCAGTTCTGGTCCTTGGCCATGCTGACTCCGTAGGTGCAGTCGATGTGAACCAGCAGATCAGCCTGCAGCGTGCGCAATCGGTTGCTGCGATCTTCCGCCTCAGTGGCCTTGAGCGTAACCGCCTGAGCCTGCGAGGCATGGGTGATGTCATGCCGCGCGCCGCCAATGACAGCGTTCAGGGCCGTGCGCTCAACCGCCGTGTTGAGATCCTCATGACGCCTCAGGTCACCATGATCGCGCTGATGAGTAAATATTCGATTCCGCCGACTGCCGCACCGACCCTGCTGGCTACCGCCCAGGAAGTGAAGCCTGCACCGGCTCCTGTCGCTGCTCCGGCTAAAAAGGCCGCCGCGCATAAAGCTCCTGTGCACAAAGCCGCGCCAGCGAAAAAGGCGACCCCGGCCAAGAAGGTGGCGCCAGCCAAGGCCGCTGCGCCGGCGAAGCCTGCGACGACCACTGATCAGGCCAGCACCAACTAAGGTTATTGGCAGCGTGTGAGCGCTGCCTTTGGGCAGTTAAGGAACGATGTCATGACTCAAACCCTGGCCGATATGCGCCGCGACTATGCCCGTGACGGGCTGACCGAGGCTCAGGCACCCGTCGAGCCATTTGCGCTGTTCCGCCAGTGGTTCGAGGAGGCGGTGAAGACCGAGCAGGCACCGGTGGAAGCCAATGCCATGACCCTGGCAACCGTCGATGCTGACGGTCGTCCCCATTGCCGGGTGTTGCTGCTCAAAGGGCTGGATGACCAGGGCTTTACCTTCTTCACCAATTACGACAGCGCCAAGGGCCAGCAACTGCTGGCACGGCCGTTCGCGGCCATGACGTTCTTCTGGCCGACCCTTGAGCGTCAGGTGCGCATCGAAGGTCGGGTGGTCAAGGTCAGCCCGGAAGAGTCGGATGCCTATTATCAGGTCCGCCCGCTGGGTAGCCGTCTGGGCGCATGGGCCTCCCCTCAAAGTCGTGTCATTGCCGATCGTTCGGAACTTGAAGCTTTGCTCAAGGCCACGCAAGAGCGTTTCAGCGACGCTCAACCGGGCTGCCCGGAGCATTGGGGGGGCTATCGCCTGTTGCCGGAACGTATCGAATTCTGGCAAGGTCGTCCTAGCCGTTTGCATGACCGACTCAATTATCGGCTGCACAATGATCAATGGACGCGCGAACGACTGGCACCCTGATCGTCTTGTTCAATAGACCTGACGTGATTTGATCGGCGTTCCAAGCGTCTACTCATTTAATTCCAGCCGTTGCTGTATGACGGCTGAATGACTTCAAAATGATCTCTGCGGGATCGTGACAGCGCTGATGTCGCGGAGTCTAATTGGTTATCTGTTTCTCCTGGAGATGATGTTATGCGTAAGTCTGTTCTTCTGGCTGCCTCGTTCACTGCCATCGCACTGACACTGGGCGGCTGTACCTCAAGCCTGACTGGCGATTCTTATTCTCGTGACGAAGCCCGGCAAGTACAGACCGTTCGCCTGGGCACTATCGAGTCGTTGCGTCCGGTGAAAATCGAAGGGACTAAATCCCCAATCGGCGCCGGTGCTGGCGCAATCGTCGGCGGCGTGGGCGGCAGCGCCATCGGTGGCGGTCGCGGCAGTATCGTTACAGCGGTAATCGGTGCGGTTGCAGGCGGCCTGATTGGTTCGGCTGCCGAAGATGGTCTGACCCGTACTCAAGGTGTTGAAATTACCGTGCGTGAAGATGACGGCGGCATGCGTGCCTACGTGCAGCAAGTTCAGGAAAACGAGGTTTTCCGTGTGGGCGACCGTGTACGCATCATGACGGTCAATGGTACGAGCCGCGTCTCTCGTTGAGAGTCGAAACCGAAGTTGCAATAACTAGTAACACAAAAACCCCGGTCATATGACCGGGGTTTTTTATATGTCTGCCTTGTAACAAAACAAACTTTCAGTCGACATGTGGCGGGTTGTTGCGACTGGCAAAAGAGGTAATCAAGTAACCAATGATTGCCGCCAGAATTGAACCCGTGAGAATACCCATTCGATCCATTCCCGCGTATTCACTGCTACCGGGTATGAATGCCAGGGAGCCTACAAACAGGCTCATGGTGAAACCAATGCCGCAGAGGATCGACACCCCCAGCACTTGACCCCAATTGGCCCTGTTGGGCAGTGCTGCCAGGCCGGTTTTGACCGCCAGCCACGTCAGTCCGAAGACCCCAACGGTCTTGCCCACCAGCAACCCGGCGGCGATCCCCATGGGGACGTGGTGGGTGAAGCTGTCCAGCGACACGCCACTCAAGGACACACCGGCATTGGCGAAGGCAAACAATGGCAATACGCCGTAGGCGATCCAGGGGTGTAGGCCATGCTCCAGGCTCAGCAGGGGTGATGCACCCTCGCTTTTGCTGCGCAGCGGTATGCAGAACGCCAACACCACACCCGCCAGCGTCGCGTGGACGCCGCTCTTGAGTACACAAACCCACAGCACCAGCCCCACCAGCATGTAGGGGGCGAGTTTGACCACGCCCAGTTTGTTCATGGCGATCAACACGATGATGGACACGCCCGCCAGCAGCAATGAGAGGTTCGACAGTTCTCCCGAGTACAGCAGGGCGATGACGATGATCGCGCCCAGGTCATCGATGATCGCCAGGGTCATCAGGAACAGCTTGAGGGAGGTCGGCACACGTTTGCCCAGCAAGGCCAGCACACCGAGGGCGAAGGCGATATCGGTGGCCATGGGGATGGCCCAGCCGCTGAGGGCCGCCGGGTTGTCCTTGTTGAGCGCCCAATAGATCAGCGCCGGCACCACCATGCCGCCAATGGCTGCCGCGCCGGGCAGCACCACCTGGGAGGGGCGTGAGAGGTGGCCCTCCAGCACTTCTCGTTTGACCTCCAGGCCAATCAGCAAAAAGAACAAGGCCATCAAGCCGTCGTTGATCCACAACAGCAGCGGCTTGGCTATTTGCAGAGCACCAACACCGGCCACGACCGGGACGTCGAGAAAACCGGCATACAACCAGGACAGAGGCGAATTATTGATGATCAGAGCCAGGGCGGCAGCGGCGATCAATAACAGGCCGCCAGCGGCTTCCAGCTGGAAAAAACGGATGATCGTGTTGCGAATAGGCAAGGTTTTGCTCCCTCTACTTGCTCAAAAGGACCGTCACCCTAACCGCTTCCCTTAGAAGAGAAAACAAAAGTTATATTCTATTTGGCTATAAGTGAAGACTATTATTTGTTCAATTGGGCGTCCTGACAGTTAAGTCTGAAATTGCCACTTCACTGTGCCTGTCTGGTATGTAGGATCTTTCCTAATATTGCCGAATCATCCCCATTTTGCGGATGTTTCAGGGGGCCAGCAGCTAGGCTGCTGACCCTGAACCTGTTCGATTCGAGATACCGATCATGAGCGATAACCGTCAGTGGGCCCGTGAAGCCATTCGCGTCATCGAGGCCGATTTCCAGCGCAGCGCCGACACCCATCTGATCCCGTTGGCGTTGCCGGGGCTGCCGGGGGTCGAATTGTATTTCAAGGACGAGTCCAGCCATCCCACCGGCAGCCTCAAGCACCGGCTGGCGCGTTCGCTGTTTCTGTATGCGTTGTGTAATGGCTGGCTCAAGCCCGGCGCCCCAGTGATCGAGGCGTCCAGTGGTTCGACGGCGATTTCCGAGGCGTACTTTGCCCGCCTGCTGGGCTTGCCGTTCGTGGCGGTCATGCCGGCGACCACCTCCCAGGAGAAAATTGCGCAAATCGCGTTTTACGGCGGCAAGAGCCATCTGGTGCAAGACCCGACCCGGATCTATGCCGAATCCGAGCGCCTTGCCCGGGAGAGCGGGGGCCATTTCATGGACCAGTTCACCTACGCCGAGCGGGCGACGGACTGGCGGGCGAACAACAACATCGCCGAATCGATTTTCCAGCAGTTGCGCTTTGAGAAGCACCCTGAGCCCAGCTGGCTGATTTCCAGCCCCGGTACAGGCGGCACCACGGCCACCCTGGGCCGCTACGTGCGTTATCGCCAACACACCACGCGAGTGCTGTGCGCCGATGCCGAGCGTTCGGTGTTTTTCGACTATTACCAGAGTGGCGATGCCAGCTTGCGGCTGGAGTGTGGTTCACGGATCGAAGGCATCGGTCGGCCAAGGGTCGAGGCGTCATTTTTACCCAAGGTGATCGACGCCATGATCAAAGTGCCAGATGCTCTGTCATTAGCGGCCATGCATTACCTGGCACAACATCTGGGGCGCAAGGTGGGAGGGTCGAGCGGCACTAACCTGATAGGCGCATTGCTGGCCGCCCGGCAAATGGTGGAGGCCGGGGAGTCGGGATCTATCGTGGCGATACTGTGTGACGGCGGCGAACGCTATGCCACGACCTATTACGATCAGGACTGGCTCACCAGGCAGGGGTACACGCTGGAGCCGCTGATCGAAGCCGTGGCGGCCTGTGCCGAACAGGGTGCTGCGTTGCCGGAAGGGGTGTTGCGGGCCGGGATTTGATGGTTGATCCCAAGCCTTGAATAGTTAAACCAGGCCTTCGTTGGAGCGAGGCTTGCCCGGCGAAGAGGCCGGTGCAGCCAGCGAATATCTCCAAACCCGAACCACCGCATTCGCGGGCAAGTCTCGCTCCAACAGTTCGTGGTGGCCGAAGGTTTGGCCTGGACCCCGATACCCTGTGGGAGCTTGCTCGCGAAAGCGTCAGCCCGGGCGATGACTCAACCGATTCCCAACATATCCCGCGCCAATGCCTCGGCGATGCGGATGCCGTCGACGCCCGCAGACAGGATGCCACCGGCATAACCAGCGCCTTCTCCGGCCGGGTACAGGCCTTTGACGTTCAGGCTCTGCATGTCGTCGCCACGGGTCATGCGCAAGGGCGATGAGGTCCGGGTTTCGATGCCGGTCAGAACGGCGTCATGCTGGGAGAAGCCCTTGATCTGTTTTTCGAACGCTGGCAATGCCTCACGAATCGCTTCGATCGCATAGGGTGGCAGGGCCTCGGCCAGGTCCACCAGCTTCACGCCAGGCTTGTAGGATGGTTCTACTGTACCCAACTCGGTGGAGACCTTGCCTGCGATGAAGTCACCCACCAGTTGCGCCGGGGCCTCATAAGTACGGCCACCCAGGATGTAAGCGTGGGATTCCAGGCGTTCCTGCAACTCGATACCGGCCAGCGGACCACCCGGATAGTCTTCCGGCGTGATGCCGACCACGATCCCTGAGTTGGCATTGCGCTCGTTGCGCGAGTACTGGCTCATGCCGTTGGTGACCACACGCTCGACTTCAGAGGTGGCCGCAACCACGGTGCCGCCAGGGCACATGCAGAAGCTGTAGACCGAGCGACCATTGCTGGCGTGGTGCACCAGTTTGTAATCTGCCGCGCCGAGCTTAGGGTGACCGGCGTATTTGCCCAGTCGGGCCTTGTCGATCAGCCCCTGCGGGTGTTCGATCCGGAAGCCCACGGAAAACGGCTTGGCTTCCATGTACACGCCGCGGCCATGCAGCATGCGGAACGTATCCCGTGCGCTATGGCCCAGAGCCAGAATCACATGTTTCGAGTCGATGCGTTCACCGCCATCGAGCACCACGCCTTGCAGCTGGCCGTCTTCGATCAGCACGTCAGTGACACGCTGCTGGAAGCGCACTTCACCACCCAGGGCCTCGATCTGCTGACGCATGTTTTCGACCACACCGGTCAGGCGGAAGGTGCCGATGTGCGGTTTGCTGACGTAGAGGATTTCCTCCGGTGCACCTGCCTTGACGAACTCATGCAGCACTTTGCGACCGTGGAATTTCGGGTCCTTGATCTGGCTGTACAGCTTGCCATCAGAGAAGGTCCCGGCGCCGCCTTCGCCAAACTGCACGTTGGATTCGGGGTTGAGGACGTTCTTGCGCCACAGGCCCCAGGTGTCCTTGGTGCGCTGACGGACTTCCTTGCCGCGCTCGAGGATGATCGGCTTGAAGCCCATCTGTGCCAGCAACAGACCGGCAAAGATGCCGCACGGACCGAATCCGACCACCACCGGTCGCTCGCCCAGGCCTTGGGGGGCATGACCAACGACTTTGTAGCTGATATCGGGTGCAGGCGTCAGGTGTCGATCATTGCTCAGCTTGTGCAGTAGGGCAGCTTCGTCACGGACTTCAAAGTCGATGGTGTAGATGAAGCACAGTTCGGAAGATTTTTTGCGTGCGTCGTAGCTGCGTTTGAACAGCGTGAAGTCGAGCAGTTGCTCGCTGTCGATGCCCAGGCGTTGCAAAAGGGCAGGGCGCAGGTCTTCTTCCGGATGATCGATCGGCAGCTTGAGTTCGGTGATTCGTAGCATGGAGGGGTCCAGGTTTCGGGCGGCGGATTTTGTCCGCTGGCTCTACAAGAACCCGCGATTATAAGCTGCTTCGAGGGTTTACCGTCAGGCTAAAAAGCGGCTGGACGATAAACCGTCTGTCTCAAGGCTGCGATGCCATCAATCGTCCCGCGAGCCGCCGTAGTAGGCACAGCCACGTTGTACCGTGCCGTTGACCCGCAACTCGGCGGTCAGGTGCTGCACCGAGCCGTCAGCCATATCGACGCAGCGCTGCGGTGCGATCCACAGTTCCACGTCTTGACCGTTGGCCTGGGTGGACAGGTTGAAACGGCCATCGGGCAGTTGTTCTTCCAGATAAGGCACGGCCAGGTCGTCCTTGCCCTGGCGTTCGAGCACCAGGCCCTTGCCGCTGACATTGACGTTCCAGGCTGGCGTATTGCCGTAGGCGCGAATGGTCAGGCGCTTGAAGTTGGGGTCATCACAGGCTGCACCAGGGCCTGGGCGCTCCACGCGGTACATCTGTTGCAGGCTCAGTTGCCCATCGGCACCGGGTGTTGTATTGGGCACGAACTTGCCGCGCAGGTCGGCGAACAGTTTGCCCTGACGAGTTGCCAGTGACGCGGCCTCCTGCAGCACGCTGGTGCTACCGACGTCGGTGACCACATAACGCCGTTGCTGGTTGCAGGGCTGGAACAGCAACTGGCCGTTTTCGCCAATCAAGTCGCCCTGCAAGCGGGTCATGCCGGCGGTGCTCGGTTTGTCGGGCGTGGACGCAAGCATCTGGCAACCGGCAAACAGCGGCAGCAGGGCGAATATCAGAACGGAACGGGCGGCGAACATAAGGCGGTCTCCAGACAAGTGCCGCCACGTTACTCAGCCTGCCGCCTCATCACAAGAGGGAGTCAACCGACGTGGTACGTCTGCCCCGTCTGCAAGCCCTCGACACTTTTGGCGTAGGCCAGTGCTACGTCGGCGGCGGGCACCGGTTTGAAACCCCGGAAGTACGGCGCGTAGCTGCCCATGGCCTCGACCAGCACGTTGGGGCTCACCGAGTTCACCCGCAAGCCGCGTGGCAGTTCGATGGCGGCCGCTTTTACAAAGCTGTCGATGGCGCCGTTGACCAGGCTTGCCGACGCACCGGTGCGAATCGGGTCGTGGCTGGTGATGCCGGTAGTAAAGGTGAACGAAGCGCCATCGTTGGCGTAGTCGCGACCGATCAACAACAGATTGACCTGGCCCATCAGCTTGTCCTGGAGGCCGAGGGCAAAGTCGGTTTCACTCATTTCACCCAGCGGCCGGAAGCTCACATTGCCCGCTGCACAGATCAGGGCGTCGAATTTACCTACCCGTTCGAACAGTTTTCGAATCGAGGCGCTGTCACTAATATCCACTCGTTCATCGCCGCTGGTGCGCCCGATACGGATGATTTCGTGACGCGGTGCCAGTTCGGCCGCTACGGCGGACCCAATAGTGCCTGCGGCGCCGATCAATAGAATTTTCATGGGGTTCTCCTGGTTTCATGCTTGGGCAGGGACGTGAACACACAGTGTAGAGTGGCTTTTTAGTGTCGATAAAGGCGCTAATGGGCAACCTTTGGTTTCGAAAAGGAGCACAATCCATGAGCGAAATGGAGGATCTGGCAGCGTTTGCGATCTTGATGGAGTGCGGCAGCTTTACCGTGGCGGCCGAGCGTCTGGGATGCAACAAAGGTCGTTTGTCCAAACGCATCTCTCATCTGGAGGAGCAGTACGGCGTGTTGCTGCTGTACCGCAGTACCCGCAGCCTGAACCTCACGGCAGCGGGTGCGGCGCTGTTGCCACAGGCCCAGGCGCTGCTGGGTAGCCTGAACCGGGCACGGGACATTGTGGCGCTGATGCGCGACGAGTTGGTGGGGCCGGTGCGCCTGACGGTGCCGGTGTCGTTGGGCGAAACCTTTTTCGAGGGATTGCTGAGGGATTTTTGCCGTGAACATCCGCAGATCACGGTCGAGCTGGAGCTCAATAACAGCTTTCGTGATTTGCGTCGGGATGGCTTCGATCTCGCGATCCGCTCTGAGGTCGGCAGTGATCAGCGGCTGGTGGCCAAGCCTCTGCTGGCCATGCAGGAGTTGACCTGCGCCAGCCCGCAGTACCTGCAGCGAAACGGCGAGCCTGAGACGCCAGAGGCGCTGAGCGACCATCGCTGCCTGCTCAACAGTCACTACAGTGGACGCAACGAGTGGCTTTACCATCAGCAGCACGAGTTGACCCGGGTCCAGGTCAGCGGCCAGTTTGCCAGCAATCATTACAGCTTGTTGAAGAAGGCGGCGCTGGTGGGGGCGGGCATTGCCCGGTTGCCGTCCTATATGGTCCACACGGAGATCAACGACGGGCGTTTGCGCTGGCTGTTGCGCGATTACCAGACCAGCATCTCACCGCTGTTTCTCGTACATCCCTATGAAAGCGAAGTGCCCAAGCGCGTTGCGGTGCTGGCGAGTTACCTGATTGGGTGGTTTGAACGCAGCAGCATTGCGCTGGAGCGGTTGTGAATAACGAAAAACCCGGGGGAGACTCTCTGTTCGGCATCATCTGTGGGAGCGAATTCATTCGCGAATGAATTCGCTCCCACAGGTTTTGCATTTGCCGCAGGTACTTGTTTCAGTATCAATCTCACGTGGGCAGTATCAACCGCCCAGATACGCATCCCGCACTTTCGGGTCGACCAGCAACTCTTCACCAGTGCCTTGCATCACCACCCGGCCGTTTTCCAGTACATAGGCGCGGTCAGCGATTTTCAGGGCCTGGTTGGCGTTTTGCTCGACCAGGAACACGGTCACCCCATCACGGCGCAGCTGTTCGACGATCTCGAAAATCTGCTGAATGATGATCGGCGCCAGACCCAGTGAAGGCTCGTCCAGCAGCAACAGTTTGGGCTTGCTCATCAGTGCACGACCGATGGCGAGCATTTGCTGTTCGCCGCCAGACATGGTGCCGCCACGCTGGCTGAAGCGTTCCTTGAGGCGTGGGAACAGGTGCAGGACTTTATCCATCTGCTCCTGATAATCGCCCTTCTCGGTGAAGAAGCCGCCCATGGCCAGGTTCTCTTCCACGGTCAGGCGGGCGAACACTCGACGGCCTTCCGGCACCACCGCAATGCTCTTGCGCATGATCTGAGAGGATTCCAGGCCGACCAGTTCCTCACCCATATAGCGAATGCTGCCACTGTGGGCGCGCGGGGCGCCGCACAGTGTCATCAGCAGGGTGGATTTACCCGCACCGTTGGCGCCGATCAGGGTGACGATCTCGCCCTGGCGTACCTCGACATTGACGCCATGCAGGGCCTGGATCTTGCCGTAGAAGGTGGAAACGTTATCGAAATGCAGCATTTACGCTTCCCCCAGGTAGGCTTTGATCACTTCAGGATTGTCACGGATCTGTTCCGGTGTGCCATCGGCCAGCGGTGTGCCCTGGTTGATCACGACGATGTGGTCGGAGATGCTCATGACCAGTTTCATGTCGTGTTCGATCAGCAGCACCGTTGCGTTGTGCTCATTGCGCAACACGCCGATCAACGCTTTCAGGTCTTCGGTTTCTTTCGGGTTCAGACCGGCAGCCGGTTCGTCGAGCATCAGAATGCGCGGGCGCGTCATCATGCAGCGAGCGATTTCCAGGCGGCGTTGCTGACCATAGGCCAGCGTCCCCGCAGGACGGTTGGCGAATTCCTTGAGGTTGACCTGTTCCAGCCAATGCTCGGCGTAGTCCATGGCTTCACGCTCGCTCTTGCGGAACGAAGGCGTCTTGAACAACCCGGCCAGGAAGTTGGTGTTCAGGTGACGATGCTGGGCCACCAGCAGGTTTTCCACGGCGGTCATGTCCTTGAACAGGCGCACGTTCTGGAAGGTCCGAACCACGCCCTTGCGCGCAATCTGGTGTCCTGCCAGGCCCTGGATGGCTTCGCCGTCGAGCAGGATCGTGCCCGCCGTCGGCCGGTAGAAACCGGTCAGGCAGTTGAACACGGTGGTCTTGCCGGCACCGTTGGGGCCGATCATCGACACCACTTGTTTTTCGTTGACGGTCAGGCCGACGCCGTTGACCGCCAGCAGGCCGCCGAAGCGCATGCTCAGGCCGCTGACTTCTAGAATTGGACGGCTCATCAGCTCGGCTCCCCTTTCAGTTTCATTTGGGGACGTTGCATCGGCAGCAAGCCTTGAGGACGCCAGATCATCATCAGCACCATCATGGCGCCGAACAGCAACATGCGGTAATCGCTGAAGTCACGCATCAGTTCAGGCACCAGAATCAGCACGATGGCGGCCAGAATCACCCCCAGTTGCGAGCCCATACCGCCCAGGACCACGATCGCCAGGATCATTGCCGACTCGATGAAGGTGAACGACTCCGGGGTCACCAGACCCTGGCGTGCAGCGAAGAAACTACCCGCGAAACCCGCGAACGCAGCACCCAGGGTGAAGGCCGACAGCTTGATGATGGTCGGATTCAGACCCAGCGCACGGCAGGCGATTTCGTCTTCACGCAGTGCCTCCCAGGCCCGGCCAATGGGCATGCGCAGCAGGCGGTTGATCACGAACAGCGCAGCCAGGGCCAGCAGCAGGGCAACCAGGTAGAGGAAAACCACCTTGGTGACCGGGTTATAGGCGATGCCGAAGTACTCGTGGAACGTCTGCATGCCTTCGGCTGCCTTGCGCTCAAAGCTCAGGCCGAACAGGGTCGGTTTTTCAATGTTGCTGATGCCGTTCGGACCGCCGGTGATGTTGGTCATGTTGCGCAGCAACAGGCGAATGATTTCACCGAAACCCAGGGTCACGATGGCCAGGTAGTCGCCACGCAGACGCAGGACCGGGAAGCCCAGCAGGAAGCCGAACAGCGCCGACATCAACCCGGCGATAGGCAGGCAGATCCAGAAACCCAGGCCGTAGTAGTGCGAGAGCAGGGCGTAGCTGTAGGCACCGACGGCATAGAAACCGACGTAACCCAGGTCCAGCAGGCCTGCGAGGCCGACCACGATGTTCAGGCCCAGGCCGAGCATTACGTAGATCAGAATCAGGGTCGCGATGTCCACCGCGCCACGGGAGCCGAAGAACGGCCACACCAGCGCCAGCGCAATCAGGCCGACGATGACCCAGCGTTGGGTCGACGGCAGCGTGAGAAAGTTGCTGGCCTTGGCCGGCACCAGTGGCAGGCTGGGTGTCGAACGCCACAGGGCGCTCAACGGCTCATGGAACAGCACCCGCAGGAACATCAGGACGGCGCAGATCAGGATGGTGGCGATGGTGAAATCGCTGGCCCCCTGCACAGCCAGGTTGATGCCCACGATTTCCAGCTTCAGGCCCAGCACCGGGTAGGCAACCGCCAGCACCAGCAAGGCGCTGAAAATGGCCGATTTGAGATTCTTGGTCATACTTTTTCAACCTCCGGGCGACCCAGCAGACCGGTTGGCCGGAACAGCAGCACCAGTACCAGCAGAGCGAACGCCACCACGTCCTTGTATTGGTCGCCGAACACGTCGGCGCCGAAGGCTTCGGCCACGCCGAGCACCAGGCCACCGAGCATGGCGCCCGGGATACTGCCGATGCCGCCGAGTACCGCTGCGGTGAATGCCTTGATCCCGGCCAGGAAGCCGGAGTTGGGGTTGATCACGCCGTATTGCATGCTCAACAACACCGCCGCGACGGCTGCCAGGGCGGCACCGATGACAAAGGTCAGGGCAATGATGTTATTGGTGTTGATACCCAGCAGGTTGGCCATCTTCATGTCTTCCGCGCAGGCGCGGCAGGCGCGACCCAGACGGGAGCGTGAGATGAACCAGGTCAGCCCCAGCATCGCCACCAGCGTGACGATGAAGATCATCACCTGCATGTAGGAGATCACCACTTCATGGGTGCCAACACTGCCGAAGACGAAGTTGCCAGGAACCAGGTTCGGGATCGACTTGTCTTTTGAGTTCTGCGACAACAGGACGGTGTTCTGCAGGAATATCGACATGCCGATAGCGGAGATCAGCGGGATCAGGCGATTGCTGCCACGTAGCGGTCGATAGGCCACCCGCTCGATGGCATAGCCGTAGGCGCTGGTCACCACGATACTGGCGATGAACGCTCCGGCGATCAGTAGCGGCAGGCTGTCCAGGCCGAGCATGGAGAGACCCACCAGTGCAATGAAGGCCACATACGAGCCAATCATATAAACCTCGCCGTGGGCGAAGTTGATCATGCCGATGATGCCGTAGACCATGGTGTAGCCGATGGCGATCAACGCATAAGTGCTGCCAATGGTCAGGCCATTAACCAGCTGTTGGAAAAAGTGATAGATGTCTATCTCGGGCATTACAGCGCTCCTAAAAACCTGCTGAGTGTTCCACTGGTGAAATCGTTTGCCGCACGCGCGTCATGGTATTTGTCCACGTTTGACGTGAGCCCGGTGAACCACTGGTGACGGTTTCAAGATGTTCGGGGGGGAGGGTCTCGTGAACTCTGCCCCTGTCTCGTAAAACAAAGCCCACGGCGTCGGCCGTGGGCTTTGATTGAGCCGGAGCTACCTCTTACTGAGGAGAGGCTTCAGTCTTGGTGCCGTCTTTGTGCCACTTGTAGACCACGAATTTGAAGTCTTTCAAGTCGCCCTTGGCGTCGTAGCTCAGGTCGCCAGTAGGCGTCTTGAAGGAGCCCGCGTGGATGGCTGCTGCCACCTTGGCGGTGTCTTCGCTCTTGGCTGCTTCGATGCCGCCAGCAATCACTTCAACGGCCGCGTAGGCCGGGAACACGAAAGGACCGCTCGGGTCTTCTTTCTTGGCTGCGAAGGCTGCAACCAGTTCCTTGTTGGCTGGATCCTGGTCGAAGGATTTCGGCAGGGTCACCAGCAGGCCTTCGGAAGCGTCCTGGGCGATCTGCGAGATCGACGCGTTGCCCACGCCTTCCGGACCCATGAAGCCTGCGTTCAGGCCTTTCTCTTTTGCCTGACGCAGGATCAGACCCAGCTCAGGGTGGTAGCCGCCGTAGTAGACGAAGTCGACGTTGGCTTGCTTGAGTTTTGCGATCAGGGAAGAGAAGTCCTTGTCGCCAGCGTTGATGCCTTCGAATACAGCAACCTTGATGTTGTCTGCTTCCAGGGTCTTCTTGACGGCGGTGGCGATGCCTTCACCGTATTGCTGTTTGTCGTGGATGACCGCAACGACTTTCGGCTTCACGAACTTGGCGATGTAGTTACCCGCTGCCGGGCCTTGAGCGCTGTCCAGGCCGATGGTGCGGAAGACCATCTTGTAGCCACGAGCGGTGATTTCCGGGCTGGTGGCAGCCGGGGTCACCATGATGATGCCTTCGTCTTCGTAGATGTCAGAAGCCGGTTGGGCCGAGCTGGAGCACAGGTGACCTACAACGAATTTCACACCATCGTTGACGACTTTGTTGGCGACTGCTACCGCTTGTTTAGGATCGCAGGCGTCGTCGTACTCGACCGCTTCGAGCTTCTTGCCGTCCACGCCGCCTTTGGCGTTGATCTGCTCGATAGCCATTTTGGCACCGCTGAACTGCATGTCGCCGTACTGGGCGACTGCACCGGTCTTGGGACCTGCGATACCGATCTTGATGGTGTCTGCTGCGAACGAATGGCTGGCAACCCCCGCCATAACCAGTGCGACGAACAGCTTGGAAATCTTCTTAGAACCCTTAGTCATGATGCTCCACTCTTGTGTTGTAGTTCTTATATCCTGACCGCCGAAGGCTGGCAGGACCGGATTTTAAAATCCCGATCATTCCCCCGGCAAACTGTACCGGAACAGTTTAGAGCGCCGGCCAATCGCTTGAAAAGCGGCTTACTGGGGGCAAAACCTTGGGATGTCGCCAAATTGAAACAAAGATACAGAATCAAGCCGGATGATCTTTGTGTGTAATCCCCAAATCCCCCGGTTTCACTGAATACTCTGCAATCAATCACTTGTGAATACGGGCTTGCCTGCGGGAAAGGCAACGCTATCATTCGCGTCGATTTTCTTTTTGGTGAAGCCCATGACGCAAGAACCTAGCACCCTCTATGCCAAACTGCTTGGAGAGACCGCATCTATTACCTGGACAGAATTGCAACCATTCTTTGCCAAAGGTGCCCTGTTGTGGGTCGAGAGCTCGCTGGATTTGATCGAAGTTGCCGAGTCCATGGGCCGGAACGACAGTGCCAAAGTCGCTGCGTGGTTGGCAAGCGAAGAAGTATGCAAGGTGCCTGAGTCGAGGGCTTTGGACCTTTTTGAGCGTAATCCACCGCTTTGGGCGGTCGTGGTTTCGCCCTGGGTACTGGTCCAGGAGAGGGCGCAGGCTGATTAGCGCACCGAAAAGGTGCTACCGCCGGGGTGCAAGTGGGTAGTCGGGTAACCGGGAAGGGGTGCACATCCATGTGCCGTGAAGAATTGTCTCAGCCAGCGCGGGCTTAAAGCCCGGTCTTTCCAGTGTGCTGGTTGAGCGAAATGACGCGGGTCTTGCCGATGCGGTGACGGTATATCTCGCGAAGGTATTTGACGGCCTTCTTGACGCTTTCTCGGGATATACGAATGTCGTTGATCGAGACGAAACGGGATTTGTCGTCGATCAACTCGCGGTACTTCTTCTCATACATCGGCTTGATGGCATACCAGTTGGTGTCCAGGATCTTCGCCGGGTTTTCATATTCGTTGAGCAAGTCGTCGATGCGGTCTTCGTCGAAGTGATCGCTGACGATGAAGTCCAGAATCTCGTTATCCAGGGTTTCGTCGAAGCGGAACTGATTCTTGGCAAAGCAGCGCTTGATGAACGCCACGATCAAGGTCAGGAAGTCATCGGACAGGCACGGGCTCTTCGCGATCAGGGTGGTCAGCGACAAGTTGGCCGAAGCACCGATCACCAGTGCATAGCGCTTGAGCGTGGTATTGGGGAACAGGCTGTTGAGGTGAGTCTTGAGCCGGTTCAGGTCCATGTAGGACAGCTTGTAGTCCTTTGGCAGCGAAACGATCGAGACCACCGACGAGCAGTTCTTGAAGAAGTGCAGGTCGTGCAGGGCCGCCGCATCGAAGCCCGATGCCTTGTACTGCTCAAGGGCCGAGCGATAGCGCTTGGACTCGATGGGCAGCAGGCTGATGCCTTCGATGGCCTGGGTGACCTTGTTGAAATGCGGCAGATCGATTGAGCGGAAGAACAGGTCGTCGATGTTCAGCCGAGCCTGCTCCTTTTCAAACACCTTGAACTTGTCCGAGCTCGGAGCTGGCGTTTCCGGGACCACGGATTCTGCGTAGGCAATGGCCACCGGGCCTGCCAGGCTCATGAACAGGTCGTTGGCGTCCAGGCGAATGGTTTCGCCGATGTCGATGCCTGCCCGACGGAAGTAGTTCTGGTCATAGTCGGTGGTCACCGCTTGAGCCGTCAGGATGTTGAAGATCTGCTGCGAGATGTACTGGTTTGCGTGACGCTCCATGGCGTTGACGTCGATGTTTTCGATGTTGCCGTCGTCGCTTTCCTCGGCGTACCGCATGATGTCGTTGGAGATCAGCATCATCGCATTCCAGGGTCGAATCCGCCCCATGACGCTGGCTTCGCTGCTGTCTTCGTTTTCGAAGTTGTAAGAGAAGTCCCATTCTTCAGCCAGGTACTTGCACAGCAGGCGACCGGCGTTGATGTGCAGGGCTTCGGACATTTCGCTGCGATGGGCCGAAATGTTCGGCAGGATGCAGATGCCGCTGGTGAAGATCGGTTCGAACACGAACGAGCGTCCACGCTTGCCGTCGTTCTCGTCGGCAGGTTTGGTGTCGAACGTCTTGTTCATGTACGAGTACTGCTGCGCCAGGCCGAACTCCGAGGCCATGCCGGAACCTGTGCCGCCGCCAGCGCTGAAAATGTAGAAGTACAGCCGCGACTGGTTGGCCTTGATGCCGCAGGAGTCGATCAGGTACGAGTGGATCAGCTTCCAGTCGGTGCTGGAGAAGTTCTCGGTGTTCTTGTTGAGGATGATCTTTGCCAGGTACTGACCCAGGATCGGTGCGTTACCCGCGCCCCCGGCATGCACCTCGGACAGGTCCATGATCTTCATCTTGCTGTAGTCATTGATGAAGCCGCTTTTCTCGCCCTTGCGTGAGAAACGGATACGCCCGGCGATGTCCTTGTCCAGGTCGCCCAGCATCACCAGCGGCTCTACCAGGAAGACTGGCTTGCTGGCCTTGCTTTGCACCAGCCGCAGGTTGTTGCGAATCCAGCGTGCCGGGCTGTAGCCCTTGTCTTCGGCCAGCCGGTCTTCGTTATTGAACTGGTTGAGGTAAAACTTGCGCGCGTTGTAGACCAGCTCTGCCACATCCAGAGCAATGTTCGAGCCGCAACGACCCAGGCCGATCAGGCACACCGACGGGAACTGCTGGTCGCGACGCATCTCGCTGTCTTCAAGATGGACCGAGGCCGGGAACACCATGTCCCGCAGGCCGTCGAGGTTGTCCAGGATGCGGTCGGTATCGGTCTCGGTGAAGTACAGATACTGCTGGGCGGGCGTCTGCTGCGGGCGGTAATGACTGCTGGCCGCCAGGGTTCGCCCGGCCGGTGCGTCGAGCAAGAGTTCGGATACCGAGCCAGATTCGTTTTTAGAGGTCATCGTGAGCCACGCCTGGAGAGGATGGCTGCTCGATTAGTGTCATCGCGCCATCATTTTGATAATTGTCGCGACTTTACAGTGCGATATTGGCTTGAGCGATAGGGTTTAACCTTAGCGATTGCTAAGGTTTTCCCCTGATGGTGCGGATATTTCATCGGCGGTAAGTCGGCGATCTTTAGGTCGGTGACCCTGAGCGTTGCAAACTTATAGAGGGGCGTTATGACGGCTCAGCGTTTGGGCTGGATGTATTTATGGCCGGGCAAGGCGACTGTGTCGCCGAACAGGTCCATGGAGCGAGGCACGTCGGTTTCCTGTTCGGCCGCTTGCAGTGCATGGGTTGCCGGCCACAGGCTGGCGGGATGGCGCAGGTTGAGGTCGCGAACCATCGGCCTCAGCTCTTCTAGTGGCAGGGGCTTGCTGAACAGGAAGCCTTGTACGTAATCGCACCCGTATTGGCTAAGGAAGTTGAGCTGGGCCGGGGTTTCCACGCCCTCGGTGACCACTTTGAGGCGCAGCGTATGGGCCATGAGGATGATCGCCTGGACGATCTCCATATCCTGGCTTGATTTGGGGATGTCGAGGATGAAAGAGCGATCGATCTTCAAGGTGTCCAGCGGCAGGCGCTTGAGGTAGGCCAGCGACGAATACCCGGTGCCGAAATCATCGATGGACAGCGACACCCCCAGAGCGCGGATTTGCTTGAGCAACAGGATGGTGCTGCTGATGTTGCCCATCAGCGCGTTTTCGGTGACCTCCAGTTCCAGGCGGTGGGCGGGCACCCCGGCGTTTCTAAGGGCTGCGTCGATTTCATTGCCCAGTTCCTCGCGTGCCAGGTTCAAGGCCGAGCAGTTGACGGAGATGATCAGGTTTTCAAAACCTTTGTCGCACAGCTGGCTCAGATCCTTGCAGGCTTGTTGCAACACCCAGTTGTCCAGCTCGGCGATCAGGCCATTGGCTTCGGCGATGCCGATGAAGCGCTCCGGTGTCAGCATGCCGTGTTGAGGATGCTCCCAGCGCACCAGAGCTTCGAGCTTGGCCACGTGGCCCGTTTGCAGGCAGACGATGGGTTGGTAGTAGAGCCGCAGGCCATGTTCTTCGCGCAAGGCGTTGCGCAGTTCTTCTTCCAGATGCAGCTCCAGACTGGCACGGGTTTTCAGGTTCGGGCTGAAGAAGTGCAGAGTATTGCGGCCGTTGCCCTTGGATTGATAGAGCGCCAGGTCTGCGTGCTTGAGCAGTTCTTCGCAGGTTTTGCCGTCTTCAGGAAAGATGCTGATGCCGATGCTGGTGGTCATCACCATCCGTCGTCCGGCCAGGGCGATGGGTTCTTTCATCTTTTGCATGATGCGCAGCGCCAGATGCCGCGCTTCTTCCTGTTCGTGCAGGTTGATGAGGATGCAGAACTCGTCGCCGCCAAAGCGTGCAACTACATCCTGTCCACGTGTTGCACTGCGGATGCGGTCGGCGATGACTTTGAGCAGTTCGTCCCCGGCATCGTGGCCCAGGCTGTCGTTGATGCGTTTGAAATGGTCGATGTCGAGAAACATCACTGCCAGATGGCCCTGGACCATGCCTTGTTCCATCAGGCGTTCGGCAAACAGTTGGTTGAAACCACGACGATTGATCAGGTTGGTCAGTGCGTCGTAATGGGCGACCTTTTGCAGCGATACCCGGGCCTGATCGAGCTGGCTGAGCAGGGCGTTGACCCGTCTCAGGTCGCTTTCCTTGCTCTGCAGTTTTTTGTCCGCCAGCGCCGCACTGACGCTACCGGCAATAATCAGCAGCACGATGAGGGCAATGGTCAGGCTCAGTTGCAGGCTGTTCTCGGTGTTGGGCACCTGCATCGCCACGCCTGCGGGCAGGATCATGTGCAATGACCACATGCCGATGAAGTGCATGCTGACAATGCCCGCGCCCAGCACCAGGCTGGCGCCGTACTTGAGCAATTGATGAAACATGCCGCTGCCTTCACGCAACTGCCGGGCCAGTATCAGCGCTGCCAGGCTGGAGCCCATCGCGACTGCAATGGACAGCGCGAACAGGCGGGGTTCGTAATACTGGGTGGCCGCCGAGCGAACCGCTGACATACCGACATAATGCATGGCGGAAATGCCGAATCCGATGGCGGCGGCGGCCACCAGGTATTGCCGGACATTCAGGGTTGGCTGCGCCAGCGCACGCATGGTCACTAGCCCGGCGATCAAGGCAATGAGCAGGGAGGCAATGGTGATAGGCAGTTCGTAATGGATTTCCAGCGGCGCATGGAAGGCCAGCATGCTGATGAAGTGCATGGCCCAGATCCCACCAGCCAGGCACAGTGCCCCCAGGCCGCGCCATAAACGGCGGGCATTGGCGCGTTCTACATGTCCCACCCGTTCGGCAATGTCCAGAGTCGCGAAGCTGGCGGCGCAGGCAACCAGGTAAGCGAGCAGGACCAGAAAAGGGTTATGGCTGCAATTGAGCAGCATCTGCCCGTCCGCCGGTAAATCGGCGAGGAAACGAAAACCCAGCCACTCCATAGCGCGCCCTATTTATTCAATGCCAGGGTTGCCACAGTCCGGGACTGATGGCGAGTCGCTGTGAGTATAGGAGGTCGCCAGAAAGCGTAAGGGCCATTGGCCAGCGGGATCCAATCTTTTTGGAATTGAACCGATAATTTTTGGTTCTAAACGCAGGTGCCCCGATCCGGTGAGTCACTGTTGGAGCGAGGCTTGCCGGCGAATGCGGTGGTCGTCGATAACGAATGTTTACAGAAGCTTTGCCCGACCCCGGCTAGATTGCAAGGACGACAAGCAGTCACCCAACAACAATAAAAGAGACGGATCCTCATGCACGAGTCCACCCAAGCGAAGAATGCCTGGCGCGTTCTGTTTCTGCTGTTTCTGGCCAATCTGTTCAACTTTTTTGACCGCACCATCCCCGCCATCATCATTGAGCCGATCCGCAAGGAATGGCACCTGAGTGATTTTGAGATAGGCATGATCGGCACTGCGTTCACCATCGTCTATGCCATCGCCGGTTTGCCGCTGGGACGTCTGGCGGATACCGGTTCGCGGCGCAAGTTGATGGGTTGGGGGCTGGCTGTGTGGAGCGGGCTGACCGCGGTCAACGGACTGGTGGGCAGTTACTGGACGTTTCTGCTGGTGCGCATGGGCGTGGGGATCGGTGAGGCGAGTTATGCACCTGCGGCCAATTCATTGATCGGTGATCTGTTCCCGGCACATCGTCGAGCGCGGGCCATGGGTATTTTCATGCTGGGCTTGCCCCTGGGCCTGTTGCTGGCGTTCTTCACTATTGGCGCGATGGTCCAGGCGTTCGACAGCTGGCGCGCACCGTTTTTCATTGCCGCAGTGCCGGGCCTGGTGCTGGCGGTCTTCATGTTTTTCATCCGAGAACCCAAGCGCGGCGCGGCGGAAAGCGTGCGCATGTCCGAAGAGAAGATTCACCGTCCCATTCGCCGCGTGTTGTCGATTCCGACCTTTGGCTGGCTGGTGCTGGCAGGCCTGACCTTCAACTTCGCCACTTATGCCAGCAACTCGTTCATGGTGCCCATGCTGCAGCGCTACTTCCTGCTGCCCTTGCAGGACGCCGCCGTGGCAACCGGGGTGATTGTCGGGGTGACGGGGTTGGTGGGGCTGACGGTGGGTGGTTGGGTCGCTGACAAACTGCACCAACGCATCGCCAACGGGCGCCTGATGTTCGCGGCATTCAGCATGTTGATTGCCACGCTCGCGACCGGTTATGCGCTGCATGTGGGGCGTATCGAGATCGGCCTGTTCGTGGCGATATTCAGCCTGGGCTGGTTGTTTGCGTACAACTTCTACACCTGTGTGTACACCGCGATCCAGGATGTGGTCGAGCCGCGTTTGCGGGCCACGGCGATGGCGTTGTTCTTTGCCGGGTTGTACTTGCTGGGTGGCGGCCTCGGGCCAATGGTGGTGGGGTTGCTGTCGGATCACTTCGCCCATTCGGCCATGTATGCCGCCGGTGCCGAGCAGATGGACGAGACCTTCAAGGCCGTCGGCCTGCACGACGCGATGTACCTGATCCCGGTGGCGTTGTTCCTGACGTTGTTGTTTCTGCTGCAGGCGTCTCGCTGCTTCAGTCGCGATGCCGAGCGGATGCGGGCGGGGATGGTGGCCGATGAACCGGGTGTGGCGGTGGTTGCCTGAGGGATCAACCGGGGAGGCTATGTCTGGTGCCAGACGGTGGGAGCGAATTCATTCGCGAAGCGGTGTGTCAGCCGCCCACGATGCTGGATGTACGCGCCGGTCGCGAATGAATTCGCTCCCACAGGGTATTGCAACCCTGTGGGAGCGGGGAGAGGGGTTAGCCGGCCACCAACACCCGAATCGCTTCCAGGCGCAGCGCTGCTTTGTCGAGCATGGCCAGGCCTTGCTCGCGTTGCTTGCGCAGGGCGACGAGTTCGCTGTCGCGTACCGTTGGGTTGACGGCTTGCAACGCGGTCAGACGTGCCAGCTCTTCTTCGGTATCGGCAGCCAGACGACGCTGTGCTTCGGCCACGCGTTCGGCGTGTTTCGGCGCGATCCTGGCTTCACCGGCGTTGATCTGAGGGTTGAGCACGTCACGCTGGGCCTGGATGAACTTGTTGGCGCTGGCGCGGGGCACGCTTTCCAGCTGTTCATTCAGGGTCGTGAACGAGACACGGCCCGACAGATCGTTGCCATTGGCGTCCAGCAGGCAGCGCAGGGCCGCCGGTGGCAGGTAACGGCCCAGTTGCAGCGAGCGTGGCGCAACCACTTCACTGACGTAGAGCAGTTCCAGCAACACGGTGCCGGGTTTGAGCGCCTTGTTCTTGATCAGCGACACGGCGGTGTTGCCCATGGAACCGGACAACACCAGGTCCATGCCGCCCTGCACCATCGGGTGTTCCCAGGTGATGAACTGCATGTCTTCGCGCACCAGTGCCTGGTTGCGGTCGTAGGTGATGGTCACGCCTTCGTCGTCACCCAGCGGGAAGCTGGCGTCGAGCATTTTTTCGCTCGGCTTGAGGATCAGGGCGTTTTCCGAATGGTCTTCGCTGTCGATGCCGAAGGCGTCGAACAGGGTCTCCATGTAGATCGGCAAGGTGAACTGGTCATCCTGTTCCAGGATGTCTTCGACCAGGGCTTCGCCTTCGCCGGCGCCACCGGAGTTCAGCTCCAGCAAGCGGTCACGACCGGTATGCAGTTCACTTTCCAGGCGCTCGCGTTCGCTGCGGGCTTCGTTGATCAGGGTTTGCCATTCATCGTCATCGCCGCTTTCGAGCAACGGCAGCAGGCGCGGGCCAAACTGATGTTGCAGGGCGTTGCCGGTCGGGCAGGTATTGAGGAAGGCGTTCAGCGCTTCGTGATACCACTGGAACAGGCGCGCTTGCGGGCTGGTTTCCAGATACGGGACATGCAGTTCTATGATGTGCTTCTGGCCGATCCGGTCGAGACGACCGATTCGCTGCTCGAGCAGGTCAGGGTGCGACGGCAGATCGAACAGCACCAGGTGATGCGAGAACTGGAAGTTGCGGCCTTCACTGCCGATTTCCGAACAGATCAGCACTTGCGCGCCGAACTCTTCGTCCGCGAAGTAGGCGGCGGCGCGGTCACGTTCCAGAATGTTCATGCCTTCGTGGAACACGGTGGCCGGGATGCCGGAACGCACGCGCAATGCGTCTTCCAGGTCCATGGCAGTCTCGGCGTGGGCACAGATCACCAGCACCTTGACGCGCTTGAGCATTTTCAGGGTGTCGATCAGCCAGTCGACGCGCGGATCGAAGCGCCACCAGCGTTCTTCCTCGCTGACCTCTGCCTGCGACTGGAAGCTGACTTCCGGGTACAGGTCGGCATGTTCGCCCACCGGCAATTCCAGATACTCGGCAGGGCAGGGCAGCGGATACGGGTGCAGCTTGCGCTCAGGGAAGCCCTGGACGGCAGCCCGGGTGTTACGGAACAGCACGCGGCCTGTGCCATGGCGATCGAGCAGTTCGCGAATCAGGCGCGCACTGGCTTCGGTATCGCCATCGTTGACGGCGGCGAGCAAGGTTTCGCCTTCGGCACCGAGGAAGCCGTGGATGGTCTTGTGTGCGGTTGGCGACAGGCGACCCTGGTCCAGCAGCTCCTGCACGGCTTCGGCCACCGGGCGATAGTTTTCGCTTTCGGCGCGGAAGGCATGCAGGTCATGGAAGCGGTTCGGATCCAGCAGACGCAGACGGGCGAAGTGGCTGTCCTGGCCCAGTTGCTCCGGGGTCGCGGTCAACAGCAGCACGCCGGGGATGACTTCGGCCAGGGTTTCGACCAGCGCGTATTCAGGGCTGACCTGATCTTCGTGCCAGACCAGGTGGTGCGCTTCATCGACCACCAGCAAGTCCCAGCCGGCCGCGAACAGCGCGTCCTGGGCCTTGTCGTCTTCAACCAGCCATTCCAGGGCCACCAGCGCCAGCTGGGTGTCTTCGAACGGGTTGCTGGCATCGCTCTCGATAAAACGCTCGGCGTCGAACAGGGCGACCTGCAGGTTGAAACGGCGACGCATTTCCACCAGCCATTGGTGCTGGAGGTTTTCCGGCACCAGGATCAGCACGCGGTTGGCGCGGCCCGACAGCAGTTGGCGATGGATCACCAGACCGGCTTCGATGGTCTTGCCCAGGCCCACTTCGTCCGCCAGCAGAACCCGAGGCGCGATACTGTCGGCGACTTCACGGGCAATGTGCAACTGGTGGGCGATGGGTTGAGCGCGCACGCCACCCAGGCCCCACAGGGAGGACTGCAATTGGCGGCTGGTGTGTTCCAGCGTGTGGTAACGCAGCGAGAACCAGGCCAGCGGGTCGATCTGGCCGGCGAACAGACGGTCGCTGGCCAGGCGGAACTGGATGAAGTTCGATAGCTGGGTTTCCGGCAGCGTGACCTGTTCGTTCTGGGCGTTCAGGCCGTGGTAGACCAACAGGCCGTCGATGTCTTCGACTTCACGGACCGTCATCTTCCAGTTTTCGAAATGGGTAATGACGTCGCCCGGCGAGAAACGCACGCGGGTCAGCGGGGCATTACGCAGAGCGTATTGACGCGTGTCGCCAGTGGCCGGGTAGAGCACGGTCAACAAGCGGCCGTCCTGTGCCAGAACGGTGCCTAAACCCAGCTCGGCTTCGCTGTCGCTAATCCAGCGTTGCCCCGGTTGATACTGCTGCGCCATGCTGCCTGACTCCCGCCTTGAAAAAGCCGACTATGGTAACGGAACACGGCCTCCAGGCCAAAGGTGTCGTGCAAATTGCCCCGTATTTATTGCTCAGAAGGCACTCAAAACGAAAAACATAGTCCAAACTTTCGCGTGGAACGGCTCAAGTCGACGAAACGCCAGCCGACAGCCTGAATATAGGAGTGCGCCATCATGCTGCCACTGATGACCCCGGTTAGTGCGATACCCGTTGCCTCGCAGATGGACCCGATCAAGCCCAAGCCGGAAATTCCGCCTGTAGTGCCGGTCCAACCGAGCTCCAATGAAAGCACCGTTGACCTGCGCAATCGCAACCCTGAACAGGCAGCGCTGTTGCTGCGCGAAGAGCAGCGGCGCCAGCAGCATCAGCATGAACACCCTGAAGAGCGCCCGCCCGAAGAAAACCTGGCGGTGCCGGGTGATTCACTCAACGCCGACAACACCGTGCCCGTCGTGCCGCTGATGGACCAACAGCCGCGCCAGGGGCTGTGGGTGGATATCGAGGTTTAAGCCTGGACATTGTTGTGTCTGACACACCGCCTTCGTGAGCAAGCTCACTCCCACCCTGATGTTTGTTCAGGCAGGATTTGTGGCAAACCGCAGACCTGTGTGGGAGCGAGCTTGCTCGCGAAGGCGTCATTTCAGAGACATTGTTGTGCCTGACACACCGCTTTCGTGAGCAAGCTCACTCCCACCCTGATGTTTGTTCAGGCCAGGATTTGTGGCAAACCACAGACCTGAGTGGGAGCGAGCTTGCTCGCGAAGGCTTCATTTCAGAGACATTGTTGTGCCTGACACACCGCTTTCGTGAGCAAGCTCACTCCCATCCTGATGTTTGTTCAGGCCAGGATTTGTGGCAAACCACAGACCTGTGTGGGAGCGAGCTTGCTCGCGAAGTCGTCATTTCAGAGACATGTTGTGCCTGACACACCGCCTTCGTGAGCAAGGTAGATCGCCACCCCGGTCGCTCCAACAGGACTCACCCAGCAACAATCCCTCGCAACGCCTCACACAGCGCATCAATCTCTGCCTCTACATTCAAATGACTCACTGCCACCCGGGCAATGTTCGGCAGTGACCGCGCCTGCATGTCCAGTGGTGTGTAGGCCTCGCCGTTGGCGCCGATGTTGATGCCGTGCTGGGCCAGGCGCTCCTTTAGCGCGATCGAATCCCAGTCTTGCAACGTGAACGAAACCAGCCCTGACTGTTGCCCGCTGGCGCCCAGATCCTGGAGCTTCACACCATCGATGCGTGCCAGATCCCGGCGCAGCCGTGAAGACAGGTCCTGGACCCGTTGCTGGATGCGCTTGATGCCCAGTGCCTGCACTTCTTCCAGCGCGTTGCCCAGCCCGGCCAGCAGCGCCAGAGACACTTCGCTGGTTTCAAAACGTCGTGCTTCCTCCATAGGGGCGAAGCTTTCGCCATTCCAGGGCGCTGACAATACGTCCACGAAGGGGGGCTGCAAGCGGCCGACGAAAGCGGGGCGAACATAGAGCAGCGCGGTGCCACGGGGGCCGCGCAGGAATTTACGGCCGGCACCCTTGAGTACGTCGCAGTGCAGGGCCTGGACATCGACCTCGAGTTGGCCCAATGCCTGGCCAGCGTCGATGAAGTAAGGAATGTCGTGGCGTTTGGCGACCAGGCCAATCTCCGCTGCCGGGTTGATCACACCGCCGTTGGCGGGCAGCCACGTCAGGGAGATCAGCCGCACGCGGTCGTCGAGCATGGCTTCCAGCGCGGGTACGGACACTGCACCGTTGGCATCGCAGGGGATCACTTCTATACGGGCACCGGCCTTCACAGCCTGGGCCATGGTCGCCAGGTTGCCGCCCCATTCATGGCGCCCCACCAGAATCCGGTCGCCGGGTTGCCAGGAACCGAGGGCGCTGAAGGTCAGGCCCCAGGCGGCCGAGCCGCTGGTGGTAAAGGCAATGGAGGCGGGGGAGGTATTGAGCAGGCGCGCTGCGGTTCGCCGTGCTTGTTCTCGCAGCACTTCGCCCTCTGCCGATGCCTCCATCGGACCGACACGCGCTTCCCGGTTCAACTGCGTGATGATGGCATCCAGTGTTGCCTGGCTGGGCAGAGACGCGCCGGAGTGGTTGAAGTGAATAACGTGGCTGCAGCCTGGAGTTGCTTCGCGCAGCAGCACAACGTCAGCTTCGGACAGGGGTTGGTTCATAGGTGCCACTCCTTATGGGCCCGTGAGCATGGGAGACCTGCGGCCAGACTACAAACCAAAAGATTTCATCTGATCGATCAAAATGGCTCAGCCATACGGCTCAGGGCGGCCCTCAACCGTGCTCGATACAGAGCTTGGTCAGCCATTCGGAAAATCGCTGCGCTGCGGGGCTGGCGTACTGGTTGCTCGGGGTCACCAGCCAGTAACCGATATCGGCTTCATAAGCCGCATCGGGCAGCAATTCCACCAGTGTGGCGTCCTGCAGCCGTCTGCCGATCAGGCGGTGGCGACCCATGGCAATCCCCTGGCCGGAGATCGCGGCTTCCACCACGATGTTGTAGTCGTGCAGCATGATGCTGGGGATAGACTCGATGTTGATGTGATGTTTGCGTGTCCAGTCCTGCCATTCGAACTGGATATTGGCCTGGGACATCAGCAGCGGCCCCGGTGCCAGGCGTCGTCCCTTGCCAGCTGCCTGCGCGGAGAGCCAGTTGGCCTTGAAATCAGGGCTGCACACGGGAGACAGGCGCTCTGTCATCAACAGCTGCGCCTTGACGTTGGGCCAGTTGCCCTTGCCATAACGGATCGACAGCTCCACCTCGCCACCCGCCACATCCGCCAGTTGATACGCCGGCACCAGTTCGACGTGAATGTCGGGGTTCTCCACCATGAAACCTGATAGCCGTTGCGCGAGCCAGAGGGTTGCAAAGGATGCCAGCAGCCCGATTCGCAGAACCTTGGGTTGCAGGTCGACACCGCGTATCTGCCGGGTCGCCTCGGCAATGGTTTCCAGCGCCGGACGAACCTGCTGGTAATACAGATCACCTCGCTCGGTCAGTTCGATGGCGCGGGTGCGTCGCACGAACAGTCGGCAATCCAGATGCTGTTCCAGCTTTTGCACCTGATGGCTCAGGGCGCTTTGCGTCAGTGACAGTTCCCGTGCGGCGTTGACGAAACTCAGGTGGCGGGCGACGGCCTCGAAGGCGCGCAAGGCCAGCAAGGGGGGCAGATCGTTGTGCAGTTGCGATCCGGGAGTATCAGCGAGGCTCGTTAGTGTAGCGGGGAGTTCCATCGCAGAATCCTTCTAGAAGATGAGACGAGACGGTTACGTATCGCTACTGGTCAGAGGCGATGCGATTGCGCATTATTGGCCTCACTTCCGTATCAGGGACTTTATCCGAGAGCTGTAATTCATGAGCGACGACAAACTGATCGACCTGGGCGCGGAACGTGCCAAACGTGTGCATGACCTCAATGACAAGCGCCTGAACGAAGTGCGCAATGCATTCGAACAGGCATTGCCGCTGGGCAAGGGCAAGAAGAAGCCCAAAAACAAGCCGAAAAAGCGCTGATTGATGATTGTCGTGGGAGCGAATTCATTCGCGAATGCCGTTCATCAGGCCTCCTGTTATTGAGTCTGATGGCCTCTTCGCGGATGAATCCGCTCCTACAGTTATCGTTCAACCAATGCTGATGGCGGGCAACTCGGTCAGGGTCACGGTCTGCTGTTTGCGCGGGGCCAGGATTTCGGCTTCGCCGTCCACTACCAGCTCGTCCCGTTGATTGAACACGCGGGTAGCGATGCGCACGCGGAATTTCGGCAGTTTCTCGAGGATTTCCAGACGCACGGTCAAGGTATCGCCCAGCTTGACCGGCTTCTGGAAGCTCATTTGCTGGCCGATATAGATGGTGCCCGGCCCAGGCAGCTCACAGGCCACGGCAGCGCTGATCAGTGCACCACTGAACATGCCGTGGGCGATACGCTCCTTGAACATGGTCTGCGCCGCGTACTCGGCGTCCAGGTGAACCGGGTTGTGATCGCCCGACATCGCGGCGAACAGCTGGATGTCGCGCTCGTGCACGGTCTTGCTGTAGCTGGCGGTCTGGCCGACTTCGAGGGCTTCGTAAGGGGTGTTGGTGACCTGAGTCATGAAGTGATCCTGTGACGTGTTGATTGACGATGAACCTGTCGGCCTGAATGCTGCCGTTTACTCGGTTCTGCGCGGTCGTGGTTGTTCGAGCGCGTGTTCCAGCCAGCCGAGTAGATCACGTGTGACTTCATCGCGGTTGGTTTCATTGAGCAGTTCGTGCCGCGCCTGTGGGTAGATCTTCAACTGCAACGGCTGATGACCGGCTTGCTCAAAGGCGTCGGCAAGATCTTTCAGACGCTTGCCATCACTCACCGGATCACATTCGCCGCCGATGATCAGCAGCGGCAGGCCCGGATCGATCTGTTCCAGGTTCGAGGGTTTGCTGATCTGTTGCAGGCCGCCCAGCATGTCTAGCCAGAACTGGTTGGTACAGCGGAAACCGCACAGCGGATCATTGACGTACCTGTCCACTTCCTGCGGGTCACGGCTGAGCCAGTCGAAGCGGGTGCGTACCGGTTTGAATGCCTTGTTGAACGAACCGAAGGACAGCCATTCGATCAGCTTGCTGCGCCCCGTCGGCCCCTGGCGCCAGCGCTCGAAACGGGCGATCAGCGCCGCGCTGCGGTACAGCGAAACCGGCTGGAAGTTGGAGCCGCTGAGGATGGCGCCCTGCAGGCTGGCGCTGTGATGCAGCAGATAGGCCTGGGCCACGTAGCTGCCCATGCTGTGGCCCAGCAGAAACACCGGCAGCCCCGGATGCCGCAGGCCAATGTTCTGGCTGAGGCTGGCCAGGTCGCCCACCACTTTGCTCCAGCCGTCGTGGTCGGCGTAATGCCCCAGATGGCCTTGCGCTGCGGTTTTGCCATGGCCGCGCTGGTCATGGACGTACAGCGCAAAGCCTGCCTCACTCAGGGCGATGCCCAGCCGTTCGTAACGACCGCCATGTTCGGCCATCCCGTGGCTTAGTATCACCACGGCCTTGGGCGCAACCGGCGGCAACCAGGCGTTGACGTAGAGACGGCTGCGGTCGCTGGCATCAAGCCAGAAAGCATTGTGTTTCATGGCGTTTCCCTGTGCCCCCTGTACCTGGATCAATAAATGTCGGCAGGACTTATCGGTATAGGTGTCTGCGGTCGCGATATACCGCCAGTGTATAGCCGATGGCGGCATGATCAGCGACAAGATTCACGTGATTGATGATCCCCCGGCGGTCATTTGCCTTCCCCCGGTTAGCTGCTAACGTCCGGCAAGCTCCCCGCTTGTATGCGGCGGGCAAGTGACTCTCAGGTATGAGGACAAAAACAATGCAACCTGATTTCTGGAACGACAAGCGCCCGGCAGGGGTTCCCCCTGAAGTGGACCTCCAGGCTTACAAGTCAGTGGTCGAAGTGTTCGAGCGCTGCTGCAAGAAATTCGCTGATCGCCCTGCGTTCAGCAACATGGGCGTGACCCTGACCTATGCCGAGCTGGAGCGCCACTCGGTGGCGTTTGCCGCCTACCTGCAGCAGCAGACCGAGCTCAAGCCCGGCGATCGCATTGCGGTGCAAATGCCCAATGTCCTGCAATACCCGATTGCAGTGTTCGGTGCCTTGCGGGCCGGTCTGATAGTGGTCAACACCAATCCCTTGTACACCGCTCGCGAGATGCGTCACCAGTTCAAGGACTCCGGTGCCCGGGCCCTGGTGTACCTCAACCTGTTCGGCCATCGGGTTCAGGAAGTGCTGCCCGACACCGACATTGAGTACCTGATCGAAGTAAAGATGGGCGACATGCAGTCGGCGGCCAAGGGCTGGCTGGTCAACACCCTCGTCGACAAGGTCAAGAAAATGGTCCCGGCGTACCAGTTGCCCCAGGCCGTTTCGTTCAAGAGTTTATTGAAGCTTGGGCGTGGCCATCATCTGCAAACGGTGCCGGTCAGCCTGCAGGACATCGCGGTGCTGCAATACACCGGCGGCACCACGGGGCTGCCCAAGGGCGCAATGCTGACCCAGGGCAATCTGGTGGCCAACATGCAGCAGGTCTACGCCTGCATGCAGCAACATGGCGACGATGGCACGCCGCTGTTCAAGGAAGGCAGCGAGGTGATGATCGCGCCGCTGCCGCTGTACCACATCTACGGTTTCACCTTGAACTGCATGTGCATGCTGGTCAGCGGTAACCACAACGTGTTGATCACCAACCCGCGTGACATCCCGGCCTTCATCAAGGAACTGGGGAAGTGGCGTTTTACGGCCATGATCGGTCTCAATACCCTGTTTGTGGCCTTGATGTCGCACCCGGGTTTCAAGTCCCTGGATTTTTCGGCACTCAAGATCACCAACTCCGGGGGCACGGCATTGGTCAAGGCCACCGCCGAGCGCTGGCAACAACTCACCGGCTGCCGGATTGTCGAGGGTTACGGGCTGACCGAAACCTCACCGGTGGCCAGCACCAATCCCTATGGCGACAAGGGACGCCTGGGGACGGTGGGGATGCCGTTGTCCGGGACGCTGATGAAGGTCATCGACGATCAGGGTGAAGAGCTGCCCATAGGCGAGCGCGGCGAGCTGTGCATCAAGGGCCCGCAGGTCATGAAAGGCTACTGGAATCGCCCGGAGGCCACCGCCGAAGTGCTCGATGCGCAAGGCTGGTTCAAGACCGGCGACGTCGCCATGATCGACCCCGATGGCTTCATTCACATTGTCGATCGCAAGAAAGACCTGATCATCGTCTCGGGTTTCAACGTTTACCCCAACGAAATCGAAGACGTGGTCATGACCCACCCCAAGGTCGCCAACTGTGCGGTCATCGGAATACCCGACGAGCGGACCGGCGAAGCCGTGAAGCTGTTTGTGGTGGCGCGGGAAGGGGGGATCAGCGTCGAAGAGCTCAAGGCCTTCTGCAAGGAAAACTTCACTGCTTACAAAGTGCCCAAGCACATCGTGTTGCGTGAGTCGCTGCCGATGACGCCCGTGGGCAAGATCCTGCGACGGGAATTGCGCGAGCCCGCCTGAGGCATAGGTATTGACTGCCAAACCTTCGCGAGCAAGGTAGCGATCCTCCTTGCCCGCGAATGGCTCTAAACCGGCTATTTCGGCCAAATTTGCGACGAATAGGTTGATTGCTCTAAAAGTGACTAATTAATTGTCATGAGTCATTAATGTGACTATGTGGGCCGCTATTGGCCCTAGGCGGCCTATTGCAAAGCTGCTACTCTCGGCCCGCTTTTCGTCATGCGGCAAGCGAAAAGCGTGCACTGTATATAGCCCCAAACAACCAATAAATCATCGCATTCAAGCGGTGTGTAGAAATCGCTGTTGCTGAGGAGTCGGCTTCCATGATCGAAAACTTCTGGAAGGATAAGTACCCGTCCGGCATTGCCGCCGATATCAATCCTGACGAATTTCCAAATGTTCAGGCGGTATTGAAGCAGTCCTGTGAGCGGTTCGCCAATAAACCGGCTTTCAGCAACCTGGGCAAGACACTCACCTACGGGCAGTTGTACGAACTTTCCGGGGCGTTTGCAGCTTATCTGCAACAGCATACCGATTTGCAGCCGGGCGACCGTATCGCCGTGCAACTGCCCAATCTGTTGCAGTACCCGGTCGCTGTGTTCGGTGCGATTCGCGCTGGCCTGATCGTGGTCAACACCAACCCGCTGTACACCGCGCGGGAAATGGAACACCAGTTCAATGACTCCGGCGCCAAGGCGCTGGTTTGCCTGGCAAACATGGCGCATCTCGCCGAGAAGGTCACGCCCAAGACCCAAGTCAAGCACATCATCGTCACCGAAGTGGCGGACCTGCTGCCGCCGGTCAAGCGTCTGTTGATCAACAGCGTAATCAAGTACGTCAAGAAGATGGTCCCGGCGTATCACTTGCCCAAGGCGATCAAGTTCAACGACGTGCTGAGCAAGGGTCAGGGCCAACCGGTCAATGACGCTTCTTCCGACAGCAACGACGTCGCCGTCCTGCAATACACCGGCGGCACTACCGGTGTTGCCAAGGGCGCGATGCTCACCCACCGCAACCTGGTGGCCAACATGCTGCAATGCCGGGAATTGATGGCGGCCAACCTCAATGAGGGTTGCGAGATACTCATCACGCCGCTACCGCTTTATCACATCTATGCCTTCACCTTTCATTGCATGGCGATGATGTTGACCGGCAACCACAACATTCTGATCAGCAACCCCCGCGACTTGCCAGCGATGGTCAAGGAGTTGTCGAAGTGGAAGTTCAGCGGTTTCGTGGGCCTCAATACCCTGTTCGTGGCGCTGTGCAACAGCCAGGAGTTCCGCAGCCTGGACTTCTCGGCGTTGAAGCTGACGCTGTCCGGCGGCATGGCCCTGCAACTGGCGGCGGCCGAGCGCTGGAAGGAAGTCACCGGCTGTGCGATCTGCGAAGGTTACGGCATGACCGAAACCAGCCCCGTGGCTTCGGTCAACCCGGCGCAAAACAATCAGGTGGGCACTATCGGTATTCCGGTGCCCTCGACGGTGTGCAAAGTGGTCAACGACGCGGGTGAAGAACTGCCGCTGGGTGAAATCGGCGAACTGTGCGTCAAGGGCCCGCAGGTCATGAAGGGCTATTGGCAACGCCAGGATGCCACCGCCGAGATCCTCGACGCCGAAGGCTGGTTGAAAACCGGTGACATCGCGATCATCCAGCCCGACGGCTACATGCGCATCGTTGACCGCAAGAAAGACATGATTCTGATCTCCGGTTTCAACGTCTACCCCAACGAACTTGAAGACGTACTGGTGACCTTGCCCGGTGTGTTGCAGTGCGCGGCCATCGGCGTGCCGGATGAAAAATCCGGTGAAGCGATCAAGATTTTCATCGTCGCCAAACCGGGCGTGACCCTGACCAAGGACCAGGTCATGGAGCATATGCGCGCCAACGTCACTGGCTATAAAGTGCCGCGTTTCGTCGAGTTCCGCGATGCATTGCCGACCACCAACGTCGGCAAGATCCTGCGCCGCGAGCTGCGTGACGAAGAACTGAAAAAGCTCGGCGTCAAGAAATAAGCCCTGCTGCCCGAGCCCAAGCCCCGCCGATGCGGGGCTTGGTTGTTTCTGGAGGTTGTGCCGCTTTACCCCCTGTAGGAGCGTGGCTTGCCCGCGATCGACTGCAAGGCAGTCGTAAACAGGCCGGCTCGATTTCATTGAAGGGCTGGAGAGCTATTTGGGACCGCTTCGCGCTCCATCGCGGGCAAGCCACGCTCCTACAACGGACTAAATCTGCGACAATCCGCGCCCTGCGCCACTAAAAAGACTTTGCGTACCTGATGACCGACGAATCGCCTTCCATCGACCAACTGCTGAAAAACCTCGACCACGCGATGATCTCTGATCGACATCGCTTGCGTCGCCAGTTGCACGAGCTGCGCAAGAAGCCCGACGAGGCGAAGCTGGCGCAGTGGGTTCAGCGAGTGCAGGCCTCGTTTGCCCAGGTCACCGCGCGGCGCGAAAGCGTGCCGGTGATCCGCTATGACGACAACCTGCCCATCGCCGCCAAACGTGATGAGATCAAGGAGGCGTTGCTCAAGCATCAGGTGCTGATCATCGCCGGTGAAACCGGTTCGGGTAAAACCACCCAACTGCCCAAGATCTGCCTGGAAATCGGCCGTGGCCAGCATGGCCTGATCGGTCATACCCAGCCGCGACGCATTGCTGCGCGCAGTGTGGCAACCCGGGTTGCCGAAGAGCTGGGTACGCCGTTGGGCGCGCTGGTGGGTTATCAGGTCCGTTTTGAGGACCAGAGCGACAGCAATACCCTGATCAAGCTGATGACCGACGGCATCCTGCTGGCCGAAACCCAGCACGACCGCTATCTGGAACGCTACGACACGATCATCGTCGACGAAGCTCACGAACGCAGCCTGAACATCGACTTCCTGCTCGGTTACCTGAAAACCCTGCTGCCGCGTCGTCCCGATCTGAAAGTCATCATCACCTCTGCGACCATCGACCTGGAGCGTTTCTCCGAGCATTTCGACAAAGCGCCCATCGTCGAAGTCTCGGGCCGCACGTTCCCGGTGGACACCTGGTATCGCCCGCTGACCAGCGAGCAGGACGAGGAGGGCAACAGCGTCGAAGATGACCTGACCGTGGATCAGGCGATTCTGGCGACCCTTGATGAACTGGCCGCCTTCGAGCGCAGCGAGCGCAAATCCCCCGGTGATGTGCTGGTGTTCCTGCCCGGCGAACGGGAAATCCGTGACGCTGCAGAAATGCTGCGCAAGGCCCAACTCAAGCACACGGAAATCCTGCCGTTGTACGCACGCCTGTCGCCTGCCGAACAACAGCGGATTTTCCAGTCACACCCTGGCCGTCGTGTGGTCCTGGCGACCAACGTGGCCGAAACCTCGCTGACCGTGCCGGGTATTCGCTACGTGATCGACACCGGCACCGCACGGATCAGTCGTTACAGCTACCGCGCCAAGGTTCAGCGCCTGCCCATCGAAGCGGTGTCCCAGGCCAGCGCCAACCAGCGCAAGGGCCGTTGCGGCCGGGTCGAGCCCGGGCTGTGCGTGCGTTTGTACAGCGAAGAAGATTTCAACAGCCGTCCGGAATTCACTGACCCCGAGATTCTGCGCACCAACCTTGCGGCGGTGATCCTGCAGATGCTTCATCTGCGCCTGGGCGAGATCAACAACTTCCCCTTCATCGAGCCGCCGGACGGCAAGGCCATCAGCGACGGCTTCAACCTGTTGCAGGAGTTGTCGGCGGTCAATCGCGAGAATCAGCTGACGCCATTGGGTCGCCAGCTGGCGCGCTTGCCCGTGGACCCGCGCATGGGTCGCATGCTGCTGGAAGCGGCGAAGCAGGGCAGTTTGCAGGAAGTGCTGATCGTAGCCAGCGCCATGTCGGTGCAGGATGTGCGCGAGCGTCCGCCCGAGCGGCAACAGGCGGCGGATCAGGCCCATGCACAGTGGAAGGACGTGGACTCGGACTTCGCCGGGCTGGTCAACCTCTGGCGCGGGTTCGAGGAGCAGCGCCAGGCGTTGACGGCCAGCCCTCTGCGTAACTGGTGCCGCCGCAACTTCCTCAATTACCTGCGCCTGCGGGAATGGCGCGACGCCCATAGGCAGTTGAGCCTGATCTGCCGTGACCTGCAACTGACGCTCAATAAAGAGCCTGCCGACTACCCGAAACTCCACAAGGCGGTGCTGTCCGGCTTGCTCAGCCAGATCGGGCAAAAGACCGAAGACGGCGATTACCTGGGCGCACGTCAGCGGCGGTTCTGGATTCACCCGTCTTCAGGCCTTGGCAAGAAGCGTCCGCAATGGCTGATGGCCGCCGAACTGGTGGAAACCACCAAGCTGTACGCGCGCATGGTCGCCAAGATCGATGCCGACTGGATCGAACCGCTGGCCGGGCACCTGCTCAAGAAAAACCACTTCGAGCCGCACTGGGAGAAGAAGCGCGGGCAAGTAGTGGCGTTTGAGCAGATCACCCTGTTCGGGCTGATTGTGGTGGGGCGTCGACCGGTGCATTACGGGCCGATTGACCCTGTGGTGTCCCGCGAACTGTTCATCCGCGAAGGTCTGGTGCGAGGCGAGATTCTGTCCCGGGCCAAGTGCCTGACGGCCAACACCCGCCTGCTGGAGCAGCTCGACGAACTGGAGGCCAAGGCCCGTCGCCGTGACATTCTCGCGGACGAAGACACGCTGTTCAGCTTCTATGAAGCACGGCTGCCCGCCGAGATTCACCAGACCGCGACGTTCGACAGCTGGTACCGCGTCGAGAGCCAGAAGAACCCGCAATTGCTGATCATGCGCGAGGAAGATGTGCTGGCCCGTGAAGCCAGTGAAGTCACCGCTGCTTATTACCCGGACACCCTGCGCCTGGGCGACCTGACGCTGGCGCTGACTTACCATTTCGAACCCAACCACCCGCGTGACGGCGTGACGCTGCGTGTACCGGCACCGCTGCTGTTGTCACTGCCCGCCGAGCGCCTGGAATGGCTGGTGCCAGGGCTGCTGGAAACCAAGTGTATCGCCCTGGTTCGCAACCTGCCCAAGGCGATCCGCAAGAACTTCGTGCCGGTGCCGGACTTCATCAAGGCTGCCCTGACGCGGATTACGTTTGGCGAAGGTTCGTTGCCGCAAGCGCTGGGGCGCGAGTTGTTGCGCATGACCGGTGCGCGGGTCAGCGACGAAGCATGGGCCGAATCGGCACAGCAGCTTGAAAACCACCTGAAAATGAACCTGGAAATCGTCGACGGCAGTGGCAAGTTCCTCGGTGAAGGCCGCGATCTGGCTGAACTGACGGCGCGCTTTGCCGAAGCCAGCCAGGCCGCATTGGCGGTGCCGCAGACGGCGAAGAGCCAGCAGCCGGTGGAGGCGAAGGTCTTCGCCCCAGTAGCGGAAAAGACTCAGCAGAACATTGCGGGCCTGTCGATGACGGTTTATCCGGCATTGGTGGAAGAGGCGGGCACGGTCAAGGAAGGCCGCTTCTCGACCCTGGCCGAAGCCGAATACCAGCATCGCCGTGCCTTGCAGCGCCTGCTGTTGCAGCAACTGGCAGAGCCGGCCAAGTTTCTGCGCAGCAAGCTGCCGGGGCAGACCGAGCTGGCGTTGCTGCACCGCGAGTTGGGCCGTATCGATGCGCTGGTGGAGGATATTCTGCTGGCCAGCCTGGACAGTTGCATCCTGGAAGGCGAAACCAGCCTGCCGCGTGACGGCGCGGGATTGCTGTCGCTGGCCGAGCGCAAGCGCGGTGGCTGGACCGAGCATGCCGAACGTTTGGCAAAGCTGACCCTGGACATCCTCAAGCTGTGGCACGGCCTGCAAAAACGCTTCAAGGGCAAGATCGACCTGGCCCAGGCGGTCGCGCTCAATGACATCAAGGCCCAGCTCAGCCATCTGGTATACCCCGGTTTCGTCCGCGAGACCCCCGCGCAATGGCTCAAGGAGCTGCCGCGCTACCTCAAGGCCATCGAGATGCGCCTGGAGAAGCTGCCGGCACAGGTGCAGAAAGACCGGGTCTGGAGCATCGAGCTGGCAGGTTTGTGGGCGCAATATCAGGCCCGATCAAGCAAGCACGCCCAGGAAGGCAAGCGCGATGACGAGCTGGTGGTTTACCGCTGGTGGCTGGAGGAATACCGCGTCTCGCTGTTCGCCCAGCAGTTGGGGACAAAAATGCCGGTCTCGGACAAGCGGCTGAGCAAGCAGTGGAGTCAGGTGGAGGGTTGAGTCAGCGCTCGCTCCAACAGGTTTTGTGCCATGCCCGGATAGCGCGAAAATCGCCCTGTTATGGCACACTTCGCGGCTAAAACATTAAGTTGTAACAGAATACCTGTCTCCCGCCTGGGGGGACTCTTACATTCGCATTGGTACGTTGGTGCCAAAGCTCCATGCCCAGCAGGTCGTTGCCTGCCGCGATCAACAAGAGAGGAACGACCGTGCATAACGTCGTCATCAGTGGCACCGGCCTGTATACCCCGGCCAACAGCATTTCCAACGATGAGCTGGTGCAGTCTTTCAATACCTGGGTCGGGCAGTTCAATGCCGAAAACGCCGAAGCCATCGAGCGTGGTGAAGTGCAGGCGGTGACCGAATCCAGTGCCGCGTTCATCGAGAAGGCGTCCGGGATCAAGAGTCGCTTTGTCATGGACAAGGACGGCATCCTGGACCCACAGCGCATGAAGCCACGTCTGCCTGAGCGCTCCAATGACGAATGGTCGATCCTCTGCCAGATGGGCGTTGCCGCCGCCGAACAAGCCCTGAAGCGTGCGGGCAGGACCGCAGCGGATGTGGACGGTGTGATCGTCGCCTGTTCCAACCTGCAACGCGCCTACCCGGCGATCTCCATCGAAGTGCAGGCTGCTCTGGGGATCCAGGGCTTCGGTTTCGATATGAACGTGGCCTGTTCCTCCGCCACCTTCGGCATCCAGACTGCGTACAACAGCATCCAGCTCGGCCAGGCCCGGGCGCTGCTGGTGGTCAGCCCCGAAATCTGCACCGGCCATCTGAATTTCCGCGACCGCGACAGCCATTTCATTTTCGGCGACGCCGCCACGGCGGTATTGGTCGAGCGCGCTGACCTGGCGACCTCGCCCTACCAGTTCGATATCGTCAGCACCAAGTTGCTGACGACGTTCTCCAACAACATCCGCAACAACTTCGGCTTCCTCAACCGTGCTGCAGAAGAAGGCGAGGGTGCAGCGGACAAGTTGTTCGTGCAGGAAGGCCGCAAGGTGTTCCGTGATGTGTGTCCGATGGTGGCGGAACTGGTGGGCACGCACCTGCATGAAAACGGTTTGAACGTCAGCGACGTCCAGCGCTTCTGGCTGCACCAGGCCAATCTGAGCATGAACCACCTGATCGTCAAGAAACTGCTGGGCCGTGAGGCGACCCTCGAAGAGGCGCCGGTGATTCTCGACACCTACGCCAACACCAGTTCGGCCGGTTCGGTGATCGCGCTGCACACCTATCAGGATGACCTGCCACAAGGCGCGCTGGGCGTGCTCAGTTCGTTTGGCGCAGGCTATTCGATCGGCAGTGTGATCCTGCGCAAGCGCTGATTTTAGAAAACAGATGAAATATTTTTAACTTTTCGCGGGTCTGAAATACCCGCGAAATCGCCCTTTTTCATCATTTCAAATGGCCATCATCCCTCTGAAGCCCTTGTATTACGCGGCTATTAAAGGCCATGACGTTTTTGTCAAAAAGTTCCTATGTAACAAAACATTTATATATCAGCCATTCCTGTGAAATAACCCGCCGCCAAGATCCCCTCCCAACACCTCTGGCGTGCCCCTTCGGGCATGGCGCTAAAAAGGCGCGTACTGGATTCGAGCCCCCTGCCCGAGTCCTGAAACTCAGATAATTATTAGATTGAGAGGAGCGAAATAGATGAACAAGTCCACCCTGGCCTTGGCAGTAACCTTGGGTCTTGTCGCCCAACAGGCTAGCGCTGATGGTTTTCTGGAAGACAGCAAAGCGTCGATTAGCTCGCGGACCATGTACTACAACGCTGACAACCGCTCCGGCGGCGCTGACCAGCGCGAAACCGCCGAAGGCCTGAAACTCGACTACAGCTCGGGCTTCACCCAAGGCACCGTCGGTTTCGGTATCGACGCCCAGGCGCTGACCGGTATTCACCTGGACGGTGGCCGTGGCAAACACCCGGACAACAACTCGTTCTTCCCAAGTGACAGCGATGGTTCGGCTGTAGACAGCTGGAGCCGTTTCGGCGCCAACGCCAAGTTCCGCATCTCCAAGACTGAATTGCACGTCGGTAGCGCCCTGGCACCTCTGTTGCCGATCCTGCTGTCCAACGACAGCCGCCTGCTGCCACAGACTTTCGACGGTGGTGTCATCACCTCCAAGGACATCGATGGCCTGACCCTGACCGCGGGTGAACTGCAACACTCCGCAGGTCGTGCGTCCAGCGACAGCACGTCCCTGGCTGTGGCCGGTGGTACTCACGGCAGCAACCAGTTCCGCTTCGCGGGCGGCGACTGGAAAGTCACCAAAGACCTGACGCTGCAGTACTACCACGCACAGTTGCAGGACTACTACAAACAGGACTTCTTCGGCCTGGTTCACGTTTTGCCAATCGCGGACGACCAGTCGTTCAAGACTGACCTGCGCTACTTCAACAGCAGCTCCGACGGCAAGAACGGCGACAGCGGCTACGCGTTCAACAACAACGGTGGCTACGCTCGTCACCCGGGTGAGATCGACAACACCACCTGGTCCGCCATGTTCACCTACACCCTGGGCGGCCACTCGCTCATGTTGGGCCACCAGAGCGTGAGCGACGACGGCGGCTTCGTGTTCCTGAACCAGGGCAACATCCTGAAGAACGGCAACAACGCGGGTAACGGCGGTTCCAGCTTCTACCTGTTTACCGATAGCGTGGTTGGCAGCTTCATCCGTGCTGGTGAAAACACCAACTTCGGTCAGTACTCCTACGACTTCGCCCGTCTGGGTATCCCGGGTCTGCGTGCTTCGGCCGCGTACCTGTACGGTAACGACATCAAGACCCCGACCGGTGTAGGTTCGACCCAGACCGAGCGTGAAACCGACCTGCGTATCGACTACGTCATCCAGACCGGTCCACTCAAAGGCTTCGGCACTACCTTGCGTACCGGTAACTACCGTGGCGACACCAACATCGCCAACCAGGACCAGACCCGTCTGATCTTCAACTACACCTACAAATTCCTGTAAGTGTCGGTTGCGAAGTAACCCTGTGCGCCCGGCCTGAAGCCGGGTGAACAGGCGAATTGTGTAAAGGGCTTTTTCTTCATCCGTTAAAGCCTCCATTTTTCAGCCCCGCCTTGGCGGGGTTTTTTTATTTCGGCCTGCCAATCCGGGCGTCGACGGAGGAAGCGATGACCTCTCGGACCCACCGATGGCCGCTGTGCCCATGACTGCGCTCGTGCCACACCATGCCCACATCGAAGCCTTCCAGAGGAAAAGGGCATGCCATCAGTTTGAGCGAGCCTGCCCGGTGCTGAACCAGACGCATCGGAACCAGGGCCACCAGGTCTGACCCAGACACGATCTCGGGAACGAACAGGAACGACGACGCCGAGAGCACGACGTTACGACGATGCCCCAAGGCCGCGAGCGCGTCGTCCACAGGCGTCACGAAGTCGCCTCCTTGCAGGGACACGACCACATGCTCCAGCAGGGCAAACTTCTCGAGCGTGACCGGAGCTGTCAGCCCGGGATGATCGATGCGCCCGATCAGTACGTAGTGCTCATCGAACAGATGCCGGGTGCGAAGAGCAGGCGGTGCGACTTGAGGCGTCATGAGCGCCACGTCCACATCGCCACGCGCCATCTGCGCCTCGAGTTGAGCGATGTCCAGGTTGCGCAACGCCACGCGCATACCAGGTGCCTGGGCCCTGAGTTGCGCGATGACGCCTTTGACCACGGCTGATTGCAGGTAGTCCGTACAAGCGATGGTGACGGTCAAACTGCTTTTTGCAGGATTGAAGTCTTCCTGGCTAGCCACCGTAGCCCGAACCTGATCGAGCGCCAGGCGCAGGGGGGCGAGCAATTCAACCGCCTTCGCAGTGGGCGTCATCCCGCGCTGGGCGGGAATGAGCAGGGGGTCATCAAAGGCATCCCGCAAGCGACTCAGCTGCGCACTGACTGCCGGCTGACTGAGGCGTAGACGAGCTGCCGCTCTGGTGACGTTTTGTTCCACAAGCAACGCTTCAAGCGTTACCAGCAGGTTGAGATCGAGACGTGAACTATCCATGCGCTGGATAGTAGCCCAAAGAATTTGCGATTTCACAGATAGCTGTGGCGGCCTGAGACTATTTGCAAGCCCACCCATGGAAAGTACCTGTGAAGAAGAAAATCCTGATCGTCCACGCGCACCCCGAGCGCACCTCGTTGACCCACCAGCTCGTGGAGGTCGCAGTGGAGACGCTTCGCTGCCAAGGCCACGAGGTAGTGCAATCGGACCTGTACGGTATGCAGTGGAAGGCTGTCTTCGACGAACACGACTTCCCTATCCGATCCAACCCGGATCGTCTTTCTTTCATTGAAGAGTCCGGGCATTCCTATGCCGGGGAACTTCAGGTCCCCGACATCGCCACCGAACAGCAGAAGGTGCTGGCTTCGGACGCGGTGATCTTTGTGTTTCCCCTTTGGTGGTATGGCATGCCTGCCATCATGAAAGGCTGGCTGGATCGGGTATGGGCGTTTGGCCTGGCCTACGGCTACAAGAATGCCGGCAACACCTATCGCTACGGTGACGGAGCGTTCAAGGGCAAGCGCGCGATTCTGTCCGTCGCGGTCGGTGGGCCTGCGGCGGACTATGCACCGCGTGGCATAAACGGGCCTTTGGACCAACTGCTCTTCCCCATCACACACGGTTCGCTCTACTTCCCGGGCTTCGACGTGCTGCCGACCTTTGCTGCCTATGGAACCGTGCGCATGACCGAGGAGCACATCTGCGCGACGAAGGATGCCTGGCGTTCGCGCATCGAGAACCTCTTCGCTGAGGCCCCGATCCCGTTTCGGTCGCAAAACGGAGGGGATTATCCAGACGGCCACGTCCTGGCGGGCCATGTCGCTGTCGGCCAAAGCGGTTTGCCCGCGCATGTCGCTGACCCAGTGCCCCTTATAGACTTTGACCCCGCTATCTAGGGACACTGCGGGCTTTACAGCGGACATTTTTATTTCGGCTTGCCAGGTGGATGCGCGATACTCGCCGGGTTTTCGCGCTCAACGTTGGAGAATGCCGATGCCCCTGCAACGAACGAACAGCCTGTCGACGCTTGCGCCCGCGCAGTGGGACGCGCTGTTGCCCGGTGCCCAGCCTTTCTTGCGTCATGCTTTTCTCAGCGCGCTGGAAGACAGCGGCAGCCTGGGGCCTCAATCGGGTTGGCGCGCGGAGCACCTGCTGCATTACGACCAGGGTGAACTGATCGCGGCATTGCCCGCTTATCGCAAATGGCATTCTTACGGCGAATACGTATTCGATCACGCTTGGGCCGACGCCTGTCGGCGCGCCGGTATCGACTATTACCCCAAGTTACTGGTGGCTGTGCCCTTCAGCCCGGTTAGCGGGCCGCGGGTGTTGTCGGCCACACCGGCTGCTGCGGTGGACCTGGTGGCGAGCCTGCCGGGCTACATGGAAATCGAAAACCTCTCCAGCGTGCACGTCAACTTCACCGACCCCGTGGCCGACGAGTTGTTGGCCGCGCAACCGGGCTGGTTGCAGCGTTATGGCTGTCAGTTTCATTGGCAGAATCGCGACTACCGAGACTTCCAGGACTTTCTCGACGCCCTGAGTTCGCGCAAGCGCAAGCAAATGCGCAAGGAACGCGAACAGGTGGCGGGGCAGGGCATCGAGTTCGAATGGCTGGAGGGCGGTCAGCTCAGCGAGGCTCTGTGGGACTTTGTGTATGCCTGCTACGCCAATACCTACGCGGTTCGTCGGCAAGCGCCTTACCTGACGCGGGAATTCTTCAGCCTGCTGGCCGAGCGCATGCCCGAAGCGATTCGCGTGGTGCTGGCCAAACAGGGTTCTAGGCCGGTGGCCATGGCGTTCAGCCTGGTGGGTGGTGGCAGTTTCTATGGGCGTTACTGGGGATGCCTGGCGGAGTTCGACCGGCTGCACTTCGAAACCTGTTTTTATCAGGGCATGGAATACGCCATCGACAATGGCCTGCAGCGCTTCGACGCGGGCGCCCAGGGTGAGCACAAACTGATTCGCGGCTTTGAGCCTGTGATCACCCACTCCTGGCACTACCTGGCGCATCCTGGCTTGAGGGATGCGGTCAGTGATTTCCTCGAGCAGGAGCGGGTCGGGATATTGGCCTACGCCGAAGATGCCCGAGCGGCGTTGCCGTATCGGCAGGTTTGAGATTCAAGCCTGAGCACAACCCCGTGGGAGCAAGCTCGCTCCCACGGGGTTGTGCTCAGGCCGATATCTGCGGCAGGACACAGGACCTGTTGGAGCGAGGCTTGCCCGCGAAGGCGTCAGTCCTGAAACATTGCAAGTGACTGACATACCGCTTTCGCGAGCAAGCTC
>Ga0105854_1000001_pt1 | contig 257377 bp, 204 predicted proteins | sample OrgsoiDNA_201058_FD_89679 | JGI IMG/M metagenome (GOLD analysis project Ga0105854, IMG submission 89679) | Permafrost soil microbial communities from the Arctic, to analyse light accelerated degradation of dissolved organic matter (DOM) -... | ecosystem: Environmental > Terrestrial > Soil >... | reverse complement strand
GTCGGCCGTGGCTACTCGAGCCCAAAAGATGAAGTAGAACACTGAGGACAAACGCAATGACCAAGGCCCAAGACCACCGCCGGTTAGCCACGCTATTGCGGTAATCAGCCAATAAGGGGGCAGGGGTTTATCGTAGTAGGGACCACCCATGAGGTAAGGGTCGAAATAGTCGCCGATTTGTAGCATCTGCAGGGCGATCAATAGCTATGAAAGGTAGCATGAATGTTTCACCAGCCTACGCTAGCGGCGGGCAGTATCCATCACTTGGGAGAGTGTTAAGACAACGTAATAACTCAACTAAATAGTCATTTAGTTTAGTTATTCTATTTGTTCATATGTTGAGGGTAGGGTAGCTCATGCGCATAGCTCTGGGCCTACTCGTCCTACCCTTTACCTCGCTCTCCAAGGTGCATATTTATTATTTTGGTTCCAAAACCATCAATAATTGACTGGGGCCATGCTTTTTATCTGTGTAACTCGCCAAATATGGTACCTTTCAACTAAGAACAATTGAGTTTGGAGGTTGCTATGCTGGTCAAGATTCAAGACGTACCTGAGGACCTGGTGCAGACCTTAAAAGAAATTACCGGTGCTCAAACGGGTTCTAAGGCATTTCTAGAGGCTGCTCGGCTCATGCTTAGACTGGACCAAATAACGGATAAGCAATCTACAGAGTTGGCACGTTTACGCGCGGAGGTTAAACAGTATCGCCAGCTTCTCCAGATGCTCCGGCAAGGTAGCCAAGATCTAGCTGAGCTTGCGGCGAAAGATCCCAAAACTATCGAAAGCGATACCGATGAGGGTTACGCCTGGTGGGATCCTGAAGAAACAGCTGTCGGCCAATGAGGCCTCTGGCTTCCTTCAAATCTGACCACAGAGCCTCCCAGCTTCGCATAGGACGGTACGCATAATTTCTCTTATGTTATTGTTTTCTATTAAATAGATTTAACATCGATGTATACCTTTGAAATCAACAGGAGCATGTCATGCTGAAAATGAATGCGCTGATTCCCGAGCTGATCGTCTCTGATCTGCAACAGAGTTTGCGGTTTTACTGCCATATTCTGGGGTTCAAAATTGAGTACGACAGACCAGAAGACAAGTTCGCATTTCTTTCTTATTACGGTAGTCAATTGATGCTTGAGGAAGACTACCCGGATGAGTCGCCTTGGCGTGTAGGTCCTCTGGAGCGTCCATTTGGCAGAGGGTTGAACCTGTCGATTGAGTGTCCTGACAGCGCGCTTTTAGCTGCGGCAATTGAAGATGCCGGTCACCATTTGCATAAACCCATCGAGGAGCGCTGGTATCGCGACCATGATCGTCTTCATGGCCAACTCAATTTCTTGGTGCTTGATCCAGATGGCTATTTATTGAGGTTCAACCAAAGCTTAGGCTCTAAAGCCGGATAGAGCAGTACGCTGGTGAAAAGCAGCCCAGAGCCCCCCAGCTCCGCATAGGACGGTTCGCATAATACAGATGACGTTATGGTACTCGCGGCGACCAGCCAGAATCAGGCGTCGGGACAATAGCGCAGCCCCGGCGCCGGATTTATCCATAACGTCCATTATGCGAGGCTTTCTTTCACTCGCATTTTCAAGCCTGGCTTTTGTGTTTGGTAGTGCTTCATCCGTCGCAAGGCTTTCTCCTCGGTCGTGAACTTATCGTTTTCGGCTGTCATGATCCATTTGCGTTTTCCAGCTGGCAGGAACTCGATGATCCATTCTTTTCCTTGTGAATTTTGGTCACTTTTTTGAGTTACTAAAATTGCTCTTTCTTCGGCCTTTTTTCGGGCAATTACCTCTTTTCCCAGGGCAATTTTTAGTTCTTCAATCTCTGCTTTTAGCGCTTCGATTTCTGCCGAGTTATCGGTAACGTTACCTTTATTGCGCTCGCGGTATGCCTTTTGTTTCTGCGCAGCAGTCAGTGCAGTGCCGGTCTTTGGACGACCACGGCTGCGCTTTACTTCGAGTGGTAGCTGCTGGGTTTGCGTGTCGGTGTGGTCGATCATTTCGGCGTCTCCATGATTGCTTTCCATGGAGTAATTATAGTAACGTTACCAATAATAAGATACTGGTAACGTTACTATAAATGTACCGTTCGTCGATATTCTGGTAACTGTTACCTTAAATATCTGACCTCGACTGCCCGAAGGGCATTAGGCGCTACTCGTTCTCCAGCCAGGTCGATCAACATCCGCGCCGAAACCCCGCACCGCGGGCCGGTCTCCCGTCAAACGAAAAACCCCCAGCGATCTGCCGATCACCGGGGGTTCTATTCGCGTTCAAGCCTTCCAAAATCGCCGTTAAGCCACTTCGCGCATTGTTTAACCAAACCTTTCTACGCAGACCCTGCGCGTAGCCTGTGCGGTCCCATGACCTGCAGCACTGCATCAGGACAGGTCCCGGCAGGTCCCATTTTCTAGCGCGGCTTTTTGGGCGTTTGGGGTGGGGGTGCTGTTACACCCCCACTTTACCGCAACCAACTGCGGTCTCTGTATCAGCGCGCCCCCCCTCTACCTCTCAATCACTATCTCTCCTTCGGGCGTAAGAGCTACGCAAGCCACTGATAATTCAAGGATTTTGTGTGCAAGCTCGCTATCCCTGACTGGCTGCCTTCCTTGCTTAACCAGCAACCTGTTGATTTCTATGGCTTTTTGCCTGATGGCTTCCTGTTCTGTGTCAGACAGTCTTAGTGTTACCGGCATTTTCTTCCCGCTCATTGGCTTCTCTCCGTGATCTTAGATGCATGCATGCGATTTGTATTGACGCATCCCCGTATGCACGTATACATTCGGCGTCATTGTAATATGTATACATGTATTCAAGGACGCCCATGTTCATCGACTGGCTCAAGGTTTCGCAAGAGTTCGATTTTGACCTCCCGGTCATATCGGACACTGCTTTTAAGGCAATCGATACCCTGACCGGTGAAGTGCTCAGCACCTCCTATCGTCCCGTGAAACATGAAGGCAGCCACAGCTCCACTATCAAAATTCACGTTACCGGCAGGAAAATCACCGTAGATGGCAATCCTTCTCGTCTCAATCGTCATGACAACCTCTGGGGCTTCGAAACTGTTGCACAGTGCATCGCGGTCTATAACGATTTGCTCGCACAGTACGGGCTTCCTTCTTTCACCCGTTGCACGCGGTTTGAGATACGCCAAGGCGAATCGGGTGCCAGCGCCTCTCAACTTTGGGCCGACGGCTGCTGCATTCACCGAATCGATCTAACCACTAATATTTCGGTCGGGGAGGGTAACGAGATTCCTTATCTTCGCGGTCTTGCTAGCCAGCGCATAGGCCACTCTATCGGTCGCCTCTATTCGAATGGCCGTTCCGTCGATTGGACTACTTCCGGCAATAGTAAAGGTGCGCGACTCCAGTATCGTAAGGCCTATGATAAGGCCTTTGAGATTCTTGAAAACCATTTGCCTAAGGTTAAAAGGACATTTGGTGAAAGTTCTCCAGAATTCAAATACGCTCAAGAGATTTATGACTACTGCAAACAAGTTGGTGTAGTTCGTCTTGAGCAAGAATTGAAAGATGAATTTCTAAAGCGGCAGCGCTTGTCTTTTTGGGGCCTCTTTGATGAAGGCAAATTTCTTACTCTGCATGAAGAGTTTCTAAGCGTTGATCAACGCCTAAAGGTGACAAAGATGGATACCGCTAGCATTGCGCAACAGTTACTTCTTGAAAAAGTTGTTGATACTGTAAGAGCTGCGAACGTTACAGCCTCTTATGCACATCTTTGGATGCATGGCCAGGAAGTTGTTTGCTCTCAAAGATCTTTTGAGACTCATGCGGCACGCCTTAATCGTATTGGTATCAACATACGCAATGCCTGTGACATGAAGACTTTTTCTACTGTCTTCATCCGTGAAATGCGCGAGATTAACCCGGTCAAGAACATTGCCCCTCCAAGCTGGTACAAGCGGCCTAATCATTTGCAGGTGGCCGCATGATCACCGTAAGCCAGCAGGGCACACAGCTTTCACCAGGGCAGCGCCGTCAACTCGCGTTTCAACAGCAAGCTCGGCAGTCGTTTCTGAGTCCTGTTCTCCAGCAGCAAGTTGCTGAAACAATAGCGGCTGTTGAGGCTCGTAAAGAGCAGGGCGTTAAACCTGAGCGTGTTTGGTTTGAGGAACGAAAGGAAAAGGGTACTCCGTCTTTTGCTGAATGGATGGGTTACTGATGGATAAGTCTGCCTATCAGCTACTTCGTTTTTCCGTGGAGAATCAAGTTGCTAATCTTGACTCTGGCGTCGTTGATAGTACTGCTTTCACTAATTCGCTTATGCGCCTGTTTCTCCAAGCTTTGTCGTCTGAACAAGTCAGGCAGCAATCTTTGAAGCGTGAGCTTTTAACTTTCAGGCGTCGTCCTGATTTAACCGTGCCCGGTTGGGCATTTCGTAAGCCGGGCATTAGTTCCCGACTTCCAACATTGTAAAGGGCCCCATCATGTCTATGACACTCCTTGTTGAAGTAACTGGCCGCGAGCGCTCCGGTGTTTCTACTAAATCCGGCACCTCTAAACCGTGGTGTATGTTTGAGGCGTATGTTCATTTGCCAAATGATCCGTACCCTCAGAAAACTTCATTCTATGCCAGTGCTGTTAACGAGGTTCCTCAGCCCGGTACTTATGAGTGCGACGTTATTGTCGATGTTCGTGATGGCCGTCTTGAGTTTACTTGTGATCCTCGTCAGGGTCGCCGTAAGAACGTTCCACCGCTTTCTGCTGCTTTTTCTTCTGCTTCTACTGCTTCTCCTGCTTCTTCTTCGAAGGCTGTTTGACGTGGTTGAGTGTGAGGTTTGTGGCAACTCCTTCGATTCTGGTGATGCCTCTGGTGAGTTTGGTTTTGCTTGCGACGAGTGCGCGAATGATCCAGACACTTATTGGGAATCGCCTGATGATGATGATGATGACGACGACGATTGATCGCGTTTGATTTAACCGGCTTTTCAACCTGTTTTTGATTTGTATTAAAAGGTAGCACCATGAATTTTTTGGGCTGTGATGGGATGTGGCAAGTTCAGACTGATGGAACCTCTGTTTGTTCTGGTCAGCTCCAGACTTTCACAGTTCAGGAAATGAGAGATCAACTCTCTCCCGCAATACCCATGTCTTCAAAGATGGAGATAACCAGCGCTCTGCTTGTTTTCTTTGTTGTTTGTTACGTGGGCAAAACCCTCCGTTTAGCTGCATAGGTGAATTATGAAAAAACAATACCGTTCTGCCGTTTCTTTGAAAGCCCTGTTTGCAGGTGCTGTTGTTGCCGCTGCTGCCGGTCCAACGTTCGCCGCTGGTGAGACCTTCGATACTTCGTCTTCGCTCGCGTGGATTGCGGCAGGCGTTGTTGCTGCTGGTCTCGTTGCCACTGCAATGCTGGGTCTGGTTGCCCTGGTGGGCGCCGCTAAGAAAGCTCAGCGCGCAGGGACCTAATCCCGCTCTGTAACGCCCGGTGGGAATTCCTCCCTCCGGGCTTTTTTTTGCCCGGAGTTCAATATGAGGCTATTAAAATGTATATCTCGCCCGATGACTTTATTTGGTTTTGGCTTACTGCGGGTTTCTTCCTCCTTTGTACTGGTCGCTAGCTTTATATTTGTTTGTCTTGCCTCGTCGCCTGTTTTTGCTGCTGATTATTTATGGACTGTTAATTCTAACGGTCGCTTTACTTCTTCTTCCCCTGAGGGTGCCTGTGCTGCTGCAAATTTCTCTAACGAGAATGTCACGTATGCAGGCGCTGTTTTTGTTACTGCTGCTCAATATAATTGCACTGTTACTAACAATAAGAGCGGCACCACTACTGTTGTCGCTCAGGCTGTTCGTACTGGTTCTTCATGTGCGTCTGGTAGCACCCTTGATCCTGTTAAGGGCACCTGCAATCCTGATAATAAGTGTGCGATCCTTAAGGACACTGCTATTCCTAAGTTTCGTTGGGACTCGGCTACTGACACACCCGGCGATACTATTTCCATTAATGGTTGTGCTGCCAAGATTAGTGGCGTGACTATTTGTAAGAATACTACCGCTGGTCAATATAGCTGTACCGGTACTGCAACAATCACTGGTGATAAGACTGATCCCTCTAAGGGTCCCGATGGAAAGGATTGTACCGGTACTGCTTGTACCGATGGTGAGCCTCAGAAGCAAACAACAGACAATCCTTGTTCTGCCATTCCTGCTGGAAGTGGTTTTACTTGCACTTCCACAAAGACCGATTCTACTCCGGGCACAACGCAGTGCGGCACGGCTAACGGTGCTTGGGTTTGTGTTGAGAATCCAAAGTCAGCTTCTAATACCTCAAAGTCGACCACTACACAAACCAGCACTAAAAATGCTGATGGTTCTACCAGCACTAATACGACTGTTGTTACTGATACTACCTCTTGCAAGGGTGTAGGTAATTGCTCTAGCGGCACTACTACTACTGTTACTTCTGGTGGCACTAATTCAAACGGGACTTCTAAGCCCAACTCCAGCACCTGTACTGGTCCTGAGTGTGGTGGTGGCAAAGTTGGTTCTGGCACTGGTAATGGCAATGGTAACAATGGGAACGGGCAGGGTGGTGAAGGTGACGGCGATGATGATGAGGATAAGGATAAGGGTTTTGTTTCTGGTGATATGACGTGTCCCGCTGTTGTTACCTGTACTGGTGACGTTATCCAATGCGCGATTCTTCGTCAGGAACAACAGTCGCGCTGTGCAGATTTGAAGTTCCGCGATTTGTCGGATGGTCCGGTTAATGATGCAAAGGCTTCTTTGACTTCTGAGTTCGCCGGTAAGGATTACCAGCCCATCACCGCCCAGGGTGATGATGTTCATGACATTTCTAGCTTGATCAAGACTGATAAGATTTTCAGTTCTTCTTGCCCTGTACTTCCCTCCATTAGCATTCCTTTCGGTCAGTTTAAGACTGAACTTGATTTTAACCTTTCCGGCTTTTGTGACTTCTTGACGTTCCTTGGGTTCCTCAATGTCGCATTCGCCTTACGCAAAGCGGCCGAAATTGTCGGTCAAGGGGTTTAAATAATGCCAGCGGTAATTGCTCTTTTCCTTCGCATGCTCGGTTTGTCTTTGGTTCCGCTAGGCTGGAAGTTGCTTCGCGGACTTGGATTTGCGGCTGTTTCTTACATTGGAATTTCTACCGCATTGGATGGTATGAAGTCGCTTGCCCTATCTAAGCTGGGCTCTGTTCCTGCCACGTGGATAAACGTTTTGGGCATGCTTCAGGTTGATGTTGTCTTTAGTGTGATCTTTTCTGCGCTGGCTGCGCGGGCCATTCTCAGAGGCGTCGACAAGGCGGGAAGGGTGGATACGTTCCGCTGGGGAGGGCCTAAGTAATGCTTTTTCTTCGGACCGGTCTCCCAGGTGCAGGCAAGACGCTCAATACCATCAAAGAGCTTGATGAAGAGCATCAGGTTGACCCTGATAACCCGCTTTTGAGGCTTCATAAGGATCCTGATCATCCTGAGTTGCCACCGCGCACCATCTACTATCACGGTATCCCTGAGCTCAAGATTGACAAGCTCAAGGCTCGTTGGGTTGAGTTTGATACCCCTGATGCTTGGTATGATTTGCCTGATGGCTCGATCATCGTTATCGACGAAGCCCAGGGCACCTTTGGCACTGATGTCCGTACTCGGGTTGATAAGGTGACTCGGTTTGAAAAGCACCGGCACCAGGGCTTGGATATCCACCTTATCACGCAGCATCCATCTTTGATTTGCTTGCCCGTCAGGAAGCTTTGCGGTAAGCACATAAACTTTATTCGGCCTTATGGTCGCACTAAAGGTGTGTTTCGCCATGAATACGAGATGTGTATTGATTCGCCCGAAAAGCGCAATAACTTCAAGTTGTCTCAAGAGTCTAAAATTGAATTCGACTCTCATTACTTCAACCTTTATAAATCCTCCACTGTGCATACGCATAAGAAGGTAAAGCCATCTTATTTGCGAAATATATATATTGGTATCGGCGTCATTGTCTTGGCTTTTGTGCTTTTTGGTGTTGGGGCATATTTCATGTTCAGTAAGTATAAGTCTAAGGATGATTTGGCCCCTGAACCGGTTGCGTCAGGACCTAGCAACCTTGTTAAGCCTGCTGTGGGTGGTTCTCAGCCTGTCTCTAGGCCAGTTTCGGTTGATTCGTATGTTGAGGATTACAAGCCCCGAGTACCTGATTTGACGTTGTCAGCGCCCAGGTATGATGGTCTTACAAAGCCCCGTGACTACCCGAGGCCTACTTGCTTGGCCAGCACTGACATCAGGCTTGTTTCTACTGCAAAGCAGCGTGGTATCCCGGTCGGTGAGTATGAAGGCCAGCAGACTACTTGCCAGTGTTATTCCCAGCAGTCGACACGCATCAAGACCAGTCTTGAATTTTGCATGGACGTGGTTCGTAATGGCTTCTTTGATGATTCTGTTCAGCAAGCTGCTTATGCGAGTGCTAATTCACGTGGGCCGTCTAGTCAAAAGCCCGAACAGCCCGACGGTCTGCGCCGAGGGCCCGCAGGCGTGGACCAGAGGGTTGTGCAGCATGCGTTCAACGAACCTACTGTTGTTGCTGACAGCGAATCAGCTTCGCGACCTTGGAGGAAATAACCCATAGGTTCGCATAATGTATATTATGTTAAATCAAATGTTATGTCAGATATGTTTGGGCTCGTTCAAGCGGCATTTATTACCTCGGATAACAAGTGATATTCCCAGTTCCATCTTTGTCCAGGCACAACAAGTTTCTAAAGTTGATAGAAATCGCAACACGTCATCCGACGGTATTTGCGCACTGGAGACTTTTATGCCATTTGTCAGCGTTCGTATCACTCGTGACGGTGTCACGCCGCAGCAGAAAGCGCGAGTCATCGCGCAGATTACTGAAACCTTGGAGCGGGTGCTGAACAAAGACCCTAAGCTCACCCACATTGTGATTGAAGAAGTCGATACCGATAACTGGGGCTATGCCGGGGTTACCACGACGGAGTACCGCAAACAGCTGGCCGAGGTGAAATCATGAGCCGCCCTGTCAGAGTTGACTTCATCGCGGACGTCGTTTGCCCTTGGTGCGCGTTGGGCTCGGTGGCGCTAGAGCAAGCAATCACGAACCTTCACGGCGAGATCGTCGTCCAGCTTACCTACAAGCCTTTCGAGCTTAATTCCGATATGCCGGCGCAGGGTGAACAGGCGACTCAGCACATGATGCGCAAATATGGTCGCACTGCTGAAGAAGTCGCATCCCGAAACGCAATGACCATTGGCCGAGGTCGCGAGATCGGTTTTCACTTCGATCTGGAAAAGCGCACGCATTTCTACAACACATTCGACGCGCACCGCTTGCTGCTCTGGGCAACTCGGTTTGGGCTGCAACGCGATCTGAAAACAGCGCTTTTTCAGGCCTACTTTACGCAGGGTGAGAACCCCAGCGACCATGAAACGCTTGCGCGGCTTGCAGCGGACGTCGGCCTCGATAGCACGCTTGCCCGAGAGGTGCTGGCGACGGATCAATATGCTCATGAGGTGCGCGAGCTTGAGCGGTTTAATCAACAGCTTGGGATTTCGTCAGTTCCGGCGATGGTACTGAACGGCCATCGATTGGTGGCCGGCTCACAATCGCCCGAGTTTTATGAGCAACTATTGAGGCAGGAAGCGGCCGAGTTTTTCGAACCCTAGTCGCAGGCAGAGAAGCCTGTGATGAGCTGACAGGACAGATAGCGCTAGGTCTCCTCCCCGCTTGATTCCCATACCCTCCTTTGACGTCGACTAAATGCAGGAGGGCCTTGCCCCCCTGCTTATGACGTTCTGCCTAACCCTGATTCCGTCTGGGGCCGATCAAAGGTCTCAGCCAGGGCAGATTTCATATGCCTCAATAGATGAGAGCATCCGACTGAATGCACAGGAGTGTCGTGGTCTTAAAGGAAAATTTATCGGATACTGACATTCAGCCAGCATGTGAAACTTTCAGGGTAGATAGTACATGGCAAGGAAAAAGTCGGGTAACGCCACCGGCAACGGTATTCTGTTCGCTCTCGTATTGGTTGGAGGCGCGATCGCTTCCATTCCTAAAAGCGCTTGGATAGCAATCGGCGTCATTGCCGGCATTGCTGCACTGATCGGTGGGATTGCCTGGCTGTCTTCCAAACGAACAGCTCGCCAAGCATCGCAACATGCCTACCAGACTTCCCAGCTACCCCCCACCCAGAAGGAGTCGCGAAAAAATAGCAGTGACAATGCTATGTCGTTTTCGCTATCTGAAGTCGCCCCTGCCCAAAAGGCCTTACAGGCGGAGCCCGGGTTCCACAATGTGCAGCTTGAGGTGGCGTCAGCTCCTGAGTTCCGAATCCCGGAACCCGTTTCTCAACGCCCTAACGCAAAATGGATACCCGCTGGAGAAACGGTGACCGTTGCGGAGTTCAGCATCTCCGGCGGGTTACTGTATGTCGGCGATGTTCTAGGTAGCTACGACGCGCAGGAGCCTTCCCTCATCAACCCGAAGCTGCGGATTGCGAAATCGCACGTCGACGTCCAAGAGAGGTTGATGCCCTACTGGCCGAGCTATCACTCCATTTCTCCAGAGGCTAGACGTGGCTACCTGCAGTGGCTCGCAGGGGGACGTAATGACCCCGAGGCAGATACTGGCTATGTCTTCTTGTTCTTCTATGGGCTAGAGCGCCGTGCGCTTCTTGACGCTCAGGGCGACTCAACGACAAGCGCGGAAATCCCCACGATCATCACTGAGGTTCACCGCCTGCTCGATCTTTATGGGGATAACAGGTCATTCAGAGGCTACGCAACTGGGTTTCTCAGTCATATCGAAGGCACTGCAGTTGATCCCAATCTCTACCTCGGTCGGCCGCCTGAAGCGGTTCCCATCGGCTATGAAATGCCGCTGCCTCTGCGGATAGCCTTGGGGCAGCACGCAGTCAATAAACACCCAATGAACGCTGATTGGGCGCATGCGTGGGCGTTGGGAGACCCCAACATCAGCAAGCGCACGCCTGTCACGCGATGCGGGGATGTGTTCGCGAGCATGTTCAAACTCCGTTATGACAGTTTCCACCCCAAAGGACTGATACTCCCCGAGAACAAAACCAAACTCAAATCGAGCTATCGTCCCGCTTCGGCAGTGCTGCGCATTTCTGTAACTTGTATCGGTGACCTACCGGATGTTATGGCGACATCCGGAACACGCAGAATCATCCAGCTTTTGGTTGAGGTATGTACCTCGGAGTTGGAACCATACAGCCGATACCTCGGGCGCAATCCAGAAGCAGCAAATACCCTGGAAGGCCTGCTCCAGCTGCCAGTCATGCAGTGGCCGCAGTCGGCGCGAACAGAGCTGGATGACCTGGAAGCCAAGATTGGCGATGACATGATCATCATGAGCTTTGGTGAGTTGGCAGGACGTTTCAAAAGCGCTGGGCCCTTGTCGAGGGACAAAGTCCTTGCGTTGGCTCGCGCGCTTGAGTCTCGGCAGATCGGCATGGAGCCTGATGTGCTAGCCGGCAGCCGAACCACAAAAGCTGAAGACAAAATAGCGCTGTTCGTGACGCAACCGGAGGACGGTGCGCTACGAGCAACCCCTGCTTACAACGCGGCCTCCGTTACCTTGGATCTGGCCAGTGCCGTTGCGGCCGCAGATGGAGACACTTCGCACGAGGAGGTGTTTTTATTATCTGGCCACATCGACTCGTGGGGCCATCTGAGCGTTGCACACCAAAAACGCCTGAAGGCCCACCTTCAAATTCAGCTCCAGCAGCCACCAACACTGGCGAGTTTGAAGAAGCGACTCGATCCATTGCCGATCGACGCCAAGCGCACCATCGCAAGTTTTCTCGCTCACCTCGCGCAAGCCGATGGGACAGTGAGCCCATCGGAAGTGAAGCTACTTGAGCGCGTTTACAAGACGCTTCAATTAGACAGCCAACTGCTATACAGCGATCTGCAAGGTGCTGCGGCCGGTCCATCGGTGGCATCCATCAAAGCAACTAGCTCAGACGCCCAGCAACCGGATACCGAGGTCAAACGAGGCACTCAGCAGACGAGCCACGGTGGTTTCACCCTTGATCATGATCGCATCGCTCAGTTGCAACGGGAGACAGCAGCCGTATCCGCCCTCCTCGCGCAGGTGTTTACCGAGGATCAGGCTGACGACCAATTCAGCGATTCGCCCATCAGCTCGGCGTCCTCGAATAGCTCCGAGAACCCTGCTGATGCCGAGGCCGGATGTGTTGAAGCGCGAGCAACCAGCTCCGACATTCCTGGTCTTGACCTGGAAAACTCTGCTTTCCTACGTCTGTTGGTATCGCGGACGGAGTGGAGCCGTTCTGAGTTGGAGGAAGCCGCCAGCGACATGGAACTGATGCTTGATGGTGCGCTAGAGCAAATAAACGATATGGGGTTTGATCGCTTCAACATGCCGGTCACTGAAGGTGACGACCCTATCGAAATTAATGCAGACATTTTGGAAGAGCTAGCCCTATGAGCGCCATCAGAGCAAAGGATCGCGACGCGGTTATTCAGTCCCTGCGTGCGGGGGTAGTACCACGTGTAGGACAGCATCTCATTCAGGTTGGCCGGGTCGGTGAGCTCGATGCGCTGATCAAGGATGTGGATCGCCTGGTCGACAGTGGCTCCGCGTTTCGAGTGGTCATCGGTGAGTATGGTGCGGGAAAAACGTTCTTCCTGAACCTGGTACGAGCGATCGCCATGGAGAGAAAGCTCGTCACCATGCACGCAGATCTCAACCCCGATCGCAGGCTTCATGCAACGGGTGGGCAGGCCCGCTCGCTGTACTCGGAACTGGCGAAGAATATGTCGACGCGCACCAAGCCTGACGGTGGCGCGATGCAAGGTATCGTTGAGAAATTCATCTCTCAGGCTAAGACACAAGCCAAAACCGAAGGCGTCCAGAGCGAGGCAATCATTCGCCGTCACCTCAGCGAGTTGACCGAGATGGTCAACGGTTACGACTTCGCCGAAGTCATCGCCGCGTATTGCCGAGGTTTCGACGAAGGCAATGAACAACTCAAAGCCGACGCCATTCGTTGGCTTCGTGGCGAATTCACCACCAAGACTGATGCCAGGGCCGCATTAGGTGTGCGCACGATCATCGATGACGCCTCCGTATATGATCAACTTAAGCTGTTGTCCCGATTCGTTCGGCTCGCGGGGTTTGGTGGATTGATGATCTGCCTGGACGAGTTGGTGAACCTCTACAAGCTGGCGAACACTCAAGCTCGAAATGCCAACTATGAGCAGATCCTGCGCATCCTGAACGACTCCCTACAGGGTTCGTCAGAGGGGCTTGGTTTTGTGCTGGGCGGCACGCCTGAGTTCCTCATGGACACTCGCAGAGGCCTCTTCAGCTACCCTGCCCTTCAATCCCGACTTGCAGAGAACTCGTTTGCCAGGACTGGTTTGGTTGATCTTTCAGGCCCCGTGATCCGCCTGACCAGTCTGACACCTGAAGATTTCTACGTGCTGCTGCAGAAGCTTCGTCACGTCTATGCTGGCGGTGACGTAGAAAAATACTTGCTCCCAGACGAGGCGCTGCCGCTGTTCATGGCGCACTGTAATCAACGCTTGGGAGAGGCCTACTTCCGTACACCACGCACCACGATCACAGCCTTCATCAACCTGCTCGCAATTCTTGACCAGAACCCAGGATCTGATTGGAGGTCATTGCTTGGCGCGGTTGAAGTACCCAAGGACTTTGGCGGCGAAGCCGACACTCAGGTTGAGTCTGATGACGAACTTGCCACCTTCAAGCTCTGATTCAACGGGTTTCGAGTTGCTGGAAAGCCGGATTCAGCGATGGATCTGGCAAGAAGGCTGGACGACGCTACGTGATGCCCAGGAGCGTGCGGTACCCGTATTGGTGGACGCAAATCAGGACGTCATCATCGCCGCTGCCACTGCGGCCGGCAAGACTGAGGCTGCGTTTCTTCCTATCCTGACCAACCTGCTGAACCATAACGATCCGCCAGGGGCCGTGCTGTATATCAGCCCCTTGAAGGCCCTCATCAACGATCAATGGGGCAGGCTCGACCGACTGTGTGAGCAGTTGGACATTCCAGTAGTGGCCTGGCATGGCGATATCTCATCCAGCCGGAAGCATCGATTCCTCAAGTCGCCTGAAGGTGTTCTGTTGATTACCCCAGAATCGTTGGAGGCGTTGTTCGTCAATCGGGGCTCAAGTCTGTCAGGGGTGTTCCAAAACCTGCGTTACATCGTGGTGGACGAGCTCCACGCCTTCATTGGCAGTGAACGTGGGAAGCAGCTTCAGTCTTTGATGCATCGAGTCGAGTTAATCGCGGGTCGTAAACTTCCTCGCGTTGGTCTTTCCGCGACACTTGGAGATATGAGGCTGGGCTCTGAGTTTCTTCGCCCGGGCGCAGCCCATCACGTCACGGTGATTGAGTCGAAAAATTCGAACCAGGAGGTCCAGGTACAGGTTCGTGGATATATCCAGCCACCGATGAGCTATCTGCTCAAAACCGTCCCCCCTACCCTCGACAGCCAAAATACTGATCAAGCCAACGGAGACGTAGAGGGGGATGAGGAGGAAGACAAGACGAGTCCAGATTTCGCCATTGCCGACCACCTCTACAAAGTGCTGCGCGGCAGCAACAACCTCATTTTTCCAAACAGTCGTGCACAGGTGGAGTGGTATGCCGATCAGTTGCGCCGGCGCTGCGAACAGAATGGCGTTCCCAATGAATTCTGGCCTCATCACGGCAGCCTTTCGAAAGACCTGCGGGAACAAGCTGAGCAAGCTCTGAAGGCTGGAACTCATGCCGCATCCGCTATCTGCACCACGACACTTGAGCTCGGTATCGACATCGGCAACATCAAGACAGTCGCCCAGATTGGCTCTCCTCCATCGGTAGCCAGTCTCAGACAGCGATTAGGTCGATCAGGAAGACGAGCCGGAGAGAAAGCCACGCTTCGCGTCTACTGCAAAGAGTCGCCATTGAAGGATGGATCGAGTCTGTCCGACCAGTTACGCCAAAGCCTTGTTCAGACCATCGCGATGATCAGGCTGCTGTCCCGCGGCTGGTTCGAGCCGCCGCGGGCTCAGGGCATTCACGCCTCAACGCTGGTACAGCAAACCCTGTCCATCATCGCCCAGTCCGGTGGTGCGTCGGCTGGCGACCTATGGAAGAGCCTTGTGGCCGAGGGTGCGTTTAAAACCATTGAGAAGCCAGACTTCATCGCTCTGCTCAAAGCTCTGGGTGAGCATGAACTCATTGTTCAGGACAGCTCAGGCTTGCTGCTCCCGGGTGTGATCGGCGAGCGCATGATCAACCAGTATGAGTTTTACAGCGCGTTTACCAGTAATGAAGAGTTTCGCCTGGTGTGCGAGGGCAAGACCCTCGGATCGGTGCCTGTCAGCCGTCCTCTGACTAAAGACCAGCGCATCATTTTCGGCGGTCGCAGATGGCAAGTCAGGGATGTAGATCTGCAGGCAAAAGTGATCATTGTCTCGGCGGCACGTGCGGGCGCTCCACCCAGCTTCGATGGTTTGGGTGCCATGGTTCACGACACTGTACGAGAAGAAATGCGAGCGGTGCTGGCTGAGTCTACGCCCTGCCCGTTCCTCGACTCAGGGGGGCAGCAACTGCTGAATGAGGCCAGAACATTGTTCGGTGGACTTGGGCTCGCTGATCGCTATCTGGTCGAAGCTGGAGGCAAGTGTTATCTGGTGAGCTGGTTGGGGGATTATGCAAATGACGCTTTGCGTTTGCTGCTCAATCACGTAGGTCTCCCATGCGAGAACGCAGGTTTGTTTCTTGAAGTCGGCGCGGAGCCTGAGCATGTGAAAGCAGCTTTGAGTGCTGTGGCGACACTGGATACAAGCGATCTGGCCACAATTCTTGCGGACGTCGAGAATATGAACCGCGAAAAATGGGACTGGGCATTGCCTGAATCTCTACTCATGAAGTCCTTTGCATCCATATCACTAGATATAGGTGCTGCAGTTGCATTTGTGCGATCGGTTGGGGCCGCAGAGGCTATCCAGCGATAACCCAGCGGACTCCCGAATCTATTGGAGTGATGAGGGCCTGGACGACACATGCACGTAATTCGGACGTGCGTAGAATCTGCGGATGCTACATTGATAAATAGCTCAAGGCCACCATCACCGTATACCTGCATCTGGCTCGCAAATAAACCGCACCACCCTCCCCCAAACACTCAACCAGGCCGAGCAATACCATGCTGGCGCAGCTTGCGATAAAGCGTATTACGACTAATACCCAGACGGCTGGCCACACGAGCGATATGCCAGTGCTCAGCTTCAATCAACTTGATTAGCGTCTGCCGCTCGGATAGTCCAAGTAGATTTTCCGATGACGCAACTGGCTCCGCCGGCAGCAACTCAGCCAAGTCGTCCAGAGTGACGTGCCCTTCCCAAGCTAGCGCGACCAGTGTTCGCAGGAATGTGCGCAGTTGTCGGATATTGCCCGGCCAGGAATGCGCCAGCAGGCGTTCTCTGACTCCCGGTTCCAACGTAACTTTCGTACCCTTTGCCTCCTCGTGCAGGAGCAGGTCGAGCAAGCTGCCTTTGTCGGATCGTTCGCGTAACGGCGGCAACTGAACGGCAAACCCACCTATGCGATAGAACAGATCTTCCCGAAAGCGCCCTTCGCTCACACAGGCCTGCAGATCCTGGTGACTGGCGCTGATGAGGCGTACATCCAGGGGACGGGCTGATGCGGCCCCTAAAGGGACCACTTGACGTTCTTCCAGCACCCGCAGCAGTCGCGTCTGCAGGGGCAACGGCATGTCGGCGATTTCGTCCAGAAACAGAATGCCGCCATGGGCCTGTTCCAGTTTGCCGACCATGCCGTCCTTGCGCGCTCCCGTGAAGCTGCCGCCGCGATATCCAAAAAGCTCACTTTCGATCAGCGCTTCAGGAATGGCCGCACAATTGATCGCCACAAACGGCTGACTTGCCCGGGAGCTTGCGCGATGCAGCGCCGACGCGAACGCTTCTTTGCCTGTTCCTGTTTCACCCTGCACAAACACCGGAACATCCCGTTCCAAAACCCGTAGCGCGCGAGTAAACGCGCGCTCCAGGCGTGGGTCTTCCAGGCAGACGCGCACATCGGTGACTTTGGGTATCACGGGTGTGACCGAGGGCGCTTTGCGGAACGGCTCTCGCAACTGCCCGTAAAACAGGCGCCCATCCAGCAGCCGCAGTGGCCAGCAAACATTCGGCTGAGCGCTGGCGTGGCCCATCACTTGCTCGAGAGGCGTTTCCAGCAGTGTTGTCAGCGATTGCCCGACCAACTGTTCACGTCTGACGCCCAACAGGTCCAGCGCAGCCTGATTGACTGAACGGATAAGGGCACTCTCATCGAAACTGAGCAGACCTTCTCCCAGCAGCCCTACAAATCCTGCTTCCGGGTGCAAGCGCAGCAAATACCGATCTTGGTCAGCCCCCAGGAAAAAGCAGCTCTCGATCAGCCTGGCGGACAGGTTGGTCAACGCCATGGCCTGGAAGTGCTGCTGAAGACTTTGTTCCTTTCGCACGGAGGACAGGTTGAGCACCGCCAGCAATACCCCACCCGAATCAAATATCGGACTGGCCGAACAGGTCAGGCCGACGTGCTTGCCACGAAAGTGCTCATCACGGCGAATGGTCACGTGGCGTCGCTCGACCAGGCACGTACCGACACCATTGGTGCCCTCGTTTTCCTCGCTCCATATCGAGCCGAGCCACAGGCCGGAACGTTGATACTCGGCTCGCTCGGCTTCGTTGAACACACTGTCGATCGCCACACCGCGAGCATCGGTCAGCAGCACGACGTGGCCGTCACGGCCGACCTGCTGATGCAGGCTGTTCATTTGCCAGCGTGCCACAGCGATGATGTGCTCCAGCGGTGCACGGTGATCCTGCAGGCGTGGGTGTTCAAGCACATTAGGCGCACGGCGGCTGGCAGGGTCGAGCTGGTGCTCATCCAGGCAACGGCGCCAGGATCGCGTGATCGCAAGGTCAGCAGCACAACCATGGCTGCCATGAGCGCCCTGCACGGCTTGCATCACTTGCTGCGCGTGGGCATTGATCAGGGTGGACGTCATTGTTTTTGTTCTCCGTGTCTGTAGGAGACGCCCCGTCGCCAAGGCGCCGCGCTGTCGCGCAGCAAGCGGTGAGCGTGTTGGAGCGAGGCTTGCCCGCGAATGCGGTGGCTCGGGTTTAGAGATATTTGCTGGCTGCACCGGCCTCTTCGCGGGCAAGCCTCGCTCCAACCCTTAGCCCAATCCATGTTTGATGAGAGACGGTTCCGTGCGCAGCTTAGACCAAGAGGCGGCGTGACACTGTGTCACTCATCATTATCGCGATCGTGACATTAACCCGGTCCTGCAATGTCGGCGCATGCCCGCAGAAACGCCTCTGCAACAAGCTTTTCCCCAAGGTGGCCCAGCCCTTGCTCTACTCAAGTCGGAACAACAAGAACAACAAGATCGGGAGAAGCCCCATGAGCATCGCTATCGAAACACCTGTGCAAACTCCGACCACTCAACTCGCAGCCTGGGTCGAAAGCCTTGGCGAGCGTCTCGCGCAACGTGATCTGGACGGTACCCTGAATCTGTTTAGCGAAGAATGTTACTGGCGTGACTTGCTTCTTTTCAGCTGGAACCTTGTGACCCTGGAAGGTAAGCCTGCCATCCGCGACATGCTCGAAAAACGCCTCGACATGACGCAGCCCGAGCAATGGAAACTGGAGGGTGAGGCAACGCTGAATGACGGCCTGCTTGAAGGCTGGATCAGCGTGCAAACAAAGACCGCACGAGGCAAAGGCTACGTGCGTCTCAAGGACGGCCTGTGCTGGACACTGCTGACCACAATGCGCGAACTCAAAGGCCATGAAGAACCCACCTGCCGTCGTCGTCCGCTGGGCGCCAGTCATGGTCACGGCCATGACGACAAACGCAATTGGCTGGAGCGTCGCCGTGATGAGGACGCGTCTTTCGGCATCACCACCCAACCCTATTGCTTGATCGTGGGGGGTGGCCAAGGTGGGCTGGGGCTCGCCGCGCGGCTCAAGCGAATGGGCGTGCCCACCCTGATTGTCGACAAGGCCGAACGCCCTGGCGATCAGTGGCGCGGCCGCTACAAATCGCTGTGCCTGCATGACCCGGTCTGGTACGACCACATGCCTTACCTGCCCTTCCCCGATCACTGGCCTGTCTTTACCCCAAAGGACCAGATTGGCGACTGGCTGGAGATGTACACCAAGGTCATGGAGCTCAATTACTGGCCGCGTACCGAATGCGTGAGTGCCAGCTTCGATGAGCAGACCGGCACCTGGACAGTTGAGGTACAGCGCGATGGCGAACGCCTGACGCTAAACCCGACCCAACTGATCCTCGCTACCGGCATGTCCGGCGTACCGAATGTGCCTGCTTACCTAGGCGCAGAGGTTTTCAAGGGCCAGCAGCATCACTCCAGCCGCCACCCTGGCGGCGATGCCTGGAGCGGCAAACGCGCGGTGGTCATCGGCGCCAACAACTCGGCTCACGATATCTGTGCCGACCTTGTGGAGAACGGCGCCGAGGTGACCATGGTGCAGCGCTCCAGTACCCATATCGTGCGCTCCGACAGCCTGATGGATCTGGTCTTCGGCGGGCTGTATTCGGAAGACGCCGTTGAGAGCGGCCTGACCACGGACAAAGCGGACATGCTGTTCGCTTCGATTCCCTACAAGGTCATGCCCGGCTTTCATCGACCGGTGTTTGAAGCGATTAAGGAGCGGGATAAGGACTTTTACGACGGCTTGAGCAAGGCAGGCTTCATGCTCGACTTTGGCGACGACGATTCTGGTCTGTTCATGAAATACGTGCGTCGCGGCTCTGGATACTACATCGACGTCGGCGCCTCTGAGCTGATAGCCAACGGCACGATCAAACTCAAAAGTGCCCCTGGCCTCGGCGTTGAGCGCATCGAGGCGGACGCCGTCGTACTCAGCGATGGCAGTCGCCTGCCGGCAGATTTGATCGTCTACGCCACCGGCTATGGCTCAATGAACGGCTGGGCCGCGAAACTGATTTCCCAGTACGTAGCCGACAAGGTGGGCCGCTGCTGGGGCCTGGGTTCCGGCACGACCAATGATCCGGGGCCGTATGAGGGCGAGCTGCGCAATATGTGGAAACCAACGCAGCAGGACAACCTGTGGTTCCATGGGGGCAATCTGCATCAGTCACGGCATTACTCGCTGTACCTGGCGCTGCAGTTGAAAGCGCGCTTCGAAGGCCTGGACACGTCCGTTTATGGCCGTGCTGAGAGCCATCACATTAGATGATTCAACGTCGCCCAACTCTGGTTGGGCGCACTCTTCAGATAGAAGTCGATTGCGGTTATGGCATCTCCATCACAAACTTTACACCACCTGTTGAGTATGAGTGGAGCAACGATCATGGAATACGACGACACACTGATTGAAGATGCCGTACTTGCCTTATTGGCAACCTTCAGTTTCGACAAAGGCAATGCCTGGAAACGCCGCCCAAGATAGCCCCAAGCCTCACCCAAGCCCGCGTGATAAAGATTCCCTCTATTGGCGGTTACTCCACTCTTGAATTAACGTTCAACCCACCTGATTAACGTGACTTACATCCATTCACCCGTGTCCTTTCCAGAGGGCCGGCTTGATGCACCGGCGCTTATTGCTCATCAAATAAGTTAAATAACTGATTAATAGAGTCATTATGAAAGAGCAGCCTCGGCAGCTTGCATCGGGACCGCAACAGGTGGCGTATAGCTGCGCCCTTTTTCGACATCCATACCTTCTGGCTCCATTGAGTCTGCTGTGCATCGCCCTCGCTGGGTGCACCGTAGGGCCTGATTTCGTACGTCCTGATGTGGCCGCGAATGCCGGCTACTCACGGGAAAAGCTCACATCCACCGCTCAGGCAGACATCGAGGCTGGCGGCGCTGCACAACGGTTGATCGAAGGGATGGATATTCCCGGGCAATGGTGGACGTTGTTTCGCTCACCAGCATTAAACGAGCTGGTCGAAGAAGCATTACAGGCCAACCCGGATGTGAGCGCCGCTCAGGCGGCACTGCGCCAGGCCAACGAACTGGTATACGCCGACCAGGCGTCATTGTTCCCCTCCGTCACCGGCAATGTGCAGAAAGCCCGTGAGAAAATATCCGGGGTGACGGCAGGCCTGCCGGAGTCACCCATCCTCACCGTGAGTTCTGCGTCGCTGAGCGTTTCCTATGCCCCGGACGTGTTCGGTGGCACCCGCCGGCAAATCGAATCCTCTACGGCGCAAGCCGAGTACGAGCGCTTCCAGCTGGAGGCGACCTACCTCACATTGACCTCCAATGTGGTCAATACCGCTGTTAGCCTGGCGTCGGTACGCGATCAAATAGCCGCCACCGAGGAAATCATCCGGCTGCAGAGCGGCCAGCTCGACCTGTTGCAGAGTCAGCGGCGACTGGGCGCCATCGCCGATACCGACGTCCTTACGCAGCAGACTGCACTGGCGCAAACCCGGGCCACCTTGCCGCCCCTGCAAAAGCAGTTGGCGCAGACACGCAACCAGCTAATGGCCTACCTCGGCCGGTTTCCCAATCAGGATCGGGATGAGCGTTTCAACCTGGCCTCCCTGCACCTGCCGGAAGAGCTGCCGCTCAGCCTTCCCTCGGCAATCGTCGGTAAGCGGCCAGATGTGCGTTCCGCGCAAGCGCAGCTGCATCAGGCCAGCGCCAACATTGGCGTGGCCGTCGCCAATCAGTTGCCCCAGTTCAGCATCACGGGATCCCTGGGCTCCGAGGTGGCCAGCGGAACGCGCCTGTTTTCGTCGGGCAGCGGCGTCTGGAGCCTTGCCGGGTCGATCACCCAGCCGATATTTGATGCCGGTGCACTCGAACACCGCAAGCGCGCAGCCGTGGCGGCCTATGACGAGTCAGCGGCACGCTATCGCGGCACCGTGATAACTGCGTTCCAGGATGTGGCCAATGCGCTCCGGGCGCTTGAGGCAGACGCCGATGCGCTCAATCAGCAGGTCGCGGCGGAACATTCCGCCCAAGCCAGCCTGAATCTGGTGCAATCCCAGTTCCGACTCGGCGCTGTGGCTTACATCAACCTGCTCACGGCCCAACAAACCTACCAAAACACCGTGATTACGCGCGTCAAGGCGCAGGCTGCCCGATACAGCGATACCACAGCTCTCTTCCAGGCATTGGGAGGCGGCTGGTGGAACCGCACTGACGTCGATCCCGCCACGGCAGGCAGTCCTGATCGCTTCGGCTTGCCGTCGTGGCAGGAAATCATGCCGGCCAACAGAAAGGCCGCGCCTGCCGATGGGGCGCGGTTCAACGGAACTGAATCATCGAAACAGTGAGAACACACATGGCTGACGTCGAGACCGCCTCTTCCCTGCCACCCGCGCCAAGCGCACCGGGCGGCCCACGCAAGCGTCGTCTGTGGCGGCCGATGATCATCATGATCGTGGTGGTACTGGTGATTGTCGCGATCATTGCCGGGGTGAAGTTCGTGCAGATTTCGGCGCTGATCGCCCAGTCAAAAGCCCCATTGCCCGCCTCCGTGGTAACGGCCATGCACGTACCGTTCGACAACTGGCAACCCAGTGTCTCTGCCGTAGGGTCGATGAAGGCGGTCAGAGGGGTTGATGTGACCACTGAAGTGGGCGGCATCGTGCGCACCATTGGCTTTACGCCCGGCCAAGAGGTTACGAACCAGGCGTTGCTGGTGCAGTTGAATGCCGACTCGGACATCGCCCAACTTCACTCGCTTGAGGCCACTGCCGACCTTGCCGTTATCGTGCTCAAACGCGACAAGGCCCAACTGGCAGTCAACGCCGTGTCGCAAGCACAAGTGGACACAGACACCGCAGATTTGAAGGCCAAACTCGCCGCCGCCGAACAACAGCGGGCGCTGGTGGCAAAGAAAACCATTCGTGCTCCCTTTGCCGGGCGCATCGGGATTACCAGCGTCAACCCCGGTCAATACCTCAACCCCGGCGACAAAATAGCCACGCTGCAGACCTTCGACCCCATCTACATCGACTTCACGGTGCCACAGACCCAACTGGCAGCCATCGCCATCGGTCAAGGAGTCGCGGTGACGGCCGACGGTCTCTCCAATCAAACTTTTACGGGGCGGATCAGCACCATTGACACGCAGTTTGACTCGACCACACGCAACGTCACCGTAGAAGCAACCGTCGAGAACCCCAAACAAAGCCTGGTGCCCGGGATGTTCGCCCGAGCTGTTGTCGATTCTGGTACGCCGCAGCGTTACCTCACCGTCCCACAGACATCTGTCACCTACACCCCTTACGGCACCATGGTTTTCATCGCGACCTCGCAAAAGAACGACAAGGGTGAGGAGGCACTGACAGCGCAACAAACCTTCATCAAGACCGGCCCGACCCGGGGCGACCAGGTCGCCATTGTGTCGGGTGTCAAGGAAGGCGATCTGTTGATCACCAGTGGCCAGATGAAGCTCAAAAATGGCTCGCCGGTGAAGGTCGATAACAGTGCTGCGCCGCTGAACGACCCTGCGCCGGTCCCCCAAGAACATTAAAGGTGTCCCATGAAACTTACCGATACCTTTATTCAGCGGCCAGTCTGGGCCGTGGTCGTCTCGCTGTTCATCCTGATCCTGGGGCTGCGCTCGATCTTCGAGTTGCCGGTGAATCAATGGCCACGCACCGAAAATACGGTGGTCACTATCACAACTGCTTACTACGGCGCGGACGCGTCCACGGTCGCCGGTTTTATCACCCAGCCACTTGAGTCGGCCATCGCACAGGCCCAGGGCATCGACTACCTGGCGTCATTGAGCATCACCGGTGTATCGACCATTACGGCGACGCTGCGGCTGAACTACGACGCCAGCAAGGCCCTTACCGAGATCAACACCCAGGTCAACTCGGTCAAGAACCAGCTCCCGGCACAGGCTCAGGAGCCGGTACTGTCGGTCGCGGTCGGCCAGACCACGGACGCCATGTACCTGGGCTTCTACAGCGACACGCTGCCTACCAATAACATCACCGATTATCTGGTGCGGGTCGTCAAACCCAAGCTGGATTCGATCCAGGGCGTACAAACCGCAGAAATGCTCGGTGGGCGCCAGTTCGCCCTGCGTGCCTGGCTGGACCCGGGCAAACTGGCGGCGCATAACGTGACCGCACAGGACGTGTCTACCGCCCTGGCAAACAACAACTATCTGTCTGCTGTCGGTTCGACCCGAGGGCAAATGGTGACGGTCGACCTGACTGCCGGGACCGACCTGCACACGGTGGATGAATTCAAACAACTGGTCATCAAGCAGAAAGGCGATGCACTGGTGTACCTGCAGGATGTGGCGACCGTCACCCTGGGCGCAGAAAGCTACGACAGCAGCGTGGCGTTTTCCGGCAAGCGCTCGGTGTTCATCGGCATCAAAGTGGCGCCCAATGCAAACATCCTGACAGTCGCGACCAGTGTGCGCAACGCGTTCCCCGAACTGCAATCGCAATTGCCCTCCGGTGTGCGCGGCGACATCGTTTATGACTCCACCGAGTTCATCAATACCTCGATTTTCGAGGTGGTGAAGACCCTGGCAGAAGCCATGATCATTGTTTCGGTGGTCATCTATCTGTTCCTCGGCTCGTTCCGCGCGGTGATTGTGCCGTTGGTGGCGATACCGCTGTCGCTGGTCGGGACATTCTTCATCATGTACCTGCTGGGTTATTCCATTAACCTGCTGACGCTTCTGGCACTGGTGCTGGCGATAGGTCTGGTGGTTGACGACGCGATTATTGTCGTCGAAAACGTCGATCGCCATATCAAGGAAGAAGGCAAAGGCGTGCTGGAAGCCGCGCTTGTCGCGGCGCGGGAATTGGGTGGCCCGATCATCGCGATGACCGTGGTGTTGATTGCCGCGTATGTGCCCATCGGGCTGCGCAGCGGCCTCACCGGAGCACTGTTCAAGGAGTTCTGTTTCTCGTTGGCCGGTGCCGTGACGGTGTCGGCCGTGGTGGCGTTGACGCTCTCGCCGATGATGACGTCCCGGCTGTTCAAGTCCGGGCAGGAAGAAGGTCGGTTTGCCCGTCGGCTCGATCACTACTTTGACTGGCTGCGGGGGCGTTACCGCCGCGTACTGTCAGTCGGCCTGAACATCTGGCCGGTGCTGGTGACGTTTGGCTTTGTGCTGTTTCTGCTGGTCGCTGCCAGCGGCATGACCGCCAAAAGCGAACTGTCACCGACCGAGGATCAAGGGCTGGTCTTCATGCAGATCAAAGGCCCACCGACCGCCTCGCCCCAGCAGATGGAGCGCATTGCTGATCAGGCCTTCCAGCTAGCCAACAAAGAACCTGAATACGCCCAGATGTTCCAGTTGACCGGGCTGCCCGCGCTTAACCAAGGCCTGGGCGGGGTGCTGCTCAAGTCTTGGGGCGACAGGAAGCGATCCCAGGCTCAGCTAATACTGGATCTCCAGCAAAAATGGAACCAGGTGCCGGGCGCAACCATCGCGGCCTTCCCGCTGCCGTCGCTGCCGGGTTCCCAGGGCTTGCCGGTGCAGTTTGTGATCACCACCACTGACTCCGTGGAAAACCTGAACGAAGTCGCTCAAGCGGTAATGACTGAGGCACAGAAACAGCAACTTTTCTGGTTCGCGGACATGGATTTGAAACTGGACAAGCCGCAAGCCAGGCTGGTGGTGGACCGGGAAAAAATTGCCGCATTAGGTATGACCCAGGCAGACGTGGGTGCCGCGCTGTCAGCCGCGCTGGGCGGCAACTACGTGAACTACTTCTCGACAGCCGGGCGCTCGTACAAAGTCATTCCCCAGGTGTTACAGGTTGACCGCCTCAACCCGGATCAAATTCTCGATTACTACATCCGCACGCCATCCGGCGCCATGATCCCGGCGCGCACAGTGGCGCATATCGAGATATCAACGCAGCCGGAATCCATCAACCACTTCCAGCAACTCAACTCGGCGACCCTTTCAGGCGTCAGTGGCGTGGCCCAAGGTGAATTGCTGCAGAAACTGAACACGATTCTGAGCAACGTCGCGCCATCGGGTTACACGTCAGACTTCTCGGGCGAGTCGCGTCAGTTCATGCAGGAATCGGGCGGGTTCGTGGGGCTGCTGCTGTTTTCGATTCTTATTGTCTACCTGGCCCTGGCCTTCCAGTTCGAAAGCTTCCGCGACCCGGTGGTCGTTCTCTTCTCGGTGCCCCCGGCACTCTTTGGCGCGTTGGCGTTCATCACCATGGGATTCGCGTCCATTAACGTGTACACACAGGTGGGGCTGGTGACGCTGTTGGGGTTGATCACCAAGCATGGGATCCTGATCGTGCAGTTCGCCAACGAGCTGCAGCGCGCAGGTCACAGCAAGCGTGAGGCTATTGAAGAGGCTGCCGCCGTTCGTTTGCGCCCTATCCTGATGACCACTGCCGCGATGGTGCTGGGTGTGGTGCCACTCGTCTGGGCCTCAGGTGCCGGGGCTGCGGGGCGTCATGACATGGGCCTGGTGATCTTCGCCGGGTTGTCGATCGGCACCCTGCTGACGCTCTTCATGGTGCCGGCGATGTACATGTTTGTGGCCGCCACGCACCACCGGGAAGCCCAACTTGAGGGCGACGTCGTAACCTGAAGCGCCAGAGCATTTCGGCACAATGATCGAGCGCTTCACACCGGCGCGCCAGCTGCCTTGTGCACCCATTATGGGGAGGCGGTGCTCCTGAGCCTGTGTCTGTCTGGCCTGGCGGGGCCGCTGCTGATGGATCGCAACGACCCGCTGTGTGAGCGGGTGCAACGGCTCATTATCGGTAATCTATCCAGGGACTGGACCGTTGCCACCGTGGCGCAGTAACTGAACCTGGGCGAGTCCACGCTGCGCCGCCAACTGGCCAATGAGAACACCAGCTTCAGGTCCATTCTGGAAAATGTTCGACTGGCAGCAGCCTTGCAGCGCTTGCAAGCCTCCTCGGCCTCTATCGGTGAGATTGCTGGCGCCTGCGGATATGCCTCGGCCTCACGATTTGCGGTGCGGTTCAAATCCCACTATGGGCTCTCGCCAACGTCGTTACGGGCTGCCATGTGAGCCCTTCACGCCTTCAAGCCCTCCATTTCGGGCCCATACTCCCCACGGCATGCCGCGCGATTGCACTTCGGCAGCCATAATGATTCGGTTGGATTTCTCGGCGAGCAACGGCCAGAAGCGCCCACCGTTACAGGGTACGTTCAGTATCAGGCCGGGTTCCCCAGCCAGTATCAATGCCTTGCGTGCGACGTGTTCGTCACGCCACCGAGAAATACGGCGTGACAGCCCGGGTGCTTGTGAATACGCGTCTCCCTGGAGAAACAACTCATCGTACGTAGCGTAAGTTCTAAACCTGTTTAGATCCATCATGCCTCCACCTTTACTTTGTTCAGGCTAGAGACAGGAAGATCATCATTTAGTCACACCCATGTGAAAAAAAGGTCAAACTTAATAAAAGAAATCGCCAACTAAGTTAGCGACTAAAAAGCCAGCATGCAATGCTGAAAATTTCACATCTTTTTCACCGCCCCGCTACGTCGCCGACTCTAACCTTCAGAGAATTGTTGTGCGCAGTGGTGTTATTAGTCGCAGGAAGCTCCAGGTTGATACGGACAAGCTCAGCACCTTGATCATTAACGTACCGTGGTGGCGCGCCACACTGATTGTTGTTGAGGTTTTAATTGATCATGAGTTCTTCTTTTGCTTCCGAGGCAAACTACAGCATCATCCTGGTTAACTATAAGTCCCTTGAGCTTACCCGGTCCTGTCTAGACTTGCTGCAGCAAGGGTTGCAGGGCACAGAGGTGCCCATTTGGGTGGTGGACAACGATTCAAACGACGAAAGTAGCGAGTACCTACGCACACTGGACTGGATAAACTTGATCGAGAGAAAGCCCAGGGAAGTAGAAACCGGAAGTGTTGCGCACGGCAAAGCACTGGATCTCGCGTTGACCAAGGTTGAGACCGAATATGTATTTTTGCTGCATACCGATACGTTTATTTATGATCCTGCTATTTTTACCATGATGATTGCCACCTGCGCCGGCTCACAAAAAGTGGCTGCAGTTGGATGTGTTGAACAATTAAATCGAGGATTAGCTCGCTCTGCCTGGCGCCTGACTTCGCGCTTTATCAAACACTACGTTCGGCGAGGCTTGAGGGCTTTGGGGATTGCGACAAAAAAGGAACCGAAACCTTTTATGGAAAAACATTTAAAGAGTTTTTGTGCATTATGGAACGCACAACTTATTAAACGGCATGGACTCCATTTTTTAATGGATGACCGAAACCCAGGCTATGAACTACAAGACCGTATGGTTGCACTGGGTTACAAGATCAACTTAATTTCCTCGCGAAAGGTATTTAGTTACCTTGATCACCTTCAAAGCGGAACGGTTTCAGCTATCGGGGGTTATGCTCGCACCCACCGCAGGGTCAAGATGTATAATGAAATAATTGGCAAGTGCAAGGTTAAGGGTCAGCCGTAAAAAAACTATCGGAGCCGGGATTGACAAGCGTTTTTATTCGCTCCTTCGTCAGGCCCTTCAATTTACTGCGAGGGCAGCCTTAGCAACATCTTGAAATGATACGAGCGACGCTTTTTACCCGGATATTTAAAAAGCGCTATGCGATTACGGCGATAACAACTACGCTGCAACAGTTCGAACTAAAACATCATTCTATTCGATAAAAATATACGGTTCTACGCAAAATTTTCACATCCGTTTCACTGCATTCCTACGCGCCCGCCTTCAATGTGTAGCTCATCGTTTAAGTTGGACTAAGGTAGCCGACATTTTTCGACCACCGCTGCGTGGTGTGCAGTGTCCGGTCATCCAAGAGGAACAAGACCGTGATCGAATCAGCCATACCTGCCGTGACACCTGGGCCAAGAAATCGGTCGCGAATTATCCGCATTATCATTATTGGCGCGTTGGAATTTATATTGCTGGCGGTACTGGGCACGGGGTTTTTCTTGTGGACCCGCGCACCGTTAAATCTAGGTACCCCGAGCGCTCAGGCCAGTGCGCAGTTACTCAAGCATTGGCAGGCCGGTGAGGTAGTGGCGCTAGTACGCCATGCCGAACGCTGTGACCGGTCGAACAACCCGTGCCTGGGTCCAACTGACGGGATTACCCGCCTCGGCAGCGAATCTTCAGTGATCGTGGGTCAGGGCTTTATACACATGGGCATGGGCCAGACAGACGTCTTCGCCAGCCCGATGACCCGCACCACACAAACGGCGCGGTATATGTTCGGCGAGGAAGCGATTAGCCAGGACTGGCTAGCCAGTTGTGGCAGCATCTTGAGTAAAAACATCGTCTCGAACAAAGTTGCACATCGCAATGCTGTGCTGGTTACCCACAGCGGTTGTATCAAAGCCTTTGAAAAACAGAACGGTTTCAGGCACGCCCCCGCCAGTAAGTACAACAGTTCGTTGTTTGTCACCGTCGATGCCGATGGCAAGCTCAAGGTGCTGGGGATAATGGAGTCGGGTGACTGGCAGTCTCTAGAGATAAAAACCGCTCAGAAGTAAAGGATATTGAGCGTGTTTTAATAGTGGTCATTAGATAGTAAACCTGATGACCATGAATCTCACCTAGCGATGACTTCATTGCTTTGCCTGCCATCCGTGGCGGAACTTATTTAACGTTTAAACCAATCCAGCCCATGTCGACTCAAAAGCTCGAAAACTCTATGGATCGTCGAAGTCGAGCGCTTCAATTACTGAATGCCTACATTATCTAATCCAGTGCTCTGCTTTCGCAGGATCGCGTGAGCCTTGCACTGAGTCTTGTCACAACGCTACGTTAAGGTCGAGTCATGACGCCCAACCACAATTTGTCGCAACACCCTGCGGCGCGTTTATCCCGAAGCCCCACCGATGTATCAACGGCCGTCGAACACTGGATCGTTCCTGGTTTGTTGTTGGCGTTCGTGGTTTTTTATTTACTGCCTCTGATGACCCACGGTCTCTGGATACCCGACGAAACCCGTTACGGCCAGATCAGCCAGGAGATGCTGCTGAGTGGCAACTGGGTAGCTCCGCGCTTCATGGGCATTCTTTATTTTGAAAAACCCATCGCCGGTTACTGGATGATCGCAATCGGCCAAGCGATATTTGGCGACAATCTATTTGGCGTGCGCATAGCCTCGGCCCTGAGCAGCGGGATCAGTGTATGGCTGACCTATCTGATAGCTCGACGTTTGTGGGGCGACGCATTTATAAGTGGGGCCTGTGCGCTGCTTTATATGAGTTTTGGATTGATTGCTGGCCAAGCCGGCTATGCCAACGTCGATCCGCAATTCACCTTATGGGTCAACCTGAGTTTTGTAGCGCTTTGGTTTGCCATCGATAGCCAGTCATTGCGTGAGCGAATTGGCGGTTGGACCCTGATGGGCGTCGCCTGCGGCATGGGCTTCATGACTAAGGGGTTTCTTGCATGGCTGCTGCCAGTGCTAATCGCACTGCCCTATATGCTCTGGCAACGTCGCCTGGGAGAGTTGTTGCGCTACGGGTCACTCGCAGTGATTGTCGCTACCCTGGTGTCGCTGCCCTGGGTGCTCGCCATTCACCATCAGGAGCCGGACTTCTGGCGTTTTTTCTTCTGGCATGAACACATCCGCCGATTCTCCGCCGATGATGCACAGCACACTCGTCCGTGGTGGTTTTATCTGCCACTGCTGGTTGCATCGAGCCTACCGTGGGCGGCGTTTCTGCCATCGACACTCATTCAGGCGCTGAAGAACAAGCGTCAACCAGCGACGTGTTTCCTGTTGCTTTGGCTGGTTCTGCCGCTAGCCCTCTTCAGCCTGAGCAGAGGCAAGCTACCAACCTACATCATGCCTTGCCTGCTGCCACTGGCGCTGCTGATGGGGCATAGCCTGGCGGGCATGCTGGGGCAAGGCTGTGGGCGAGTCATTAGAGTCAATGGTGTGTTCAATGTGGTACTGGCCAGCGCTGCGCTGATTGCGCTGATTTACCTCCAAACCACTCAGGAAATCTACGCAGACACGGAGATGTTCAGTCTCTCATTGGCCTACATCGTGCTGGCGGGCTGGATCATCGCCAACGCGTTGCCGGTCTCACGACCGTTGCTTTTGTGGCCTGCTCCAGCATTGGGGATCTGGCTGCTGGTGGCGTTGTTACCTGCGGCGATGCCGGGACGGATCGTCAACAGCAAGATGCCTGACCAGTTCATCGCCGAGCATGTCGGTGCGCTGAGTGAGACCACCTCCCTGCTGAGTAACGACCTGGGGACGGCATCGGCGCTGTCCTGGCGACTGAAGCGTCCGCAGGTCGATTTGTTCAACACCGTTGGAGAACTGAAATACGGGCTCGATGATCCGGAAATGGCTCCGCGCAAAGTCACTATGGCCGGCGTCGGCCAATGGATGACCGATGCCCGAAAAAAAGGCTCGGTAGGAGTGGTGATGCGGGTCAACAGCGCGCAAGAAGTTCAGGAGGTCGCGCTGTTGCCGTTAGATGGCCAGCGATACCGACGTGGCAACCTGGAGATTCTGATCTTCCCCCAACGCAAGCCTTGAACTGCGTCAATGATCTGAACATATACCCCCCCTGAGAGACCTGTGTTCGCGAAGCCGCATCAAAACAACAGAGATGTTGAAGATGTTGCTGGCGTCGCAAGCACATTCAGCTCCAACAGGGTGCGATATTACCTGCAGGAAAACTTTCAATGAAGTTCTGGGCAAGTGACAGGGGCGCGTTGTGGCTCCTGCTCGGCGCGACGGCGCTGATGTTAGTTATCGGACTGGGCTCGCGCGAACTATGGGGACCGGAAACCCGCTGGGCCAACATCGCCCTGCAGATGCTACAAAGCGGTGACTATTTCGACCCTTACCTCATGGGTGGTCCCTACTACGATAAACCCCTGCCCTCTTATTGGCTGATTACCGCAATAGCATGGCTAACCGGTGGTGGTCTTGGGCCTTGGTCATTGCGTTTGTCCTCAGTATTTTCCGCGTGGCTGACTGTGTGGATGGTGTACCTGCTCGGCGAAACATTGTTTCGTAAAGGCACTGGACTCATTGCCGGCTGGATGTTGGCCACTACGTTCTACTTCATCTTTTGGGCTCGAGTAGCCACGGCCGACATCCTGACAGTATGCGGCGTCGTTGCCGCCGTGTGGTGGTACTGGCGTGGGCCGGACGACACTCGACTAACTCGTTACATGGTTTTTTTTATCTTGCTGTCGCTGACCTCGCTGTTCAAGGGCTTGATCGGTTTCATTGTTCCGGTGTTGCTGCTGTTGCCGCACCTGCTGCAAGACGGACGCTGGAAACGCCACCTCAACCTTCGTCTGTGTGTAGCGCTGGGAATCGCCGGGGCGCTCTATATGACGCCCTTTACCCTGTCACATTTCTATGGCGCACCCTCCTACGGGCAAAGCGGTCTGGATCTTGTGCTGCGGGAAAACGTGGTGCGCTTTTTTCATCCGTTCGATCAGTTCGGGCCTATTTACACCTACCTGATTTACCTGCCGGTCTACACCTTGCCATGGGCACCTTGTTGGTTGCTCGCCTTATGGGTCGCATTGCGCCATAGGCAAACCATCGAACCCAACACTCGCTGGCTGATATCGGGGCTGGGTCTTTTGATGTTGTTTTTCACCGCCAGTGGCAGTCGCCGCAGTTACTACGTGCTGCCGTTAGTGCCCTTCGCGCAATTGCTCGGTGCCTGGTGGTTGACCCGACGAATTGCAGAAGGCAGGGCTGAAGATCGGTTTGGAGGTCGCGGTTGGAAGATTGGTTTTTGCATTGCCGCACTTTCGCTGGTGGCCATACTCGGCGTTATTTACCCGTGGACCAACGGCGGTGGTGGCGCACCCAAGTTCGGTGAAACAGTCAAGCTTGAAGCTGCCAAGCGCGCTCCCTTGAAAGAGTGGCGCATGGTCATGATTGAAGTCGATAACAAAGTGCCTATGTACCTGCAAACCGGTGGTGCGCCGTTTTATTACGTTCAGGAAACCCAGGACTTCCCGCGCACAGGCGATAGTGCCGGGCTAATGAAATGGCTTGAAACCTCAAGCGGCCAGCGCTGGGACCCGCAACGCACCATAATCGTCACCCAGTTTCGCAGCGGCGAAACACCTGCGCTGAATTACCTGAGTGCCGACCATCAGGTCATCACTTCCACCCTCACAAACGGCGAGCGACGGTTCCACCGGCGGGAAGATCAGAGCGTGGCGTTCATTCCTCGGTCTTGATTGGCCGTTTCACCTGAGCAATGGCAATACCGGGCTTGTCGTCATCCCCCCAAGCCCTCCATTTCGGGCCCATACTCCCCACGGCATGACGCGCGATTGCACTCGAGCCTGTGTATCAGCGCCTGTTGTGCCGCCACCACATTGGCCGGTTCTCCACTCCAAGCCTCCAGTGCCGGTTGTTGGATGGCGCGGGAAAACGAGAACCCTAATGCCCAGGGCAGCCGGGACTTGAATCTCGCATTCATGTCATTCAACCGGGCCGAAGCCAACTCCGCCGCCTGCCCACCTGACAAGAACATGACCCCCGGTACGGCGGCGGGAACGGTCCGCAGCAGACAAGTCACCGTAGCATCGGCGACTGCGGCCACGGTTGCCTGCCTTGTGCAGTCCAGACCCGGGAGCACCATATTGGGTTTCAACAGCATCCCCTCCAGCAGCACCCGCTGGACATGCAGTTGTTTGAAGACCCTGCGCAGTACCTCTTCCGTCACCTCGGCGCACAGTTCCAGGTTATGGTCACCCTCCATCAGCACTTCGGGCTCGACGATAGGAACTATCCCCGCCTCCTGGCACAACGCGGCGTATCGGGCCAGCGCATGAGCGTTGGCCTCGATGCAGCCGTTGCTGGGAATATTGGCGCCCAGCGTAATCACTGCACGCCACTTGGCGAACCGCGCGCCAAGCCGAGCGTATTCCTGCAACCGGTCGCGCAAGCCGTCCAGCCCCTCGGTGATTTTTTCACCGGGATGGCCAGCCAGGTCGGTTGCCCCCCTGTCTACCTTGATGCCTGGAATAACGCCCGCATCGCTCAGGGCTTTACTGAATGGAAGGCCGTCTTTTGTCTGCTGGCGGATTGTTTCATCGTAGAGGATTGCGCCATTGATGTACTCGCCCAGCGTGGGCGTGGTGACGATGAGATCGCGATAGGCGCGCCGAGCCTCTTCGGTCTGCGGGATACCCAATGAAGCAAAGCGTCGGTTGCAGGTGGGGTTGCTCTCGTCCATGGCCAACAACCCTTTGTCGTCTGCCACTAACGCCCTTGCGGTGTTTATCAGTGCTTGCGCGTTCATGCGTACCCCCTTGTTGACTGCGAACCGATCACTTTCCAACAACTGTAGACGCCAGGCCGTCAGGCGTCGGTAAAGACTTGATCCCGGACATGCCCTTCAGCCAGCGGCGGCGGTGATTGCGGCTCGCTGAAGTCTGCCGTCCAGTGCCAGTTGCGTATCTCTGGCAAGTCTTCGAAATGTTCGCGAATCCAGACGTAGTGCCGATGCAGTTGGTTCTCGAAAAAGCGGATGGCGTCCTGACTCTGGTCGCGCAAACGCGGCACGTGGCTCAACGCGTCGATTGCCAGCTGGTAACGGCTCATGTTGTTGAGCACCACCATGTCAAACGGCGTGGTCGTTGTGCCGCGATCACTGAAACCGCGCACGTGGAAACGCGCTTCGTTGGCACGCCCGTGGACCATGGAGTGGATCACCCAGGTCGAGCCATGAAAGGCGAACATCACCGGCACATCGCGAGTGAACAACGCTTCGAACGAGACGTGGTCCATGCCGTGGGGGCGATCCTGTGGTGCGCTGAGGATCCCGAGATCGACCACATTGACCAACCGCACACGGATGCCGGGCACATGCTTCTGCAGAAGCCAACTGGTGGCCACCGCTTCGGTGGTCGGCACATCACCCGCGCAGGCGAGCACCACGTCAGGCTTCTGGCCCTGGTCGTTGCTCGCGAAGGCCCAGGCCGAAGCCCCTTGCGAGCAATGCTTGAGCGCGGCCTCGAAATCCATCCACTGAAACTCCGGCTGTTTGCCGCAAGTCACCACGTTGATGTAGTCGCGGCTGCGCATGCAGTGATCGAAGACGTTGACCAGGCAGTTGGAATCAGGCGGGTAATACACGCGTACCACGTCAGCACGGCGCTGCAAGACGTTATCGACAAACCCGGTGGACTGGTGACTCAACCCGTTGTGATCGTTACGCCAGGCATGGCTGGTGATCAGGATGTTCAAGGAAGCCAGCGGGCGACGCCAGGCAAACTCCTTGCTTTGCTGCAGCCATTTGGCGTGTTGCGTCACCATCGAGTCGACCACCTGGGCGAACGCCTCATAAGTCGACCACATGCCATGCCGGCCGGTCAGCAGATAGCCCTCCAGCCAGCCTTCACACAGGTGCTCACTGAGCACTTCCATGACTCGACCATCCGGGGCCAGGTGCTCATCTATCTCCAGGCACGGCCCTGCAGCTGTCCGGTCGCTGGCTTCGAACACGGCATTGAGGCGGTTGGAATTGGTTTCGTCCGGCCCGAATACCCGAAAGTTGTTCGGGTTATAGCGCATCACATCGCGCAGATATTCGCCCAGCTTACGGGGCGCTTCGGCGATGACTTGCCCAGGCCCCGGCACCTCCAGGCCGTAGTTGGCAAAATTCGGTAGATCCAGGGCGATCAGTCTGCGCCCACCATTCACATACGGCACCGCGCCCATGCGCAGCTCGGACGATGGTGTCAGCGCCTGAAGCTCTGGCACCAAATCCCCCGTATCGCTGAACAGCAACTCCGGGGCGTAGCTGCGCATCCAGGTCTCCAGTTGCTGAAGATGCTCGTGGTTGCTTCTGACATTTGCCAACGGCACCTGATGGGCGCGAAAGGTGCCTTCCACGGGGAAACCATCCACCACTTTCGGGCCGGTCCAGCCCTTGGGGCTGCGCAGGATAATCATCGGCCAGCGGGCACGCACAGGGCCGCCCTCCTCCCTTGCCTGCGCCTGTATCCGCAGAATCTCGTCGTGGCAGGTATCCAGCGCCGCCGCGAATCGTTGATGCATCCCCGGCAGGTCATCGCCAGACACGATGAAGGGCTGATAACCACGGCCCCGATAAAGGTCGATCAAGTCTTCGTCGGCCAACCGTGCCTCGACCGTTGGCCCGGAAATCTTGTAGCCGTTGAGGTGCAGGATCGGCAACACCGCTCCGTCACGACGTGCATTGAGAAAATGAACGCTCTTCCAGCTGCCTTCCAGTGGGCAGGTTTCGGCTTCGCCATCCCCGATGACACAGGCAACCAGCAATTGCGGGTTATCGAACACTGCGCCGAACGCGTGCAGCAGTGAATAACCCAGCTCCCCGCCTTCGTGCATTGAATTGGGGGTGTGGGGGCCGCAATGGCTGGGCACACCACCGGGTGTCGAGAAACTGCGAAAGAAGCGCAGCATCCCTACTTCATCGCGGCTGATCTCAGGGTGAACCTCGCTATAGGTGCCCTCAAGCCAGGCGCAAGCGTTCAGCGTCGGGCCGCCGTGCCCCGGCCCGGAAATGAACACGATGGGCACATGACGCTCGCTGATCAGCCGGTTCAGGTGCACGTAAATGAAGTTCTGCCCTACCGATGTGCCCCAGTGCCCCAGCAACCGCGGCTTGATGTGCTCGGGGAGCAAAGGTTCGCGCAGCAAGGCGTTTGCTTGCAGGTAAATCTGGCCGACACACAGATAATTGGCCGCATTCCAGTAGCGATGCATGCGTGCAAGCAATTCAGCGTTCAGGGGCCCGACCTGACCGGTGTCAGCGGCAACGGCCGGTAACGGGTTACTTGAAAGATCAGCGCTGGACAGTTTTGCATTGAAACGATACATGGTGACTCCTTTGAATGCGTCGCCAAAAAGGGGCCCGGAGCAAGCGCCACGGACCGGTGTTTCAGGACAATTTATGCAGCCGCCGCAAGGAATGACGGGCCAGAACCAGGTTTTCATCGGTGGGGATGACCCAGGCCGACACGGCGCTGCCTGGCATCGACAAGCAACCAGAGGGCTCGTCGGTCTCGTGGTCTTTACGCTGCACGCCCAGCCATCGACAGCCTTCGAGAACGGCGTTACGCACCCGGACGGCGTGTTCACCAATGCCTCCTGTAAACACCAACGCATCAACGCCCCCCAATGCCGCGGCCATCGTGCCAATCTCCAGCACGACGCTGCGCACGAACAAGGCAATGGCCTCTTTGGCCTCAGGTGCTTCGCTGGCCTCCAATTCACGGATGTCACTGGAGATACCACCTGAAACGCCCAACAGTCCGCACTCGTGATAAAGCAGCTGTTGCAGTGAATCCACGCTCATGCCGCGCTCGCCCAGCAAATACAGCAAGATGCCGGGATCAAGATGCCCGGGGCGCGTGCCCATGAGCACGCCATCCAGCGTGGAGAAACCCATGCTCGTGGCGCGGCTGACACCGCTGTGCATCGCACACAGACTCGCACCGCTACCCAGGTGCGCGACGATGGTTTTGCCCTCTGCTGCCCGCGTGTCGTACCCAGACAGCACACTGGCGATGTACTCGTAAGAAAGGCCATGAAACCCATAGCGACGCAGGCCTTGCCCGGTCAACGCCCGGGGTAGCCCATAACTCACTGCAAGGGTGTCGAGGGTGTGATGGAACGCCGTGTCGAAACACACAAACTGCGGTAGCCCGGGATGCTCACGCGCCAGATAGGTGATCGGGGCCAGGCACTGGACCTGATGAAGGGGCGCCATCGGTATCAGCGCCTGAAGCTCGGCCATCACCTGGTCATCGACCTGCAGCACGACTTCACTACGATCCCCCCCATGTACCACCCGGTGGGCGGCTGCACAGATTTGCCAGCCGTAATGGCGCTCGATCCAGTCCATCAGGTTGAACAATGTACCGCTTGGCGGCGAGGCCTCGTTGCGCGGCCACTGCTCTTCTTTTTGAGCCTGAGTGCCCGTACGGTTGAAGATCAGGTGCTCGGTGTCGTGATGCACGTTAAAACTGCCGTTTCCCAGGCATTGCGGTTCGAGCCCGGGATCGCCATCGGCCTGGTAAAGCGAAAACTTGATACCGGAAGACCCCGCATTCAGGACCAGCAGCACATGGCGTGATTCGTCAGTCATGAAGCACCTCGTGAATGAAGCCCGGTCCCAGACCGAGAGCGACTGATAACGGCACCCTCGCAAAACCAGTGGTCACTCTGATCGACAGAACGTTGACAGACCTTGATCTGGATCAGAAACACCCGACATGCGAAGGGTAAACAGGGGGACAGCTCAGCTTTCAGTGGCAACACTCACGAGGACTATCACCATGACCGTCACCCCCCATGAAGCTTCAGACAACACAGCCCAGTTGGCAGATATCAGAACCGATCACTGGATCGACCCCCTGAACGACGGCAGCCACGTGCTGATCCGACCGCTGGAGGCAAAGGATCGCCAACGCGAGTTCGCCTTCATCAAGAACCTTTCTCCCGAGTCGCGGCATTTCCGTTTTCTCTACGCCATCACCGAACCCGGCGAACCGCTGATGAATCAGTTGATGGACGTCAACTGCCAGCAACGCATGGCCTATGTCGCGTTGTTCATGGAGGGCGGGCAACTGGTCGAGATCGGCGTGGCGCGTTATGCCGCGGGTCTGGGCGACAGGCAATGCGAGTCGGCGGTTGTGGTTGCCGATCAATGGCAGCGCAAAGGCCTTGGTAAGCGGCTTATGCAACACCTGATTGAGGCCGCACGCCTCAACGGGTTTGAATACATGATGTCGATGGACTCGGCCGTTAACTCGAACATGCGCCGCCTGGCAGAAGACCTTGGCTTCGAGAGCCGCCAGGACCCTCTGGATGCCACGCAGGTGGTTTATCGGTTAGCGCTGCGCTGAACCCGCACCACTGCGGCGCCAGGCATGCCTGGAAGTCCATGCGGCGTCTGTCACCTCTGCCAGACAATCCATGGCACCTCCAGCGCGCCGAACAGCCCGGTGCGGTCATCGACAATAACGCGCACGGTGTAAACATTTTCCTCGCAGTCGCCGGGCGCGGAGCCCTTGTAAAGCGCCAGCCCGGCCCCGACAGGTTCGCTGTCCCGAGTCAGATCCCAGGTGCCGGGTGGCACGTGCCCATCGCCCGCTCGATAGAGCTGCACGCGCAGGTACTGCGGGGCAATGCCCGCCAGGTCCACCTGCACCTCAAGCGTGTAACCTGCTTCGGTACGGCCCCAGGCCGGATCCAGAATGCGGATGTCAGGCCACCGCCTGGCCAGGTCTGCGAACACACTTGTCAGTTCTACCGCCAATGCGCTTTGGTAGGTGGTGCGTCGCTGGTAAGCCTGTGCCAGGGGTTTGTAATAGCGCTCAACGTAGTTGCGTACGGCCCGGTCTGCCGAAAACTGTGCGACTAGCTGCACCATGCTGCGACGCATGCGGTCTATCCACTGCGAGGGTTCATCGGCGCTATTACGCTCATAAAATGCCGGTACCACCTGTTCCTCGATCTGTGAGTAAAGTTGCTGGGCATCCACAACATCATGCTCCCAGCCATACTCTTGACCATCTCCCACCGCCCAGCCGAGATCATAGGCAAACGCCTCTGCCCACCAGCCGTCCAGCTGGGACAGATTCAGGCCGCCATTGGCCAGCACCTTCATTCCGCTGGTGCCGCAGGCTTCCCAGGGACGTCGCGGGGTATTGATCCACACGTCTACACCCTGAACCAGATGCCGGGCGATGCGCATGTCGTAATCTTCGAGGAACATCACCCTGCCCCGTGTTTCCGGGCGCTGGATGAACGTGTGCCACTGCTGGATCATTTGTTGCCCGATCAAGTCAGAGGGATGAGCCTTGCCTGCGATGATCAGCTGCACAGGACGGGTGGGATGCCGAAGAATGCGCAGCAGTCGCTCGGGGTCCTGCAGCAACAGGTTGGGTCGTTTGTAAGGCGCAAAGCGTCGCGCAAAGCCCAGGGTCAGGACATTTGTATCAAGCCCCGCACCTGCGGCGTCAATGACCGCAAGTGACTCACCACGCACCGCCTCGCTACGTGCCAGTTGTTGGCGTACAAACCGCAGCAGCGCCGCCCTCGCCTGCTGCCGCATCCGCCACAGCAGCGAGTCTTCCACCTCAGCCAGCATGTTTGCCACGTTGTCATCACACCCGCCACACCAGGGCGTCTGCCCTTCATGCAGGGCTTGCCAATGCTCTTGGGCCTCCACTGAAACCCACGTAGGCAAGTGGATGCCGTTGACCACCTCTGTGATGGGGACCTCATCTGTAGGGAAGCGCCGGAACAGGGGCTCAAATATGCGTCGGCTCGTTTGCCCGTGAAGCCGGCTGACGGCATTCACGGCACCGGCACCGCGCATGGCCAGAAACGCCATATTGAAGAGCGTATCGGGGGTGCTGCCCGGGGCCTGCCCTAACCCAAGGATGTCGGCGAAGGGTTGTTCAAGCTCCTGCTCGATATATTGCCCCAGGTATTTACCGATCAGGCCTGGCTCGAAGCAGTCAAATCCGGCGCTCACCGGGGTGTGGGTGGTAAAAAGATTGCCCGCGCGGGTTGCGGTGATTGCAACCTGAAACGGCACTTGATGAGCGCGCATGTAACTACGCGCACGCTCCAGTACGGCGAACGCGGCGTGTCCATCGTTGAGGTGGCAGACATTGGGCTGATACCCGGCGGCCTCCAGTAATCGCCACCCACCAATGCCCAGGACGATCTCCTGACGCAGGCGCATTTCATTATCGCCGCCATAAAGTTGCTCGGTGATCAAACGGATGGGCACAGGGTTGCCCGGGTCATTGCTGTCGATCAGCAGCAACCGATTGCGTCCGACCCTGACTTGCCAGCCGCGCAGCCAGACGGTCAGGCCCGGCAGTTCTATCGCGAGGCGCAACAGGCTGCCATCGGGGCGCAAAAGCGGCTCTATGGGCAAATGCCGAGTGTCATTTACGGGAAACAACGCATGCTGGGCGCCCTGGCTGTCGATCTCCTGACGAAAGTAGCCATGCTGCCAAAGCATACCGACTGCCACCACCGGCACACCCAGATCGCTGGCCGCCTTTAGCTGGTCACCCGCGACGTTACCCAGACCGCCCGAATAAATCGGCAGCGCTTCGCTGAGCATGTATTCCATCGAAAAGTACGCGACCTGCCCCACCGTCCCGGTCGCGTCCAGAGCGGAAAACCAGGTCGGCGCAGCCAGTTGCTGTCGATGCTGCTCTGCAATGCTGTTCACGCGGGCTAGAAACCTGTCGTCTGCCAACTGCTCGTCGATTTTTACTCGCGATACGGCATTCAGAACCAGACATGGGTTGTGCGTCATTTCCCAGACATCAGGATTTAGCTGCCGCCAGATGTCCTCGTTTACCCGAGACCAGCGGATCCCCAGATCAAACGCCAAATCACGCAGCGTCTCGAAAGGCTCGTTACTGCGTTCATAGGACGGCACATGCATCTCCCTCTGGGACCTGCGCGCCTGAGTGCGCCGCGCTAAAAAGCACATGAGTACAGGGCAGCCCAAATCGTGGGGCCGCGCTGCATGGCTGCGTTAAAAAATGCAGACTGGCTAGTGCCTGGTGCTTCGCGGATTAACCGCCAACAGACTGCTGGGCATGTGATAGGCCAATTGCTCGGTGGTGCTGCCCAGCAGTGCAGTCAAGCGATTGCGATGCACCGTTCCCATTACGATGACATCGATATTTTCGGCCTCGGCAAACGCTTGAATCACCTTCGCCGGGTAACCCATGACCATGTGTTTGCAGGCGTCAGGCACACCGAATTGCTCTGCCAGTTTGTTGAAAGCGTCTTTCTGTGCCTCATAGAGGGTCTGTGCCAGGTTGGATGTAAATGCCATTGCATCCTGAGACGCAAAAATAGAGGTCAAGTCATAGGCGTAGATCAGGTGCAGTTGTGCATCACATTGCGCAGCCAGCTTCTCGGCGCCGGTGATGATCGCCTCATTGATTCCCTCGAACTGATCATCAGGGCCAAAGGTATCCACTGCCGCCAGGATCTTGCGTGGCAGGGCATGGGCCACTTTCGACACCAGGTGCAAGGGCACGGGGCAGTCATGCAGCAGTCGCAGATCCAGCGACGTGAACAGCAAGCGAGTCACCCAGGACTCATGCTCAAGGTCCTTGATCACCATAGAGGGATTGAGCTCACGCACATGCACCATGATTTCATCCAGGGGATGCATGACCCAGACCACCTCCGTGGTGACCTGTACGCCCAGGCTTCGTATCGAATGGGCCTGTTCTTCAAGCCACTCCCGATGGCGCAACAGGTAGCCCTCGCGCATCTCTTTCAGCGCCTGCTCATTGACCAGCCCAGCGGTGGCCAGGCCTTCCACGTAATCGAAAGCGGCAATATGCAGTGCTGCGCCCTTGGCTTGAGCCAGCGCTGCAGCGCGATCAAAGGCAGGTGTTCGGTTCATCAACGGCGAAGCAATCAGCATCAAACGCTCGGGTTCTAACATGACGCACCTCCACCAGCATGAATGGCAACCGTACAACTCTACGGGAGCGGTACGAGCAGTACCGTTTGATTCTCGATGGCCGATCAGAAGGCGACTTGATTTACATCAAGGAAGATGCAGAGACCCGAAAGGCCAATATGTGCATGTTGTCAACAGCGCATTACAGGCCAGGCCTCAATACAGCCCGCTCATCCACATTTGAAATGCCCGCTGTCACTGGTGTCCTGACACGCCTATGCTGGGTTGAACAAGGAGATGTCTATGAGCGCCCATCTGGCCGCCGTCCCCGGTTTGCTTCCCAAGACAGCGTGTGCCAATTGCGGTGTTCGTGAGCTGTGTCTGTCTATGGGGATGAGCCTTACGGACACCGATCGCTTCTCAGCCATCATTCCCCAACCGGTAAAGGTGAAGAAAGGCGCGGCGCTATATCATGCCGGCGACCCGCTGCGATCACTGTATGCGGTGCGTTACGGTTTTTTTAAAACGACCATTTCTTCGCAAGACGGACGCGATCAACTGACCGGTTTCCAGATGTCAGGAGAGCTGCTGGGGTGCGACGCAATCAGCAATAACCGCCATGTGTGTGACGCCATAGCGCTGGAAGACAGCGAGGTGTGCCCCATTCGTTTCACCCATCTGGAGCGGCTGTCACGGGATCTGCCTTCGCTGCAACATAACCTCAATCGTGTGCTGAGCAGAGAGATTGTTCGTGACCATGAGATGTTGCTGCTGATGGGTAATCTCAATGCGGAAGAGCGCATGGCTGCGTTTCTGCTCAACCTCTCAGGCAGAATGGCCAGCCGAGGCTATTCCCCTACCGCCTTCGTGTTGCGCATGACCCGGGAAGACATTGGCTCATACCTGGGCCTGCGCCTTGAAACCATCTGTCGCGCCATCGCGAATCTGCGTGACCACAGCATTGTCAGGATTTCCGGACGCGCGGTGGAGATCCTCGACCCTGAACGCCTGCAAGCCTTGATAAACGGGTGCGGCTGCGGCCCGAAAACACTCTGAATCAGCAGGCAATTTTCAGCGCTCGCCCCTTGACCACCAGCACGCTGCAAGGTGCATGTGCCAACACGATTTCTGCCGTGTCACCCATGACCCTTTCCTGGCCGTTTCGCGGCAATGTACCCATCACCAGCACGTCAAACTGATTGCCCCTGGCGAACGCTTCGAGGGTTGTCTGTGGGGTTCCGGTCAGGAAATGACGACGGCTGTTCAAGACCCCATGGTGTGCGCATAGCAGCGAAAACGACTCTTCGTGTGCGTCACTCAGCGCTTCGTGAAACCCGGTCTCGATAGGCATGGCACCCAACCGGGGGGTTCCCGCAACATAAATGGCCGCCCAGTCGTACACATACAACACATGCAGGCTGGCATGGCATTGCGCCGCAAGGTGTGAGGCTGCACTGAGTATCTGGTCGTTCAGCCTTAAGTCAGCATCATTGGAGCGATACAGATTGACGGCAGCCAGTATCTTGACTGGCAACGGATGCCTGGAGCCGGTCACGAACTGGATGGGGCAAGGGCAAAAGCGCAACAAATCCCAGTCCAGTGGTGTCGAAAAGAGCCGCTGGATTGATGGCTCATGATGGATGTCCTTGATCAGCATGCTGGGCCGCAGCGTCCTGACGTAATGCTGTATTTCGTCGAATACATGGCCTGTCCACAGCAGCTGTACCGACACGTCAAGGCCCTGGTCGCGCTCCTCTTCAACCTGGGCCTCCAGCCAGCGACGATGGGCGTGCAAGTGATCGTCGCGCAGGCTCGCCAACGCGCCGGGGTTAAAAAGGCCCAACACTTCCAACAGCTTGACGTGATCCATGGCAACAATTCGTAATCGTGCGCCACTGCTTTTGGCCAATGCAACGGCGCGCTCGAAAGCAGGCGTGCGCTCTTGCTTTGACGAGGCAATCAACAAAAGACACAGAGAGTCTGTCACAAAGACCTCACTCATCATTTCACCAGCGCGGTAAGAGACGGTCCTTCATCCGTAAATGAAAGGACGGTCAGGGCGTTGAGCCTTGCCTTGAGTGTGCGCGTGCATTTGCCCCTGAACCTGACGTAGATCAGACAATGCCTCAGTCACATCGCGACGCCTCAGGCCTAAAGCGTCTTTAACTGACAAAGCTCAATGTTTTATTTTCCAGCTGGTGCTCAATGGCCACTGCGCGGCCTCGGACGATCTGGCCGCGGCGCCATTGGCAACCAAGGACGATTGAGCATGAGCGACATGACGTTACGCAGACGTATCAAGCTGCAACACAGCCGGGTAACGCTCTTGTCAGATGAGCGAGCGCTGTATGCCATTGGACACTGATCTGGACGCCACGCCGCAAGCGGTCCCCGTGCCTGCCACACCCCAGGCCCCCCGACAGCCTGATAAAGGTCAACCGGCGTCGAATCCGACACCTCCCAAACCCCCGGTGCAATCCGGGGCTCGCGCGGTGTGGGTCAAACATCGCACGCTGATCGCGTCGGCACTGGTAATGCTCATCCTGCTCCTGGGAGGCGCAGCCTTTGGTTACTGGCGTTGGAGCCACCCTGCACTGCCTGACGACTTCTACGTCGCCAACGGGCGGCTGGAAGCCACCGAAGTGCAAATCGCCAGTAAGTCTGCTGGTCGCCTGGCACAGGTGTTGGTGCATGAGGGGGACAAAGTCAGCGCCGGGCAACTGTTGGCGCGGATGGACACCCGAACCCTTGAGGCACAACTTCGACAAGCACAGGCAGGGGTTGCAGGTGCCCGTCAGAACGTTGCCGTGGCTCAGGCCAACGTGCAGCTTCGCCAGACGGAGCAACGGCTTGCGGCACAGGAGCTCAAGCGTGCACGGCTGATGTTTGAGCGCGGCTACTACAGCGCTCAACTCTTCGATCAGCAACAGGCGCGATTCGACACCAGCGGTGCTGCCGTACGGTCGTCCATGGCCCAGGTACAAGCGCTGGAGGCTGCGATTGGTGAGGCACTGGCGCAGGCCGCCAGTCTGCAAAGTGAAATCGACGACAACAGTTTGCGCGCCCCCATTGATGGCTTGATCCAGCTACGCATGGCCGAACCCGGCGAAGTGTTGGCCTCAGGTGGGCAAGTGTTCGTGCTCATCGACCTCAGCGACCAATACATGAACCTGTACCTGCCAGCAGCGACGGCGGGCAAGCTGGCGGTTGGCGATGAAGCGAAGATTGTTCTGGACGCCCTTCCCGGCCAGTCCCTGGCAGCGCGCATTACCTTTGTCGAAGGTAAATCTCAATTCACCCCTAAACAGGTTGAAACACGGGACGAGCGGCAAAAGCTGGTGTTACGGGTCAAGGCGCGGCTCATCAACCCGGCTGACACGCCCCAGGCAAAACCCGGTATGCCAGGTGAGGGATACGTGCGGACAACCTCCGCTGCCTGGCCGGCACTGCTTCCATGACAGACACCGCGATAAAGGCCTCGGGACTGAATCATACGTACGGCGCACACCCTGCGCTGACCGATATCAACGTTGAACTGCCACGCGGAACACGCTGTGGCCTGATCGGGCCAGACGGCGCTGGCAAGTCGACACTGCTGGGGCTGATTGCCGGGGTCAAGAAACTACAAACGGGCCAGTTATCAGTGCTGGGGGGATTGATCGATGACGCCGCACATCGCAAGGCGTTGTACTCGCGCATTGCGTTTATGCCTCAGGGGCTTGGCAATAATCTGTATGCAGACCTGAGCATCGCCGAAAACGTTCGCTACTTTGCCGCACTGTTCGACCTGGAGGGCCAGGATACCGAGCAACGCTTGAACGGCCTGCTGGCAGCGACCGACCTTGCGCGTTTCAAGGATCGCCCCGCCGGTAAGCTTTCGGGAGGCATGAAGCAGAAGCTGGGCCTGTGCTGCGCCCTGATTCACGAACCGGACCTCTTGATTCTCGACGAGCCCACGACCGGCGTGGACCCTTTGTCACGCCGGCATTTCTGGGAGTTGATCGATCAGGTACGCGCACTGAGACCGCAATTAACCTTGCTGGTGGCAACCGCCTACATGGAAGAGGCGGAGCAGTTCGAGCAATGCCTGATGCTCGACCAGGGGAAGCTGATCGCATCAGGTCTGAGCGCCGATCTGGCAGCGGCCACCCCCAGCGGCAAGCTCGACGATGCGTTTACTCATTTCCAGGTGGGTGCATCAGACAAGGCTACGAAAAAGGCATGGCATGCATCCCCTCTCGACGCGCAAAAGGATGCCGGTCCGCCACAAGTGGCCATTGAAGCCGCCGGTTTGACCCTGCGCTTTGGAGATTTCACCGCCGTGGACAACGTCAGTTTTTCCATCGCCCGAGGTGAGATCTTCGGTTTCCTGGGCTCCAACGGTTGCGGCAAGACCTCGACCATGAAGGTGCTCACCGGGCTGATGCCTGCAACCCAGGGCAGCGTGATGTTGCTGGGCAAACCGGTGGATGCCGGCGATCTGGAAACCCGCAAGCGAGTCGGTTTCATGTCCCAGAGCTTCTCGCTCTACGGCGAGTTGACCGTGCGCCAGAATCTCGACCTGCACGCCCGCCTTTACAACCTGCCCACCGCCACGAGTGGCGAGCGCATTGATGCCCTGCTGGCGCGGTTTGACCTGCTGGGCGTTGCAGCACAACCCTCAGGCCCCCTGCCCTTGGGGCTGCGCCAGCGCCTTTCACTGGCCGTGGCTGTGCTGCACAGCCCTGAGGTGCTGATCCTCGATGAGCCCACGTCGGGAGTGGACCCAACCGCGCGGGATACGTTCTGGGTCTTGCTCAGCGAGCTGTCCCGGGATGAGGCCGTGACGATCTTTCTGTCGACACACTTTATGAATGAAGCCATGCGCTGTGACCGGATTTCGTTCATGCACGCTGGCAGGGTGCTGGCGCGTGGCTCCCCGGCACAACTGCAAAAGCAGTACGGAGCAGCGACCCTCGAGCTTGCGTTCATCGCATGCCTTGAAAAGGCGCAGGCGCCCGAAGAGCCAGCGTCACCCACAGAGGGGGGATTCACCCATGACGAAGTACCTCTCGCCCTGCACCAGCGCTTCCGGGTGCGTCGTCTCCTGGCGGTTGCGGGCAAGGAAGCACGCGAATTACTGCGGGACCGGGTGCGCCTGGGTTTCGCGTTTATAGGCGCGTTATTCATGATGATCATCTTCGGGTTTGGCATCTCACTGGATGTCGAAAACCTCGCGTTCGCTGTGTTCGATCAGGATCAGTCGCCACAGAGCCGCGCCTATCTGGAGGCCTTCCGCGGTTCTCGCTACTTTTCCGAAAAGGCGCCCATTCGTGACCCTGTGGAGCTGCAACAACGGCTGCAACGCTCGCAAATCAAGCTGGCGCTGGAAATCCCCCCGGGGTTCGGCCGCGATCTTTACGCCGGGCGCCAGCCAACGGTCGCCGCGTGGCTTGAAGGCGGCATGCCGTTTCGTGCCGAGACCAGCCGCAACTATGTCGAGTCCGTACACGCCTCAAACCTGCAGCAACTGGCTGCGCTGAACAGCAACGCCCGGACCCCGCAGCCAACGGCCACGATGCAGGTTCGCTTTCGTTACAACCAGGATGTGGTCAGCGTCAACGCCATCGGGCCTGGCGTCATGGCGCTGATTCTGGCGTTCATCCCGGCGATGCTTACGGCCCTGGGCATCGTACGAGAGAAGGAATTGGGGTCAATTACCAATTTTTTCGCCACGCCGCTATCGCGCCTCGAATTCCTGCTGGGTAAACAGCTGCCCTACGTCGTGATCAGCCTGATCAATTTGTGCTTACTGACGGCGATGAATCTATGGCTGTTTCAAGTGCCATTCAAAGGCAGCCTGCTGACGCTCGCTCTGGGCGGACTGCTGTATGTGCTGGCGACCACCAGCATGGGCCTGTTGATCTCGGCCTTCACAAGAACGCAGATAGCCGCCATCCTCGGCACGATGATCATCACCAGCCTGCCGACCATCCAGTTCTCAGGGTTGATCGTGCCGCGTTCCTCACTGGAAGGGGCCGCAGCGACCATGGGCGCGCTGTTCCCTGCCGGGTACTTCCTTGACATTGCCGTGGGCACCTTCACCAAGGCCCTTGATATCAGGCAACTCTGGCCTCAGTGCCTGGCGTTGACGGGGTTTTTCCTGGCCTTCAGCGGCATCAGCCTGTTCATGCTGAAAAAGCAGGAACAATGATGAACAAACCTGCACATATCTTCTGGCTGGCACTCAAAGAGCTCACCAGCCTGCGCCATGATCGCGCGCTGCTGCTGTTCTTGATCTACGCGTTTAGCGTCGCGATCTACATGCCTGCCGCCGGTTCAGTCATCGGCGTCCACCATGCCAGCGTGGCGATCGTCGATGAGGATCGCAGCTACCTGTCACGACAACTGACGGCGGCCTTGTTACTGCCAGAGTTTCAAAGCCCGGTGCTGCTGCCTTACGATCAGCTGGACAGCGCAATGGACACGGGGCGCTACACCTTCATCATTGATGTCCCGCCGCACTTTCAAACAGACCTCAACGCCGGGCGCAGCCCTACGCTGCAGATCAATGTCGATGCAACAGCCATGAGCCAGGCGTTCATGGGCGCCGGTTATATTGCCCGTATTTTCGGGCAAGAACTTCAGGACTACCGCGCCCGTGGCCATCAAGTGCTTGAAACCCCGGTCCATCTAGTGACGCGCTCACTGTTCAACCCCAACCTTGAGGGGGGCTGGTTTCTGGCGGTGATCCAGATCGTCAACAACATCACCATCATGGCAATCGTGCTCACAGGGACCGCGCTGCTAAGGGAGCGCGAACACGGAACCCTTGATCATTTACTGGTCATGCCCCTCACGCCCTTTGAAATCATGCTGTCGAAAATCGGCAGCAACGCTCTGGTCGTGGTCGGCTGCACCTGGTTGTCGCTGGAGTGGGTCATCCGATACGCGCTGGGCGTGCCGCTCACCGGGTCGATGTTGTTATTTCTCGTGGTCACCTCGATCTATCTGTTCGCGGCCAACTCGCTGGGTATCTTCCTTGCCACCCTGGCGCGCTCAACCCCGCAATTTGGGCTGCTGGCAATCCCGGTGATCATCCCGATGCTTTTACTGTCAGGCGGTAGCACGCCCCTGGAAAGCATGCCCGTCTGGCTGCAATGGGTGATGCAGCTTTCTCCGTCGACCCACTTTGTCAGCCTCAGCACCGCCATATTGTTCCGCAACGCCGGGCTCAACCTGGTGTGGCCGGACCTGCTCGCGCTGACTGCGATCGGTTCGGTTTTTTTCGGGATTACGTTGTTCCGCTTTCGCTCCAGCCTGTCGTCCTGATGCAGGACCTTAGGCGCTGCAATGAACCGCGCTATGTTCGCCAGCGAACAGACAGCCGTTGCGTCACTTCTCACACTGCCATTGCTACAAGGTTGTGTTCACCCAGACAGGCTCCGGTGCCGGCGGCTCGCCGTCCACACCGTTTGATACGAGCCTGAGTGTCAGATCAGGGAACCTATGACAAGCACATGGACACGTACCGAACGGCTGTTTTCCCGGGTGAACGTATTTTGCCGAACCGGCAAGTTTCCCCCACTGAAATTTGCCTATGAGCGGATACTGCGCTCCGAGCTATTCAACGAAGACCAGATGGCCAGCCACGGTATTGCGCTGGCCGGCCAGCATCAGCTCAGTGCCCTTTGCTCAAGCGACTCGCTGCTGAGCAGGCTGGATGCTAATGAGGTCCTGCTCAACCGAAGCTGTACTGCGCTGACCCAGGCACAGTTATCCAGCCGCCGTGTCACGCCGGCCGCCGAGTGGCTGCTGGATAACTTTTTCCTCATCGAAGATCACATTCGCACCGCCAGAACGCACCTGCCCAAAGGGTACAGTCGAGAATTACCGCGCCTGAGCAACGGCCCGTCCACCGGCCTGCCAAGGGTCTATGACATCGCACTGGAGACCATTTCCCATGGCGATGGCCGATTCGACGAGCTCAGCCTCAGGCGCTTCATCGTTGCCTATCAAACGGTGGAGCCCTTAGCGCTAGGCGAGCTGTGGGCAATCCCCATCATGCTGCGCCTGGCATTGATCGAAAACCTGCGCCGGGTGGCGTCACGGGTCATGGCCAATTGGGACGACCGGAATCTGGCCGATGACTGGGCCGACCGATTGATCGAGATCTCCGAGCGGGACGTGAAAAATGTGGTTCTGACCGTGGCCGATATGGCCCATTCGGCGCCGCCCCGGACGGCCTCTTTCGTGGCCGAGTTCGCCCGCCGCTTGCAGGGTCAAAGCGCCGCCTTGGCCCTGCCGCTCAACTGGATCGAGCAAATACTGGCAGAAACCGGCTCCAGCACCGAGCGCCAGGTGCAGCTCGACGCTCATCAGCAGTCTGCCGATCAGGTGTCCATCAGCAACAGCATCGGCAGCCTGCGGTTATTGTCTGCCACCGACTGGCGCGAGTTCGTCGAATCCATGAGTCACGTCGAACAAACGCTGACGAACGATCCAGCGGCGGTTTATCCGTCGATGGACTTTGATACCCGCGACAGCTATCGACACGTGATCGAGCGGCTCGCCAGACGCAGCAAGCACTCGGAAATCCAGGTGGCGCAAATCGTCGTCGCGATGTCCGGGGAGCAACACACAGCAAAGTCCGGCAGTGCACTGGCTGACCATATCGGCTATTACCTGATCGGAGCAGGCATTGCCGCCCTTGAGCACAGGCTTAACGCTCATGTGCCGCTTCACGAGCGCTGGAAGCGCCTCCTGCAATTTTCTCCGCTGACGTTTTACCTGGCACCGGCAGGGTTTCTCACACTGATCTTCGCCCTGCCACTACTGGCTTCTGCTGGCCGGGACGGATGGCCCGACGCAGCATTGCTGGCGTTGGCTGTGCCTTGCCTGATCATGACCAGCCGCCTGGCGTTCAGCCTGATCAACTGGCTGGTGACCTTCAGCCTGGTGCCCACGATGCTGCCCAAGATGGATTACGCCGAAGGTATTCCTGATGAGGCGCGCACGCTGGTCGCCATCCCGACGCTCATTGCCTCCCCGACCGATGTCGAGCAACTGGTCGAAGGGCTGGAAGTGCGGTTTCTGGCCAATCGCGACAGCAATCTGTTTTTTGCGTTGCTGACCGACTTCCTTGACGCGCCAGACGAGGTGCAGGCTCAAGACGCCAACTTGCTTGCGCAGGCTTCACAAGCCATCAACCTGCTCAATCGCAAATACGCCGAAGGTCCGATCGACCGCTTCTTCCTGCTGCATAGACCCCGTAGCTGGAATCCGTCTGAACAGGTGTGGATGGGGCATGAACGCAAACGGGGTAAGTTGACTGATCTCAATGCCTTGCTCCGGGGCCAGGGAGAAAGTCGTTTCGCGACCATTGTCGGCGACACGGTGCACCTGCAATCGGTGCGCTACGTGCTGACCCTGGACACCGACACCCTACTGCCCCGGGATGCCGCCCGCCAGTGCGTAGCGGCGATGATGCACCCGTTGAACCGGCCGATATTCGACACCCGTAAAGAAAAAATCATTTCCGGTTACGCCCTTTTACAACCACAGGTGGGCATCAGCCTGACCAGTACCCCACGCTCTCTCTATTCGCGCCTGTTTGGCAACGGCGGCGGTGTCGACCCCTATACCCGCGCCGTGTCGGACACGTATCAGGACCTGTTTCAGCAAGGGTCTTTCATTGGCAAAGGCATCTATGACGTGGACGCGTTCACCTGCGCCCTGGAAGGCTGTCTGCCGGACAACAGGATCCTTAGTCACGATTTGATTGAAGGCTGTTATGCCCGCTCTGGTCTGCTGAGCGATGTGCAGCTGTACGAGCAATATCCCTCCCGTTATAGCGCAGACGTCAAACGACGGCATCGCTGGATCCGCGGCGACTGGCAGTTGGTCCCCTGGATTTTGCCGTGGACGCGCAACTCATCCGGTAAGTGGACGCGCAATCGGCTGGACGTCATGGCGCGCTGGAAGATTCTGGACAACCTGCGCCGCAGTCTGGAGCCCCTGGCGTTGCTGTTGATGCTGGCCTGGGGATGGTTTGCCAGCAGCGAACCGTTAGCCTGGACACTGACGGTCGTCGGGTTGCTGGTGATGCAACCACTGCTAAGAACCCTCACCGACGTACTGCAACCACCACTGGACGTACCCTATCGACAATACATGGCAGCGCTTTTAGGAGGCCTGGCGCAAGACCTGGCGCAAGTCGGTGCAACTATCGCCTGGTTGCCGTTCGAGATGTACTACAGCGCAGGGGCGATTTCGCGTTCGCTTTGGCGGATGGGTTTCAGCGGACGCTTGCTATTGCAATGGCAGTCGTCGCGGGAGGTTGAGCGCAGTTCTGCAAATCTCGTTTCCGGCCTCTACCGCGAGATGTGGATCGGGCCTCTGTTCGCACTGATCGCCCTGGCCCTTCTATCGACCGATCCGATCACACTGGCGATTGCCGCTCCACTGCTGCTCTCATGGATCGCGGGCCCCTGGATAGCCTGGCGTATCAGCGCTGCGCCAGAGCACACCCTTTTTGAACCCTCTATTGAGTCGCTGCGCTTTCTGCGGGTGTTGACTCGCCGAACATGGGCTTTCTTCGATGAGTTCGTGGGTCCGCAGCACAACTGGTTGCCACCGGACAATATTCAGGAAGAACCTGAACCGACGATTGCCACTCGCACTTCGCCCACCAATATGGGCATAGCCTTACTCGCCCATCTGGCCGCCCACGACTTCGGTTATCTGAGCACCGAGCGGCTGCTGCAACAGTTGTCTGCCTCACTGGACAGCATGAACACTCTGGAGCGTTACCAGCAGCATTTCTACAACTGGTATGACACCCAGACGCGCGAGCCGCTGCGGCCGCGTTACATCTCAACCGTCGACAGCGGCAACCTGGCCGGGCTCCTGCTCACGCTGCGCGCGGGCCTTGTGCAAATGCCGGACACGCCTCTGTTCGGCCTCCCGATCGTCCACGGCCTGCGTGACACCCTGGACACACTGGTTGAAACCCAGGGTGCAGTTGGCGCGCTGAGCTCGCTGCATCCACTTCTGGAGCGCGCAAGCGAACACCTCGAAACCGATTCCCTGCTGGAGATGCTCCAGACTGCCAGCTCCATCGTTTCGGCAGCGCAGGCAACAACCGGAGAGGAGATTAGTTACTGGCAAAAAGCGTTCACCGAACAATGCAGCGACTGGACCGCAGCGCTTGAGCGCTTTCAGCTGCCCGAAGCGGCCACCAGCCCTGCACCCTCGAAGCAAACACTGCGGCAACTGGCACAGCTCAATTGCGCGGATTGGGCAACCGAGCACCACGGGCGCGTTGAAGCGGTACGCAATGCCGCCGCTGAGTCCATCGCCCAACTGGACCGGCTGATCGAACTGACAAGCGCCCTGGCGCATATGGACTTCTCGTTGCTCTACGACAGCAAGCGCGACTTGTTCGTCATCGGCTATAACACCGACGAGCGCCGGCTGGACACAGGCTACTACGACCTGCTGGCTTCCGAGGTACGCCTGACCAATTTCGTGGTCATTGCCCAAGGCCAGGTTCCGCAACGGGCGTGGTTCACGCTGGGCCGGTTATCAGGGGAATACGCCGGCGTTCCGACCTTGATGTCATGGTCAGGCTCGATGTTCGAATACCTGATGCCGATGCTGGTCATGCCCAACTATGACGGCAGCCTGCTCGACCAGACCTGCCGTGCCGCAGTGAACATCCAGATCAAACAGGGCAATCGTCTTGGCATACCGTGGGGCGTGTCCGAGTCCGGTTATTACACGCTCGATGCACATTTCAATTACCAGTACCGCGCTTTTGGCGTGCAGGCACTAGGCCTCAAGCGCGGCCTGGGCGATGACATGGTCGTCGCGCCTTACGCCAGTGCGCTTGCCCTGATGGTCGACGCCGACGCCGCCTGCAAGAACCTGCAACGCCTGGCGCTAAAGGGTGCTGCTGGCCGTTACGGGTTATACGAAGCTGTCGATTACACCGAAGCGCGTTTGCCACCGGGTCAGCGTTTTGCCGTGGTGCGGTCGTTTATGGCACACCATCAGGGGATGAGCCTGCTGGCCCTGACCAGCGTGTTGCTCGACCAGCCCATGCAAAGGCGTTTCGAGTCCGACCCTGCTTTGCAATCCGCATTGCTGCTGCTGCAAGAGCGGGTGCCCAAAGTAACGGCACCTTACCTGCAAACCGCACAATCGCCCGCCTTGACTGACGCTAGTCAGGGCCAGGAAACCGGCCTTCGTGTGTTTGCCAACCCCGGGCACAAGCGCCCCTCCGTTCAACTGCTGTCCAATGGCAGTTATCACGTCATGCTCAGCAGCGCAGGCGGAGGCTATAGCCGAAACAACGGCATGGCCGTAACCCGTTGGCATGAGGACATTACCCAGGACAACTGGGGCACATTCTGTTACCTGAGAGACATCGAAACCGGCTCATTCTGGTCGGCTGCGTTCCAGCCCACGCGGCGTAAGACAGAAAGCCACCAGGCTATTTTCAGCGATTCGCGTGCGGAGTTTCGCGCCCGGGAGCTGGATTTCGACTCGCACATGGAAATCGTCGTCTCGCCAGAAGACAACATCGAGCTGCGTCGGCTGCGTATCACCAATCGCGGCTCGTCTGCAAAAAGCCTGGAGATCACCACCTACGCGGAAGTCGTGCTGTCCGACCCGGTCGCCGACGCCATGCATCCAGCGTTCAGCAAGTTGTTCGTGCAGACCGAATTGCTGTTGCCTTTGCAGGCCATGGTCTGCAGCCGCCGCCCAAGGGACCGCGATGAGCGTACGCCATGGATGTGCCATCTACTGGCGGCCCATGGCGTCGACATCGATGACATTTCCTATGAAACCGACCGCGCCCGCTTTATCGGCCGGGGGCGTAGCCTTGAGTCACCAGCCGCCATGGACGCCGGGTGCGAGCAGTTGTCCGGCAGCGCCGGGCCGGTCCTTGATCCGATTGTTGCGATCCGCTGTCGTATCACTCTGCAAGCGGGTCAACAGGCCACCATCGATCTGGTGACCGGTGTGGCTGACAATCGCGAGAGCTGCCTTGCCCTGATCAATAAATACCGGGACCGGCACCTGGCTGATCGGGTTTTCGATTTGTCATGGACCCACGGCCAGGTACTGCTGCGTCAGCTCAACGCCTCGCTGGCCGATGCCCGTCTGTTTGAGCAAATGGCCTCTTCGCTGCTCTATGCCAACGCAGCAGCACGCGCAGACAGCACCGTGCTGATGGCTAACCGGCGTAACCAACAGGGGCTTTGGGGGCAGTCCATATCTGGCGACCTGCCTATCGTACTGTTGCAAGTCAAAAGCCTGGACAACATTGAACTGGTCCAGAAAATGATTCAGGCACACGCCTACTGGCGCCAGAAAGGGCTGGTGGTGGAACTGCTGATCTGGAACGAAGACCAGGCCGGTTATCGTCAGCAGCTGCAGGACGCAATCATGGCGCTGGTCACCTACGGCAGCGAAGCGACGCTGGTGGACCGTCCCGGAGGAATATTCGTGCGCAGCGCCCAACAGATCTCGAGCGAAGACCGCACACTGTTTCTGTCGGTTGCGCGGTTGGTGCTCAGCGAGGGGTTGGGTTCCCTGGCCGAGCAAGTACACCGTCGGCGCGTGGTACCGGTGTATCCCCCTTTCATCCCGAGCCGCCGCTATGGTTCAGCGCCACCGCCGTTGGTATCAACCCCACCGCCACTGGCGCTGAGCAACGCCTATGGTGGCTTCAGTGAGGACGGCAAAGAGTATGTCATCCACTCGGGAGCCACCCGCCCCACACCGGCGCCCTGGGTCAACGTCATCGCCAACGCGCAGATAGGCACCGTTGTGTCTGAAACCGGCAGTGCCTATACCTGGGCTGAAAACGCCCATGAGTTTCGACTCACGCCTTGGCACAACGACCCGGTTATCGACCTCAGTGGCGAGGTCATTTACCTGCGTGACGAGGAAACCGGGCGTTTCTGGTCAGCCACGCCACTGCCCTGCCCCGGCACGGGCCGTTACCAGACACGCCACGGTTTCGGGTACACGGTGTTCGAACATGAGGGCGAAGGATTCAGGACCGAATTGTGGGTGTATGTGGCGCTCGACGCCCCGATCAAGTTTTCGCGGCTGGTGGTGCACAACGTGTCCGGTCGCAGCCGAAAACTGACGGTGACCGGTTATGTGGAATGGGTACTGGGCGATCTGCGAAGCAAGTCAGCGATGCACGTGGTGACACAGTCCGATCCGGCCAGCGGTGCACTTTTCGCCCGTAATGCCTATTCGGTGGAGTTCAACGAGCGGGTTGCGTTCTTCGACACCGATTGCGTTGACCACACCATCACCGGCGATCGTACCGAGTTCATTGGTCGCAGCGGCAGCCTCCAATCCCCCGCAGCGATGCAGCATGCCGGGCTGTCTGGTCGCACCGGTGGCGGCCTGGACCCTTGCGCTGCAATCCAGGTCACCGTGGAACTGGCAGAGGGTGAGAGCAAGGAAGTGATCCTGCGTATGGGCGCGGAAAAGAGCGCCCAAGCGGCTACCCAACTGGTGCAACGTTACCGGGGCATCCAGGTGGCAGCGTCCCAATTGGAGAGCGTGCAAGCGCACTGGCGCTCGCTGCTCTCGGTGATCCAGGTGCAGACGCCCGCAGCAAGTCTGGACGTGATGGTCAACGGCTGGTTGATGTATCAGGTCATTTCCTGCCGTTTCCTGGCCCGCAGCGGCTATTACCAATCGGGAGGCGCCATTGGCTTCCGGGATCAGTTGCAAGACAGCATGGCCATGGTTCATGCCGATCCCGTCACGGTACGTGGGCACTTGCTGCTATGCGCAAGCCATCAGTTTCAGGAGGGCGATGTGCAGCACTGGTGGCACCCGCCCATGAATCGGGGCGTACGCACGACCTGCTCCGATGACTTCCTGTGGCTGGTGGCTGCGACCTGCCGCTATGTGGAAGTCACCGATGATATGTCGGTGCTGGATGTCCCGGTCGGTTACCTGGATGGCCGCGCACTGAACCCCGGCGAAGAGTCCCGCTATGACCTGCCAGACGTATCGCCTGTGCAGGAACCGCTTTATCGGCACTGCGCGCGCGCGATCGAGCACAGCCTGCGCCGGGGCAAACACGGGCTGCCATTGATGGGCGGCGGAGACTGGAACGACGGCATGAATCGCGTCGGCTACCTGGGCACTGGTGAAAGTGTCTGGCTGGGGTTCTTCGGCTGTCACGTGCTCAAACGCTTCGCAGTCGTTGCCGGGCACCATGGCGATAATGACTTTGCACGACGCTGCAATGAACACGCGGCGCTTCTGAGCGTCAGTCTGGAAAAAACAGCCTGGGACGGCGCCTGGTATCGTCGCGCCTGGTTTGATGACGGGCAACCCCTGGGTTCGTCGGTCAATGATGAATGCCGCATCGATTCCATCGCCCAGAGCTGGTCTGTGCTGTCCGGTGCAGGCTCGGCACAACGTCAACGTCAGGCCATGCAGGCGCTGGACAGGTATCTGGTAAAGCCGCAAATCCGTGCAATCCTGCTGCTGGACCCTCCATTCGACAAAAGCGAACAAGATCCGGGCTACATCAAAGGTTACGTCCCGGGCGTGCGCGAGAACGGTGGGCAATACACTCACGCGGCCGTCTGGGCAGCGATGGCGTTCGCTCAATTGGGTGACTCGGTAAAAGCCTGGGAGCTGCTGCACCTGATTAACCCCGCCGACCCTTCCAATAACGCCAGGATCGACACTTACAAAGTCGAACCCTATGTGATGGCCGCCGACGTGTACGGCGCCGCGCCCCACGCAGGACGCGGTGGCTGGACATGGTACACAGGCTCCGCAGGCTGGATGTACCGCTTCAGTGTGGAGTCGCTGCTGGGGCTGCAACGCAACGGCAACCAGCTCAGGGTAGAGCCGTTGATCCCCCCACACTGGCCGGGCTTCACCCTCAGTTATCGATTCGGCCGGACCCACTACCATTTCGACGTGCGCCAGGGCAGCGAGGCCTACACGTCAATGACCCTCGATGGCAAAAGCGTCGACGGCGGCGTGCTGCTGCTTGTCGATGACGGCATCGAGCGCCGGGTTCGCGTCGAATGCCGCGTTCCCTTGCCAAGGCCACAGGCGCTCGATTCTGTGCGAGTGGTCGATAAATAGGCAGTCACACGGCCCTACCTGTTCAATCATTCGCGCAGTGCACCCCTGTGCTATAACTCCGTGGGTGATTGATACAGAACGCAAACAAACCAGGGTCGCCAGTCTCTCAAACACGAACCGGAAGGCTCCTCCCAGCGCGGTGACCATCATATCCGTAGAGACTACCCCCCAGCAAAACCACCTCCTTGGGGCATTACCCATAGAAGTACAGGACCGTTTGCTCCCTTACCTTGAATTGCTCCCTCTGCCATTAGGGAAGGTCATATACGAGTCGGGTGATGCATTACGTCACGTGTATTTCCCCACTGACTCTATCGTGTCGCTGCTTTATGTAATGGAGAACGGTGCTTCAGCCGAGATTTCGGTCGTTGGTAACGAGGGACTGGTGGGTGTCGCCGTATTCATGGGCGGCGAAAGCACCCCGAGCAGGGCCATTGTGCAAAGTGCCGGACATGCGTACCGGCTTAGGGGCCAACGATTCAAGGATGAGTTCAACCGACACGGCGACATGCTGCATTTGATGCTGCGCTACACCCAGGCATTGATTACCCAGATGGCGCAGACCGCGGTTTGCAACCGTCATCATTCAATCGACCAGCAGCTGTGCCGCTGGCTACTGCTCTCCCTGGATCGCCTGCCCAGCAACCAATTGACCATGACTCAAGAGCTGATCGCCAACATGCTAGGAGTGCGCCGCGAGGGCGTCACCGACGCCGCAGGAAAGCTGCAACGCCTGGGCGTGATCGAATACAGTCGCGGGCATATCAAGGTGCTTGACCGACCGAAACTGGAGCAACTGAGTTGTGAGTGCTACGCGGTGGTAAAGACCGAAACTGATCGACTGTTGCCGTATCTTCCGCCCAAGGTTTAAGGGCGGCTGCGGTTTGAGGATCCAGCGCCGCCTTGCTCCCCGCTTTTATCCATAAACTGCGTGGATTCCTCCAATCCCTCGCAACGCCACCTCAGGCATGCTGGCACCCAAGCCTGTCATAGCCTGAGGTTTACACCATGCAGCTCTACTACTATCAGCACTGCCCTTTCTGCGCCAAGGTGCGCTTCACGTTCGGTTTGAAAAAGCTGCCTGTCACCCTGCAGGTCGTGATGGCCGATGACGAGGCGACGCCTGTCGCATTGGTGGGGAAAAAGATAGTGCCCATCCTGGTCAAGGATGACGGCACGGCGATGACAGAGAGCCTGGACATCGTGGGCTATCTCGACGGCCTTGGAGAGCGCCCCTTGTTAGCCGGCCCATTGAACCCGGCAATTACCGAATGGATCACCGCGCTGCGCGTGTTTCTGAAAAACCTGACGTATCCGCGCTTTGCCCGGACAGACTTTGCCGAGTTGGCCACACCACAGGCGCGGGAAGCTTATCGGCAGAAAGAAACGAAGGTGATTGGCGATCTGGATGAAAAGTTTCGCCAGTCTGCGCAGTGGATTGGGCCGTTGAACGAGAGCCTGGCCCAGCTGGACGCGCTGTTGGTATCGACTGAGGCCTGTAACGGGGAGCTTTCGGAAGATGATGTAAACCTGTTCGCGTTTTTGCGTAACGCCAGCATTGTCAAAGAGGCCGTCTGGCCTGCCAGGGTCGAGCGTTATGTGAAAGGCCTCAGCGAGCGCACACAAGTGCCGCTTTTTTTCGATCTGGCCATGTAGATCCCCTGAACATACTCATACCCCCAAGGAGTTATGAATGTTTAAATCAAATGCACTTCGCGCTGCGCTTTGTCTTGGCTTCGCCGCACTGATCGGTATAGGCGCGGCCCATGCCGAAACAGCATCTGTACCGGAGAAGGCCTCGGACTTTATTGCGCACAACTTCCACTTTTCCGACGGTGCGGTTCTGCCGGAAGTTCGCATCCACTACGTGACGATCGGCACCCCGAAACGTGACGCCCAAGGCCAGATCGTCAATGGCGTGTTGCTGATGCACGGCACGACCGGCACCAGCCAGGAATTCCTGACACCCCTGATGCGCAACGAGCTTTTTGCTCCGGGTCAACCTCTGGATGCACAGCGTTACTTCGTGGTGATACCCGATGGCCTCGGCCGTGGCGGCTCCAGTAAACCCAGTGACGGCATGGGTAACGCCTTCCCTCACTACGGCTATAACGACGTCGTGGAGGCCAACCACCAAATGCTCGTCGACGGCTTGCACCTGACGCACCTGCGCCTGGTACTGGGCGTTTCCATGGGTGGCATGCAGACCTGGATCTGGGGGGAGCGTTACCCGGATATGGCAGATGCGCTGATGCCTATTGTCAGTCAGCCGATTGCCATTGCCGGTCGTAACTGGTTGTGGCGCCAAATGGTGATCAGCGCCATTCGTAACGACCCGGATTGGCACAATGGCGCCTATACCACCCAGCCCACTCAATGGCGACGCATGATGCCGATATTCAGTGTCCTGACCGTCAACCCTGCCCGCTTGCAGGAACAGGCACCCACGCGTCAGGCCGCCACTGACCTGTACGACAACCTGGTCCAGCAAGCGAGCAAGAATGACGCGAATGATGTGCTCTACTGGTTTGAATCAGCGAAGGATTACGACCCCTCGGCGCAGTTGAGCAAGATCCGCGCAAAGGTCCTGGCCGTGAATTTCGCCGACGATCTGCTTAACGCCACCGACCTGGGCGTCATGCAACGCCTGATTCCACTTGTGCCCAAGGGTCGCTTTGTCGAAGTGCCCGAGTCGGATCAATCGTACGGGCACCAGACCCAGACCCATCCCGAGAAGTGGAAATCGTATCTGGCGCAGTTGTTGAACGAGCATTGAGGTTCGCCTGACCGCTAGGGGGCAAGCTCAACGTAGCTGGACTCTCCACCTCCAGTCGCACCTGACAGCCAGCCCCATACGAAGCTCAGCGTGGTACGTCCTGCGTGATCAACGCCTACCGTGCCACGCGACCAGCCGGCAAGCATCTCACCCTCTGTGGTCAGGCACTGAAAAAGAAGCTCAATGGAATCGGGGCCCGTCACACGCCCGACCTGTTGACCGATGCGGATCCGGCCGCCCTGGTACGTGCTCGAGATGGCATCACCTTCAACATGGTAGTGAAATACCGTGCCTGTACCGGACAGCCCCTGGGTGTTGTTCGCTACCGTAAATCGGCGATTGTCCAAACGCTCGCGCATTTGAGCAGAGGAAGTTTCCATAAGTGTTGCGTCCTTTAGTCGAGATGTTCCATTCAAATCGCCGAAGATCTTAAGCCATTTTGTGGCGGCGGGATCGCCACCCCGGTCGCACAGGGGATTAAGCCCTGAAACAAGCCTCTGTGGCAGATGCAAACCCTGTGGGAGCGAATTTATTCGCGAATAGGGATGTCAGACACCGGTTATGTTGAATGTACTGGCCTCTCGCGAATGAATTCGCTCCCACAGGTTGTGTGGCCAAACATACAATCTCTTCAAACAAGATTTAATTCGTTGATTTAACTGATGATTTCAGACGACGAAAATCTACTGTAGGAGCGGACTCGTCCGCGAAGGCGTCAGCACAGGCGATACCTCCCGGGCCTCAAACATAGCTTTCGCGGACAAGTCCGCTCCTACAGTGGGCCGTGTTTGCTGCGCGACAGCGCGGCGTCTCGACGACGGGCGACCTCTCATCAAACATGGATGGGGTTCAGGGTTGGAGCGAGGCTTGCCCGCGAAGAGGTTGGTGCAGTCAGCAAACATTTCCAAACCCGAACCGCCGCATTCGCGGGCAAGGTGGATCCCCACCCCGCTCGCTCCAACCTGTTCTGTGAACGATCACTCCACCGGAAAAACCGGCTCCCCAAGATTGAGCATCAGGCGATTGGCCCAGGCGAAAATGGAGATCGCATGGATCAGGTCCAGGACCTGGGCGTCATCCAGCCCCTGTTCGCGCAGGGCGTGAATGTGGCTGGCGTTCAATGACGCGGGCTCCAGCGTCAGGTCGATGGAGAACTGCACAATGGCTTTCTCGCGTTCAGTGGTGCCCGCCGTGGTCGGGTCGGCGAAGATTTCGCTGATCACGTCGTTGCGCTTGGCCAGTTGTTCGAAGCGTTGCGCGTGCACCGAGGCGCAGTACACGCAGCGGTTGATGCGCGACACCACGGTGCTTGCCAGTTCGCGTTCGGCACGGGACAGGCCGCCCGGGGCATACATGATGGCGTTGAAGGCCTGTGAACGCTGACGCAGGATGTCCGGGTGGTGGCCCAGCGTCAGGTAATAGTCCGAGGTCTTGGCCTGGGGATGGCTCTCTTCCAGCACAGCCACTTGTTCCGGCGTGGCGGTGTTCAGGTCGATGGTGGGCAGCCAGGCTTTCCAGCCCAGGACCTGGTTGGTGAATCCGTGGCTGCGAATGAGTTCGCTCATCAGGCTTCTCCAGCAGATAGCAATGCGCCGAGCCCGGCGGCCAGGCGGACTTGATAGGACAAAAACGCAACCAGCTGCGCCAGCACGACGATTTCTTCAGTGCTCAAGCCTTCCTGCTGCAGTGTTTGCAACGCGGCCTGATCGCCGTGAACCGGTGATTCGATCAGCGTGCGGGTAAAGCGCAGGATGGCCGCCAGGCGTGTATCGCTCAGCGCGTCGATGGCACCGGCTTCAATGCTGGTCCGCACGGAAGTGTCCGCGCCCTGCTTGCGCAACTGCTCAAGGTAATAGGCACTGAACGTCGCCTGTGGCGTCAGGTACGCCGCGTAGTAGGCGACCCACAAGCGTTCGGTCAGCGACAGGTTGTCTTTCAGTTCCGGGGCGAAGAACAGGTCCTGGCTACCTTGGGTCGCCAACGCTACTTTGTCCCGGGCATGGCGCACGGCATGCAGCGCGGTGCCGGGCTGAATACCCAACAGGCTGTCGAACAGGTCGGGGGCGGCAGAGGTCGAGGTCATGACAACTCCAGTTAAACGGTTGACGGCGTTCCCGCAGCAGCGCCTGGCTCTGCGGGAACGTCATGGGTTCAAGGCTGTTCGGTAACCATGGTCGCGGCGGTACGGTCGCTGACCAGCGGTTCGACTTTCAGCCCTTTGCGGGCAGCCCAGATGTTCTGGTAATGGAACAGCGGGATGATGCCGACGTCGTCGCTGACCACCTTCACCGAGTCCTGCAGGATTTTCCGGCGCTTGGCTTCATCGAACTCCGCCGTGGAATCGATCAACGCCTTGTCCACTTGCGGGTTGCTGTAGTGCCCCCAGTTGGAAGCGCCCTGCCCCTTGCTGCTGTCCACGGTGGTGAGGATGTTGGTCAGCGCGTAAGCCGCTTCACCAGTGCCGTTACCCCAGGCGATCACGCTGATTGCCAGTTCGTTCTTGTTGGCCTTGCCCGCATATACAGCCCACGGCAGCACTTCGAGCTGAACCTTGACGCCGATTCGCGACCAGAATTGCGCCACCGCCTGCATCGCTTCCGGCGCTTGCGGGTAACGGTCGCCAGGTACATGCACCGTCAACTGGAAGCCGTCAGGGAAGCCCGCTTGAGCCAGCAGTTCCTTGGCCTGTTTCGGATCATACGGGATGTTTTTCACTTCGGGGTTGTAGCCAAAGGTGTTGGCGGGCATCCATTGGTTGGCCTCGGTCACGGTGCCTTGCATGATGCGTTCGTCGATGGCCTGGCGGTTGATCGCCAGCGACAATGCCTTGCGCACGCGCACGTCACGCAGCGGGTTTTCGGCCAGCGGCTTGCCTGCGTTGTCGCGAATGAACTCGTTCGGCCCTTCGCGGAAGCTTGGCTGGATGATCAGCGCACGCAGGCCCTGATAGGCAAACACATTGACGCTTGGCGTCTTGCGCAGCCGCTCGACGTCGGTGGGCGACACCTTGTCGATCACGTCGACGTCACCGGCCAGCAGCGCAGCGGTGCGGTTGGCGGCGTTAGCGATGAAGCGGAAGTCGACTTTGTCCCAGGTCGGTTTTGGCCCCCAGTACGTGTCGTTGCGTTCGAAGATCGTGCGATCCCCCGGCACATAGGACACGAAACGATACGGCCCGGTGCCGACCATGGCTTTGCCCGAGTTGTAATCGGCGCTGCCGGCATTGGCCCCCGCGTGACGGCTGACGATGTAGATCGAGTCCACGTCCGGCAGCAGATTGGCGTTGGGGGTCAGGGTCTTGATGATCAGCGTGTGATTGTCCTTGGCCTTCACCGATGCCACGGTGCGGGTTGCGCCCGCGTAAGACGCTACGCTGCCCGGCACGTTACGGGCGCGCTCGAACGAGAACACGAAGTCGTCGGCAGTCATCGGCGTGCCGTCCTGCCATTTAACGTCGTCGCGCAGGTCGAACTCCCAGGTGGTGGCATCGACGGCTTTCCAGCTCTTGGCCAGGCCCGGTAGGGTCTTGTCATCGTGGCGATCGAGCAACGATTCGAAAGCGTGCAGCGCCACCGAGCGGTCGCCTGCGTAGTTGTTCAGTTGCGGGTCAAGAGACGACACCGGGTCGGCGTAACCGATGCGCAGGGTCTGCGCCGACACGCTGCCGGCCGCCAGGATCAGCGCCGAAGCGATCAGTGAACGAACAAGTGGTTGCATGAATGATTCCTTGGACGCAATGGCAATGGGCACAACGAGCAACAACGCGCTCGCTCATGAAAGGTCGTTGAGGTGACACGCACTCAGGTGGTTTGGCGAAACCTCCCTGAGGGCTGGAACTTCCTCGCGGCAACGCGCTGTGGCGTAGGGGCAGCGAGGATGGAAATGACACCCGGCGGGCGGGTTCAGCGGGCTGGGGATTTCCCCTTTGATCGCGTCATAACGGGTGCTGCGGACATCGAAACGTGGAATCTGCGCCAGCAATGCCTGGGTGTACGGATGGTTGGCTCGGGCGAATAGTTCATCCACCGACGCACTCTCGACCACCCGGCCCAGGTACATCACCACCACCCGGTCGCACAGGTGCTCGACCACACCCAGGTCATGGCTGATGAACAGATAGGTCAGGCCCAGCTCATCGCGCAGGTCCATGAACAGGTTGAGGATCTGCGCCTGAATCGACACGTCCAGCGCGGCCACCGACTCGTCGCAGACCAGCAACTGCGGCTGAACCGCCAGCGCCCGGGCGATGCCGATGCGCTGGCGCTGACCGCCGCTGAACTGATGCGGATAACGGTGGCGCAACTGCGGGCTGAGCCCGGCGCGTTGCAACTGGGCACTGACGTAATCGTCAAAACCGTGCTTGTCGGTCAGGCCGTGCAACAACGCGCCCTCGCCCACAATGCGGTCGACCCGCAACCGCGGATTCAGGCTCGACGACGGGTCCTGGAAAATCATCTGCACTTTCAGGCGCATGGCGTGGCGCTCTTCAGCGCTCAGGCTGTCCAGAGACTTGCCATCCACCGACGCGGTGCCCGAAGACACCGGCAATAGCCCGGCCACCATGCGCCCGAGGGTCGACTTGCCGCAGCCGGACTCACCCACCAGCCCCACGACCTCACCGCGATGGATGCGCAGATCCACCCGGTCCACGGCGTGGGTCACAGGCTTGGGCCGGCTCAGGTGCAGGCGTTGCAGTACCCGCTGAATTGCATGGTCGCTGGAAGGCTTGCCGAAGGTCTTGCTGACCTGCTGCAGCTCAATGAGCGGAATCTGATCACTGTGCATCGGCGGCTCCCGGGTGAAAACAACGAACGGTCTGACCGGGAGCAATCTCACGGGGTTCTGGTTCTTGACCGCATAGCGCCGATGCCCGTGAACAACGCTCGGCAAATGCACAGCCTGAAGGCATCGACAACAGGTCCGGGGCCATGCCGGGAATCTGCCGCAAACGCTGCCCCCGCTTGTTGCGGCTCGGCAGGCTGTCGATCAGGCCTTGGGTGTAGGGGTGTTGCGGACGATCCAGCACGTCGGCCACCGAGCCCTGCTCGACGATGCGCCCGGCGTACATCACAGCTACATCGTCAGCCAGCCCTGCGACCACCGATAAATCATGGGTGATCCAGATCAGTGAGGTGCCCTGCTCGCGCACCAGCTTCTGCACTTCACTTAGAATCTGCGCCTGGATGGTCACGTCCAGGGCTGTGGTTGGCTCATCGGCAATGATCAGGTCCGGCGAATGCAGCAACGCAATGGCAATCGCCACCCGCTGGCGCATGCCACCGGACAACTGGTGCGGATAGGCCCGCAGACGCTCTTCCGGACTGGCAATGCCCATCAGCGCCAAGGTACGGCTGGCGTGCTCACGGGCGTCACGTTTGCTGAGCGGACGATGGGCCCGCACCGCTTCGATCATCTGCGTGTCGACCCGCAGCACCGGGTTGAGGGTCATCATCGGGTCCTGAAAAATCATCGCAATCCGGTTGCCCTGCAAATGCCGCAACTGCGAAGCCGATAGCCGGGTCAGGTCCTGGCCTTTGAACAGTATCTGGCCACCGCTGATACGACCGGGGGCGTCCACCAGCCCCAGGATCGAGAAACCGGTGACCGACTTGCCGGACCCGGACTCCCCCACCAGCCCGAGGATGCGCCCGGGCTGCACCTGCAACGACACGTCGCGCACTGCGGGCAACACACCTGCGCGGGTGTAGAACGAGGTGCACAGGTTGCGCACGTCAAGGGTCGGGTTCGCCGCCATGGGCGATTCTGGCAGGCTCATCGCTGCAACCTCGGGTTCAGCACATCGCGCAAGCGGTCACCGACCAGGTTGATGGCCACGATGGTGATCAACAGTGCCAGCCCCGGAAACAGACTGATCCAGTATTCGTTGCTGAGCATGTACTGAAAGCCGTTGGCGATCAGCAGGCCCAGCGAGGGCTCAGTCACAGGTACACCAAGGCCAAGAAACGACAGCGTCGCTTCCAGGGTGATGGCCCGGGCGATCTGCAGTGCGCCGATCACGAGCAGAGGTGGCAGGCAGTTGGGCAGGATGTGCCCGACCACGATTCGCCATGGACCGATACCCTGCCCTCGGGCTGCGTCGACGTATTCACGACGGCTTTCAGTCAGGGCTTGGCCCCGCGCGGTGCGGGCGTAATAAGCCCATTCCAGCAGGATCAGCGTCAGCATCACATTGCCGACGCCCTTGCCCAGCCAGGCAAGAATCATCAGCGCCATGAGAATGGCCGGGAACGACAGCAGCAAGTCCACCAGACGCATCAGCAAGGCATCCACCCAACCGCCGATGTACGCCGAAACCAGGCCCAGCAGCGTGCCGATCACTGCCGCGATCAACGCCGAGCCGATGCCGACCCACAAGCTGATGCGCAGGCCGTACATGATTGCCGAGACCAGGTCGCGGCCCTGGCCGTCCGTGCCCAGCCAATAGGTGTAGCCGCTGTCCATGTTGACGCTGCCCGGCGCAAGGCGCGCGTCCAGCACGTTGAGCTGCATCAGGTCATAAGGGTTTTGCACCACGATCCAGGGCGCCAGCACCGCTACCAGCACAATGACCAGCAACACCAGCAAGCCCACTACGGCGGTGGGTGAACTCATGAATTCAACCGCCACCCGACGCCACGGAGACTGGGTTTGCAGGCGCACGCTGTCGGGGATTTTCTTCGCCAGGGTATTCATCGGGACGCCTCACTGCGCACGCGAGGGTCGAGCAGGTAATACAGGCCGTCGACGATCAGGTTAAGCACCACGAAAATCACCACGACCACCATCAGATAGGCCACCACCACCGGGCGATCCAGGCTGTTGATGCTGTCCAGAATCAGCTTCCCGGCGCCAGGCCAGGAGAAGATGCTTTCGGTGACCACCGCATAGGCTATGGTCGAACCCAGCTCCATGGCCAGCACGGTCACCACCGGGATCATGGTGTTGCGCATCACGTGCATGCACATCACCCGCATCGGTGACAGCCCCTTGGCCCGGGCGAATTTGACGAACTCTTGCGGCAACACTTCGCGCACACCGGCACGGGTCAGGCGCAGCACCAGCGAGATATTGAACAGCGCCAGGTTCAGCGCAGGTAACAAGAGGTGCTGCAGGCCATTGAGGGTCAGCCAGGACCATTGCACGCCCAGCCATTCCCGGGTTTCGCCGCGACCACTGGCGGGCAGCCAGCCCAGCTTGATCGAGAACAACATGATCATCATCAGCGCAACCCAGAACGCAGGCAGAGAAAACCCCACGATGCTGCTGGCCATCATCAGGCGTGACGCCGGGTGATCAGGATAGGTGCCGGCAAACATCCCCAACGGCACCCCAATGACCACCGCCAGAAACAGCGCGCAGAATGCCAGTTCAAGCGTGGCGGGCAGACGTTGCAGGATCAGGTGCATGGCGTCTTCGTGATAGACGTAACTCATCCCCAGATTGCCGTGGGCCGCGCCCTTGATAAAAATCAGGTATTGCTCCCACATCGGCTTGTCCAGCCCCAGATGGGCAATGGCCTGCAGGCGCTCGGCCTGGTTGAGGTCTTCGCCCACCAGAATATCCACCGGGTTGCCAATGGCATTCAGGCCAATGAACACCACCAGGGTCATCAGCAAAATAACCAGCAACGACTGCGTCACCCGCCGCAGCGCCCAGCCCGTCATGGACGCAACTCCTCGGCGGTGGGCTGACTGGCGACCCACTCATCACCGAGTAATTCGGGGTCTGCGTAGCGACGCATGGCGTCGAAATGCAGGTCGATGTCTTCGTTGAACAACTGCCCGACCAAGGCGTGGGCCAAGCGTTTAGAGCCTTCGCTGATGGCCGGGATATCGCCGGACACCGCGCCATAGCTCAACGCCGCCGGGTAGCTGAAGCAATGAATGTGGTTCAGGCCCGGACAGGCGCCGGGGGTCTTTTCCTGGAATTCGAAGCAGTTGCCCAGGTCCGGTAACTCGGCCAGTTCGGCATCGGACTCGTCAGCGGGTGCTTCGAAGCGATCACGCCACACACGGATGTGGCCAGAGAACGCCGCGAATTCCGGGCGCAGCTGGAAATCAGTGCGGAAACCCGTGGCAAACACCAGAAAATCCGCCTCGATTCGCGCTGTAGGTGTCTCCAGCCACAGGCCGCCTGCCGGGTTTTCCTGCACCGCCAGCACGGGGCTGTTCAACAGGAAACGCGCCTTGCCCGAGTTCGACACCCTGAGCGTGCTGCCCCGCGGTGGTGGCACTTGTTGAGTATTGAGGTAGTTGCGGATTCGCCATTTCCAGGCGTCCGGCAAACGCCAGTAGCCGTGAGTCATGCCCGGATTGCCTGCGCCCTTGCCTTTATTGACACGTGGCAACTCAGCACGACGGATCAGCAGATCCACACGGGTGGCCCCTGCTTCCAGCGCGGTGGCCGCGCTGTCCATGGCTGAGGCACCGCCACCGATAACGGCAACGCGCTTGCCCTGGAACCACTCGTTTTGCAGCCCGTCTGCCGAATGCGCCCATAGATGCCGAGGCACGGCCTGCGCAAACGGCGGAACCCAAGGACCGCCCAGGCCATCACGCCCCGTGGCGAGCACGACATGACGGGCGCGCAGTTGCAGCGTCTGCCCGGCGTGCTCCACATCCAGTTGCACCAGCCCATCGGCCCTGGGGACCACGTGACTGACGCGATGCTCATTGCGCACGTCCAGCGCCAGTACCTTGCGATACCAGCGCAGGTAGTCAGCCCATTGCAAACGCGGGATCTTGTCCAGAACCGCCCACCCTTCAACCCCAAACTGGGCCTCGAACCAGGCGCGGAAGGTCAGCGCGGGCAAACCCAGTGCCGGACCAGTCAATTGCTTGGGTGAGCGCAGGGTTTCCATGCGCGCGGTGGTCGCCCAAGGGCCTTCGAAACCGGCGGGCGCCTGATCGAAAATCACCGCAGCAACACCCAGATGCCGCAACTCGGCAGCCAGTGCCAGGCCTGCCATGCCGCCGCCGATGATCGCAACATCCAGCACGGGTGCACCTTCGCTGATTCGTGGCTTTACCCACGGGTTGGCAGGCAGGTCGAGCCAGGCCAGATCCTGGCGCAGGCGCGCTTCCAGTTCGCCAAGGTCAGCGGGGGCGTTTACATCGGGCATCGTCAGTTACTCGGAGGGACAATCAAAATATGAATTCATAAGGCCTTTGAATTCTTAAATCGAATACTAAAAGGCGCTTTTTATTCTCGCAACGCGAAAAAATTCATATGTATATTCCTGAAAAGAATTAGCGAGGTAAAAGTGCCAGCAGGAAGCCACAGAACGATGTAATTCGCTCCCACAGATTGCCAGCAGATCTGTTACTCAGCATAAATGCTCTGCAACAGCGCATCGTGGACGCTGGCGTCGTGCATCAGCATCTGAGGCACCAGCGTCTTGGCCGAGGTGGCGATTTGATCGATCAGCGCCAGGGCCACATCGGACAACGGGCTGGCAAACGCCGAGATCAAGCCGAAGAAAAACGGGATATTGCAGGCAATCGGCCGCACAACTACGCCTTCCAGCGGCACGCCCATGGCGGTAAACGGATCGACCAACGCAACGCCAAGCCCGACCCTGGCCATCTGCATGGCGATCAGTGAGGTATTGGTATCGAGCATGCGCGGCACCTTGCCACCAGCATCGTGAAAAGCCTTATCGATGCGGCGACGGAAGCGATACGGATTGGCCATGGTGACCAGCGTTTGCTGCGCCAACAGCTCCATGGACAGCACCTCATAGGCCGCCAGTTCCGAGCTTGCCGGCAACACCGCCACACAGGGCGCCTCGCCAATCCAGTGAATCTCAAGCCCCCGATGCTCCAGAGGCAGGCTGACAGCGCCCAGGTCCATGGTTTTCGAGAGCACCGCCTGAACCACGTTTTCCGGTGACATGCTCTGCAACTGGATCTGCTGTGGACGCAGCCTTTCGGGCAGGTTCGACAAGGCATCTGGCAGCAAACCCGCAGCCAGCGCAGAGATCGCCACCAGTTTGATCTGATGGTTTTCGTCCTGGGTGATGTGTTCGGCGCGGCGGCGGATGTTGCGAATACCCAGCAGTGCGCTTTCGACTTCGCCATACATCATGAATGCCTTGTGAGTCGGCGTAACCTTCGGCCCGCTGCGCTCGAACAACGCGAATCCAAGCTCCTGCTCAAGCTCCTGAATGGCCTTGGTCACCGAAGGTTGGGAACGGCCGAGCATTTTCCCCGCAGCAGTGACACTCCCCGCTGACATCACAGCAGCAAAAGCTTCCAGCTGACGCAAATCCATAAACACGCCTTACACGTTGCAGAAAACGAAAGGGAGCGCAGCCTGCAAGGCTCCCCGGTTGGAAGCGCAAAAGTCTACACGCAGTTGGGAGCTTTGCTTGCATCTGCGCTGGCCCTGCCCGGTCATAGTCAGTCAACGGGTTATAAGCAAAGAACCCTTTAGCCGGTGCCCGTGCAATTGCGTTCCTGTATTAATACGAGCGCTATGCCATCAACCACCTGACTGAGTCGGGCCCGCCGTACAAAGAAATCCAGTTATTTCAACAAGGAAATCAATATGTCAGGTATTGAGGAGCGCGTTGGCAGCCGTGAATGGCGTGCTGACGTGCTTATCATTGGTGGCGGGCCGGCAGGCACGTGGGCGGCCATCAGTGCAGCGGCCAAGGGAGCAAGCGTGGTGTTGGCCGACAAAGGCTACTGCGGTGCTTCCGGCGCGACCGCGCCATCAGGAACCGCCGTTTGGTACGTCGAGCCCGAAGGTCCCAAGCGACATCAGTCCAAGGCCAGCCGCTATGCCATGGGTGGCTATCTGGCCGAAACCGCGTGGATGGACCGCGTGCTGGATCAGACCTACAGCAACATGCAGACCCTCGCTGACTGGGGCTACCCCTTCCCCCTCGACAGCGAGGGCACGCAACGCCGGATTTCCTTGCAAGGCCCCGAATACATGCGCCTGATGCGCAAACGGGCGAAGCAGGCCGGTGTGCGCATTCTTGACCACAGCCCCGCGCTGCAACTGCTGACCGATCAAGACGGTCGCGTCAGCGGTGCGTCGGGTATCTCGCGACAAAAGAACCAGGATTGGCGAGTAGAAGCCGGTGCGGTGGTGATTGCCACCGGAGGCTGTGCGTTCCTGAGCCGCGCGCTGGGCTGCAACGTACTGACCGGCGACGGCCACCTGATGGCGGCCGAAGCAGGCGCGCAGTTTTCCGGCATGGAGTTCTCCAACGCCTATGGCCTGTGCCCCGCTTTCGCCTCGGTGACCAAATCAGCCTTTTACAAGTTCGCGACCTTCTATCACGCGGATGGTCGCGTCATGGAGGGCGCGGGCTCTGCGCGAGGGCGCAGCGTCATCGCCAAGGCCTTGCAAAGCGAAGCGGTGTACGCACGGCTGGACAAGGCCGATGCCGACGCCAGGGCGCACATTCGACTGGCGCAGCCGAATTTCATCCTGCCCTTCGACCGCCTGGGCATCGATCCCTTCAGCCAAATGTTCCCGGTAACCCTGCGCCTGGAAGGCACTGTGCGTGGCACGGGTGGCCTGCGCATTGTCGATGACCAATGCGCGACCAGCGTTCCCGGTTTGTACGCAGCGGGCGACGCCGCTACACGTGAGTTGATTTGCGGCGGTTTCACCGGGGGCGGCAGCCACAATGCTGCCTGGGCCTTGTCCTCCGGTTTTTGGGCTGGTGCCGGTGCGGCGCAATTTGCCCAAGGCAATCGCCTGGCCAACAGCACTCACTTGCGTGGGCAAGGTGGAGCTGGCCTGGTCGATGCACGGGGTCAGCAACTGGACCCCGGCAAACTGATCACGGCCGTGCAAGATGAAGTCTTCCCGTACCAGCGCAACTGGTTTCGCCATGGCGACGAGCTACAGGCATCGCTGGGGAGGCTCGACACGTTGTGGCAACAGGTTCGCGAAGCGGCACCAGCCTCGGGCAGCGAGCAAACGCTGCGCCTGCGCGAAGCTACCTCCATGTTGGCAGTCTCGCGCTGGATGTATCGCAGCGCACTGGAACGTACCGAAAGCCGCGGCATGCACCGTCGCACCGACTACGCGGGCATTGATTCGGCCCAGCGTCATCGGGTCATCAGCGGCGGGCTGGATGATGTCTGGACCAGCCACGAACGCCTGGGGCCAGTGGACGAGCAACTACTAACGGGGCAGGCAGCATGATCGAACTCATCGACACCGAGCGCTGCACCGGCTGCAACATCTGTGTACTGGCCTGCCCCACCAACGTCTTCGCACCGGTGGCGGGCCAAGCGCCGCAAATCGCCCGAAAGGACGACTGCCAGACCTGCTTCATGTGCGAGGTCTACTGCCCGGAAGACGCCCTCTTCGTCGCACCGTACGCTGACCGCGCAGCGACCGCTGCCGAGATCACCACCCAGTCGCAACAGTGGCTGGGCAGCTACCGCGCAGCCGTCGGCTGGGGCAAAGGCCGACAGTCCACGGCCAGTGACGACCAGTCTTATCAGTTGCTGGGTAGGGATTAATGCCGGTCAGCTAAGACACAAAACCTGTTGGAGCGACCGGGGTGGCGATCCACCTTGCCCGCGAAGGCGTCAGGCCTGAGACATCGTGAGTAACTGACCTACCGCAATCGCGGGCAAGCCTCGCTCCAACAACTCCCCCAACGCCAAAGATCTCCATCAGTCCCTGGGGCATCTCGTCGGGAAGCATTTCCCTGCATTGCGACACCGCAGTCTCGTATGTATAATTTCGAGATCGCGGTATCACAACGTGGTTACCGAATGCAGACCGTACAGATGACCTGGAGATATTGATAAATGACTCAGCATTTTTTGCCGAACCCCTTGCAGGCCTTGGTGTGGGCAGTCCGTGGGCGGACAAGCAATTGAATACCCGTACGTCCTATACCGGCACCGCAAAAACAGTTCACTGGTTCATGGCGATTCTCTGGATCGCCATCTGGGTGATCGGGTTCGTCGCGGTGCACTGGCGCGAGGTGTACAACCAGCACTTTCAACTCACGTTCCTGCATAAGGCGCTGGCCAGCACGATTTTGATCCTGACCGTTTTACGTGTTCTTTGGCGATGGGGGCATCCAGCGCCTGCAATGCCGGACACCATGTCCGCATTTATGCAGCGGGCGGCCCATTTCGGTCATTTGGCTATTTATGTCCTGGCCCTCGTGGCACTTCCACTATCAGGCTGGTATTGGAGCTCCGTGGCCGACAAGGCCGTTGTGATGCTGGGCCTTATTCATATACCGCCCCTGGTGGCGCCGGCCCCATCGCTCTACACGACCGCCAAGGGGATACACACCCTGATCGCCTGGTGCTGTGGCCTCATGATTTCGGGACATATTCTGGTGGCGCTGAAACATCACTTAGTCGACAAGGACACGGTGTTGCGTCAAATGCTGCCCCATCGTCGACGCCCATAACGTTGTCGATCGGACTTATGCCCCACTCACGAATACTCAATACTTTGAGGTGGAATATGCCGGGAAAATTAGTTGGCGTCTTGATTGGAATTGCAATCAGCATAACGCTCGTGCCTGCCCAGGCGGCCGAGATCAGCCCTGTTAAAAAAGTAGATGTGTTGCTTGTGGGTGGCGGCATCATGAGTGCCACACTGGGTGTATGGCTCAATGAGCTAGAGCCCGGCTGGTCGATGGAAATGGTCGAGCGACTGGATCAAGTCGCAAAGGAAAGTTCAAATGGCTGGAATAATGCCGGTACCGGTCACTCCGCTTTAGCGGAACTGAACTACACGCCCGAAGACAAGTCAGGCAAGGTTGATATCTCCAAAGCGATCGAGATTAACGAAGCGTTCCAGATTTCCCGGCAGTTCTGGGCCTGGCAAGTCAAGAATAACGTGCTAACCAACCCACACTCATTTATCAATTCAACGCCTCACATGAGCTTTGTGTGGGGCCACGACAATATTAAATTCTTGAAGAAGCGCTTCGCGGCCCTCCAGGTCAGTCCTTTATTCAGAGCCATGCAGTTTTCGGAAGACCCCGTCCAGATCAGCAAGTGGGTGCCTTTGATGATGAAAGGCCGCGACCCGTCGCAGAAAGTCGCAGCCACCTGGACACCTATTGGTACAGACGTCAACTTTGGTGAAATAACCCGGCAGTACGTCAAGTACCTGCAAACCCAGCCAAACTTCGGATTGAAACTATCGAGTGAAGTTGAAGATATTTCACGAAACAAGGATGGGTCCTGGCACGTCGTCTACAAAAATCGCAAAAACGGGACATCGTCCGCGACGGATGCAACGTTTGTATTCATTGGCGCCGGTGGTGGCGCCTTAAGCCTGCTACAGAAGTCCGGCATTCCGGAAGCCAGAGATTACGGCGGTTTCCCTGTAGGCGGATCTTTCCTTGTTACGGACAATCCTGAAATAGCCAATCAGCACATGGCCAAAGCCTATGGCAAGGCGTCCGTAGGTGCGCCGCCTATGTCAGTGCCTCACCTGGATACCCGAATGCTGGATGGCAAACGGGTGATATTGTTTGGCCCGTTTGCCACCTTTTCTACCAAGTTTTTGAAAGAGGGTTCTTACCTCGACCTTCTTAAAACCACCACGTTGAACAATATCTGGCCTATGACCCGTGTCGGTATTGAACAATATCCATTGGTCGAATACCTGTCCGGGCAATTAATGCTGACGGACGATGATCGATTCAACGCTCTTAAAGAGTATTTCCCCGAAGCGAAAAAGGAGGATTGGCGGCTCTGGCAAGCAGGTCAGCGTGTCCAGATCATCAAGCGTGACCCGGAGAAAGGCGGCGTGCTTAAACTGGGCACCGAAATTGTGAGTTCAAAGGATGGAACCATCGCCGGGTTATTGGGTGCCTCCCCCGGAGCCTCTACGGCAGCGCCGATCATGTTGAACGTGCTTGAGCAGGTATTTAAAGACAAGGTTGCAACACCGGCCTGGCAGGCGAAGATTCGTGAAATCGTCCCGAGCTATGGTACAAAGCTCAACGATTCACCAGAGCGTGTCTTTAAAGAGTGGTCTGACACAAGTCAGATACTCGAACTCAACCCTCCTCCGGCCATTGATCAGACAGTCTCTGTTCAGCCCGGAACCCTTGATGGGAAATTGAACAAGTCGGCTGATGCCGTACCCGATGTAGCCCTGTGAACCATTGCCCTGGCCACGATGGTTCGGTTGGGGCGACTTCCGGCAACTTCGGGGCAAGCTGCCGGTATTTCTCGAGGCTCGCCCCCCACCATGAAAACGTGACCGCAACCGTCTTACCGGCGGCGGTGTGCCGGCGGGGATCGCAGCGCTTTTTAGCTCAACTGTTCAGCCAGCATCCGCCTGACGTCCGAAATAATGGACAGCTCCCCCACCCTTGGAGGAACAAGGCTGAACTCAACGTCGGGTAACGTCGGAAAGCCCGTAAAGGGAACCGCACCTTCGGGGATGGCAGAAGCGTTAAGGCAGGTCACCCCCAGCCCCGCCGCCAGGGCCAGGTGCAGGCCGCCGATACCCGATGCGGAGTGCTCGATTGCGTAGGCAATATCATGTTCGCTCAAGGTTTTGATGATGAAGCGCTGCAGCGAGCAACTGTCTGGCAACACCACCAGCGGCAGGACGCCGCTCTCGGGCATGGTGAAGGATTTGTCGGCGACCCAGACCAGGGGCTCGCGGCGCAGCCTGATGCGCTGATCGTCCGCTTTGCTGCTTTCCCCCTCTTTATCCATGACTGTCATCGAAAGCCCGATATCAAAATCCCCCAAGGCGGCCTCTTCCTCGATGACGGCACTCTTGCGAATCGAGACATGCAAACGCAGACGCGGAAACTCATCGCGTATGCGCCGCAAGATCGCCGGCAATGCCCTGGGCCTGAAGTAATCGGTGATCGCAATCCGCAAGTCGCCAGCCAGTTGCGCACCCAGCATGTCCCGGTAGGCGAGGTTGCTCAGTGCCAGAAGCTCCCGGGCATGCCCCACCAGACGCTCCCCGGCAGGCGTCAGGCTTGCACCCGTCTTGCCACGATTGAGCAGCGTCAGGCCGCACATGGCCTCAAGCTTGCGGACCTGTTCGCTGACCGCCGATTGCGAGCGGCACAACAGCGGCGCCGCAGCAGACAGGCTGCCCGCCTCGGCGATTACGACAAGCGCATTAAGAAGGTCAAGATCGAAGAGTCTGGTCATGTCTATCCACCCGTTTAAGTGATGGATGATATCGCATATTCCCGCTTTTCCGTTATCCGGAATCACAGCATGATCCGTTCGCCATCCATTATTTATCGAGGGAACAGACATGCCAGGCATCACACTCGTCGTTTCAGGACAACCCGACCCGGACCTGACCAACCAGCTCGCCACACAGCTCTCAGACCTGACCTGTCAGGTGCTGAGAAAGGAACTCAAGCACACCTCCGTGACCGTCCGTTACCAGCCCAGGGATCAGTGGTTCATCGCGGGCCAATCCCTGACTGAGTCCGGCAAGAACGCCTTCCGGCTTGATGTCACGATCACCGACGAGACCAACACCAAGCTCGAGAAAGCCAACTATCACAAGGCAGCGTTTGAGTTGCTCTCCCAGCTCATTGGCAACCTTCACTCGCATTCGAACATCCATATCATCGATTGCCGCGCGGCAGCCTATGGCTTTGGCGGCGTAACGCAGGAGTATCGCTTGCATAACATCGTCAGCTAAAACACAAAACCTGTGTGCGAATTCATTCGCGATGCGCATTGCCAGTCACCGCAGATGTTGAATGTGCTGGCGCCTCGCGAATGAATTCGCTCCCGCAGATTGCCGCCAACATGAAGTCTCCCACCCGACTTCCCTCACCCCGCCAACGCATGCTCATCCAGATAACGACGCCCCGGCACATCCGCCAGCAGGCTGCGTGTGTAGTCGCTGGCCGGTGACTGAAAGATGCGCTCGCTGGGGCCTTGTTCGATGACCTTTCCGCTGCGCATCACCACCACCTGATCGGATATCTGCCGGACCACCGCCAGGTCATGGGAGATGAACAGATAGCTGAGCCCCAGGTTTCGTTGCAGGTCCGCCAGCAGCACCAGTATCTGCGCCTGGACGGATGCATCCAGTGCCGACAGCGGCTCATCCAGCACCACCAGTTCCGGCTCCAGCGCCAGAGCCCGGGCAATCGCTACCCGCTGTCGTTGACCACCGGATAACTCAACGGGCCTGCGATGCAGCATCCTCAATGGCAACTCCACCTGCTCAAGCAGATCCGCAGCGCGTTGTCTGCGTGATGCCTTGTCCCCCACGGCAAAAGCATCCAGAGGTTCGGTAATGATCTGCTCCAGAGTGAAGCGCGGGTCCAGGGACGAATAAGGGCTCTGGTAGACCACTTGTATACGCCTGCGCAAGGCCAGCCAGTCTCGGCGGGACTGTTGGCCGATGTCGATGCCATCGAAGATCACGCGCCCTGCATCCAGGCGCTCAAGCCCCAGCACCAGCCGTGCGGTGGTGGATTTGCCAGAGCCCGACTCACCCACCAGGCTGGTCGTACCCTGACGGCTGACGGCGAACGACACATCATCCACCGCCACAGCCCCCGGGGTGCGCCAGGTGGAAAAATCCCTGCGCAGGTGCTCGACCTGCAACAACGGCGGCGCGATGGTTGCCAACACCTGGCGAGGTTGCGCGAATGCCTGCGGCGGCTCTCGCACCTGAGACAGGCTGGGCGCCGCCGCCAGCAACCGCCGTGTATAGGCATGCTGAGGATGCTCAAACACCTTGCGCGCATCACCCGTTTCAACGATTCGCCCGTGTTGCATCACGATCAACCGGTCAGCCCGGTCCAGCGCGACCCCAAGGTCATGGGTGATCAGGATCACCGCTGTGCCGCGTTCACGAACCAGGGCCTGCAGACGGTCCAGCACCTGCCGCTGAACGCCAACGTCCAGGGCGCTGGTGGGTTCATCAGCGATGATCACCGCCGGGTTGTTGGCCAGGGCAATGGCAATCAATACCCGCTGGCGCATGCCTCCCGACAGCTGATGGGGGAAACTGCGCCCGATCCTTTCGACATCCTTGAGCCCCACGTCCTGCAACAACTGCCGGGCACGAAACCGTGCTTCAGCCACCGCCACGCCATGTACGGTCAAGGCCTCCTGCAACTGGCTGTCGATGCGCTTGACCGGGTCCAGGGACAAGCCGGGGTCCTGAGGCACAAAGCCCAGCGACTTGCCGCGAATGCCCCGCCATTGCCGCTCGCTGGCACTGACCAGCTCCTCCCCGGCCAGACGAATACTGCCTTCGTCGATGCGGGCATTGCGGGCCAGCAGGCCCACCAGCGAGGCCGCAATGGTCGACTTGCCAGACCCGGACTCACCCACCACCGCGACGATTTCCCCCGCGCGCAGGGAAAAGCTGACCTGATGGATGCCATCCACCCGGCCCTCGTCCCCCTGGTAGCCCACGGTCAAGCCTTGTACTTCAAGCACCACATCGTTTGACCGGCTCATCGTTTTCCCCCTTGGCCCTGTCTGACCGCTCTGGCCAATTGATTAGCCGCCAACACCACCGACGCCACCACCAGGCCCGGCAAGGTGGTGTACCACCAGGCTGCGACCATGTAATTGCGGCCTTCGGCAATCAACAGCCCCCATTCCGGCTGCGGCGGCGGTGCGCCAAACCCCAAAAAGCTCAATGCCGAAACGGACAGCACCGCACTGCCGAATTCCAGCGCTGCCAGGGCCAGAACCGGTCCGGCGGCATGGGCCAGAATGTGACGGCGAATGATGGTCCAAGGCCCGACGCCGCAACTGGCCGCCGCTTCGACGAACACCGCATTGCGCCAGCGCAGCACTTCGCCTCGCACCAGCCGGGCAAAGGTGGCCACAGAGGACAGGCCAACCGCCAACGCGATATTGAGGGTGCCGAACCCCAACACAGTAATGACGGCCATGGCCAGCAGCAGCGACGGGATTGCCATGAGCACCTCCACCAGGCGCATCAGGATCCGGTCTGCCCAGCCACCAAAAAAACCACCCACCACGCCCAGCACCACACCGACGCCCAGGGCGATCAACACCGCCAGCGCCGTGGCCTGCAGGGAAAGCCCGGCGCCGTGGACCGTGCGGCTGTAGATATCGCGCCCCAGGTAATCCGTGCCAAACCAGTGGACAGCACTCGGACTTTGCAACGCCTGGCTGGGGACGCCCAGCAGCGGGTCGAAGTGGCTGAATGCACCGGGCCATACCGCCCACCCCAGCGTCAGCAGCAACACTGCAACCCCCAATGGCAACAGCGGGCGAGCACGCAGCAACAGGAGCAACTTCTTCGCCCGACGAGACGCTGTGCTGGGGGATTGGTGAGTGGTCTGTCCTGCCAATAACTCATTGCTGTATTGACTCATCGCCCTGCCCTCGCCCCGGCATCCGCCATGCGCGGATCCAGCAGTGGATAGATCAGGTCGACGATCAGGTTGACGCTGATGAAGATGGCCGCCGCCAGCACCACAATGCCCTGCACCACAGGAATGTCCTGGGCACTGACGGCCCCCTGAGCCAGCCGACCGATGCCTTCTCGGGAGAACACCGTTTCGGTGACCACGGAACCGGCCAGGAGATTACCCACGATCACCCCGGACAGGCTCAACACCGGTACGGCAGCGTTGTGCAGCAAATGCACGAACAGCAGGCGCCTTGGGCCAAGCCCTTTGGCCATTAACGCCTCGGCAAAGGGTTGCTGCCCGGCAGACGCCAGGGAGCGCGCCAACACCTGGGCAATCACTGCTGCTGTGGGGATGGCAAGGGTCAGGGCTGGCAGGATCAGCGAGACGAAACCCTGGTTGCCCATGGCTGGAAACCAGTGCAAGGAGAACGAAAAGCCCTGCAGCAACAGCAAGCCGACCCAGAACGTCGGCAGCGAAACCGACAGTGCCGGCAAGCCCAGCAGTACACCGCGCAACCAGTTCCAACGGGTCAGGTATGCCGCCAGCGCCACTGATGTGCCCACCAGCAAGGCAATGGCCAGCGCAAGAAAAGCCAGCCCTGCGGTGGCTGGCAGTGCCTGAGCCAGGGATTTGGACACCGGCTCGCCACTTTGGATCGAACGGCCAAAATCCAGCTGCACCGCCCGGCTCAGCGCTATGCCGTACTGCACGATCAACGGCTCATCAAGGTGGTACTCGGCCCGCAACGCCGCCACCTGCTGTTGATTCACCGTGGTTTGTTCACCGCTCTGGTTGAGCATGATGCTCACCGGGTCGCTGGGCAGTGCGTAAAGGATCACGAACGACAAGGTAAAGGCCGCCCACAACACCAACAACGCCTGCCAGCTGCGATTGAACAGGTATATCGCCACTTGCTGCAGCGGTCTGCCCGACGGTGGCGATACCGTGGCAGGCGCGCTGCTGTCGCCCCATGCGCTTTCACTCATGACAGCCTCCTTATCGTTGCAGCCAGGTATCGAAGAATTGCAGGCGTGAAGAGGCCTCGTAATGCAGGCCACGCACGGGTTTGCCCTGGGCAACCACGGTCACCAGCTCAATCAGCGGGATGGCGTGGCCTTCGCGCAGGAGGGTTTCACTGGCCTGGTCGATCAGCTCTTGCCGCTTGACCTTGTCCAGGGTCGCCGCCGAGGCTTGCAGCACCTTGTCCACCTGCGCCGGTTCACGGTTGTTGACGTTGTAGCCCGGAGACTGGAACACCGAGCGAATGACATCCGGGTCGGCGCGGGTCAGGTTGAAGAACGCCAGGCTGATATCGCCGCTGGCCCGTAGCGCCGTGACCTGGCTGATGGTGGTCTTGTTCAGGCGCAGGTCGATGCCCACCTGGCGCAGTTGCTGCTGAATCAGTTCCAGAATGGGCGTGCTCTGCCAGTAATCCAGACGCAAGGCCAGGCGTTGCCCGTTGCGGCTCCTGATGCCGTCCGCCCCTGTTTTCCAGCCCGCATCTTCCAGCAGCTTGCGCGCGCCGTCGGGGTCATGGGCCAGTAGTGACGAAAGATCACGGTAAAAAGGCGTGCTGCTGGCCAGCAAGGCCGTGGCAGGTTTCTGGTAACGGGAAATGATGCTGCTCAGTTCGGCGCGATTGATGGCCTTGTTCAGCGCCTGGCGCACCGCAGGTTCTGCGTAAAACGGGCTTTTCTCGTTGGGGGCCAGGTTGTAGACCACGCCGGGGTTCGCTCGGGTCAGCAACGTCAACCCCTGATCCACCAGGGTTTGCTCGTTTTGCGGCACAACGCCGGTGTCCACATCGATTTGTCCGGACAACAGGCTGCCCAGACGCACGCCTGACTCGGGGGCGATGATGAAGTCGATGCTGTCCAGCCAGGCCTTGCCTTGATGGGACGCCAGCGACGAGCCCCAAGCATAGTCGTCACGACGCTGTAACCTGACGTGCTGATTGTGCACAAACGACTTCAACATAAATGGCCCGCTGCCCACCAGGTTGCCTTGGCAGCGATCGGCTGCGGGTAGCGCCAGTGTCGCAGGCGACAGCAGGCCCAGGCTCATGGTTGAAGTGGCCTGCAGGAACTGCGCATTCGGTTGTTCGAATTCGATGACCACGGTTTTGCTGTCCGGGGTTTCGATGCTTTTTAGGCCCGCCAGGTAGGTCGAAGCCAGCATCGAGCGAGCGCCCAGATTGACCACCTCATCGAAGTTGGCCTTGACCGCGCTGGCGTCCAGCACCGCGCCATCGGCAAAGGTCACGCCATCGCGCAGGTGAAACGTGAAGCGACGAAAGTCCGGGGCGACCTCCCAGCGCGTGGCGAGCCAAGGGACTATTGCGCCGGTAGTGGGGTCCTGGTCAGTCAAGGAGTCGACGATCTGGCGGCCCACGTTGAGCGCGGTGTTGTTGCCCGCTTGCTGAGGGTCGACGCACATCGGATCCCCTTCCAGTGCAACTTTAAGCACACCCCCGTACACGGGGCTGGCGTCGGCATTGGTGGGCAATGCGCCCTGTTTGTCCCCGCAGCCGGCAATCAGGGTTGCCAGCAGCAGCGCGGACAAGGGTAAAAGCTTCATTCGTGGCAGGCCGTTCACGGGGTGTTTCAGGATGAAGGACTTCATAGGGAGGACGCTTTGCTGAACGAGGTTGCATGGCGGTTGGCGATGTAGGGCAAGCCCAGGTTCTCGCGCAATGTCGTGCCCTGATATTCCTGGCGAAACAAACCCCGGCGCTGTAACTCGGGTACGACCCCTTGGGCGAAATCGGCGATGCTTTCGTGCAACCCGGAAAACATCACGTTGAAGCCATCGGCGGCACCATTTTCAAACCATTGCTGGAAGTCATCGGCAATGCTTTGCGGGGTGCCAATCAAAATACGGTGCCCACCAGCGGTCAGCTTGTTGAACAGTTGGCGCACGGTCGGGCGTTCACGACGAATCAGGTCGAACACCAGTTTCTGTCGGCTTTTGTGCGTGTTGGTGTCGAAGGTTTCCGGGGGCAGCGGCACCGGCTCGTCAAAGGGCAGCTCGGACAGGTCGAAGCCCAGGCTGGTGAAGCGCGAGATGGAGCGCAGAAACGCCTTGGGCTCCAGCAGCTCCTGCAGCCGGTCATATTTGGCCTGGGCCTCGGCCTGTGTGCGCCCTACTACCGTGGAAACCCCCGGCAGCACCTTCACGTGGTCGGGGTTGCGCCCCAGTGCGGCGGCCTGTCGTTTGATGTCCGCGTAAAACACCTGCCCTTGTTCAACCGTGTGCTGCGCCGTGAATATCAACTCCCCGGCCCTGGCGGCCAGCGCACGACCGGCGTCGGACGAGCCAGCCTGCGCCACCACCGGATACCCCTGAACCGGCCGCGCTGCGTTCAAGGGGCCTTTGACCTGGAAGTGTTTGCCGTGGTGATTGAGCACGTGCATTTTCTCCACATCCAGCCAGGTGCCTGAGGCCTTGTCCTGGACGAAGGCGTCGTCGTGCCAGCTGTCCCACAGCCCGGTGACCACGTCATAGAACTCTTCGGCACGCTCATAACGGTCAGCATGCTTGACGTGGGCGTCGAGGTTGAAATTTTCCCCACCGCCTAATGACGTGACCAGGTTCCAGCCTGCCCGGCCGCCACTCAGGTGATCGATAGAAGCAAACTTGCGGGCGATGTTGTAGGGCTCGTTGTAGGTGGTGCTGGCGGTGGCGATCAGGCCGATTTTCTGGGTCACCAGCGCCAATGCGGGCAGCAACACCAAAGGGTCCCAGCGCACACTGTTGGGCCCTTGCGCCAGGGCCAGCAGGTCCAGCTCGATATTTACCGTGTCGTTGAAAAACAGGGCATGGAAACGCGCAGCCTCAAGCGTTTGCGCGATCCAGCGGTAATGCTCGAAGTCGCGGAACGAATCGGCGCCAGCGTCGGGGTGACGCCAGCTGGAACCTGCTATTCCGGCACTGGGTATGAAAGCACCGAGGATGATTTGTCTGGCGGTCGTGCTCATGGGCAAATCCTCTTAGAAGTTGTAAGCCAGGCTGGTGTACCAATAGGCGCCATACGGATCGAACGGCGAGATGCTGCCGAATTTCGGGAAGCCGTTGATGTCGCCCTGGGGATAGGCGTTATTGTCGGCCCGCACGTTGAAGATGTTGTTGGCACCGGCCGTCAGGGTCAGGCTCTTGTTCAAGGCGTAAGCCACCGACAGGTCAGTCAGCCACTTGGCGCCGTAGGTCACGTCATACGTGGGGTTGGCGTCCCGGGCGATGACCTTGTCGTAGCGGGTCAGCGAAGCACTGATGTCGAACTTGTCGATCTTCCAGTCGCTGCTCAGGATCAGCTTGGTCTTGGGGTTGGCCACGGTGAGGTAGCCCTGGGCGACCCGGTCGAACAGCGCCAGACTGCTGCCCACCGCTGTCAGTGCTGCGGGGGTGGACTTGATGCTGTCGATGTCGGTCTTGTTGTAGTTGAACGCCAGACCATATTTCACGCTGCCCCAGGCGCCGTAATCGACGCGGTAGTCGGTGACCAGATAAACCCCGCGTGTAGTGGTGTCCGCGGCATTGGTGAAGTACTTGATCTGGTAACCGGGGCGAAAGCCATTGGCGACCAGAATCTGGTTGACCCCGGCCCCTGACAGGAAGCCCGTCTGGGCGATGCGGTCGTCGATGCTGATCTGGTAGGCATCCAGGGTGATGTTGGCCTGCTGCACCGGCTTGTAGGTAAAGCCGACGCTGATGTTCTGCGACTTCTCAGGCTTGAGGCTGCTGGCCCCCAGCGCCTTGCCGAGCGCCGAGTCCACGGTCACCGATTTGGCCTCGATGAACTGCGCGACGCCGTTAACCGAGCTGTACTGGTTCGACGTCTGCGCGTACACCGACTGCGACAGCGACGGCGCGCGAAAGCCGTTGCTCAGGGTCGCGCGCAGGGCAAATTCAGGGGTGAAATCGTAGCGGAACGAAGCCTTGCCGCTGGTGGTGGTGCCTGAGCCGTCGTCGTAGCCCTCAAAGCGACCGGCCAGGCCGATGTAGAATTTGTCGGTGGGGTTCAGGCCAAAGTCGGCGTAGGTGGCATAGCTGTTGCGGCTGGCCTGGCCCGCGTCTGCCGGGGTCAGGGTAATGGCCCCCTGGGCACCCACCGCAGCGGGGGTTGTGCCATTGATCAGGTAGCCACCGTTGATGTACGACAGTGGGTCATCCGACTCGGTCTTGTAGCGTTCGTGGCGATGTTCCAGGCCGAAGGACGCTTGCAGCGGTTTGGCCAGGCCGACCTCGAAGGCCCGGGTCAGGTCCAGGTTGTTGGTCCACTGGTCGAACGTGCTGGTGTAAGTATCGAAATGCGTGGGGCTGGTGGGGCCAAGCGATGCGTTGAGCGTCTTGTCGGCCCCGGACTGCGCCTTGTCGCGGCCAAAGGTCGAACTCAGGTCCCAGTTCCACTCGGCCAACGTGCCCTTGGCCCCGGCAGCCAGTTGATAGTCCGTTTCGTTCAGCGTGTAGAACGGCGCCGTACCGTTGGGGTAAATGGCTGTGATGATGTTGGTGGAGTTGGGGCGCCGATAGTTCTGGCCGCCCTCGGCATCCCGACGGCTCACCGTGGAGAACGAATACAGGCTCAGGTCATCATTGATCGGCAGTTCGGCGTTGTAGCTGGCATTGATGCCCTTGATCTTCGGCAGGCCGTTTTTCTGTACCGCCTTGTCGTTGGCTTCCCTGGGGTCAGGGCTGCCATTGGGTTGCAGCGGATAAAAGTTGCCTGTCGCTTCCCTTGCCCTGACGGCCGTCTGCTGGTTCTTGGCATCCACAGAAACGTTGAAGAAACCGTCGTTGGGCAAGGCGAAGCCCTGGTTGTAGTTCTGCCGTACCGTGCCGCCATCACCCTTGGTGTATTCGCCATACGAGGTGGTGGCCGAGCCGCCGTTGTCGTTCTGTTTGAGGATGACGTTGATCACCCCGGCGATGGCATCCGAGCCGTACTGCGCCGACGCGCCGTCGCGCAGGACCTCGATATGGTCGATGGCCGACAGCGGGATCATGTCCAGGTCGACCGGGTTGGTGCCGTAGGCAGCGGTCGAGTCCAGGTTGATTACCGCACTGTTGTGACGACGCTTGCCGTTGACCAGCACCAGGATGTTCGAGCCGTTCAGGCCCCGCAGGCTATAAGGCCGGGCGATGCTGTCGTTGGAGGTACCTGAAGGCCGTTGACTGAATGACGGCAGCTCCTTGGTCAGTGCTTCACGCAGGCTGGTGGAGCCGGTCTGTTGCAGTTGTTTTGCGCTGATGACGTCGATGGGCGAAGGGCTGGACGTGACGGTACGCACCTCGCTGCCACGGGAACCGGTGACGATCACGGTGTCCAGGGTCTTGTTGCTGTCCGGGTCTGCGGCTTCTGCTGCGTGGGCCTGGGACAGGGCGAAGCCGGCCAGCAGTAACGGGGCCAGCGCCAATTGGCGTGGCTGGAAAAGTGTGGTCATGGCGGTCAACTGTTCGATAAGTCATGGAAAACCGGGGCGACGGCAGCCATTCAGCAACTGCCGCGCAACACCGGGAGCGTTCAAGAAACGGCTGCGAACACGGCGCGCTATTCCAGAAGGTCGGGTTCCTGAGTGCTGATCTCATCCCAGAGCGGCAGGAAATTCAGCCAGCCGAACAGCTCGCTACGGGCCCGGCTTTGCGGGGTGACCGGCTCGGCAGGCGGGATCACCGGGATGCCAGCCGAGCGGGCCAGCAGGTGCGAGCGCGCAACGTCCTCGGCGAGGATGAATTTCCACGCAGCGCTTTCGACGGTCTCGCCGACGGTCCACAGGCCGTGGTTTTGCCAGATCAACAGGCTGTTGCCGGCAAACCGGTCAACAAAGGCCTCGGCCACACGGTCTCGGTCTTGCTCCAGTGTCCCGTCGGCGGCACGCAGCTCATGCCGTGGGAAAAGCACCTGATCCTGAGTGAATGCCCCTGCCTCGGCGGTAATGGGGTCGAACAGTTGCCCCAACGCAGACCAGGTGCGGCCATAGAACCCGTGCAAATGGGCGATGCCTACGACCTCAGGGCGAGCGCGCTGCAAACCGTGGTGCAGCTCAAGGGCGCTGGTATTGAGTAATCCCTCTCCCTCCACCACTTGACCCTCACCATTCACCCGCAGCAACTGGGAAACCGTTATTTTCGAGAACGGCACGCCCAGCGGGTTGATCCAGTAATGGTCTGGCTCGATCGGGTCACGGGCGGTGAAATGCCCTGCCAGACCGACTTCGTAACCGTAGCGGGCAAACAGTCGATAGGACGCGGCCAGGCGTTGCTTACGGTGCAGCCGCTCCTGCAAGGGATCGGCGTGGCGAGGAATGCCGTCCAGTGCAAGACGGTTGTTGCTGTGCGGCAGGTCAAGAATGCTGTGAGAACGTGTGTTGTGCTGGCTCATTAGGACATACCCGGTGTGTTCGCTCGTGTCGCCGAGCTGTTTTTCAGGCGAACGCCTCCGCAACAACCCTGGTCTGGCGCTGGGGGTGATTCGCGACAAGAAAATGTTTCGATGTCAGTGCCTGGTGATATTGAAAGCATCAGGACGAACAGGAAGGGAAAGCAGGCGGGTCAGGTTTTCATGAGCGGGGCCCTCGCATGGGTTGGGTTATCACTCTCCTCCACCGTGCGAGGGGTCGGGTCGAGCTGGGTTCAGGCTTCTGGTAAAGAACATAATGGCTTGACTTGGCGCTGTGAAATTCTTTTTGGATCTATACAAATATGAAAATAAATTATTCTTCTAGTAAATATTATTAGCTTAAAGCATATATTTTGCGTGGAGTGCCGGTAACCTGCGGCCTCCAAGACACTTTTGGCCCTCTCGGACACCCTGACGAAAGCCTTGATCTAGAGCTTGTCAATGGCGGATAACCGCCATTTTCAAACTAAATTATTTCAAAATGCGGCGACAATCCGCCACGGCTACGCCTATTCTTGTTCCTACAGACCTGCCTGATGCCTTGATTGCTGTATTTTCGGTTTTTGACACAACTTGGTGCGTGCTTTGCAGTATCCAGCGCAAGCCTGCACCTATGCAGCGCAAAAACAAAACCCCCGAGTACACGAGGGTTGAAAATTCAAGTATCGATGCGTCAACGGGACGATGCAGAACGATGCCCTTGAGAAGCCTTGCAATGACGACTCGTCAGCCCCTTTATAAATCCCTGTATTTCCAGGTAATCGTTGCCATCGTTATTGGCGTACTGCTTGGTTACTTCCTCCCCCAGACCGCCGTTACCCTCAAACCGCTAGGTGACGGGTTCATCAAACTGATCAAGATGGTCATCGCGCCCATCATCTTCTGCACCATCGTCAGCGGTATCGCGGGCATGGAAAGCATGAAGTCGGTCGGCAAGACCGGTGGTTATGCGCTGCTGTACTTCGAAATTGTGTCGACCATCGCCCTGTTGATCGGCGTCGTGGTGGTCAACGTTGTGCAACCGGGTGCTGGCATGCATATCGACCCGGCAACGCTGGATGCGTCCAAAGTGGCGTCCTACGTCAGTGCAGGCAAGGATCAAAGCGTCGTCAGCTTCCTGCTGAACATCATCCCCAACACACTCATGGGTGCGTTCGCGGAAGGCGACATCCTGCAGGTGCTGCTGTTTTCGGTGCTGTTTGGCTTTGCCCTGCATCGCCTGGGTTCGTACGGCAAGCCGGTGCTGGACTTCATCGATCGCTTTGCGCACGTGATGTTCAACATCATCAACATGATCATGAAGCTGGCGCCACTGGGTGCTCTGGGCGCCATGGCGTTCACCATCGGTGCCTACGGTGTGGGCTCGCTGCTGCAGCTGGGTCAGTTGATGCTGTGCTTCTACATCACCTGCGTGCTGTTCGTGCTGCTGGTATTGGGCGCCATTGCCCGTGCCCACGGTTTCAGCATCCTCAAGCTGATCCGCTATGTGCGTGAAGAACTGCTGATCGTGCTGGGTACTTCCTCGTCGGAATCCGCCCTGCCGCGCATGCTGGTGAAAATGGAACGTCTGGGTGCGAAGAAGTCGGTAGTAGGTCTGGTGATCCCGACCGGCTACTCGTTCAACCTGGACGGCACATCGATCTACCTGACCATGGCGGCCGTGTTCATCGCCCAGGCGACTGACACTCACATGGACATCACCCACCAGATCACCATGTTGCTGGTGCTGCTGCTGTCGTCCAAAGGTGCTGCTGGCGTGACCGGTAGCGGCTTCATCGTACTGGCTGCCACCCTGTCCGCTGTGGGCCATTTGCCGGTGGCTGGCCTGGCGCTGATCCTGGGTATCGACCGTTTCATGTCCGAAGCCCGCGCCCTGACCAACCTGGTGGGTAACGCGGTAGCGACCCTGGTGGTTGCCAAGTGGGTCAACGAACTGGACGAAGACCAACTGCAAGCCGAGCTGGCGTCCGGCGGCCGGCCTATTGGTACTGAAGGCCCAGAGAGCGTTCCTGCCGCCAAGCAGTAAGCGCTGAGTCAATAACTGTGGGAGTGAGCTTGCTTTCGAAGGGGATGCGTCAGTCACCTGCGATGTTTCAGGCCTGACGCCTTCGCGGGCAAGCCTCGCTCCAACAGATCCAGTGCCCTTGACATTGATTCGGGCCTGAATACAAAACCACTGTGGGAGTGAGCTTGCTCGCGAATGCGGTGGGTCAGGTACTGGCGATGTTGATCATGCCGACGTCTTCGCGAGCAAGCTCGGCTCCCACAGTTTCATGTGTGACCACAGATTTGGGTCCAACCCAAAACCACTGTGGGAGTGAGCTTGCTCACGAATGCGGTGTGTCAGGTACTGGCGATGTTGATCATGCCGACGTCTTCGCGAGCAATCTCGGCTCCCACAGGACCTGTGTCTTGCCGCAGATTCGGGCATCAACCCAAAACCACTGTGGGAGCGAGCTTGCTCGCGAATGCGGTGGGTCAGTCACTCATGATGTTTCAGGTCTGACGCCTTCGCGCGCAAGCCTCGCTCCAACAGTTTGCGGGGACTGAAGAGTTTGGGGGTCTCCTTGCGTCCCCCGCCCTGGTTACAGGGAGAACCGTGTAACCAGCTGGCGCATATCGGCCGCCAGACGCGACAGGTCGGCGCTTGCTACCGACGTCTGCTGGGCACCCGTCGCGCTATGGATGGACAGGTCCCGGATACTCACCAGGTTGGCATCCACCGCACGAGCAACGTCGGCCTGTTCTTTGGAGCCCGAGGCAATTCGCTGGTTCATGCTTTCGATTTCGCCGATGGCCAGCGCAATCTCTGCCAGCGCGGCACCGGCCTCATTGGCCACCTGCAAACTGTCCCTGGCTTCGGCGCAGCTTTCCTGCATGGCACGGGTCACCTGTTCGGTGCCCAGGGTGATTCTGCCAATGATCAGCTCGATTTCCCCGGTCGATTCCTGGGTGCGCTTGGCCAGCGCCCGGACCTCATCAGCCACCACCGCAAACCCGCGGCCCTGCTCGCCGGCACGTGCCGCCTCGATGGCCGCGTTCAGGGCCAACAAGTTGGTCTGGTCGGCAATGGCGCGGATCACGTCGAGCACTTTGCTGATGTCCTGGGACTGCAAGGCCAGTTGCTGTACATCGCTGCTGGTGTGTTCGACCTTGGCGCTGAGTTTCTCAATGGCCTGGACGGTGTGGTTGACCCGATCCGAACCCAGTTGGGTCGATTGCCCCGAGGACCTGGTCGCCACCGAGGCGGACGACGCGTTGCGTGCCACTTCCTCCACGGCAACGGTCATCTGATTGACGGCCGTGGCGGCCTGTTCGATTTCCGCATTCTGTTCGTGCATGTCATGGCTGGAAGCAGCAGTGACCGCACTCATCTCCTCGGCCGACGACGCCAGATGATGGGACGAGTCGCCAATCAACCGGATCGTCTCGCGCAAGTTGTTCTGCATCAGTTGCGCCGACGTCAGCAGCGCCGACAGTTCATCCTTGCCGGTAATCTTGATGTCGCTGCGCAGATCGCCCTTGGCAATGGTCTGGTTGATCGCCAGCGCATAGTTGAGCGGCGTCATGATGCTGCGGGTGAACAGAACCGCCAGGACAATGGTCGCCAGCACGGCAAGGATGATGATGGAGACCACCACCCTGAGCCCCATGGAATAGGCATTCTCCGACGCAATAGCGGACTCCTGGGCGACGTCGATGTTCACCTGGACGAGTTGATCAATGGCCTGCTGCATGGCCTTGTTCAATGGGACCTGCACATCCAGCAATTGCGCCGCTTCGGCGTTCTGGCCGTGTTGGCTGAACTCGATGCAACTGTCCGCCAGGCGGGTCAGGCGTTCCACTCCGTCACTGATCACCTTGAACAACTGCTGCTCTTTTTCACTGCTGATAAACCCCTGGTAGACCTTCAACTGATCCAGGGCGGCGGCACGAAAGTTACGGATGTTCTGGACGGTGCCGTCCTTGTTCTGATCATTGACCTGGGCGATCAGCCTGCGGCTTTCCAGCAACAGCTTCAAGGCCGTCGCGTTGAGCTTGTCGGCAGCGATGACCGCGGGCATCGAGCGGGTTTGCAGATCGGCTGACAGGGCCCTGATGGTCTGCAACTTCTCCAGGGAAAAAAGCCCGAGGACGATCAGCAAAAGCGTGATGACCGCGAAACTCAGTGCAGCACGAACGGGGATGTTCAGGTTTCTGAAAGGCATGGTCAGATTCTCAACGTGGATAGTCGTGCCGGGCGCCAGAGTTGTGAGGTAATGTTACGAGGCATGGCATAGTAATATGACGCCAAAAAAATGACCATTGAAATAACCAATAGGTCTGATAGCCAGCCACTAGACCCTGCATGGTTGCCACCGTAGAGCAGTGCATACGGTTTTTGAATCGAACCAATGCACGCAACGGGCGCTCCGATTGATGTCCACTTTCAATCCAGGCAAGGAGAACAGCATGCACAAGCGTCCCCTCGGCAAGACCGGTCTAGAGATTGCGCCGTTGGTATTTGGCGGTAATGTCTTTGGCTGGACCATCGATGAGAAAACCAGCTTTGCGGTCCTCGATGCGTTCGTCGATCACGGCTTCAACGCGATCGACACGGCGGATGTCTATTCATCATGGGCGCCCGGCAACAAGGGCGGTGAATCGGAAACCATCATCGGTCGCTGGCTCAAGGCTCGCCCCGGCGTGCGGGACAAGGTCAGGATTTTCACCAAGGTGGGCTCCGACATGGGGTCGTCGGAAAAGAAAGGGTTGTCCCCCCGCTGGATCACCACGGCTGTAGAAGACTCCCTGCGTCGCCTGCAAAGCGAGCGCATCGACCTCTACTTTTCTCACTGGCCAGACCCTGAGACGCCTTATCAGGAAACACTGGGGGCGTATCAAAAGCTGCTGGCGGACGGCAAGATTTTGGCGGTGGGCGCGTCCAACCTCAATGCGCAGCAACTGGAGGAGTCGTTGAGGGTCGCCAAGGCCAACCAGTTGCCGGCTTATCAGGTGCTGCAACCCGAATACAACCTCTACAACCGCGACACCTTCGACGGCCCTCTGCGTGAGCTGTGCCTGCGCGAAGACATCGGCGTGGTGAACTACTACGGCCTTGCCTCGGGCTTTCTCTCCGGCAAATACCGCTCCAAGGCCGACCTGAACAAGAGCAAGCGTGGCAGCGGCATCGAGAAATACCTTAACCCCCGCGGGCTGGCGATTCTTGGCGCCCTGGACGCTGTCGCCGCCCAACACGGCGCTACCCCTGCAGAAATAGCACTGGCATGGCTGATCCAGCGCAAAGGCGTGACCGCTCCCATCGCCAGCGCCACCAGCGTTGAACAGGTGGCGGGCTTTGCCAAGGCAGCCGCGCTTGAACTGAGCGCGGATCAGGTGAAGGTGTTGACTGATATCACCTGATGACGGGGATCTACTGTAGGAGCCAACTTGTTGGCGAAGGGCTTGCGCGGTGTGTCAGGTACCACGCTTCGCGAACAAGTTCGCTCCTACCCAGCTCTCGGATCAGGGTAGAACGACATCCGGTTTGCGCTCACGCTTGAAGCACACCAAATCGACTTCCACCAGGGCCTTGCGACCCAGGCGAGTGACGCCCACGGTGGTGCGCGACGGCAGCTTGGCCGGGTTGTTGAAATGCTGGACATACACCGTGTTGAACGCCGCAAAATCGTTGTCGTAATCGCTCAGGTAAATACGCACGAACAAGGTGTCTTCCAGGCTGTAGCCAGCATGAGCGACGATGCGGTGCAGGTTCTCGAAACACAGCTGCGCCTGGGCCACGATGCCGTCCTTGAGCTCGGCGGTCGGGTCATCCGGGTCTGTTGGCAATTGTCCGGTCACATACAGCCAGCCATCGGCTTCCACAGCATGGGAGTACATGGCTGAAGGCGGCGGCGGGCTGGCATTGGGAACGAAATGGTGGAGGGTGTCTTCAGACATTGAAGTGGTCTCTCGAAAAGTGAGATGAGTTTTAAAAATGTGAGGTTAACGGGGGTATTCATGTTCGGCAGCAATCTGTGAGAGCGAATGAATTCGCTCCCACAGGGCTTGTATCGCCCCTGCTTTACAACGCGTTCAGCGCAGCCTGGAAACACTCAACCGGCGCCTGCGCCACGCCAATGCCGATCCAGCCAGCCTCTCCATCGCGATGGGCAATGCCGGTGTGGATTCTGATCGACTCGCCCGCGGCGACCACTTTACGCGCATCCAGGCCCACACCCACGCCCGCCACACCTGCCAACGCAGGAGTAATGGCCGGGTGCTGGCTGACGAACAGATCACGCATGCGCTGACCGGTTGCCTGGGCGTGCGGCCAATCCTGGACCATCAGGCGCGCCAGTTCCGGTGCGACATGGGCGATGGTGCCGCCCAGGCCATAGGCTTCGACGATGGCGCTGTCGCCCAGGTCCGGCTGGGCATCGGCCGAGGTGTGAGGCACGAAGAAGCGACCGTCCGGGGTACTGGCGGCATGGGTAAACCAGCGCTGTCCTGCCCCGGCAATACGCACCCCGCACTGCGCGCCATTGCGTGAAATCGCGGTGATGATGGACGAGCCCTCGATACCGCTGGCCCGATCCAGCGACAGCTTGGCCGCTGCCATGGCGTAGTTCAGAAAGTGCTGCGGCGTGTCCAGCAGCCAGTTGCGCACTTCGGCGCCCAACGTTGGCAACCCACGGGTGAACGCATACATCGCACCCACGTTGCGTTGGTGTGTGTCATCCCCCAGCGCCACACCTTCGGCAATCAATGGCAACAGCGGCAAACCGTAGGCAGGCAACGCCTGGATGATCCGTGGCCCGATGATCTGGTCCAGATAATCGAGCCGTTCACCGATGCCCGCGTCGTAACAGCCGAAACGCAGGGCCTTGTGCCCACACTCGGCCAGGGTCGCGTGCACCACTTCATTGCCGCCACGGTTTTCAATGCGCATCAGCAACTGGCCGGGGCGTACCACACCGGCCATGGGCGAGACAGTGCCCAGATCGTGATTGGAATGCAGCGTGATTGCGCCTTCAAGGATCAACACGCTTGCGGTATCAACATCCCCCGCCCAGCCTTCGTGCACGGCAGCACCGGCCAGCGCATTCAGGACGGTGGGCGGGATCTCTTGAGGGCTGGAAAACGGTGGACCGGCATGCCCCAGGTGACCTTGCTGCAGGCCCAGGGCCGATGCAGCAGTTTCACAGCCCACCAATACCGGGTGGGTGTCGAGGATACGCTGGATGGCCAGCGCGTTGGCTTTGTCGGTGTAAGAATCAGTCATGACGTGCGTACGCCTCTGAGCGCTGCTGATGGGACAGGAATTCTTTTGCCCGAGTGGTCTGGGGCGCGTTGAAGAAAGTTTCCGGGGCTGCGGCTTCCACGATCCGGCCATGATCCATGAACACGATGCGATCAGCACTGCGCCGGGCGAACTCCATTTCATGGGTCACCACCACCATGGTCATGCCCGCCTGGGCGAGGGACTGCATGATGGACAACACTTCACTGACCCGTTCCGGGTCCAGGGCGCTGGTGGGTTCATCGAACAACAGCAATTGAGGCCGACTGGCGAGCGCCCGGGCGATACCGACCCGCTGCTTCTGGCCGCCAGACAGGGTCGCCGGGTAGACGTCGGCCTTGTCGCTCAATCCGACGTTCGCCAGCAACGCCAGCGCCTCCTGCCGCACCTCCTGCTTTGGCCGACGCTGCACATACAGCGGTGCTTCCATGATGTTCTGCAATACCGTCAAGTGCGGCCATAGGGCGAAGTTCTGGAACACCATGCCGGTGCGCGTGCGGATCTCGGCGATATGCCGCTCCGACATTTTTCGTCCATTGGCGTCAAAGCCAATGCGTTGTCCGGCAATTTGAATCGTCCCGCTGTCGGGCACTTCCAGCCAGTTCAGGCAACGCAACAAGGTGGATTTACCGGCACCCGAAGGCCCCAGCAAACAGACGGTTTCACCGGTGGCAATCTGCAGATCGATGTCATGCAGCACTGGGCGACCGGCAAAACTCTTGTTCAAGCCGGTGACCTGCAGCGCCGCGATGGTCGGGCTGTTCAGGGATGTCATTGATAACGCTCCGCTTTGCGCCGCAACATCGCAACCGCGAGTTCGATCACGACGCAAATAAGCCAGTAGAAAAACACTGCCGAGCACAGCGCGGCAAAGGGGATGTAGTAGTTCGACTGCAGGTTGTTGGCAGCGAAGGTCAGCTCCGGCACGGCGATGATGGTCAAAAACGACGTGTCCTTGACCACCTGGATCATCTGGTTGCCCAGCGCAGGCGCACTGCTGGTCCACAGGTTGGGCAAAATCAGTCGCCGGGCCAGCAGCACCCCGCGAAAGCCGAATGCCAGCCCCGCCTCGATTTCTTCCCTGGGCCGGGCCAGCCACCCGGCACGCAGGATCTCGGCGATGTAGGCACTGTGATAAAGCAACAGCGCAAGCAACCCCGACTCGATATTGGTCAGGCGCAACCCCAGGGATGGCAGGCCGTAATACACCAGGTACGCCAGCAGCAGGAACGGCGTGCAGCGCATCAGTTCGATGAACGCCGTCAGCAGCGAAGCCAACGCCCGCAGCCGGCCCATCAACACGAACGTCAGCCCGCAGCCAATGAGCAACGAGGCAGCCCCCGCCGCCACTGACAACTCAACCGTCAGCAAGGCACCGTCGAGCAAATCGCCTGCGTGCTCCCAGACCACCGCAAACTCATGGGCGATCATGTCAAGCGCTCCACTTGCTTGCGCCCGCGCCGTTCAAGATGACGCTGCACGGCCACCACCAGCCAAATGATCACGATGTACAACAGCAACGCCGCGATCAGGGGCGGTAACGGTCGATAGGTGTTGGCGCCGATGCGAACCGCTGTGCGGGTCAGCTCTACGATGCCGATCACCGCCACAGCCGGGCTGTTCTTGATCAGGATGGTCATTTCATTGACCAGCATCGGCATTACCTGCCGTGCCACCTGGGGCAGCACGATCCGGCGCAGGCGCAAGGTTGCCCCCATGCCGGCCGCTTTGGCAGCGTCCACCTGGTCACGGGGAAACGCCGCAAAACCGCCGCGCCAGATTTCGCAATTGAAGGCTGAAGTATTGATGCTCATGGCCAGTACTGCCGCCGCTGCCGCCGAGATGTCATAGCCCAGCGCAGGGGTGATGAAGAAGACGGCCAGGGTCAGGGTCAGCAACGGCGTTGCGCGGGTGACACTGATGTAGGCCGCCAGCAGCGGCCCCAGCACGGGAAATTGTTGACGGCGCAACAACGCAAGTCCCAGGCCCAATACCTGGCCCAGGACAATGGAAATCGCTGCAAGCCCCAGTGTCACCAGGGCGCCCGACAACAAGGCGCCTGGTTCGATGCCCCATTGGGTGAAGTTCATTCGGACAATCGATCAGTATTCGGAAACGAAGTGCGCAGGCGGCTCGGGGAAGACGGTGCCAAACCATTTCTGTTGCAGCTTGGCAATATCACCGTTATTGCGCTCCTGCAGCAGGAAGGCGTTGAGGTAGTCCAGCACGCTCTGATTACCCTTGGCCACGCCCCAGGCCACGTAGGTCTTGGTCGATACCGCCTGGCCCAGTTCGAAGACCCCAGGTTTCTCCTTGAGCAAGGCGTTCAGGCCGACGATGTTGTTGACCACATAGTCGGTGCGACCCAACGCCAGATCCTGATAAGCCTCGGGGTAAGAGGTGTACTGCACAATCTTGCCCAGCTTGCCACCGGTGGCGGCCAGCAGCTTTTCCAGCTCCGGTAAGCGCTGATACATGGCGCTGCCCGCCTGGATGCCCAGGGTCAGGCCATTGAGGTCAGCAACGCTTTTGATCCGGTCATCACCCTGACGCTTGAGGTAGTAGACCGTGGCTTCAGCGATGGGGGTGGTGAAGTCAAGCGACTGCTGGCGTTCCTTGGTGATCAGCAAGCCTGTGGTGGCGGCGTCGTATTTGCCACTGACCACACCTGCCAGCAAGCCGGTGAACGGCATGATCTGCTGTTTCACATCCAGCGGGCCTGCAGCCTTGAGCTTTTGTACCAGCTCGTTATCGAACCCGGTGGGTTTGCCGTCTTCGACGAACTCGAAGGGTCGGAATTCATCTTCAGTGGCCACTGACAAGTAACCCCGTTGTTTGACCTCATCCAGCGTCGCCGCGTGAACCGCAAAGGGAGCCATGAGGGTGGTGAGCGCCAATCCGAGGCACAAAGAACGTCCATGACCAGGCTTGCGGCCTGCGAGAGCGAACAGCGAGAGGGTTTTCATAGGGGTGCGACCTGCCAAGTACCATCAGTATTAGGAATGGCAGCGAGCGTAGCCGCGAACCTTAAGACCTGAAAAGAATATCGGGATCTATGGTTATTTCAAAAACACATAAACCCCGACAGGCGACTCTCGGCGTGATCAATCATCGGGAAGAAGGCTTCGGCGTTTTCTCTTCCTGGGGTTTGTTGCGCAGGAAATCGTTGTGAAAACTCACGGCGCCAAACACTGCGATGACAGCCAGAACGATCATGCCGATAGTTGAATTGCTCATGGTGTTTCAGTTCCGTTGGGAGGGGTTCGACGCCAGTAATCCACCGTCCAACCCCTCTGCGCAACGCACTCTACGCATTCTTTACGCCGCCTTTGGCGTTGATACGCGATCTATACGCCGGGCCCTGTTTTGGCGAACAAAACCACGGCTGCGCGCAGCTTGTCGGTACCGAAACAGCTCATGCGATTGAAGTCGGCATGGCTGACCGGCAGGTGCTGGCAATCCATGGCCTGACGATGCTGGCTATGGTCGATGTCCGGGTCATGCAGGTACACGAAGTCATCATCGCAGTCGGTGACCATCACCCAATGCGGTGCCTTGGAGTGGGTCAGGCGGTAGCTGCTGATCAACACCAGCGGCAAACCACCCTCGGCCAAAAGACGCGGCAGGTTCAGTGGCTGGCTACCTAGCTGGCTGACGGAACTGCTGTCCAGTTCGCGGCAGAACTCCTCGTGCACCAGGCGCATCACCTGTTTTTTTTCTTCGCTGCGCACGCCGCTCAGAAACAACGGTCCCTTGACCGACACCTGCAGGCTGACCCCGAATCCGCGTCGCCATGCGGCCAGTGCCAAACCCTGGGGGCTGCACCCGCCATGGCCCGCCGTCATGAAAATGGTGGTCGCCTCACGCCAGATCTGCAGCTCTTCGCGGCGCTGCATGTCCCGCTCAGGCCGTAGTGCTTTCATCGCCATCAACAGGCAGGCCGGGCCACAGGTGAAGTCCATGGTCTGCTGGTAGTACGGCACTTGCCGGTCGTTCTGGTCGCCGTGCTGCAGGATGCGTTTTTCGTAGCGCAACGCCGGGGCATGGTCCTGATAATAATCGTCGACCTGGGCGAAACGGCGATAGCCGTTGCGCTCGTAAAGGGCGATGGCGTTTACATTGTCCGGCCGCACCTCCAGCCGCAGGTAAGCGCAGTCCCGTTCCAGCGCCTTTTGCTCGGCGCGCAACAGCAGTTGTTTGCCCAGCCCCTGCCCCCGGGCTGAATCGGCGATGGCCAACGAATACAAACGGCCCAGTGATGTTCCGCGATGGAACAGCACCAGGGCATAACCGAACAGCAGACCGTCGGCTTGCGCGACGATCAAACAGGCATTGGCGCGGCTGACCATCCAGTGAAAACTGCGGGCCGTGAGCCGGTCGGTTTCAAAGCACTGGTTCTCCAGGGTCAACAGCGCATCGACATCCGTTTCCTCGGCATTGCGATATATAAAGTTCATCAGGGCCGCCGTAAAAGTTGTGTAACGAAACGGGACATTTCCAAAAGCGAGTGCTTAATAGAAAGGACTTGTTTCCCAACGGATCGATTACACATGACAGCGGCACAGGTGAAGATGAACGAAGTATCGGCTCAACTTACTCTTTCGGCAACAACGAAAAGCACTCACCTCATGACGCCACTCGCGGCCCAAAGTCAGTTGGTTATCGTCGTCGAGCGCCTTGAAGACTGGGCCTCTTACTTCCCTAGCGAAGACCTGATCAGCGCTCAGGATTATCTGGAAAAACCGCTGCAGGGCGCAGCAGGCAAGCGTGTGCAGGTGATCAACCTGTGCCGCAGTTACAAATACCTCGGGCACGGTTATTACTGTTCACTGTTGGCCGAGGCCCGCGGACATAACGTGATCCCTTCGGTTAAAACCATCAGTGAGTTAACCCGCAAGTCACTGTATGGCCTGGCACTCGATGACCTGGACAAGATCCTCGAGAACGCCCTGCTCGATCACCCGTATGACAATACCGAAGGGTTTACCCTGAGCCTGTATTTCGGCCAGACCGAACTTGCACCTTTGCAGGATCTGGCGCGGCAGTTATTCGAAGCCTTCCCTTGCCCCATTCTGCTGGTGGAGTTTCGCAAGCGTGACGGCTGGCACATTGTTGGTATCAAGGCGGGTGCCCTGCCCCGTTTGCGTGACAACCAACAGGACGAATTTGCCCTGGCCCTGGACGGTTTCAGCCGCAAGATCTGGCGTCAGCCACGCTCAAGGCGCCTTGCCCGCTATGACCTGGCCATTCTTCATGACCCGCAGGAACAACTGCCGCCGTCCAATGCCCAGGCTCTGGCTAATTTCATCCGCGTCGGCCAGCGTCTGGGGATCGATGTCGAGCTGATCGAGAAAAAGGATTACGCACGACTGGCCGAGTACGACGCCCTGTTGATCCGCGAGACCACCAGTGTCGACAACCACACCTACCGTTTCGCCAAGAAAGCTGAAAGCGAAGGCCTGGTGGTAATGGACGACCCGACCTCGATCTTGCGATGTACCAACAAGGTCTACCTCACCGACCTGCTCAAAAGCCACAAGCTGGGCATGCCAGCGACCGAGATCCTGTACAAGGATCGCCCCGAAGACCTGGAACGGGTCGCCCAGCGACTTGGCTTCCCCCTGGTGCTGAAAATCCCTGACGGCTGCTTTTCCCGTGGCGTGATCAAGGTGGAAAACCATCAGGAAATGCTCGACGCCACTGACCAGTTGTTCGAACACTCGGTCTTGCTGCTGGCCCAGGAATTCTTCTACACCGAATACGACTGGCGCATCGGCATCCTCAACCGCAAGCCGATCTTTGCCTGCCAGTACTTCATGTCCAAGGGCCACTGGCAGATCTACAACCACAAGGCACTGGGTGCCGAGGTCAACGGCGAATGCCGGACCATGGCCGTGCACGAAGCGCCCCGTGCGGTGGTTGAACTGGCAGTCAAGACGGCCAACCTGATCGGCGACGGGCTTTACGGGGTCGATCTCAAGCAGTCCGGCGACAAGGTGGTGGTAATCGAAGTCAACGACAACCCCAACCTGGATTCCGGTATCGAAGACGCCTACCTGGAAGACGACCTGTACAGCCTGGTGCTGGAGGAGTTTGTCCGCCGTCTGGAGCTCAAGCGTCTTGGTCAGGCGTGGTAAGTCATGATCAAAGGCCAACGGCTACGCGACGGTTACTTGCACCCCTGCACCGAGGATAAGGCGCAGGTACTGTGGTTCAGCAACCTGACCACTGCAGAAAAGGAACTGCTGCAAACCCGCTACCACCTGGATGAGCACGCCATCAATTCGGCGCTGGACCCCGATGAGGTCTCGAGAATCGAGTTCCACCCCAACTACCTGTTCCTGATCTGGAAGCGTCCGGAGAACTACACCGGCAGCAGCGGTTTCTCGTTTGACGTGTCCTCGTTCGGCCTGTTGTTGAGCCGCGACCAGTTGCTGTTGATCTGCGACGATGACCGGCAACTGGACGGGATTGGTGCCCGCGAACCGCTGGTCGAGCCGCTGGATGTGCTGCTCGACCTGCTGCTCAACAACATCCATCACTATCTGGGCCACCTGAAAGTGATCAAGATGATCGCCCGTGAACTGCAACAGAAGTTCAACGAGTCGATGAACAGCCAGCACCTGCAGCAGATGTTCAACCTCAGTGAAAGCCTGGTCTATTACGTCAACGCCATCCACAGCAACGGCACGGTGCTTTCGCGCCTGCGCAACCACGCGCAGAAGCATGAGTACCACAGCGATTGCCTGGCGTTGATCGATGACATGATCATCGAGAATGACCAGTGCTACAAACAGGCGAGCATCTATTCCACGGTGTTTGCCACGTTGATGGATGCCCGGGGCAACATGCTCAACAACAGCACCAACAACCTGTTGCGCAAGTTGACGGTGATCAACGTGGTGTTCCTGCCGTTGAACCTGATCACCGGGATCGGTGGCATGTCCGAGTACAGCATGATGACCGCGCCGGTGGCCTGGTGGTTTTCCTACCCGGCGCTGATCATAGGCATGGGAGGCCTGGGTGGGTTGATGATGCTGGGGCTGCGCAGGATGGCCAAGACGAGTTGATGCCGTGCTCACAGAAGAAAACCGGAGCCTGTGGGAGATTCCCCGTCGTCCAGCCGCCGTGCTGTCGCGCAGCAAACGGCGGTTTGGGGTTCTCACAGTTGCTACGTTGGACTCAAATCCAGGGTGGGAGTGAGCTTGCTCGCGAAAGCGCCGGTCCAGACACACTTGCAGTGACTGACAGAATGCCTTCGTGAGCAAGCTCACTCCCACAGTGGTTTTGTGTTCAGGTCAGGATCTCCCACAGGTGAGCGGTGGTGATTTTGATCACATGCTTACTTTTCCCACTCCGCCCTGGCGATCTTCAGGCCATGCATGCCGTTGTAGGCCGCACGCTGAGGCGATTTCCAGCCTTTGAGCAGGGCCGGGTCCAGGCTGTAGATTTCTACCCCCAATGGGCGGCAAACGCTCAACGGGTCCTGGGCATCCGGGCCCCACATGGGCAGCGACAGGTCGCCACCGGGACAGCTGGACAAGGCACATAACAGATCGATTTCCGCGAAAAACTCCAGATAGTCACCCTGCTTCGCCGGGCAGGCTTTCATGAAGTACATGTCATCGTGGTTCAAACCGGTGCACTGGAAGATGTTCAGCACATCGTGCACATCAAACTCGGTCAGGCCGTGGGGCAATACCGCACGGGTCAGGTTCGAGTGGCAGTGATGATGAAAGTCCTCACCGGTCAGCATCTTGTTGACGTAGGGATCGCACCGGGTACCCAGCAAGTCATGCAAACGCCCACCATGTTCATCAATGCCGTAAGCCGCGAGGCTGTCATCGGTGATGGTGACCATCGGCCGCAGGAACGGCAGGTTCGACCACAGCCGGTCGTGGGTCGTGACATGAGCCCCCTGCAACTGCCGGGTGCGTGCCGCCCACATGCGTTCGCGCGGGTCGGCGGCGTTCCACACATTAAAGTCCCCCACCTGCGGACCGACCGGAGTCGTGACCCTGAACACCTGCCCTGCCTGCACCTTCCAGGCGCGCCCGGTACGAATCGGCACCTCGAACTGCTCGATCAGGGTGCGGCTGCCCTGGCGCTCGCGAATCCGGTCATAGAATGCAGTGTCCACTTGCAACGCCGCGCCTTTACTGACCTGGTAGGCGGCAGGATAGTCTTTGTACATGATGGGTCCTCGGTAGGATGCACGCGTTCTGAGCTTAGCCCCCATTCACGAATCGTTCCTGAAGTGACGAACTGGCCTCGATCTTTGCAGGAGCACGCTTGCCCGCGATGGCGGCCCGTCAGTCACCGGAGATGCCCCGCTTAGCCCGCATTTCAGCAACGCGCTCACTGAACGTCGGCAGCGGCCAGCGTTGCGACAAGGCTTCAAACATCAACTGTTGCCCCGTCTGCGGTGCAAGCCCATTCACGGGCGGGTCGGCGTCCAGGTTGGTAGGGAATGAATAACCGTCACCCGCCATGGCAATCACGGCGCTCAAACTTTCGTCGTTCAGTGCGCCCTGCTCCAGGCGCTGTAACAGCGCGGGATACAAGGCCAGCATCATGCGGTCGCGATCGATGGTTTCCATGGGTTTGCCAAACGCCGAGGATATCTGCAGCAGATTGGCCATGCGCTGCACGTCCGCCGTGCGGTTGGTGCCTGCGGCGTGGAACAGCGCCGGGTTGAAAAACAGCAGGTCGCCCTTGTTTAGCGGCAACTGCACGGCATGCTCCTGGAAGTATGCGATGAACGCCGGATCGCGCCAGGCCAGGTAACCCAGCTCGTACTGCTGGGAAAATGGCAGCAGCAAGGTGGGCCCGCTTTCCAGCGGCATGTCGGAATGCGCCACCGCCCCCTGCAACGTCAGGTACTGCGACAGCAGATGCAACGGCAGCGGGAAGCGCGCCACCTCGTCATCGGCCTGGAACCCCAGGTGGTAGTCGCGATGCGGCTGCTGCGCCTGCCCACCGGGATAGACCACATTGACCTGTGCGGTGGCCTGAAAGTAGGGCCCCAGCCAGGCTTCGGCGATCAAACCCAGCAAAGGATTGGCGTAGTACTCGATGAAGGATTCCGGCGATTGCTCGGCGGCTTTCTGCAGTGAATTCCAGATCCGTCCGTTGGAACCGGCCTTGGCGAAGTGATCGGCCGCCATACCCCGCTGCGCTTCGTAGGCAAAGATCGACTCGAATACGCGGCTGTGGCGATCAATAACCTGCAGGTCTGGATACGCCCCTCGCACCACCATTACGCCAGGGCCATGGCGGAACAGATGATGCAATTCGGTCATCACCGCTTCACGGTCCGTTGCCACGCCTTCGAGTAACACCTGAGCCTTACAGATCACGACCCGGCTGTCGATCTGCGTGCAATGCGGGTAATCGCTGATGTTGGCCTGGTTTGCGCACAGCTCGGCAAAAACCTTGAGATAGATGTCTCGAACCCGGCCAAAGACCGTGCCGCCGTTCAAGACAGGCCTCCAACGCCTGTTTGTTGAGCTGCAAGTGACAGCGGTGCACCCGGGCGTGGGGACGGTCCGTCACCGCAGCCGATCACGCCCTGCTCCAGATCGATCAATGCGCCCGTCATCATTCCAGACTCGCTCGACAGCAGGAACGCCACGCTCCTGGCCACTTCCTCGGGCTTGAGCAGGCGCCCGAAAGGTTGCTGACGCTCGTTGCGCTCCAGCCAGTCGTCGCCACCATTGTGGTACTGGCGCTGGATTTCATCCTCGTGGGGCGTGTCCATCCAGCCAATGTTCAGGCCATTGACCCGGATACGATTACGCAGCGTGCTGAAGGCGACATTCTTGGTCAGGGTGGCCAGTGCCCCTTTGGAAACCGCATACGGGGACAGAAACGACTGCCCACCGTGGCCAGAGACGCTGAGGATATTGACGATGGCACCTTCCACGTTGCCCTCGATCATCAGCTTGATGCATTCCTGCATCAGAAAGAACGGCGCCCGCACATTGACGGCGAAGATCCGGTCGAACAGCTCCGGTGAGGTATCGATGATACTGCCGCGATCGGACATGCCCGCGCAGTTAACCAGGCCATGGACTGTGCCGAATTGCTCCTGGGCTGCCGCAATGACACGACGGTAATCTTCGACACGCTCCATATCCGCCTGAACGAAAAACGCCGGGCAGCCCAATGCAATCAGTTGCGCGGCCTGTTGCTCACCCTTGTCACGGCTGCGACCGCAAATGATCAGCCCTGCCGCCCCGCGTTTGGCCAGGGTCTGTGCCACGGCAGCGCCCAGGCCTTGAGTGCTGCCGGTCACCACGTAATAACGCCCGACAAAAGATGATGAAAAATCAGACATGGGGATTCTCCTGTTTTTGTTTTTAGGGGGAACGGCACCGTTTTGCAGGACCTGTACACCACGCCGCACTGAGACTAGCATTGCCAAAACCTCAGATCCGCCCGGGTTGACCTCACAAAAACCTCAGAGCCACCATCCCCATGCTTGAGCGCGCCAAACGTTTCTCCATCAAACAGATCGCCGCCCAGGCCGGGGTCAGCAATGCCACCGTGGACCGGGCACTGCATCAACGCGGCAACGTGCATTACCAGACCAACCGTCGCATCGAACAGGCGCTGGACGAACTCGAGGCCCAGGAAAAAACCGGACTCGCCGTGGGCCGTACCTTCCACATCGACGTTGTGATGCACACCCCAAAACGTTTCAGCGATGCGGTGCAGCAAGCCATCACCGCGCAACTGGGCAGCCTGGCGCCGTTCCGGATTTTTCCGCGTTTTCATGTGTTCGAAGACATCGACACGCCGCAGATGCGCGACGTGATCCTCAGGTGCATGGACAGGGGCAGCAACGGCCTGATCCTCAAGGCCGCCGACGATCCGCAGGTCAACGAGGCGGTGAATCAAGTCACCGCAGCGGGCATCCCGGTGGTCACGCTGGTCACCGATCTGCCGCAAAGCGATCGGGTCGGGTACGTCGGCATGGATAACCGTACCGCCGGGCAGACGGCCGCTTACCTGTTATCCCGCTGGCTGGATCAAGTGCCGCAAGACGTTGCCGTGGTGATCAGCAGTGATCGCTTTCGCGGTGAGGAGGAACGAGAGATGGGTTTTCGCGCGTGGCTGCGCAGCCGGGCACCGCATCTGCGGGTGCTGGATGTCAGCGGTGGTTATGGCGTGTACGGGCCCACGTTCGAGCGTGTGACCCAGGCGCTGGTCAACAACCCGTCACTCAAGGCGGTGTACAGCGTGGGCGGTGGTAACCGGGCCATCGTTGACGCCTTCGCGGCCCTGGATCGGCCGCTGGCGGTGTTCATCGGCCACGACCTGGACCAGGAAAACCGCCAGTTGCTCAGCGAAGAAAAGATCGGCGCCATCATCGACCACAACCTGCAGATCGACGCACGCCATGCCTTCCTGCACATCCTGCAGTTTCATCGGTTGTGGAAAGCCGGACCGATTCCGTCCTCCCAGGTACAGATCGTTACGCCGTTCAATCTGGCGCGCTGAGATCACCACAACCCGGCATTCGCCCCAAAACAATGCACAGTTCACGAGCATGACCGCCGATCCATACAGCGCCAGTGAACGCTCATCCGTCCTTTATGGAATGATCGGGCCGATCCGGACAGAGACCCTGGCCAATCGTGACAACAGCGTGCACTTGACGGACACGTCCCCTTAAACGGACCGGAAATCGCACTCACTGCCCCGAAGCTGCCGCAAAAGGCAGCCCTTTCAAGGCCGACAAGTGGGTGTCATGAAAATGGGCAAAATTCCTGTAACGGTGATTTCCGGGTTTCTCGGGGCTGGCAAGACCACACTGGTCAATCATCTGCTCAGCCATAACGACCAGTACCGCATCGGGGTGGTGGTCAATGAGTTCGGCGAAGTCGGCATCGACGGCCAGTTGATCGTCGCCGATCAGGAAGCGTTGATCGAGATCAACAACGGTTGTGTCTGCTGCACGGTACGCGCCGATCTGGTATCCAGCGTCAAGCAGATGCTGGAACTGGCAGGCTCACGACTTGATCGCCTGATCATCGAAACTTCCGGGCTGGCCGACCCGGCACCGGTACTGCAAACCTTTCTCGCTGACCCGGACCTGCGTCAGCAGGTTGAACTGGAGTCGGTAGTGACGGTGCTCGATGCGCTGCATCTGCCGGGCCAGCTCAATGATGAGATTGTGCGCGAACAGATCGCATTCGCCGACACCTTGATCCTCAACAAGACCGACCTGGTGAGCGCAACCGGGCTTGCCAGCCTGCGCCAGCAGATCAACCTGATCAATCGAACGGCCGTGGTGGTGCTGGCCAGTCACTCTCAGGTGGCAAACGACATCTTGCTGGGCACGCGACGTTTCTCTCTGCCGAACCTGCTGATGATCGAGCCCGACATTCTCGAAGAAGACGGGCACGACCATGAACATGACGCCTCGATTTCTTCATGCTCGGTGGTTACGCCTGGCGCACTGGATGCCGAGCGCTTCAATCGCTGGATCAACCAACTGGTGCAAGACCAGGGGCAACAGTTGATGCGCATGAAAGGTCTGCTGAATTTCGCCAGCGAGGCCAGGCAGTTTCACTTCCACAGCGTTCACATGCTGCTCGAAGCCATGCCCGGCAAGCGCTGGCAGGACGATGAAGAGCGAGCCAATCGCTTTGTGTTCATCGGCAGGGACCTGGACAGCGAACGCTTGCGTGACGGTTTTATGAGCTGCCTTGCCTGAGGGTACGGATCTGCTGCGACGTTTGTGCCCTTGAATGTCATTCCTTTATCGATATACAGGATCAATGTGATGAAAAAGCAAGAAGCCTACACCCTGAGCATCGGCCTGCTGGCCGTGGTTGATACCTACCTGACCGCCACGATATTTCCGGTTCCTGTCTGGGTGACGTTCATTGCCTGGGCGTCGTTTTTCATCGTCGGTGGCGGAGTCAGCGGCCTGGTGCGCAGTGTTGCGTCGAACCTTGCCGGCCTGGTGATCAGTTCACTGGTATTGCTGGGTATCGCGACCTTCAGTGAGGCGCCCTTGTTCATTGCGGTATTGGTCGGCATTGGCAGTGCCGCGATGGTCCAGGCCGCAAAGGTTCCTTTGTTGAGCATCCTGCCGGCCATCGTCTGGGGCTTTGCCTCCACGGTGGGCACCACGGCGGTGGGAGGCAAACCCATGACCACCCCCGGTTTCGACAACCCGGCCTTGATTGCCGCTGCGGCACTGATCACCGGTGCACTGTTCGGCTTCATATCCGAACGCCTGGGGGACGCACTGACCAGCAAACCGGCCCCGCAGATTGCCTGATTCACTTTCATTCCGACCCGCTCAGGAGAGCCCGATGAAACTACAACACTACCTCGGTGGCCTGGAGAACCTTGGCCCGGTGAACCTGGAAACCCAAGTGTTCGTCCAGCCTTGGGAACAGCGCATCTTCGGTATCCACACCACCATGATGGCCGAGAGTGCGCACCTGACGGGTGCACTGCCCCGTTACCCTATCGATCAATTGCCCACCGCCTTCAAGAACGACTGGACCTGGGCCTCCTTGCGCACCGGCGCCGAAGGCATGCAACCGTTCGAGTACTTCAAGTTCCGTTACTACGAGAAATGGCTGATGGGCATTTCCCAGTTCTTCATTGATCAGGGCTACATCGACGCCGAGGAGCTGAGCAGTCGCACCGAGCACTACCGCAAGCAGCCCGAGGCGGCGCTGCCGGACCTGCCCAACGCCCCTATCCGCGAACAGATTGTGCGTTATCTGCTGGAGGGTGATTCGGGCCTGCGACCACTGCCTGCCCCGCCCCGGTTCCAGTCGGGTGAGGTCATCAAGGTCGCCGATCCCGAGGCTGTGGATCACACCCGTTTGCCCGGTTATTTGCGCAGCAAGCCCGGCATCATCGTCGAGGTCTACGACGGTGCGTTCGCCTACTTCGTCAACACCGGGCCAGACGGCATCGGCGAACCCATGCCCGTCTACCGCGTCGCGTTTGCTGCCTCCGATATCTGGGGCGAAGGCAAGAGCGAAGCCAACACCACAATCTATGCCGACTTGTTCGAAGCCTATCTACAACCTGCCGCCTGACCTCTGGATGGAGCGTTTTCATGAGTAAATTGTTTGAATACGAGAAACAGCGCGAGGCTGCCAGCGCCGCCAAAGTGCGCGCCCTGGAAGCCCTGCTGATCGAAAAAGGCGTGATCGGCAGCGACTCGGTTGACACCGTGCTGGGGCATTTCGAGACGGTGGCCGGGCCGTTCAATGGCGCACGCATCGTCGCACGGGCCTGGGTGGACGCCGAGTACAAGGCGCGTCTGCTGGCCGATACTCCCAAGGCCATCGCCGAACTGAACCTGGCCCAGGGCATGGACGGCGCCGAGGGCGAGCACATGCTGGCGGTGGCCAACAGCCCCCAGGTGCACAACCTGATTATCTGTACCCTTTGCTCCTGCTACCCCTGGCCGATCCTGGGCCTGCCGCCCTACTGGTACAAGGACCCGGTCTTCCGCGCCCGTGGCGTGCGCGAACCACGGGCCGTCCTGAGAGAGTTCGGCGTGCCGGTCAGCGAAGACGTCGAGGTCGCGGTGTGGGACAGCAGCGCACAAATCCGCTGGTTCGTGGTACCGGAACGCCCCGCTGGCTCCGATCACTTGAGCGAAGAACAACTGGCTGCACTGGTGACACCCGAATCGATGATGGGTGTGGCACTGGTTCATCTTCCTGCCGCATGAGGGCTGCGTCATGTTTACCCGTTTCGAGGAATTCGCTGCATCGAGCATGCTGGGCCAGCAGGACTCGCCGCCTCGCTCCCAGGGGCGCCTGCACTTCAGCCAGGACTGGCAGCGCAGCCTGTTTGGCCTGGCGCTTGCCTTGTCCAAGGAGGGGCATTTCGAGTGGGAGGCCTTCCGTCAGAACCTTATAGGTTCCATCGCCCATTGGGAGCAGTTGCCCTGTGGCGAGCAGCCGTCATGGGATTATTACGAGCGCTTCCTGGAGGCGTTGCTCAAGGTGCTTGAGGCTCACTCGCTGCTCGATGCCCATGAACTGGAACAACGCCTGACGGCATTCAGCTATCTGGCTGGCAATACTCATACGCAACTTGCGTGAGTCCCGCTCACGCCCTACTGTTTTTTCATTTTCAGAAGGAACCAACACATGCGCAAGATCACGGTGGGCATGGTGCTTTTCCCTGGGTTCCAGTTGCTGGATATCGCGGGTCCCAAGGATGCCTTCGCCCAGGTCAAGGTGCTCAGTGGCGGCGAATGCGAGTACGAAATGCTCACCGTTGGCACCACCCGCAGCCCTGTGCTGTCCTCCAGTGGCCTGACGGTGATACCGGACCGCACCATCTTCGATCCCTGCCCGCATTTCGACACCATGATCATCCCCGGCGGGCTGGGGATTTTCGATGTGTACGTCGATTCGACCTTGTGCGACTGGCTCAGGAATCAGGAGAAACGCTGTCGCCGTCTGGCCGCAATCTGCAACGGCGTATTTGCGTTGGGCGCCGCGGGCCTGATCGACCGTAAATCAGTGACCACCCACTGGATGGACGCCTCACACCTGAGCGAGTTGTTCCCCTTGGCGAGTGTCGAGCCGGACCATATTCACATGAAGGATGGCAGCCTTTACACCACTGCCGGGGTCACCGCAGGCATCGACTTGGCGCTGCTGCTGATCGAGGAAGACTTCGGCAAGAAGATGGCCATCGATGTGGCCAAGTATCTGGTGGTCTATCTGCGGCGTGCGGGTGGCCAGTCGCAATTCAGCCCGCTGCTGGACATGCAGGGTAGCGTCGACTCGCAGGTGCAGGCGGTACAGGACTACATGCTGGCCAATCTGCAGCTCGATCACAGCCTGGCGTCTCTGGCAGAGCGTGTGCACATGAGTTCGCGCAATCTGTCGCGGCTGTTCGCCAAGGAAACCGGGATGCCGCCCATGACATTCCTCAATGATGCCCGCATCGATGCCGTGCGACGTCATCTGGAGGCGACCGAGCAGTCGATCAAGGAGATTGCCCATCGCTGCGGTTTCGAAAGCGCGGACAGTTTGCGCCGGGTCTTCGTCAAGCGCCTGGCGATAAGCCCGGTGGAGTATCGGCAGCGATTTCGTTCGGGCACATCAACCAGCACAAACCCTAACGCTGTGCAGTCGCTGACCAGTTGACCCGTTATTTGAAATCCCGGCTGCGCACATCCAGGCCGGTCAACAATGGCGTGAGGTCATACAAGCGCTGGGCAATCAGGTGCCGCACGCCATTGGCCGATTCCAGACGTCCAAACACTTGCAGCAGTTGCGACCCCACCAGCACCTTGCGCTGACGTTCGGCCAGGTCTCGCCAGACCACCACGTTGACCATGCCGAACTCATCTTCGAGGGTCACGAAGGTCACACCACTGGCGGTGCCGGGGCGTTGCCGGCCAGTGACCAGACCGGCCAGACTCAGGGTGCGGCCATGCTCCAGTTCCAGCAAGTCTCTGGAGCTGCGAAAGCGTTTGGCAGCCAGACGACTGCGCAACAGTTTGAGTGGATGTGGCCCCAGCGTGGTGCCGATCGTGGCGTAGTCGGCCACCAGATCCTGGCCGACGCTGGGTAATGGCAGAACCACCTGGGGTTCTTGCGCCATGCTCTGCTCGGTAAACAGCGGTCGCTGGGCCTCGACGCCAGCCACTTCCCAGCGCGCCTTGTGCCGGTGACCCAGCAGCCCACGCAGGGCACCAGCGTCGGCCAGCAACTCAAGGGCCCGGTTGTCCAGCGTCCCCCGCACACTCAGGTCCGTCGCATCGACAAAGGCGCCGTGCTGGCGGGCGCTCTCGATGCGCTTGGCGTCGTCTTCGCGAAAGCCTCGCACCATGCGCAAACCAAGACGGATCGCCAGCTCTTCGTCCTTGACCGGCTCCAGGGAACAATCCCAGTCGCTGTAACGCACATCCACCGGGCGGATCTCGATGTGGTGACGACGGGCGTCCTGCAGTATCTGGTCCGGGCTGTAGAAACCCATGGGCCAACTGTTGATCAACGCACAGGCGAACGCAGCCGGTTCGTGACGTTTGAGCCAGCAACTGGCGTAGGTCAACAGGGCGAAACTGGCGGCGTGGGATTCCGGAAAGCCATAGCTGCCAAAGCCTTTGATCTGCTCGAAGATCTTGCTGGCGAACTCCGGGGTATAGCCATTGCGGGCCATGCCTTCGGCCAACCGGATACGGTGCGGCTCCAGCCCGCCATGGCGCTTCCAGGCGGCCATGGAGCGGCGCAGTTGATCCGCTTCACCGTGGGAATAATCCGCCGCGATGATCGCGACTTGCATCACCTGTTCCTGGAACAGCGGCACGCCAAGGGTACGCTCGAAGACTTCACGCAGTGGCTCTGGAAACGTGACCTCTTCCTCACCATTACGCCTGCGCAGGTACGGGTGGACCATGTCACCCTGAATCGGCCCCGGACGGACGATGGCCACTTCGATCACCAGATCGTAAAAGGTCTTGGGCTTGAGGCGCGGCAGCATGGCCATCTGCGCCCGGGACTCGATCTGGAACACCCCGACGGTGTCGGCACGACCGATCATTTCGTAGGTTGGCGCATCTTCGGCGGGGATGGTTGCCAGGGTCCATTTCTTTTGTCGGTGCTGGCGGTGCAGATGAACCAGATCGAAGGTACGTCGTAGCGCAGTGAGCATACCCAGCGCAAGGACGTCGACCTTGAGCAAGCCGACCAGGTCCAGATCGTCCTTGTCCCACTGGATGATCGTGCGATCAGCCATGGCGGCATTTTCCACAGGCACCAGCGTGTTCAGCGGATGCTCGGAAATCACGAAGCCGCCAGGGTGCTGCGACAGGTGCCGGGGAAAACCAATCAGTTCGCCGGTCAGGGTCATGACCCGATGCAGCAGCGGGCTTTCAGAATCGAAACCGCACTCACGCAAGCGCTCGGGCGGCGGCAACTGGTCACTCCAGTGGCTGAAGCAATCGGCCAGCGCGTTGATCTGGTCTGGTGGCAAGCCCAGCACCTTGGCCACATCCCGCACCGCCCCCGAGCCGTGATAGGTACTGGCCACCGCCGTCAGCGCTGCCCTGCCCCGGCCATAGCGCTGGAACACATACTGCAAGACTTCTTCCCGGCGTTCGTGCTCGAAATCCACATCGATGTCGGGTGGCTCATTGCGTTCTTTGGAGATAAAGCGCTCGAACAACAGCTTGCCGTGGGCCGGGTCCAGTTCGGTGATGCCGAGCGCAAAGCACACTGCCGAGTTGGCCGCCGACCCTCGACCCTGGCACAAAATGTCGCGACTGCGGGCGAAGTGCACAATGTCCTGCACGGTCAAAAAATAGCTTTCGTATTTCAGCTCGGCGATCAGTGCCAGCTCCGCTTCGATCAAGGCCCGCGCTTTGTGGGGCACCCCTTGCGGCCAACGCCTGCGCGCGCCCTCCTCGGTCAGGGTTCGCAACCATGAGGTGGCGGTCTGGTTTGGGGGCACCAGTTCGTGGGGGTATTCGTAGCGCAACTGCTTCAGGTCAAACGTACAGCGCCGGGCAATGTTCAGGGTTTCGGCCAGCAACTGTGCGGGGTAAAGCTCGGCCAGGGCATTGAGCGGTCGTAGATGCCGTTCGCCGTTGGGGAACAACCGGTGCCCGGCCTCGGCCACCGTAGTGTGGTGGCGGATGGCAGTCATGGTGTCCTGCAACGCTCGCCGCCCACGGGCGTGCATGTGTACGTCACCGCTGGCCACGGCAGGGATGCCCAGCGTCGCAGCCAGGTTCAACAGATCATGCAACCGCTGCCCGTCGTCCGGCCCGCGATGCAGTTCGACGGCCAGCCACAGGGTTTCGGGGAACACCGTCTGCAGCCATTGGCCTTGTTCCAGTCGGGCTTGAGTGTCCTGGTTCACCGGCGGCAGCCAGAGCGCCAGCAGTCCCGGCATGGGCTGGGCAAAGTCCTCACGCAATAACTGGTACTGACCCTTCTTTGCACGACGTCGCCCCAGGGTAATCAGCCGACATAACGCCTGATAACCCGGCAGGTTCTCCACCAACAAGACGACAGAGGGGCCATCGTCGATGCGCATTTCACTGCCGATGATCAGCGGCAGCTCGCAATCCAGCGCCGCCTGCCAGGCGCGCACGATGCCCGCGAGCGTGCATTCATCGGTGATCGCCAGCGCCTGGTAACCGTGCAATTTGGCCCGCTCGAACAACTCACGGGCACTGGAAGCACCCCGCTGGAAACTGAAGTTGGAGAGGCAGTGCAGTTCGGCGTAGTCGTCCAGGCTCGGTACAGTCAGTGAGTCTCTACAAACGGGAGCAACTGCATTCGCGGGCAAGCCTCGCTCCAACAAAGCCCCCGCTTGCCGATCTGCGTCATCACTCACGCAAACCACCCCTGCAACAACAAACCACCATCCTCCCCAACCGTGCGATAAGCCCAGCCCCGCTGTCCGGTGCGGGTTTCGATGAGGTAGTAGTCGCGGCGTACGTCGCCGCCATCCCACCAGCCGGATTCGATGCGTTCGGGGCCTGCGAGGATGCGGGTGCTGGATTCGTGCACGGACAGCGGTTCGGCCAATAGCCAGCCGGGGCGTGGCGAATCCAGCAATAGGGCGCCGGGCTTGCTGTCGCTGGCGGCTTGCCAGGCACACTCCGGGCGGTGATCGGCATGGGCGCGCAAACCGTTGACCGAGTCATCACCCAGCCTGGCCCTCAGGCGTTCGCGTAACTGCTCCCAGGGCAACGCTTGCTGTGGGCGCTCATCGAACAGCTCGCGGTGAGCCGGGACAAAGGTGGGCAAGTCCCGAGCCAGCAACCGCACAGCGCGTACAGGGGACGGCACTTGAATCTGCTCCAGTCGGCCACGGGCCAGCTCGAACAGCATGGCCACTTCGCGCTCGGCGCTGAGCAAGCCGACGGGCATTACGGTATCCGGGCCTTGTACATGCTCCAGATACAGCACGAAACGCTGCACGCCACTGTCTCGACCAGCCAGAAACGCCGCCAGGTCCGAGATCAGGCGTTTGAGGGGGAACAACAAGGCCTGATGGGATTCCACATCGAAATTCAACTCGATGCGCACATCGAAAAAGTCCGGCGGCAGGTAGCAGTCCAGCGCCACTGGCCGCCTCCCCAGCAGCGTATCCAGATGCTGCAGCACCTGCGCCGGAAAGCGTCGGGCCAGCGTCGCCCGGGGCAAGGCCAGGACCTGACGCAACTGACGCAGCCCCATGTGCAAAAAAGCGGTTGCCACTTCGCGGCTCAGGCCGATGCGCTCGATGGGCATGTTTTCAAGGGCCTGCTGCAAGCTGTCGGCGCAGGTGACAGCCAGACCGTCATGGACGTTGGCCAGCATGCGGGCCGCCACCGGGTTAGGTGCGACCACGATTCGATGGCTGAACCCCAGGGCGGTCAGTTCTGCACGCAACCGGGCTTCGAACACCGGCCATGGGCCAAACAGGCCGAGGCTGGATTCAATTTCCATCAGCAAGACCCGCGGGTATTTCAGGCTCACCTGGGAGCTGAAGCGATAAGCCCAGGCCGCCAGCAAGCGATGCATGCGTTCCGCTTCTGCGGGGTCGTATTCAACGCTGGCAAAGTTGCGGGCCAGGGCTTGCGCCGCCGTCAGGGACTGGCCAGGACGCAGGCCAAGGGCACGGGCAGCCGGGTTGATGGCTTGCAGGATGCGACGTTGCGCAGAACCGCTGAGCAACACCAAAGGTTCGTCAGGGTCGGTACGACGGCGCATGACGCCATCGAGCGCCAGTTGTGGCAGCAAGACACAGGCCCAGAGCATACAAACCTCACCCCTGCGCCGAAAACGGGATCGGCGCAGGTGGCGCCAGGCCGCCCCGGCACTTGAGCACGCGCAATTGCAGCGGGCGCAAGTCGATGGCAACGCGCAGTGCCGCAGGCGAAGGGTTGGCAGCGGCCTGCAGCGAGCGGCAGGCAAATGCCAGGGTCTGACCGGTTTCAGCTGCCACTTGCAAACGACGCAGAGCACGGTCATCCACCCGTTGCGGCCAGCACACCACCGCGCCACAGCTGCCGGAACGCAAGCACTGCTCGGCCGCCCACAAGGCATCACGCTCACTGGCCTGGACGATGCTCAGGCAACGTAGATCCACCCCCGCGGCTTGCCAGGCCTGTGGATACGGCAGATACGGCGGTGCAATCAGCACAATGCGTTCGCCACTGTCAGCCAGCCGGGCAAGGGTTGGCCACAACAGGCGCAACTCGGCGCTGCCATTGGCGGCAAGCAGGATTTCGGTCAACGCCGCAGCGGGCCAGCCACCGGCAGGCAATGCCGCATCCAGGGCGTCATGGCCGGTGGGTTGCAGGCCAACCGGCCGGGCTGTCGAGCGGCCTTTCCAGACCCTGCGCTCATCCAGCAGCGCGTCCAGGCTGACCGGTCCGGAAAGAGCAACGGCGGCCATCATCCGCGCCTGACCAGACCGCAGAACACGCCTTCGATGGCGAAGTCCTGATCGGGCTGGACGACAATCGCGGCATACGCCGGGTTGCGGGGTAACAGGCGCACGTCATCCGCGCCGAGTTGCAGACGTTTGATGGTCACCTCGCCGTCAAGACGCGCGACCACGATCTGGCCGTCATTGGCCTCGGCGCTGCGATGGACCCCCACCAGATCACCGTCGAGAATGCCGTCTTCGATCATGGAGTCGCCCTGCACTTTCAGCAGGTAATCCGGCACCCGGGAAAACGTTCCCCGATCCAGCAGCAGTGTGTCGTGGATGCCGATGTCCGGCCCGATGGGCATCCCCGCCGCCACGCGCCCCAGTACGGGGATTTCCAGCATCTCGAGACGCGGCGAACTCTCTACCAGGCGAATGCCCCGGGCCTGATTGGGGGTCACCTCGATAAACCCGGCGTCGGTCAGGGCAACGATATGCTTGCGCGCCACGCTGCGCGAAGCGAAACCAAAGGCCTCGGAAATTTCGGCCAGGCTCGGCGGCTGCCCCTGCTGCGCGATGCGATCGCGTATGAAGGTCAGAATGGCGGTACGGCGGGGAGTAAGAGTCGTCATGGAGTACATTTGTACTCCTTTGCGATTTTTTTGGCTAGCGCCGGTTGTCGCTAGCCTTGCATCAGGGTTGATCAGGAGCCTTATACCACCCACACGCCACCGCGCTCACGGCCACCGCCAGCCCGGCCAGGGCATAGAGCCACGAGGCGGACGCGATGGGCAGCACAATGCCCGCCAGCAAGGGGCCGACACCGGCGCCGATGTCACGCCAGACCGAGTTGGACGCCAATGCCTGAACCCGGCCAGGCCCCGGATTTCGCTGAGCGACGATGGTCATCACCAGCGGCAATTGCAGTGCGCGCAATACCAGCACGGCAGCTCCACCGGCAATCAGCCAGTGAGAACCAAATGCGGTCAGGGCCAGGGCACTGAGGATGGAAAACACCACCAGCATGCGCACCGCCCCAAAGCTGTCGGCAGCACGACCACCCAAGGGGCTCAGGAGCATTTCCGAGACGTAACGCAAGGCCAGCAACACACCGGCGACCACTACCGCGTTACCGCCGAGCACGGCTTGTGCTTGCAGGGACAGACCGAAGATAAACAGTCCATCCAGCGCCACACCTTCGATGAAGGACCAGATGGCGACACTGTCCGGCGCCTTGAAGCGTCGCCCCGTGGGCGCGGCCATCACATGCCCGACATCGGGCAAGCCCCGCGCCAGCCACAAGGCGACGAGTGCCGCGACACTGAGCAACAGAAAGATCAACCGTGGACCGAATTCGATGCTCAGCAGCGCACCCAGGGGCAAGGCAATCATGGGACCGATGGCGATCAACGCCCGGGAGCGGCCCGAACGTCGTGCGGCACCACCCGGTTCGGAGGTGGCCAGCACCTGCGTCGACAGGTTGAACGCGGCGTAGGCCAGGCCCCAGCCCAGACGCAGGATCAGCAACCACCAGAAACCGGAAATCAGCGAGTTGCCGATGGCGCAGACCGCCGCGACCCCGGCTGCCAGCATCACCGTGGAACGATCCCCGTTACGGGCGTAGTAACGCACTACATAGCTGTAGCCGAAAATACGCACCAGCCTGTTCGCCGCCAACAGGATGCCCGCCTGGGCCAGGCTGATGCCAAAGGCCTGAGTGTGCATCGGCAGCAACAGGTACAGCAGCACGTCACTGGGCAGGCACAAGCCAAGCACGATGGCGGAGCGACGGGAGGCAAGATCGGCGTTACGGGCAGCGACGGCAGACATGTCCGGAAAAGCCTTGAAACAAAAAAGGGAGGTGCAGCATGCCGTTCATGTCACCGCCATGACAACGACTTTCTATGCCGTTTTTTGCCTGCCCTCTTTTCGAATCAGTGACTGTTGGTCAGGCAACAGTGATTCCACAGGCTGTTGGTCAGCACACAGTGTCCGTCAGCCAACAGGGCTCTATTGCGGGCACTCAGGATGTGGCACAGAGCCTGCATTATTCCTTTTTATGCAGACTGAACGATTCGAACTGCTTATTTTGAAATAAGAACTTCATGTCGCTCAGTCATTCGCCTGCCCAGACCTGGAATCGCCTGATGACCCATCTGTCCCTGCCGTTGAGCTTCAACACCCTGCGCACCGCCGCAAAACTTCTGGCGGGTGCCTGCGCCCTTGCCTTCACCCTGCAACCTGCGGCTCAGGCAGCAGAAACCGTGCCCGCCGAAGTGCACCTGGATTACGCCTATTACTCGCCCCTGAGCCTGGTGCTCAAACACTTCGGCTGGCTGGAACAGGCCCTGCCAAAGACCAAGGTCACCTGGGTCTTGAGCCAGGGCAGTAACCGTTCGCTGGAATACCTCAACAGCGGCGGCGTCGACTTCGGGTCCTCGGCCAGCCTGTCGGCCGTGCTGGCCCGGGCCAATGGCAGCCCGATCAAGTCCATTTACAGCTACAGCCGTGCGGAATGGACCGCGCTGGTGGTGCGCAAGGACTCGCCCCTCAAGACCGTCGCGGACCTCAAGGGCAAGAAAATCGCCGCGACCAAGGGCACCGACCCGTACCTCTTCACCCTGCGAGCACTGGAACAGGCCGGCCTGAAAAAGGATGACGTCGAGCTGCTGCACCTGCAGCATCCGGACGGCCGCATTGCCCTGGAAAAAGGCGATGTGGACGCCTGGGCAGGCCTTGACCCGCACATGGCCGCCAGCGAAATCCAGGCCGGTTCGCGCCTGCTGTACCGCAACAAGAACTTCAACAGCTTTGGTGTGATCAGCGTGACCGAGACTTACGCCAAGGAGCATCCACAGGCCATCGAAACCGTTGTGGCCGCCTACGAGAAAGCCCGTGAATGGGCGCTGAAAAACCCGGAAGAGCTGGCAAAGCTGCTGGCAACCGAATCCGGCCTGCCGCTTGAAGTCGCCAAGCTGCAACTGACCCGCACCGACATCACCAGCCCACAGCTGACCGAGCAGGACATCGTCGCTTCAAAAGCCGCAGCGCCGATCCTGGTCTCTGAAGAACTGGTACGCCGGGGCGTGAATGTGGATCAGGTGATCGACCAGTTGATCGACCCTGGGTTTTCCAAGACGGTTATCGCCAATAAGTAAGACTGATTGACATACAAACCTGTGAGGGACTGCGTCGTGTAGGAGCGGACTCGTCCGCGAAGACGCCATCACGGCCCACATTGTAGTGATCTGACAGACCTCATTCGCGGACAAGTCCGCTCCTACATTAGATTTTCGTTGCTTGAAATCATGAATCCGCACCCGTTGCGGATTCATCGTTACAGCTACACCAACAACCGGAGGTTTCATGACCACCAGCAAGAGTAAACCGCTGCCCGGCACGCTTGAGGTCGGCGAGCCCGTGACTACTTCAACACGACGCTGGCGCATCCGCCTCAAGGGCCTGGTCCTGCCCGTGGCAATCATCGTGCTGCTGGAAATTGTCGTACGCATTGGCTGGATTCCTTCCTACCAAATGCCCGCCCCCAGCGACGTTGCCCTGACTATCCGTGACCTGGCCGAAGGCGCGCTGTGGAAGCACATCAGCGCCAGCCTGCTGCGCGTATTGGGTGGCTTCGCCATTGGCGCGACGTTGGCCCTGGTGTTTGCCGCCTGGGTGGGGCTGAGCCGTGAAGCAGAGGCTTATCTGGAGCCCACCTTCGCCGGTTTGCGTTCGATTCCGAGCCTGGCATGGGTGCCGTTGCTGCTGTTGTGGCTCGGCATCGGCGAAACCTCGAAAGTGGTGTTGATTGCCATCGGCGCGTTCTTCCCGGTGTACCTCAACGGCGTCGCGGCGATCCGGGGTATCGATCGCAAACTGGTGGAAGTCGGCCAGATGTATGGCTTCAGCCGCCGGCGCCTGACCCTGCGCATTCTCCTGCCGGCCGCCCTGCCCGGTTTGTTCACCGGCTTGCGCAGTGGCTTGAGCCTGTCGTGGATGTTTCTGGTGGCGGCCGAACTGATCGCCGCCACCAAAGGCCTGGGCTATTTGCTCAGCGATGGGCGTGAGACCTCACGGCCAGACATCGTGCTGGCTGCAATCATCGTGCTGGCCGTGCTGGGCAAACTGAGCGATGGCGTACTGGCGGGCCTGGAGAAACGCTTCCTGGCCTGGCGTGACACATTTACCGGTCAAGGCCGGGAGGGTTGAGCATGACTGAATTGCTGTTGGACATTCACGTCGAGCGCAAGGCGTTCGCAGCCACCACCGTGTTGCAAAACGTGCGATTGCAGTTGCAAGCGAGGGAAATCGTCAGCCTGCTCGGCCCCAGCGGCTGTGGCAAAAGCACCTTGCTGCGCATCGTCGCGGGTCTTGAGAAGGACTTCAGCGGCAAGCTGCAACGTGCGCCGGGAGCAGTAGCCTTTGTGTTTCAGGAGCCACGGCTGATGCCCTGGCTGACCGTCGAGCAAAACATCGGTTTCAGTGATGACCGCCACTACGACAAGGCCTGGGTCACGCAACTGATCGAGGAAGTGGGCCTCAAGGGCTTTGCCGATGCCTTGCCCAAGTCGTTGTCCGGGGGCATGGCGCAACGGGTTGCCATTGCCCGCGGCCTGTATTCCAGGCCGCAGACGCTGTTGCTGGATGAGCCGTTCAGTGCGGTGGATGCCTTCACCCGCATGAAACTGCAAGACCTGTTGCTGCAACTGGCCGAACACCACGCCATTGCCCTGCTGCTGGTCACCCATGATGTCGATGAGGCGTTGTACCTCAGCAACCGAGTGCTGGTGATGGGCAATCGACCCGGCAATATTCGTCAGGAATTGCACGTCAACCTGCCTCAGCCACGGGATCGGCGCGACCCGGAACTGGCCCGTCTGAAGGCAGAAGCCCTGACGGCCCTGCACCTGGCGCACGTTATCTGAGGGCGGGATGCCGGGCCGCACCGTTTGTAGCGGCATGTGCACAAATGTGTCAGCCATCACAAAATTAACTATTTGCATCTTAAACGTAAATTAAATGTAAATTTTAAATAATTAACTTATAACTATTTAGAATTTTACTTCCCCTGCTTAGACACATATTGTCACCCACAGCACCGACCCCCAACCAGGTGGAGGCCACCGGAACAAGGATATTCCGGCCGATGTCTCCCCTGTTGGGAATCGCCTCTCGGTCACCACCACCTCGGATCGCCCTTTCTGTTCCCGCCAGCCAGCCCACGTCTTTCCGGACCCGCTGACGACCGCGTCACCTCTCAATCTCGTCTCCATCACTGCCAGGCCCCGCGCCATGGCTGCGAGCCGAGTGTTGCCTGAAAAAACGTATTTCAATGCCTCAAGGAGCAGTACATGGCATTCACCCGCAGAGAAATGATTACCCGTATTGCCGCCGTCGGTGGCTATTCGGCAGCGGTCAGCGCATTGGGTGCGCTGGGCCTTACACCCACTGCGCAAGCGGTCAGCTTCGATCCAAAGCCGTTGGGCAGCAATGGCAAGGGCAAGCATGTGGTGGTGGTCGGCGCCGAAATTTCCGGGTTGGTCAGCGCCTACGAACTGATCCGCGCCGGTTTCACGGTCACTGTGCTCGAAGCCCGGGATCGGGTCGGCGGTCGTAACTGGACGCTGCGCCGTGGCAGCAAGGTCGAGTTCGACGATGGCGTGACCCAGACCGTGGATTTCGACGATGGCTTCTTTTTCAATGCTGGCCCCGCGCGTATCCCCAGCCATCACCTGACCATCCTCGGTTACTGCAAGGAACTGGGCGTCGAGCTGCAAGTGCTGGTCAACAGTAGCCGCAATGCCCTCGCCCGCCCGGACTTGAATCGCCCGGCGTTTCAACTGCGCCAGGCGGTCAATGACAGCCGTGGTCAACTGGCCGAACTGCTGTCGCGCAGTGTCAGCCGCCATGCCCTGGATCAAGACCTGACCGAGGATGACCGCAAGTCGCTGCTGGGTTTTCTCAAGGTCTATGGCGACCTGGATGCCAATCAGCAATACAAGGGCTCCCAGCGCTCCGGTTACTCGCGGTTCCCGGGGGCTGGCGATCAGACCGGTATCACCCGGCCGTCACTGGACTTGAAAACCCTCCTGGACCCCAAGCTTCGGGGCGCACTGGTGTTCGATGAGATCCCCGAGTTCTCCTCCACCATGTTCCAGCCGGTGGGCGGCATGGACCGGATTCCCGAGGCGTTTTATCAGCGGCTCAAGCAGCACATACGGCTCAACGCCGAAGTGGTGGATATCCAGACCTCCGAGCATGGCAGCCAGATCAGCTACCGCGACCGCAAGACCGGCAAGACCCAGACCGTCAGTGCCGATTACGCCGTGATCGGTCTGCCCTTGCCGCTGCTGGACAAGGTGCCAAACAACTTCAGCGCGCCCTTTCAGCAGGCGATTCGCAGCGCCCAGAGCGACCATGCCAACAAGGTCGCCTGGCAGGCACCGCGCTTCTGGGAAACCGACTTCCAGATTTATGGCGGGCTGTCTTACCTGGACCACGAAACCCGGGGGCTGTGGTACCCCAGCGATCGCCTCAACACCGAGCAAGGCATCCTGGTCGCCGGCTACAACACTGGCGAAGGCGCACAGAACTTCAGCCGCAAGAGCCTGACCGAGCAGTTCGCGTCGTCACGCCAGGCGGTCGAACTGCTGCACCCCGGCTTCAGCGCCCAGCTTAAAAAACCGGTGGCTATCAACTGGTCGAAAATCCCGTTCAGCAAAGGCCCGTGGATCGTCAACGACGAGGTGGGCGAAGAGGCCTATCACCTGCTGAACCAGCCTGAGGGCCGCACCTTTCTGGCCAGCGACGCCCTGGCCCATGGCGGGGTCGGTATCTGGCAGAACAGCGCCGCCGATTCCGCCCGCCGCACCGTATCGCTGATTGCCCAGCACGCACAAAGCATCCCTCAAGGCACGTCCAAAGCCACCGCCGCCTGATCAATGACAAGGAGCGTCACCATGAAAACCATCGCACTGCTGAGCAGCACCCTATTGAGCGTTGCCATGCTGAGCACCGCCCTGACCGCCCAGGCCGATGATATCCAGCGTATCGCCCTGCCCAACTCCAAGTTTCCGATCTCCCTTGCGGTGAAGGTTCCGGCCCAGACCGAGCTGCTGTTTGTCAGCGGACAACTGGCTGACCTGCATGACCCCAAGGCACCCAAGGACTCTTTCGAGGCCTATGGCGACACCGCAACCCAGACCACCTCGATCCTCAACAAGCTCAAAAACATCCTGGAAAGCCAGGGCCTGACGCTGGGCGACGTGGTGCAACTGCGCATCTTCCTGGTGGGCGATCCGGCCAAGGGCGGCAAGCTGGACTTTGCCGGGCTGCAACAAGGTTATGTGCCGTTCTTCGGCAGTGCCGAGCAGCCTAACAAGCCAGCGCGCACCGCCGTGCAAGTGGTTGCCCTGCCGCTGCCCGGTGGCCTGGTGGAAATCGAGGCCATTGCCGCACGCAAGAAGTGAAACGGAATTCGACGTTTTAAAAGGAGTTTCACCCTATGTCCAAACCAAGACTGCGCCGCGCAGCCAGCGGCCATCTGTTGCTGCCGTTATCCCTGGCCTGCGGTTTCGCCTCGTCCATGGCCGGTGCTGCTGAATCGAGCAATGCGCTGGACACCGTGGTGGTCACCGGCAACCGTGGCGCCCAGCAACGCACCGTCACCACCAGCCCGACCCCGATTGACGTGGTGACGGGCGAGCAACTGCAAGCCGTGGGCAAACCCAGCCTGCTGGAAGCCCTGAGCAAGTTCATCCCGTCCTTCAACTTGCCGGACCGCTCGGGTTGGGATGCCAGTGGCGTGGTGCGCTCGGCGACCCTGCGCGGGCTCACGGCGTCCCATGTGCTGGTGCTGGTCAACGGCAAACGCCGACACACCAGCGCCACCCTTAATATCAGCGGTATCAACAGCGGCGCTGCGCCCAGCGACCTGGACCTGATTCCGGTGTCGGCCATCGATCACGTTGAAGTCCTGCGCGATGGTGCGGCCGCACAGTACGGGTCGGACGCCATTTCCGGCGTGATCAACATCATCCTCAAACAGACCACCGGGGGCAGCGCCGACACCATTCTGGGCCAGGGCTATGACGGCAAGCGTGGCACCGCCCAAGAGGCCTTGAACTATGGTTTTGAGGTGGGTGAAGCCGGGGTGCTCAACCTGTCCCTGGATACCCGCTATCAGGAGCGCGACAACAAGGCTGGCAACAACGGATACGCCAGCCACTATTACCCGTTGCCCGACGGCTCACCGGACCCGCGCGAAGCGACGGCCAGTCACCATACCTACAAAGGCTATGGCCTGCCCCGCAGCCAGTTGGCCGACGTGGCCTACAACCTGGACCTGCCGCTCAACGACCACCTGTCGCTGTATTCCTTCTCGACCCTGGCCGTGCGGGAAAACAACGACGGGCAAAACTTCCGCCTGCCCAACGGCCGCAATACCATCACCACCGGCCCCAACGGTTATCCCGACGGCTACAGCCCCTACTGGCTGGTCAACGAAACGGATTTCCAGTCAGCCTTTGGCGCACGGGGCGATGACCTCGGCGGCTGGGCCTGGGACCTGAGCAGCACCTACGGGCGCAACTATTCCAAGCAGCGCACCTACAACAACCAGAACCCGTCTCTGGGTGAAAACACGCCGAACAAGTTCACCTCGGGCATCTACATCGCCGACCAGTTGACCACCAACCTGGACCTGAAAAACGCCTACGAGATCGGCCTTGCCAAGCCGCTGGACGTGGCGTTCGGCTTCGAACACCGGCGTGAAAGCTACGAAACACGGGCCGGCTCCGAAGCATCCTACAGTGACGGTGGTTATGTGTTTCCTGTTGGCAGCCCACGGGCGGGTCAACGGCCTGATCCGGGGGCGCAGGTCACCAACGGCATCTCCCCGGCCGAAGCCCAGAAGATCAGCCGCAACAGCGTCGCCAGTTACCTGGACCTGGGGTTCTACCCCGTCGAGCAGTGGTACATGGGCGTGGCCGGTCGTTACGAGCACTACAACGAAGGCGTGGGCAGTACCCGCAGCGGCAAATTCAGCACCCGCTATGAGTTCAGCCCGCTGTTTTCCGTGCGCGGTACGGTCAGCAATGGCTTCCGGGCACCGTCCCTGGCCAACGAAATCTTTACGGCACGTTCGACTGGCTTCGACACCATCAACGGCGTCTACCAGTCCTACAACTACGTGATCCTGCCGGTGGACTCCGCAGGTGCCAAGGCACTGGGGGCAACATCGCTTAAACCGGAGCGTTCCACCAACTTCAGCCTCGGTTTTGCCCTGACCCCAAGCGACGCCCTGAGCTTGACCGTGGATGCCTACCGCATCAACCTGCGCGATCGGCTGGTGCTCAGCGAACGCTTCCAGGGGCCGGGTGTGGCCAGTATCCTGCAAAACGTCGGAGTGCCCGCCACCGCCGGGGCACAGTTCTTCACCAACGGCGCCGATACCACGACATCCGGCGTCGATGTGGTGGGTAACTACCTGCAAAAGCTCGACGGTTTCGGTTCGGTCAAATGGACGGCAGCGCTCAACTACAACCACACCAGAATCGACAGCGTGAAGGACACACCTTCGCAACTCACGGCCCTGGGCAGTGGTTACCAGTTGCTTGGGCGACAAGCCCGGTCTTTGATCACCAGCACCCTGCCGGACAGCAAAATGATCTTTGCCGCCGACTGGGCGATCCGGGACTTCGACGTCAACCTGCGCCTGGTGCGCTATGGCAAGTACACCGAGGTCAACAGCTCCAGCAACAAGGCCCTGGACCGGGAATACTCGGCGAAATGGATCACCGACCTGGACGTGGCCTACGCGATCAATAAATCGTTGAAAGTCGCGGTCGGGGCGCAAAACCTGTTCGACAAATACCCGGACCACATCGGCGTGGTGAACTCCTCGTTCGGTGATAACTGGGGCTCTTATTCGCCGTTCGGTTTCACCGGGGGGTACTACTACACGCGGTTGCAGTACGCCTTTTAAGCCTGACCTGAGGAGGACAATGTGGGAGTGAGCTTGCTCACGAAGGCGCCAGGTCAAGCGCCGAAGATATTCCTGATACACCGAGCTGCCGGATCCATTCGCGAGCAAGCTCGGCTCCCACAGGTGTCGGAACGATCAATCCTTAACACCATTCATCCGATCCCGCATTGACGGCGACCTGTGCTTTGGTGTCTTCTGAAACCGTTTTCAGAGCATGCCTGCCAATAAATCCAATAAGGATCAGGTCGTGAACAGTTTCTTAGCACCCGTGCGTCCCCGCGTGACCATGAACGACGTTGCCGTTCTGGCTGGCGTGTCCAAGGCCAGCGTGTCGCGCTTTATCGGCGAAGACCGGCAACTGCTGTCCGACGCCATCGCCACCCGCATCGAAAATGCCATCGCTACCCTCGGCTATCGCCCCAACCAGATGGCCCGTGGCCTCAAGCGTGGCCGCACCCGGCTGATCGGCATGCTGGTGGCCGATATCCGCAACCCCTATTCAGTGGCCGTTATGCATGGCGTGGAAACCGCCTGCCGTCGCCATGGCTACAGCATGGTCGTGTGCAATACCGACCGCGACGACGAGCAGGAGCGCCTGAACCTGGCCGCGTTGCGCTCTTACAACGTTGAAGGCCTGATCGTGAACACTCTCGGCCACCACCTCGACGAGCTGCACGAATTACACCGTGAATTACCCATGGTGCTGGTGGACCGCAAGGTGGATCAGCTGCAAAGCGACCTGGTGGGCCTGAACAACGCCGGTGCGGTACTGCAAGCCATCGATCATCTGGATACCTCGGGCTATCGCGACATCCTGCTGGTCACCGAACAGCAGGACGGCACGAGTTCCCGGGCCGAGCGAGTCAACGCCTTCAAGGCGCTGATTGCCCAGCGACCGCATTTGCGCGGTCAGGTGCTGGAGACCAGTGAACAGCTGCAAGTCCACCTGCAGCACTTTCTGGCAACGACCGATCACGGCCCCAAGGCGCTGTTTACCGGCAATGGTGTCGCAACCCTGACCTGCACCCGACTACTGCGGGAGTTGGGTTGCCCGCTGTTTGACGACATCGGCCTGATCGCCCTGGACGAACTGGACTGGTATCCGCTAGTGGGCACGGGCATCACCTCTCTGGCGCAACCCACCCACGACATTGGCGTCACAGCCTTTGAATGCCTGCTCAACCGCTTGCGGGGTGATGAAGAGCCGGTGCGCGCCTTCGATTTCCCGGCGCAGTTGATTGTCCGGGGCTCGACCCGACCACGAACCTGATTTCACCTTTGCAATGAACGCCGACGTGCGCAGGAACACGCTTCATGCGCCGAAATGAAACCGGTTTCAGAGCTTCTTCTAACAACAAGGAACACCCGTAATGACTCTTTACCCTGTGTCCATCAGCCTTTCCAGTTACGGCGCCGACCTGGTGCGTGAACGTGGACAGGCCAGTTTCATCCCGCTCCTGGTCAGCGCCGGAGCCTCTCGCATCGAGTTGCGCGAAGAGCTGTTCACTAACGAAGACTTCCCGGCGCTGGCCCTGGCGATTCAGGTACAGGGCCTTGAATGTGTGTACTCCTCACCCTTGGAACTGTGGCTGCCCGGCCAGCCCCTGCCCAACCCTGAACTGGCAGCAACGCTGCAACGGGCTGCAACCTGCGGTGCAAAGTGGCTAAAGGTTTCCCTCGGGCATTTCGGTGATACCAGCGATGTCAGTGCATTGGCCACGTTGCTGTTGCCTTCGGTGCGCCTGCTGGTGGAAAACGACCAGACGCTCCAGGGCGGCCGCATCGAACCCTTCACCCGTTTTTTTGCCCGGATCGACGCGCTGCAACTGCCGGTGGGCATGACCTTCGACATCGGCAACTGGCAATGGCAGGAACAATCGGCGATCAGTGCAGCGCGGCAACTGGGGCGGTATGTGCAATACCTGCACTGCAAAGCAGTGGCCCGGGCCGAAAGTGGCAAGCTGGTCGCCACGCCTCCTGCGCCCACCAGCCTCCATTTATGGGAGCAGTTGCTCAAGCAGATGCCAGTGGGCGTACCCCGCGCGGTGGAGTACCCGCTGCAGGGTGACGATCTGCTGGCCATTACCCGTGAACACATAGCGCTTCTGGCACGCCTCGGCGCTGCGAACCTGCCACTGGAGGCCAAGGCCAGCCAGGTGATGAATCATGTCTGAGATCGATATCCTCTCGTTCGGCGAAACCATGGCCATGTTCGTCGCTGAGCAGCCCGGTGATCTGGCCCAGGTCAGTCACTTCGAAAAACGCATTGCCGGTGCCGACAGCAATGTCGCCATTGGCTTGTCGCGGCTGGGTTTCAAGGTTGCCTGGCTAAGCCGCGTCGGCGCGGACTCCCTGGGCCGTTTCGTGATCGAAAGCCTGCAACGCGAAGGCCTGGATTGCACCCATGTGACGGTCGATACCGCCCATCCCACGGGTATTCAGCTCAAGTCCCGGGAGCTCAAAGGCGATGACCCGAGCGTGGAGTATTTTCGCCGGGGTTCGGCAGCCAGCCATTTGTCGGTCAAGGATGTTCCATCGTCTTTGCTCAAGGCGCGCCACCTGCATGCGACCGGGATCCCTGCTGCACTGTCGGACAGCACCCGGGAGTTGTCCGGCTATTTGATGACACACATGCGCGACGCCGGACACAGCGTGTCGTTCGACCCCAACCTGCGACCATCCCTCTGGGCAAACCAGACGCAGATGATCAACGAAATAAACCGCCTGGCCGCCCTCGCCCATTGGGTGCTACCGGGGTTGGCCGAAGGCACATTGCTGACCGGCTATGACAATCCGGGCGACATCGCCAGCTTCTACCTGGACCGTGGCGTCGAGGCGGTGGTCATCAAGCTTGGCGCCAATGGCGCTTACTTCCGTACCCAGCTGGATCAGGGGTTTGTCCCGGGCGTCCCGGTAACCAAGGTCATCGACACCGTTGGTGCCGGAGATGGTTTTGCTGTGGGCGTGATCAGTGCCCTGCTGGAAAACCAGGGTTTCCCCCAGGCCGTGGAACGCGGCAACTGGATTGGCAGCCGCGCGGTGCAAAGTCGCGGCGACATGGAAGGCCTGCCGACCCGCAACCAGTTGCAGGTCGAACGGGCGTCAGGCACACCACGACGACAACAGGGCTGAACCACCCACGAGAAAATCCGACTGAACTGGATGCATCCACTGACCCTCAACCGTTACCTGCTGCGACAAAAACAACAAGCTCAGGAGCACCGACATGCAAAAGGCACTGGAAAGCAAAAAACCGGGGCGCATCAATCGCCGCTGGTTATACATCATGCCCATCGTGTTCATCACCTACAGCCTGGCCTACCTGGACCGGGCCAATTACGGCTTCGCCGCAGCCTCCGGCATGGCCGAGGACTTGCACATTACCCCGGGTCTGTCCTCGTTACTGGGCGCGCTGTTCTTCCTTGGCTACTTCTTTTTCCAGGTACCGGGGGCGATCTATGCCCAGAAGAACAGCGTCAAGAAGCTGATCTTCGTCAGCCTGATACTGTGGGGCGGCCTGGCCACCCTGACGGGCATTGTTTCCAATGCCTACATGCTGATCGGCATCCGCTTCATGCTCGGCGTGGTGGAAGCCGCCGTCATGCCCGCCATGCTGGTGTACCTGTGCCATTGGTTCACCCGTGCCGAACGCTCCCGGGCCAACACCTTCCTGATCCTCGGCAACCCGGTGACCATGCTCTGGATGTCGGTGGTTTCCGGCTACCTGGTGCAGCACTTCAGCTGGCGCTGGATGTTTATCGTCGAAGGCCTGCCCGCCATCATCTGGGCCTTTATCTGGTGGCGTCTCGCCGATGAGCGTCCGGCTCAGGCGGTCTGGTTGAGTCAGGCCGAAAAAACCGAGCTGCAAAACAAGCTCGATGCCGAGCAGGTGGGCATCAAGCCGGTGAAGAACTACGCCGAAGCCTTCCGCTCACCCAAGGTGATCCTGCTGGCGATGCAGTTTTTCTGCTGGAGCATCGGTGTCTATGGCTTCGTGTTGTGGCTGCCCTCGATCCTCAAGCACGGCGCGCAAATGGACATGATCGAGGCAGGCTGGCTCTCGGCACTGCCTTATCTGGCGGCGGTCATTGCCATGCTGGCGGTGTCCTGGGGCTCGGACAAGTTGCAGAAGCGTAAACGCTTCGTCTGGCCGCCCCTGCTGATCGCCGCCATTGCGTTCTATGGCTCATATGCCCTGGGGACCGAGCACTTCTGGTGGTCGTATGCGTTGCTGGTGCTGGCTGCGGCCTGCATGTACGCGCCCTACGGGCCGTTCTTCGCCATCGTGCCGGAGATCCTGCCGTCCAACGTGGCTGGCGGCGCCATGGCGTTGATCAACAGCATGGGGGCGCTGGGGTCTTTTGCCGGGTCCTATCTGGTGGGTTACCTCAACGGTGTGACCGGCAACATGAGTGCCTCTTACCTGTTGATGAGCGGCGCGCTGCTGATTTCCGCGGTGGCGACGATGCTGCTCAGGCCCTCGAATGTATCGAAACACACACCCGACCCGCGCCATGCGCGTCGTGTCGCGTTGAACCCTTAAGGATGGATGCCATGAAAAAGCAGGTGGTTCTCTACAAACAGCTGTCCGCGCCGCTGATGGCCCGTTTGCAGGCACAGACTAACGTCACGCTGATCGAAGAGCCCAACCGCGACGGCCTGGCCCGGTTGCGGGCAGCATTGCCTGGCGCCCATGGCCTGCTCGGGGCCAGCCTCAAGCTGGACGCTGATCTGCTGGACCTGGCGCCGAAACTGGAAGCCGTGTCCAGCGTGTCGGTGGGGGTCGATAACTATGACCTGGCCTACCTGGACCGCCGTGGGGTTGTGCTGAGCAATACTCCGGACGTGCTGACCGAAACCACCGCCGACACCGGCTTTGCGCTGATCCTGGCGACGGCACGGCGGGTGGTGGAGCTGGCCAATCTGGTTCGGGCCGGGCAGTGGAAAAACAACATCGGCCCACTGCACTTCGGCACGGATGTACATGGCAAGACCCTGGGGATCATCGGCATGGGCCGCATTGGCGAAGCGCTGGCCCAACGCGGGCATTTCGGCTTCGGCATGCCGGTGCTGTATCACAGTCATTCGCGCAAGGCCGCCGTTGAGGCACGTTTCAACGCACGCTATTGCGGGCTCGATGAATTGCTGCAGCAAGCCGACTTTATTTGCCTGACGTTACCGCTGACGGCAGAGACTCAAGGCTTGATCGGTGCCGAACAGTTCGCCCTGATGCGCCCGGACAGCATCTTTATCAATATTTCTCGGGGCAAGGTGGTGGATGAGCAGGCGATGATTGCTGCATTAAAGCAGGGGTTGATTCGGGGCGCTGGCCTGGACGTGTTCGAGCGCGAACCCCTGGCCCCTGATTCACCCCTGCTGCAACTGAGCAACGTGGTCGCTACCCCGCACATCGGCTCGGCCACCCGTGAAACACGGGAAGCCATGGCCAGGTGCGCGGTGGACAACCTGCTCAGCGCCTTGTCCGGCGAGCGCCCGGCGAATCTGGTGAATCCGCAAGTGTGGGAGCGACGGCAGAAACGCTGATGTGATAACGCCCTGTTAATCAGCGTCCACCCGGAGACATTGCCGTTGACTGATACACCGCAATCGCGGGCAAGCCCACTCCTAAAATGTGCGGTTTACCAGTCATCCACGCTGTGTCCGGGCCACTGCCTTCGCGAACAAGGTGGATCGCCACCCCGGTCGCTCCAACAGGTTTTGTGTTTGCCTCAAATCACAAACTTGGACACCATCCCGTTCAGGTCCACCGCCAGGCGTGACAACTCGTGGCTCGCGGCGCTGGTCTGGTTCGCACCGGCTGCTGACTGGGTGGCCAGGTCGCGAATATTGACCAGGTTACGGTCCACTTCGCGGGACACCTGGGCCTGCTCTTCGGACGCGCTGGCGATCACCAGGTTGCGTTCGTTGATCTGGGAAATAGCCTCGGTGATCTGCTCCAGCGCCTCACCTGCCGCGCGCGCCAGTTCCAGTGTGCTCTGGGTGCGGTTGGTGTTGAGGGCCATGGACTGCACCGCTTGACCGGTACCGTTTTGAATCCCGGCCACCATCTGCTCGATTTCCTGAGTCGATTGCGCTGTGCGATGGGCCAGTGCCCGAACTTCGTCCGCCACCACCGCAAAACCCCTGCCCGCTTCGCCCGCCCGGGCAGCTTCGATGGCCGCGTTGAGTGCCAGCAGGTTGGTCTGCTCGGCAATGGAGCGAATCACGTCCAGCACCTTGCCGATATCCCGGCCCTGTGCCGCCAGGCCTTCCACAAGGTTGGAGGTGGTCTGCACGTCCTGGGTCATGGCCTGGATCGCGGTCACGGTCTCGACCACGCGATCACGGCCCTGGCGAGCGGTGTGGTTGGACTGCTTCGAGGCCTCGGACGTCGACACCGCGTTGCGCGCCACTTCTTCCACCGCAGCGGTCATTTCGTTGACAGCGGTGGCAGCCTGTTCGATTTCGTTGTTCTGTTGTTGCAGCCCACGGGAGGACTCTTCAGTGACCGCGCTCAGCTCTTCGGCTGCCGATGCCAGCTGGGTGGCGGAACCGGAGATTTGTTCGATGGTTGTACGCAGGTTGCGCTGCATCACCTTCAAGGCCCCCAGCAGACGCGCCGGTTCATCCTTGCCATCGACCTCAATGGACTTGGTCAGGTCACCGCTCGCAATTTCATCGGCAGCGCGAACCGCTCTAGCCAGCGGTGTGACGATACTACGGGTCAACACCCAGGCCAGTAACACGGTAAGTAGAACAGCAACAACGGCGACGCTAATAATGGTCAGGTTGGCGTTGTCGTATTGTTGGCCGGCGATAACAGACGCTTCTTTGGCGCCATTTTTATTGATGTCTACCAACTGGTTCAATTGGTTGCCCATCAAGTCAGAGGCGTCTTTCATGCGGGTATTGATCAAGTTGCGCAGTTCTTCAAGCTTGTCTTGCCGTGACAGTTCCAGTACCTGCTGCTGGATAGCCAGGTAGGTCTGGAGCGTGGCATTGAATTGCTCATAGACGGCTCTCTCCGGTGCATCGGCCGGTAACGCGGCATAACTGTTCTTGGCCTTCTGCAACTTGTCCGTGAGTTCCCCCATGCGGGCATCGGATTCCTTGAGTAATGCAGGCTCACGGTTCATCAGGATACGAAACGAGGTGATGCGCAGGCGGAGCATGTTCTCATTCACATCCCCCAGAAAATCGATGCTGGGCAGCATGTTGGTTTCCATGTCGGTCGCGGCCGCCCTGATGACGGTCATACGATCCAGAGCAAAAAAACCAAGCAGAACGACCAGCAAAGCGATAAACGCAAAGCCCAGAAACGCACGCGGCGCGATATTCATATTACGTAGCGACATGGAGTGTTCCCATTAAGGATAGAGCTCGCATGCATCCTTGCGTTGACATCCAGAAGGAGAACGACCGTTCCACCTCCACAATGTAGGGCGACTTTAGTTGAGCTGGCGCACCTGTTTTTTATATCGGCCAGACATGAGCATTAATGCAGTGGTTAATGAACTTTTTTTTCAGGACCAAGTTCAAATACGGATGAAACGTTACAGCATACCAAGGTAGCAAGTGGCCACTTGTGTCACGACTGTATCTGGATCCAAATACAGTCGCTTATTGTCAATTAAACAGCGCTATTCAATTGGCGGTTTTCACTTCATTCCAGACGCGAGTGCGTATTAGATGAATAGATGAAGGGACGGCTTCCAGTGAAAACAGCCGGGCCATGGTGTCCGCGCCAGGGTCCAGGAGGTAGTTTTGGCTTGCAGGATGTCACCGGAGAAGCAGATGTCCATGCAGATCTTGCCACTGGCCTGTGTGGCTCATCGAAGCCAATAGCATCATGGGGACGATCGCTTTTTTCAGCATATCCAATTCCTTGCTATGTACTGCTGATGCCGTTCATCAAGATTGCCCCACGCGAATGCGGCGAGACAGCATTAAATTCCAACAGGTGAGTTGCAAAGACCTTTGTGGAATAAAGGATATGACGCGAATCAAGGAATCATGAAAAATTCATCGCCGCCTGCGAAATTCACCCCAGCTCTTCGCGAGTGAGTGCTATTTTGAATTTCTCGAAGGATCGTTCGGTTATTCCCGTAGGAAAATGCGCCAACCGCTCAGGACAAGTACCTTGCCAGAGCTTTTTGCGTCCATTACCTGCGTTATCGTACGGTCCGTCCCCTTCCATTGGAGCTGAAGGAAGTGCTCGATTGAATGAGGTGGGCCGCATGAATAAAGTCACGTTTCCCAATGCCTGTCAGCTGATGCGCTGGCATTTTCACCCAGTGGGCTTCGAAGCCAACATGGACGCCCCCAGCAGCATGATTGCTCGGCTTTTTGATCGGGCCAGTGGTGAAACCGTGATCGCCATTGCCGGCATACCTTGCGCGACGGTGATGGATGCGACCGATGTGGAGCGCATCATCGAGGCCATCGAGGCGGAACTTGAGTCCTTCATTCCGCCCCGAGCCTGTGGTGGTTTTTAAGCCCGCAGCCTAAACCTTGCGGCGTAAATCTTCGAAAAACGGCTTGTCGTCGGTGATCCGGTCCGAGGCTTTTGGCGTGGCTGCCTGCTCATTACTGTTGCCATTACTGCCCGCATCGATGTACCAGTAGCAATGGCGCACTGCACGGGTGATCGCTACATAGGCCAGGCGCAGGACTTCGTCCTTCTGCGCGTTATCGAACGGGTCGGCGTCCCCCTCCTTGCCCAGCCCCGCCATGCGGTACACCTGGTTCTTGTAGGGTGACTGAGTCAGGTGCTGGCAATCGCCAAGCAGGAAAACGGCATCGGCTTGCAACCCCTTGGAGCTGTGATACGTCAGTTGCTTGAACCGGCGCTGCTCGGCAGGCAGGCGATAATCCACATCCATCAACGCTTGCAAGCGCTCGGAAACATTGAGTTTTTCGCTGCTCTTGCGATACAGCAACAGCACCGAATCACCGTCCTCGTAGTGCTGGATCAGCCTTTCAGTCAGCTCCTCATCATTACGATCAAGGATGGTCACCGGCAGCAATTCCTGAATCGCCCCGCTGGCCTTGGCCTTTTTCCCGGCGATGGCCGGGGCCGCGCGCACGATGTGTTCGGCGGCGTCGATGATGTGCTGATGGCTGCGGAAGTTGTCGCTGAGCATCACCTTGGTGGTGGCAGGCGACGAAAACTCCTTGGCGAACTCCATGAAGTACTTGGGTGAACTGCCCCGCCAGCCGTAGATCGACTGCCAGTCATCGCCCACGCACAGCAGCGAGGAACGCTGCGCCACGCGCCCCACGTGCATGGACGGCCCACGACGACGGATCTCCCGCAGGCTGGCCCGCAACCACGAGACGATTTGCGGCGAGACGTCCTGGAACTCATCGATCATCAGGTGCGCCAGGGGCCTGAGTTGCTCATCACTGACCAGTTTCAGGTTTTCCGGGGAGGTTTCACCGAATAGCGCGAACATGCGGTTGTAGGTCATCGCCGGAGGGCTCATGGCCAGCAAATGGCTTTCGAAGGCTTTCCAGAACAGGCTCAGGGCTTCGAAGAAGAAACGGTCCGGGTCGTTTTCTGCAAAGCTCATGTCCGCCACCGCGGCCGGGACGTCCAGGCCAAGGTTCTCGATGAAGCTGGCAGCTGTAACAAATGCATCCAGCAGCGGTGTAGCGCTCAACTCGCCCTTGACCTTGTAATCGAAGCCCGGTCCGGCCACGGCGGAACCCGCCAGGGACTGCAGCACCTTACTCGCCGCTTCGTAGTTTTCCAGCCAGATCACAGGCTTGCGACAGAAAGCTTGAAACAGCGTGCGCTTGATCACCCATTCGGCCCACACCGGCAACTTGGCACCGGGACGCTTCATTTGCTGGTTTTCAGAAGGGTCGTAGCCCAGCACGACCCAGCTGTCCAGCTCAGCGATGTAGCCGTGGAAATGGAAGGCAGAGCCATTGATCTCGACGGTCTGGCGCATGGGCTCGATGCCCTTGATCGGCCACGCCTTGGCCCGGATCCACAAGTCCTCGACGGTGTCGCACAGTTCTTCGTCGCGCTTGGCCGACAGTTCGGTCACGGTGACGCGTTTCTGCACGTCCGGATGGTCACGCTCCAGCTCCTTGAGCTGCAAGGCGTGGCGGTACAGCGGCGCCATCACCTCGCGAAAGCGCGGGTTGCTGGCGTAGAGGTCCCGGTAGCAGAGGTTCAACTGCTGACGTTGCGCGTCATTGATGCGCAGCTCGAACGGGTTGCTGTCGGCATCCTCCTGCCCCGCAACGGGCGCCTGGCTGCTCAGGGTCTCGAACGCACGCAACTGGCTGAAGCCCGGGAGGCTGCGTACGATCGGCAGTATGCGTGAGTGGAACGTGCGGACCAGGTCCCTCGCCTCTTTCTGACTCAGGCTGTTGCCCCAGAGCGCCATGACCTCTATCAGCTTGGCAATGAAGTCCTTGCGCGACTCACGGGTAAAGGTCACCACCGTCATGGCGTTGAGCTCAAAGCCCAGGTAATGACTGAGCAGCAGAATGCGCAATACCAGCGAAGTGGATTTGCCGGCCCCGGCACCGGCGATGACATAGGTCGACGGGGTATCGCTGAAAATCATCTTCCACTGCGCCGCACTCGGCTGGGCATGGGGGGGCAGTTTCAGAGCGACATCAGCCTTGACCTGCTTCTTCAGCTCAGCGGTGAGCGGCAGACGCCAGTCATCGAACAGGTGATCATTGGTCCGCGGGCCTCGATGCTCGCTGGGCCGTGTATCACGAATCAACAAGACCTGACGGCCCTCTTCGAGACCGTCGAAGTGCCCTTCTGCATACCCTTCGTTCATGCCCTCGGCATGGCCATTGAGGTAGCCATCGGTATGGCCCTGCATCCACGACAGCGTGTGCTGCGCACTCATGCCCGTAAGGCCCCTACCCATCAACCGGGCCAGCATGCGTTTGAAAAACGGCAGCGCTTCCGGTGGGGAAAGTTCGGGGACGGAGGGTTCAGGGGGAAGATCGGAAGGCAGTTCAGATGGCACGCAGGCTCCAGGTGTCAGCTAGTGAGCGAAGATGTTGCCTATGGTCGCTGTATTCGCCGCGTAGCTCCAGCGAAATGCTTGGGCATCAGACCTTTAGTCGATCAACTGCATGTGACGTGGAATGTGACGACGCAAAGACTGCATCTAATAAATCGATAGGAATGACGCGATTTTCCCGCTTATAAGCGAGACAAAATTGATAGATGATGCACTCCATCAACCACCCATTCATCGTTTTCGGAGGCCATACCATGCTCGAATTAAGACCCTTCAACACCCTGGGCGGCGCCAACCACGGCTGGCTGGACGCGCATCATCACTTTTCATTCGCGTCGTACCATGACCCCAAACGCATGAACTGGGGCCCATTGCGTGTCTGGAACGACGACGTGATCGAGTCGCGCACCGGTTTTCCAAAGCACCCGCACCACGACATGGAGATCATCACCTACGTGCGTGAAGGCGCAATTACTCACGAGGACAACCTGGGCAATAAAGGCCGGACAGAAGCCGGTGATGTACAGGTCATGAGCGCGGGCACCGGGATTGCCCACAGCGAATACAACATGGAGTCCACGCCGACCAGGATCTTCCAGATCTGGATCCTGCCCAACGAGACCGGCCTGGCGCCTTCCTGGGGTGTCAAACCTTTCCCCAAAGGCCAGCGCGAAGGTTTCGTCACACTGGCCAGCGGCAAGGCCGGCGACGACCAGAGCCTGAAGATCCGTGCTGACGCCCGTTTGGTCGCGGCCAACATCAAGGCGGGCGAAACGGCCGAGTACCACCTCGATGCAGACCGTCGTGCCTACCTGGTTCCGGCCACGGGCGTGATCGACGTCAACGGCCTGCGTGCCCAGGCCCGGGACGGTGTTGCGGTACAGGACGAACGCGTGCTGCGGGTGACTGCGGTCGAGGACAGCGAGATCGTGTTGGTGGATATCGCCTGAGTCGTGTTTAACGCCGCAAGTAAAAAACCGCCGGGGCTGTGAGGTCCCGGCGGTTTTTTTGTTTTGATTGGGTTCGATCGTTACCCAATCGCCGCATCCACCAACACCTGAGCCTCGCCCACCAGGCGCTTGAGGTGTTCTTCGCCGATGAAGCTTTCGGCGTAGATCTTGTAGATGTCTTCAGTGCCCGAAGGACGTGCCGCGAACCAGCCGTTTTCGGTACTGACCTTCAGGCCGCCAATGGCCTGGTTGTTACCCGGTGCATGGCTGAGGATGCTGGTGATCACCTCACCGGCCAGTTCAGTGGACTTGACCTGCTCGGGCGACAACTTACCCAGTGCAGCTTTCTGTTGCGGATTAGCCTTGGCTTCCACGCGGGTGGAAACCGGCTCACCCAGATCCTGAGTCAACGCCTGATACAGCTCACTCGGGTCACGGCCTTTGCGGGCGGTCATTTCGGCGGCGAGCAAGGCCGGGATCAAGCCGTCTTTGTCGGTGGTCCAGACGGTGCCGTCGGTACGCAGGAACGAAGCCCCGGCACTTTCTTCCCCACCAAAGCCCAGAGAGCCGTCGAACAGGCCATCCGCAAAGTACTTGAAGCCCACCGGCACTTCGTACAGGCGACGACCCAGGCGTGCGGTGACACGATCAATCAGGCCGCTGCTGACCACGGTCTTGCCTACGGCAGCGTCCGCGCGCCATTGCGGACGGTTCTGGAATAGATAGTCGATGCACACCGACAGGTAATTGTTCGGCGCCAGCAAGCCACCGGTCGGGGTCACGATGCCGTGGCGGTCGTGGTCCGGGTCGCAGGCGAAAGCCACCTGGAAACGGTCCTTGAGGCCGATCAGCCCTTGCATGGCGAAATTGGAGGACGGGTCCATGCGGATACGGCCATCCCAGTCGACGCACATGAAGCGGAAGGTCGGATCGACGAATTTGTTCACCACCTCAAGGTTCAGGCCGTAATGCTCGCCAATGGCAGACCAGTAACGCACACCGGCTCCGCCCAATGGGTCGACGCCCAGGCGCAGGTTGGCATTGCGGATCGCGTCCATGTCGATGACGTTTTTAAGGTCTGCCACGTAGGTGTTGAGGTAGTCGTGACGATGGGTCGTGTCGGCACGCAGGGCTTTTTCATAGCTCATGCGGGTCACGCCCAGGACTTTTTCCGCCAGCAGCTCGTTGGCCTTGGCTTCGATCCATTTGGTGACATGGGTGTCGGCCGGGCCGCCATTGGGCGGGTTGTATTTGAAGCCGCCGCTTTCCGGCGGGTTGTGCGAAGGCGTGATCAGAATGCCGTCGGCCAGCCCGGAGGTACGGCCACGGTTGTAGCAGATGATTGCGTGGGACACCGCAGGTGTGGGGGTGAATTCGTCGTTGTCGGCAATCATCACCTGCACACCGTTGGCCGCCAGGACTTCCAGGGCGGTCACGCTGGCCGGGGTCGACAAGGCGTGGGTATCGGCGCCCAGGAACAACGGGCCGTCGATGCCGTTGACCTGACGGTACAGGCAGATGGCCTGGCTGATGGCCAGAACATGCCACTCGTTGAAGCTCAGGTCGAAAGAACTGCCTCGGTGACCGGAGGTGCCGAACGAAACGCGCTGGGTGGAAACTGAAGCGTCGGGCTGGCCGGTGTAATAGGCCGTCACCAATCGCGGAATGTCGACCAGCAGTTCAGCCGGTGCCAGCTTGCCTGCGAATGGACTGAGACTCATACAAAACCTCTACGGGTGGACAAGAAATAAAAGTATCCGCAGCAGTACATTCGTGACAAGAAATGTCGGCGGCGCGGCAGTTTACTGGCAGTTTGACCGTTCTGCTCGTCTATCGATCCACAGGCGCGCTAAGTCTTTGAGCATTTTAAGGCTACTGCACGGGGCACGGCTGGGATGACTATAGCTGCCACCACGCAGGAAGCAGGTTTTGTACCTTGCGTTCGGCGAAACGGTCGTCGATCAGCATCACCACGCCCCGGTCCTCTTGCCCGCGAATCACCCGCCCGGCCGCCTGCACCACCTTTTGCAGGCCTGGATACAGGTAGGTGTAGTCGTAACCCGCGCCAAACAAGGCGGCCATTCGCGCCTTCAACTGTTCATTGACCGGGTTGAGCTGCGCCAGGCCCAGGGTGGCAATGAAGGCCCCGATCAACCGTGCCCCCGGCAGATCGATGCCCTCGCCGAAGGCCCCGCCCAATACGGCAAAACCAATGCCTTGGCTGCTGAGGGTGAACCGATCGAGAAAAGCCTGCCGCTCCCCCTCGCCCATGCCTCGGGCTTGTTGCCATAACGTGATGTGCGGGTGACGCTGGCGCATAAGGTCCGCCACCTGTTGCAGGTAATCGAAGCTGCTGAAGAACGCCAGATAATTGCCGGGGCGGCTCTGAAACTGTTCGGCCATCAACGCAACGATGGGCGCCAGCGACGCCTGACGATGGGTAAAGCGGGTGGAGATTTCGCTGACGATGCGCACGTGCAGTTGCTCGCGGCAAAACGGCGACTCGACATCAACCCAGGCCGTGTTCGCGGGCAGACCGAGCAAGTCGGCGTAGTAATTTCGCGGGCTCAGGGTCGCGGAAAACAACACCGCACTGCGGGCGGCTGTCAGCCGGGGGCGGATGAAGTTGGCGGGCACCACATTGCGCAGGCTCAGGCGCGACAGGCTGCGCTTGCCGGGGCCGTCGCGGCGGGTGATGTCGAACAGAAAATGCTCATCGAACAACTCGGCAATCCTGCCGAACTGGATCGCCTCGAAGTAGAAGCTTTGCAGCGCGCCATCCACCGCGTGAGGGTGCTCATTGAAGTAATCGCCCATGCGGGTCACGCACAGGTTAAGGCTTTGCAGGAACTTGCCCGGCGTGCCGGGATAGGCCTGGTACTCGCCGGCCTGCGTCTTATGCAAGGCATTCCACTCGCGGTTGAGCCCCTGCAGGGCCTTCTTGATCGGCTCTGGCGCACTGTGGCGGATGGCATTCATGGTCTGTTGATCAAGGCTGGCGCTGTACATGGCCCGGGCACGCTCGACCATGTTGTGGGCTTCGTCCACCAGCACTGCCACGCGCCACTGGTTGAACTGGCTCAGGCCAAACAACAAGGCACTGAGGTCGAAGTAATAGTTGTAGTCGGCGATGACCACGTCACACCAGCGCGCCATTTCCTGGCTCAGGTAGTACGGGCAAACCTGATGCTGCAACGCAACGGCCCGCAACCCGGCGTGATCAAGCCAGGGCTCCACGAGTGCAGCACTGCGGGCAGCGGGCAGTCGGTCATAGAAGCCTTTGGCCAACGGGCAGGAATCACCGTTGCAGGCTTTGTCCAGGTGCTCGCAGGCCTTGTCCCGGGCTACCAGCTCCAGCACCCGGGTCTTCAATGCAGGCGCACTGTCGCCAATGATGCTCAGGGCATCCAGCGCCAGCTTGCGCCCTGGAGTCTTGGCGGTCAGGAAGAAGATTTTGTTCAGTTGCTGAATGGGCATGGCCTTGAGCATGGGGAAAACGGTGCCCACGGTTTTGCCGATGCCGGTGGGCGCCTGGGCCATCAGGCAACGACCGGTACTGACAGCCTTGTAGACCGATTCCGCCAACGTCCGCTGGCCGCTGCGAAAGGCCGCATGGGGAAAGGCTAATGCCTTGAGGGCCTCGTTACGGCGGTCAACGTGAGCCAGTTCCTGACGCGCCCAGCGCAGGAAAATGCCACATTGTTGCTCGAAGAATGCACGCAGCTCGTCTGCACTGAAGCATTCACCGATCAAGGTTTCCTGCTCGTTGATGATGTTGAAATACACAAGTGCCAGGTTCACTTCCCGCAGGTGTAATTGCTGGCAGAGCAACCAGCCGTAGATTTTGACCTGCGCCCAATGCAACTGCCGATGGTTGTCGGGCGTCGCGGACAGGTCGCCGCGATAGGTCTTCACTTCTTCAAGCTGGTTCAGCGCCGGGTCATAGCCATCGGCCCTGCCCCGGACCCGTAAATCCAGGTAGTCGCCTTCCAGCGCGACTTCACATTGATAGCCCGGCCCCCGTCGCGCAGCCACTGTCCGGTGTCCGGCAATCCCTTCCTGCGCGGTAGGTGAAGGCGTGAAGCGCAGGTCCAGATCGCCCGCCTTGGCCGTAAACTCACACAAGGCGCGCACGGCGACTACATAGCGTTGTGCTTCGGGCGCAGGGGCTTGCTCATTCACCGCAACCTCTGCGGGCAGAACGATGTCGGGGGCGTCAAGGAGGATGGGGGTCACCGGGAGTGCGAACCATGGATTGCCAGTACTGGATAGGCATACAGATAACAGTTCCCACCCGCTTCTGGCAAACACAAATGGATCAATGGCGTCCGGTATCACCCTGGGGCAGTCGTGCCCTGTGCAAGGCTTCATTCAATGCATCGAGCACGGCGGATATGTCCTGGTCCCAGTCGATGGCATAGCTGATGCGCAGGTTCTGCCTGAATGCCCCCTGCAGGCTGAATATCTCCCCTGGTGCCAGCACGATGCGCTGGGCAAACAACCGATCGACCACCTGGACCAGATCGACAGCCTGCGTGCTTTCGGCCCAGATCGCCGTCCCGCCGTGCGGTACCTCGAAGCGCAAGGCATCCCCCACGTGCTCACGCAGCAACGCCGCCAGCCCCTGCATTCGCGCTGCCAGCACCTGCCGTAACCCGATCAGGTGATCGTCCAACTGCCCGGAACTGCAGAGTCGGGCAATGGCTTTCTGACGGATGGGGGGCAGACAAAAGGATCGAAGCACAAAGCTGCGTTGCCACTGGGGGCTCACCTGTTTGCACAGCAGGTAACCACAGGACGCCTCTGGCCCGATCATTTTGTCGAACGATCCAAATACCAATAAGCGCCGGGGATCGATCCAGTCGCGCAAGCGCTCGGCAGGCGCCCCAAACCCCAATTCGCCATGGCTGTCATTTTCCAGCACCCATATGTGCTGCCGATTCAACCTGTCGGCCAGCTCCCGGCGCTCGGCGGGCGACAACGCGCTGCCCCGGGCGTCATTGAGCCAGGAGGGCAGCAACGCCAGCGCAACCTCCTCACGCCCCAGCAGATGATCGAGCCGCTGGAAATCCAGGCCGTTATCCCCTGTCGGCAATTCAACGACCCGGATGTCAAACGATTGCAGCAGACGCAGTTGCGTCCAGTGGCACGGCGATTCGATCAGGACGGTTCGCCCCCGCAGGTCCAGGGTTTCCAGGACGATCTTGAGGATGGCCTGCAGATCAGGCCCGATATAGACATCGTCGGCGTGCCAGCAACTGTGAGTGGACCGGGTGTAGCGTGCGGCAATGGCCGTGCGCAACTCAATGTCGCCGAAGGGCTGGACCCGCGGATCGGACGGCTGCGGGTACTGCCGTAACAGTTCACGCTCCAGAACCAGTTGCTGGCCTTCCAGCGAAAGCAGCAACGTCGGGTTGTCGCCCCCCAACAGGCACACACCGGGACGCCGGGCGTTGGCGCAGAACCTGTCCAGCAAGTCTCCCTCACACGGGATCGAACCATTGCCCAGAGGCAGCATGAAGTAGCCTGATTTAGGGATAGAACGAATCCGCCCTTCCTTCTCCAGCAAGGTATAGGCGCTCTGAATCGTGGATATCGATACACGCAAGCGCCTGGCCATTTGGCGTAAGGAAGGCAATTTGGCAGATGACTCGCCCTGCAACTCGTCAGTCAGGCGAAGTAGGTAACGATAGACCCGTTGGTAGACGAAGTCCGCCTTGTGTTTTTTCATTTAACAAGCGCCCTTGCCCGCAGGCTGCTCCGTGGTCCTGCGCTAGACAGGCCGTCTGCAGCCCGGCGTACACGTCGAGGTTTCAGCGTCCGGAAACGATTTTGGCGACCGTGTTTCCCGTTTCAGGATCGAACGCCATGATGCGGTGTTTGTCGGGGTCACCGGCGCGGACTCTGGCAATCAGCGTGCCGGGGTCATTGAAGTCGACCCGTTGCTTGCCATAGAGATTCTGCAAACCCGCCAGGGTCAGGCCGCTGATATCGTTCAGCCATTGCAACACCTGCTCAGGGACTGGCTGCCCAAGCATCGCCTTGTGCAGATCAGGCAACGCCACCAGCATGCCGGGGTGACAACGGCGCAAGAAGGCCTCCAGCTCACGCCCGGAATCAACGAAAGGTGCGAACACCATGCACACCAGCTGTGCCTCGCTCAAGCCAAATGCTTCCTGGGCAAAGGTGTTCGCCAGTTCACGTCGCGCCGTGATCTTTTCCTCGCTGTCATACGCCGCCATGGCCTGGTCGATCAGCCTGGGCGGCATTTGTTTCCTGCGCATCAGGCTCTTTGCCAACGCAAGGTATTCGGTAATGCCATCGGCGTATTCGCGGTTATGGACGAACAAGGCTTTCAGTCCGTGCATATGCGCCATCAGCAGCGGATTGGCACAGTCAGACTCACTGAAGCTGAATGCAAGATCCTCGAAACGAAAGCCGAGGAATTCCGTGAGCAGGCTCCAATGGCTTTCCACCTTGCCGCTCACCAGATCATTGACAGCGATGAAGGCCGGGATAATCGATTTATTGGGGTAGCTGAACAGATGCTTGGCCTGAAGGCCCGGTTGCGAGTCATCGCCGTACAGCTCCCGGTAGTACGCCTGGCCAACACTGCCAATGATCTTGAGCACACTGTTGAAGTTTTGCTGGCGCCAGTTGCCGACCGCCTGCCCGCTGCGCTGGGCAATGCGCATGATCCAGGTGACGTATTGCTTTTGCTCCTTGCGCGAGTCACCGCTGACCACCGCATCAACGCCACTGCCCCAGCAGGCGGCCCGGCCAAAAAAATCGGCCATGCCCAGGTAGCAGCTGTTGCAGAACGTGGTGCGGCCATCTCCCGCGGTAAGGTGCCCGCCCAACAGCATGTCCGAGCGATTCTGCTCTTTGCCAAGCGTCGAAAACGGTAGATCCGGCTCGAATGGCTGCACATAGTGCTGGTCGACGACCAGCAACTCAGCCCGGGGGTCGTCGTACACGAATAATGCCGAATAGCACCGATGAATGTTGTCCATTACTACCGTGCTCATGCCCGCATGGCGCATGGTCGCGACACGCAAGTTGAAGGTCGCGGGTGCGCGGCCTGCGATGCTTAATTGCGCTGCACGCAGAAAGGCAAGGGTGTAGGCGCTGTCCTTGCCGCCACTGAAAGCCAGCATCACTTTATAACTACCGATGCGCTCAATACCGCCTGCCGCGACAATCAAGCGTTGAATCAACAACTGCAGCGCGGTGCGCTCGGCGCGGCTGAAGTAACTGAGCAAGCGTTGCAGCACTTGCTGATACACGTAATTCATGGCCTGTTCGTGAATGGCACTCATAGCGGACACATCCGTGCTTGAAGTGACCACTTAATAGCGGCAATGGCGAAGAGAGGATTGTCAAACATGACTCATTCCTTGAGTAACCGTAAGCGAACCATTATCAGTATCCATCGCACAAATACAAGGTACAGATATAACGTCAAATGGCGTGCAGTTATACTTAATAACCCCTCCATATAAACAACACTGTTTAAATATTAATCCACTCACTTTACAGCCTTCAGAGCCACCTAAAAAAGTTGCCTGCACCTTGTTTTTCGGGGCATCCAGATACATGGACATCACCGGTCATCATTGACTGCCCTGCGCCTTCAAGGGGCCGGTTCATGCGCTGCCGCGAGTGAGTGCCGCTCGGGCCTGTACGACAGACGCACAGTTTGTTTATTCAACGTGGCGATTACCTGCGGTCCCAAAAAACAAAAAGCCTTCCTGGTGATCCGGGAAGGCTTTGCGTGCTGACCGTAACAATGACGTCGACCCCGAGGTGACTTTCGGGTTCGAACCTATTCAACGACGCCTGGTCCTGGCTGTTGAAGAGACTGTATCGCTGGTAAAAAGCATGATGCCCAGCGAGGGTAACGCTATCAGGCAGGCTCTACTTCGAGTACTGCTCGCCCACCAATGGGGCAACCGTCCATATAACGGTGAGCTTCAACCACTTCGTTGAACGGGAATACTCGCGTATTCTGCGGCAACAACACACGGTCCGCCGTCAATTGGTTGATATCACGCAATGCACGTTGAAGTGCAACTTCGTCCTGAGTGATGCCCAACTCAGGTTTGCCGGTAAAGTTACCCAGGCAGTGCACAAAGAACTGAATGTTCTTCTGAAAGGCGGCACACGCCGGGAAAGGCGTCTGGTTGCCACCTTGCAGACCGTACAGCACCAGGCTGCCACGAGGCGCCAGCACATCACCCAGAATCGACATCTGCGGACCGCCCAGGCCATCAAGCACAACATCAACGCCACGGTTGTCGGTGTACTTGTTGATCGCCATCAACAGGTCCTGCTCTTCGGTAACCACGACTTTGTCGGCCCCCAGGGACAACAGGTATTCCCGGGCATCGCTGGTCTTGGTTGCCGCAACGACACGAACACCCAGCGCCTTGCCCAGCTGCACAAATGCAGGGCCTGCGCAATGACTGGCATCGGTAACCAGAACCGTCTGGCCCGGTTTGATGCGTGCCAGATCAACATAGGCAAAATACGCACACAACAACGGCGTGTAGTGAACGCTGGCTTCAACCGGGCTCAGGACATCGGGATAACGGGTCACGGAAGACCGTGGCAACGTGATCAGCTCGCCATAGACCGGATGCTGGTTCGGGTCGGCCGCTGGAAAGCTGGCAACCTTGTCACCGACGCTGATGTCGTGGACACCATCACCGACAGCTGAAACCACACCGGCCATTTCATGACCTATGCCAGCAGGAAGACGTGCCTGAGAGGGCGCCAGATTCTACCGCCAGAGAACGTCATACCAACTGATACCGATGGCCTGAACGCGCACTTGCACCTCACCGGGTGCCGGCAACGCGACAGGATGCTCTTCGACCTTGAGCACCTCGGCCGGACCAAACTGATGAAAACGGATCGTGCGGGACATTTCGAACCTCGCCTTATGAACCTTGATGCCATGAACTCTATCCGGGCTCTGCCGGTAACACTATCAGTGGCTATTAATAGTCGACATGCCTGTCATCGATTCTGTAAGGGTTTACCCGTGGGCGATGACCCCGAAAACGGATATCGAGTTCTCATGTATTCATGGGCGGCCATTGTTCGCATGTCAGCGATACATTGCAACCCGCCCCGATGATCCGGGCTCTGGCATGACGTTCCCGTTGGGCCTGAAAACGACATCAACGTTCATTCGATCCGACCGGTGAGGCGACCGTCCAAGGGCGACAGATGACCGTTTGCTGAATTTGTCGATGCAGAAAGCAGGTATTTGCTCGTACTATTCACGCCTGAGCTGAAACTGGACGCCCTCGCCTGGCGCCCATTGATCACCGCATCGACAAATGGCCCGAGATCATCCGAATGAATCGCAACGACCTGCGTCGCGTCGACCTCAATCTGCTCATTGTTTTCGAAACCCTGATGCATGAGCGCAGCGTGACCCGCGCTGCAGAAAAACTGTTCCTCGGTCAACCAGCCATCAGTGCCGCGCTTTCGCGGCTGCGTGGCCTGTTCGACGACCCCCTGTTCGTACGTACTGGCCGCAGCATGGAGCCAACTGCTCGCGCGGCAGAAATCTTCGCCCTGCTTTCCCCGGCACTGGATTCGATTTCCACCGCCGTCAGCCGGGCCTCGGAATTCGATCCGGCAACCAGCACCGCGGTGTTCCGCATCGGCCTGTCCGATGACGCCGAGTTCGCCCTGTTGCCGCCGCTGCTCAAGCGTCTTCGATCCGAAGCGCCCGGCATCGTGCTGGTGGTACGCAGGGTTAATTACATCCTGATGCCTGCCTTGCTGGCCTCGGGCGAGATCTCCATCGGGGTCAGCTACACCGACGACCTGCCCGCCAACGCCAAGCGCAAGGTGCTGCGTCGCAACAAGCCCAAGCTGCTGCGCGCCGATACCGTGCCCGGCCCGTTGAGCCTGGAAGATTTCTGCGCCCGCCCCCATGCCCTGGTGTCCTTCGCCGGGGACTTGAGCGGGTTCATCGACGAGCATCTGGAAAAACTCGGCCTCAAGCGTCACGTGGTCCTGGCCGTACCGCAGTTCAATGGCCTGGCGACGTTGCTGGCGGGCACAGACATCGTGGCCACCGTACCGGATTACGCGGCCGCGGTTCTCACTGCAGCAGGTGGCGTGCGCTCCGAAGATTTGCCGATCGATACACGCACATTCGAGTTGCATATGGCGTGGCGCGGGTCGCAAGATAACGACCCAGGGGAACGATGGCTGCGATCCAGGATCCAGATGTTCTTCGGGGACCCAGACAGCCTGAACTAGAGCTTCAGGCTGCGCTTATATCATTCCGAATGATATTAATCTTCGCTTCATTCGATTCGTGCAATATCACCCTCCAGAACAGAATCCGCCCATCTCAATAATTCGGCGGATTTTTTCCCATGGCTCAGTCAATCAAACATTTGCGCTATCCCCTGGCCGCATTGGCACTGGTGGTGATTAGCGCATGCGGCCGCGCACCGCAAACAGCAGCTGCAGCGCCGGGTGCTCCACAGGTCAGCGTCGCCAAGGTCCTGGAGCAACCGGTCAACGAATGGGATGAATTCACCGGCCGACTTGAAGCCCCGGAAACCGTGCAGATCCGTCCTCGTGTTTCAGGCCAGATCGACAAGGTTGCCTTTATTGATGGCGCCCTGGTCAAGAAAGGCGACTTGCTGTTCCAGATCGACCCTCGCCCTTTCGAAGCCAACGTTCGTCAACTTGAAGCCCAGCTGCAACAGGCTCGCGCTGCAGCTGTGCGCAGTGACAACGAAGCCCAGCGCGGCGAGCGTCTGCGCACCAACAACGCCATTTCTGCCGAACTGGCTGACTCGCGGACCACCACCGCCCAGGAATCACGAGCCGGTGTTGCCGCCATCCAGGCACAACTGGACCTGGCCAAGCTGAACCTGAGCTTTACCCGTGTTGTGTCCCCTATCAATGGTCGCGTAAGCCGTGCTGAAATCACTGCGGGCAACCTGGTCACAGCGGACCAGACCGCACTGACCAGCGTGGTCTCCACTGACAAGGTCTACGCCTACTTTGATGCCGACGAGCGTGTTTACCTCAAATATGCGGACCTGGCGCGCAAAGGTCAGCGCGGCCAGACCACACCTGTCTATATGGGCCTGTCCAGCGAAAGCGACGACAAGCACCTGGGCAAGATGGACTTCGTCGACAACCAGGTTAATCCGCAAACCGGCACCATTCGTGGTCGCGCCGTGTTCGACAACACTGACGGCAGCTTCACCCCAGGCCTTTACGCTCGCCTGAAGCTGGTGGGCAGCAGCACTTACACGGCCGCGCTGATCAACGATGAAGCCGTGGGTACCGACCTGGGCAAGAAGTTCGTGCTGGTGGTAGGCGCCGACAACAAAGCGGTGTACCGCACTGTCGAACTGGGCCCGAAAATCGAAGGCCTGCGCATCGTACGCAGCGGCCTGGCCAAGGACGACCGCATCGTCGTCAAAGGTCTGCAACGGGTTCGTCCTGGCTCCCCTGTGACAGTCGAAGATGTCCCGATGGCCAGCGCCGACACACTCGCTGCCCTTGCTAAACAACGTCAAACACTTGAAGCCAGCAACTTGCCGCAAGCCACTCCCAAGCTTGCCAGCGCTGCTGCGCCACGTGGTTAAGGGACACATCCAATGAATTTTTCCCAATTCTTTATCTCGCGACCGATCTTTGCAGCGGTGCTATCGCTGCTGATCCTGATCGCGGGTGCTATTTCCCTGTTCCAGCTCCCTATCAGTGAATACCCGGAAGTGGTACCGCCAACTGTCGTGGTTCGTGCCAACTTCCCGGGTGCCAACCCCAAGGTCATCGGTGAAACCGTAGCCGCACCATTGGAACAAGCCATCACCGGCGTCGAGAACATGCTGTACATGTCCTCGCAGTCGACGGCTGACGGCAAGATCACCCTGACCATCACCTTCGCGCTGGGTACCGACCTGGATAACGCGCAGGTGCAGGTGCAAAACCGCGTAACCCGTACCGAGCCCAAGCTTCCCGAGGAAGTGACGCGTATCGGTATCACGGTGGACAAGGCATCGCCCGACCTGACCATGGTTGTGCACTTGACCTCCCCGGACAAGCGCTACGACATGCTGTACCTGTCCAACTACGCGATCCTGAACGTCAAGGATGAGCTGGCTCGCCTGGGCGGTGTCGGCGACGTTCAACTGTTCGGTATGGGCGACTACTCGCTGCGGGTCTGGCTTGACCCTAATAAAGTGGCATCCCGCAACCTGACCGCCACTGACGTGGTCAATGCGATTCGCGAACAGAACCGTCAGGTCGCTGCAGGCTCCCTGGGTTCTCCACCGGCGCCTAATGCCACCAGCTTCCAGATGTCGGTCAACACCCAGGGCCGTCTGGTCAGCGAGGAAGAGTTTGAGAACATCATTATTCGCGCTGGCGACAATGGTGAGATCACACGCCTCAAGGACATTGCCCGTATCGAACTGGGCTCCAACCAGTACGCCCTGCGCTCGCTGCTCAATAACCAGCCTGCGGTAGCAATCCCGATCTTCCAGCGCCCTGGCTCCAATGCCATCGAGATTTCCAATGAAGTTCGGGCCAAGATGGCCGAGCTGAAACAGAACTTCCCGGAAGGCATGGATTACTCGATCGTCTATGACCCGACCATCTTCGTTCGTGGCTCCATCGAGGCGGTGGTTCACACGCTGTTCGAAGCACTGATCCTGGTTGTACTGGTGGTCATTCTGTTCCTGCAGACCTGGCGCGCCTCGATCATCCCGTTGGTGGCCGTACCCGTGTCGCTGATCGGTACGTTTGCCGTGATGCACCTGTTTGGCTTCTCGCTCAACGCCCTGTCGCTGTTCGGACTGGTATTGGCCATCGGTATCGTGGTGGACGACGCCATCGTGGTGGTGGAGAACGTCGAGCGAAACATCGAGCTTGGCTTGACGCCCGTAGACGCCACCAAGCGTGCGATGCGTGAAGTGACCGGGCCGATTATCGCGACGGCCCTGGTGCTCTGCGCCGTGTTCGTACCGGCTGCGTTCATCTCGGGCCTGACCTGGCAGTTCTATAAACAGTTTGCGTTGACGATCGCCATTTCCACCGTGATCTCGGCCTTCAACTCGCTGACCCTGTCTCCTGCCTTGTCAGCGGTACTGCTCAAAGGTCACAACGCACCGAAAGACGGGTTCTCCAAGTTCCTCGACAAGCTGCTGGGTGGCTGGTTGTTCCGTCCCTTCAACCGCTTCTTCGAGAAAGCCAGCCATGGCTACGTGGGTACAGTGGGTCGGGTTATCCGCAGCAGCGGTATCGCCCTGTTCCTGTACGCCGGCTTGATCGTGCTGACCTGGCTGGGTTTCTCCACCACCCCGACCGGCTTCGTTCCGACCCAGGACAAGCAATACCTGGTGGCCTTTGCACAACTGCCAGATGCCGCGAGCCTTGATCGTACCGAAGACGTGATCAAGCGCATGTCTGACATCGCGCTTAAACAACCGGGCGTGGAAAGTGCGGTGGCCTTCCCGGGCCTGTCGATCAACGGCTTCACCAACAGCCCGAACGCCGGCATCGTGTTCGTGACGTTGAAACCTTTCGAAGATCGCAAGGCTGCCAGCGAATCGGCCGGTGCCATTGCCGGCGCGTTGAACGGCAAGTTCGGCTCGATCCAGGAAGCCTACATGGCGATCTTCCCGCCACCACCGGTACAAGGTCTGGGCACCATTGGCGGTTTCCGCCTGCAGATCGAAGACCGTGGCAACCTGGGTTACGACGAGCTGTATAAAGAGACGATGAACATCATTACCAAGAGCCGGTCCGTGCCGGAGCTTGCAGGGTTGTTCACCAGCTACACGGTCAACGTGCCACAAGTCGATGCTGCCATCGACCGTGACAAGGCCAAGACCCACGGCGTGGCGATCTCGGACATCTTCGACACCCTGCAGATCTACCTGGGTTCGCTGTATGCCAACGACTTCAACCGCTTCGGTCGTACCTACCAGGTCAACGTTCAGGCGGAACAACAGTTCCGTCTGGAAGGCGATCAGATCGGTCAGTTGAAAGTGCGCAACAACAAAGGCGAGATGATTCCGCTGGCGACCTTCATCAAGGTCAGCCCTACGTCGGGACCTGATCGTGTCATGCACTACAACGGCTTCATCACGGCAGAAATCAACGGTGCCGCTGCACCTGGCTACAGTTCGGGTCAGGCTCAGGCCGCGGTCGAGAAGCTGCTCAAGGAAGAATTGCCTAACGGCATGACCTACGAATGGACCGACCTGACCTACCAGCAGATCCTGTCTGGCAACACTGCACTGCTGGTCTTCCCGCTCTGCGTACTGCTGGCGTTCCTGGTACTGGCTGCCCTGTATGAAAGCTGGAGCCTGCCACTGGCGGTAATCCTGATCGTACCGATGACCCTGTTGTCGGCCATTGCGGGCGTCATCATCGCCGGCAGCGACAACAACATCTTCACCCAGATCGGTTTGATCGTACTGGTGGGCCTGGCGTGCAAGAACGCGATCCTGATCGTCGAGTTCGCCAAGGACAAGCAAGAAGAAGGCATGACACCACTGGCCGCGGTACTGGAGGCATGCCGCTTGCGTCTGCGTCCGATCCTGATGACCTCCTTCGCGTTCATCATGGGTGTGGTGCCATTGGTTCTGTCCTCCGGTGCAGGTGCCGAAATGCGTCACGCCATGGGTGTGGCGGTGTTCTCCGGCATGCTCGGGGTCACCTTCTTCGGCCTGCTGCTGACGCCTGTGTTCTACGTTCTGATCCGAAACTATGTGGGCCGCAAAGAAGCCCGCAAAGCCGACAAGGCGCTGAAGCTGGAGACGCAACAATGAGTGTGAAACTGTTTCTCCCAAGCCTTTTGGTCCTCGCGCTGGCGGCCTGTGCCGTCGGCCCGGACTACAAGACGCCGGACACAGCGTCAGCCAATATCCAGGCGGCCACACAGGGTAAATATGACCGCAGCCATATCGAGACGGTCTGGTGGCAACAGTTTGATGATCCGACCCTGAACAAGCTGGTTGCCCAGTCCCTGACGGGTAACCGGGAGTTGCGTGTGGCCTTCGCCCGCCTGAAAGCGTCCCGGGCCATCCGCGATGACCTGGGCTACGACCGCATGCCGATCATCACCAGCCATGCCAGCAGCAACCTGGGCAAGAGCCAGCAACCCGATACCGGGATTGGCGATAAACGCGTCAGCACCGAGCGTTACGACCTGGGGCTGGACATGGCCTGGGAAGTGGACCTCTTCGGCCGCATCCAGCGCGAGCTGGAAGCCGCCGATGCCGATCAGGACGTGGCCGAAGCCAACCTGTACCAGTTGCAGGTGACGATGACCGCTGAGCTGGTGGACGCTTATGGCCAGTTGCGCGGCGCACAACTGCGCGAACGTATCGCCCGGGACAACCTGAAAAACCAGCAGGAGTCCCGCGAAGTCACGGTGCAACTGCGTGACGCAGGTGTGGGCAACGAACTGGATGTGGTGCGGGCCGATGCACGTCTGGCGGCAGTTGAGGCCACCGTGCCGCAACTGCAGGCCGAACAGGCTCGGGAACGCAACCGTATCGCAACGCTGCTGGGCGAGCGTCCGGACAGCCTGAGCGTGGACCTGAGCCCCGCCAAGCTGCCGGCCATTGCCAAGGAATTGCCGATTGGCGATCCGACGCAATTGCTGCGCAACCGTCCCGATGTACGCAGTGCCGAACGCCAGCTGGCGGCGGCAACAGCACGTATCGGTGTGGCGACGGCAGACCTGTTTCCCCGGGTCAGCCTGAGCGGGTTCCTTGGCTTTACCGCCGGTCGTGGTTCGCAACTGGGTTCTTCAGCCGCCCGTGCCTGGGCGCTGGGGCCGAACATTTCCTGGGCTGCGCTCGACCTGGGCAGTGTGAGGGCGCGGATTCGTGGCGCCAACGCAGACGCCGAAGGCGCCCTGGCCAATTACGAGCAGCAAGTGCTGCTGGCCCTGGAAGAATCGGCCAATGCGTTCAGCGACTACGACAAACGTCAGGAACGACTGATCGCCTTGCTGCGCCAGAGCGAGTCCAGCCGTGCGGCCGCCAACCTGGCGTCGATTCAGTACCGTGAAGGGACCGTGGACTTCCTGGTCCTGCTGGACGCTGAACGTGAACGTCTGGCAGCCGAAGACTCCCAGGCCCAGGCCGAAGTGGATCTGTATCGCGGTATCGTCGCTATCTATAAAGCACTGGGTGGCGGCTGGCAGCAGCCAAAAGCCTGATCCGAAAGTCGTGTGGGAGCGACCGGGGTGGCAATCTACCTTGCTCGCGAAGGCGTCAGTCCTGATACATCGTGAGTGACTGACCTAGCGCAATCGCGGGCAAGCCTACTCCTACAGATTATGTGCAGCATTACCCAAGCCCCGCGCCTTTCAGGTTGCGGGGCTTTTTAATCCGCAATAAAAGCTGCATTGCCACGTTGTCAGGATTGGCGTTTGACACTCGCCCTACTCTCTACGAAGCTGCAAGCCGTCAAGAAGTGGAAACCGGTATGCCTAGACCGCCTTCAGAAGGACCTCTCCCTCAGCAAAACATGCGACGCCGCTGGCGCGTCGGCCTGACGATTGTTCTGTTTTTCATGGTGGTGTTGATCAGCCTGCTACTGGTGCGCAGCCGCCCTTCTGTCGTCGTCAATGCCGTGCCTCCCCACAGTTACGCTGAAGCATTCGAACAAGCCCACAATGGCAAGCCAGGCGCTGCCCGCGTGCTCTATCAACAGTTGGCGCGTGACGATTTATCGGATATCCGTCGCGCCAGCCTGCTGGCCGAGCTACCCAATTACCCAAGCCCGCAGGCACTGAAGCTGGTCAGCGCCGACCTGCAAACCGGTTCACCACTGGTCAAGGCAGCGGCTATCGAATCAGTCAGTGGCCTGGTCACCCATGATCAGCGCAGTCTGCTGATCGGCCCACTGCTCGATGACCCTGAGCAAAGTGTGCAGTTTGCCGCCGCCCGTGCGCTTCTCGGGTTATCTCCCGATGATCTGGGACTGTATTTCACGCCTCTGCAACAAATTGTCGATAAATACGAAACCGTGCTCAAGGATCAGCCTCCGACTGGCGCAAGTCAGTTGCAACTGGCCCGCCTGTATTTACATAACGATGACCAGCAACGAGCCTACGATGCCTTGAGCCTGGCTCAGACCCTCGAACCCCACAATCTTGAAGCGGGACTTGCGCAGATCGACCTGCTCGACACCCAGGGCAAGGCTGATCAGTCCAGGCAGTTGCTGGCGCAATTGCTCGAACGCCGCCCGGAGTCGTCCTTGCTGCAACACACGCTGGGGATGTGGTTGCTGCATCATGGCCAGGGCGAGTATGCCCTGCTGGCGCTGACCAAGGCCGTGGAGCTGGAACCGGAGAACAGTGCTTATCGCTATGACCTGGCCATCGCGCTGCACGACCTCGACCAGCTGGAAGCGGCACAAAAACAATTGGAGGAAATCCTGCAACATCAACCGTCGAACCGCAGTGCCAGAGTGTTGCTAATCCGCTACTGGAAAGAAAACGGCCAGTTGCAGAAAGTTCAGGTACTGCTGGCCGAGCTGGAGCAGCAGAATCCGGACGATCCAGCTCTGCAACAGGGCCTCTAGTGCCTGAAATTTCAGGCATTGAAGCCTTATACCCGGTTTCCTAAACGCGCCTAATATCGGAAATAACTTACAACGCGCTTCCACTGATAACACAAATAACGTGCACCCCCCTCAACTGATAATGCCTCTTTCATATAGTAAATTGCAGAGAGACTATTTTCTAACAGCGAAAAAACGTGCATGATTTAGCGGCAACTGTTTACAACTACCCTTTCACTGACACATCACGGTAACCCGCGTTTAGTTTCACCAGGCGAGCACACGTCGAGTGTCGGGGTTAAGGCTAGGGTTAGAAATCGAATGGGCGAATCGACAGAAGTTCTGTCTTGATCGCTTTGTTGGGCTGGCAACGGCCAATACACTGTCGGAGTATGTTTTTTTGTCCAGACTTGCCGAGTTTCGAGCAGCAGAAAAAGCCCTTCAGGAGCAGCTGGCGCAGCTGGAATCCCTGAAGAATGACGCCGGACTAAAAAAGGAGATTGAATTCGAGCAGAAGCTCCAGGGCTTGATGAGCACTTACGACAAAAGCCTGCGCGACATCATCGCGATACTGGATCCAGGCACTTCGTCGTCTCAGGCAGCCCCTACAGGCCCTAAACGCCGCCGTGCTCGTGTCGTCAAGGTTTATCAGAATCCGCACACTGGCGAACTGATTGAAACCAAGGGCGGCAACCACCGCGGCCTGAAGTCCTGGAAAGAGCAATACGGTGTCGATACCGTCGATTCATGGCTTCGCGCTTGATCGGAATTATCGAACTCGAAAAGCCCTGCACTGCAGGGCTTTTTATTGTCTGTCAACTTAAGGCTCAGTGAAATATCCAAGTTGTTCAGGCGGCGTACAGCAAAAGTATCAACTTTAAGGATGGTTTAAATTGGTTCAAAAACGTTTAATTCCATTCAATTCGCTGTCGACCCTTGAAAAACACTTGTTACCGATAACGTGACTCGCTACAGAAAAAAAACCGGCGCTGGGGCATTATCGATTCAGCAAGGCATTGATAGCGAAGACCCACTTTCAAGCACTCATTTTGACTGTGTGTCAGGCATTTCTTTTTTTTATGACAGCTCCGTGAACGGTCGCGCCTGATACCGTGCTACCTCTGATCCGACCATGAATTTTCAGGTATCAGCCTTCACACATTTTTCACATGCATTCTTACAGGATGAAGGCTGCTAAAGGACTAGCGCCCCATGCCCGCTTCGGCGGGCTTCTTTTTGCCCGCCATTTGGCGTTTGCCCCTCTCCTTCCCGGGCCTGCCTAGTCCGCAACACCCAGCCGCAACCCCTCACGGATCCTCATCACTTCATCCTTGGTCGCCTCATATCCGGCAGCAGATCCGGCGTAGGACAACGACCACGCCATCTCCTTGTTCGCCGCAGCTACCAGGGTCTGGGTCATGACATGGCCACCGTTCTGGGTGATCGTGCACGTGGTTTCCAGCGCCGGGATATTACTCAGCGTGCTGGGGTGCACCTGGGTGCAGACACTTTGAAACCCGCCACGAACGAAATTGATCTGTACCGACTTGCGCATTTCCAGCAGCACGCCCTGTACGTTGACTTCATGACCTGGCTGCAACGACGACTGTGTCAGCTCCACCACCATGATCGGGTCACCGTTCGGATCGTTTTTTACCGCCCGCTGTCTCAACTGGGCTGTCGGTTGACCTGTGGCATCGCTTGCGGGCGGCAAGGATTCGACTTCCCAGCCTCCTGGCCAGGTAATCATGGCGTCGGCGGCATGAGCGCCAGTCGCTCCAAACAGCAGGCACAGACTTATCAATGAAAACGTGCGTCGGGGGTAGATCATGATGGTTACCAGAACAGTTAGCCGTAAAGTCTGAGCCCGTAGCCGCCAACCGACAAGCGTTGATGTTTTCCCGGCGCATATTTAATGAACCGCAGGTTTGGCAGCGTTGCCTGGGGTACGTATCATCCGCCTCGTATTTAGTTACATTTGACCCAACCGGAGATTTTCATGAGCTTGCACGAACTGAACACATTTGCCGGCGTAACGGCCGAACCCGATGTCGCGACTCAGCAATTCGTGTTCAACCACACCATGTTGCGGGTCAAGGACATTACCGCGTCGCTGGACTTCTATACCCGTATCCTGGGTTTCAGCCTGGTGGAAAAACGCGATTTCCCGGAGGCCGAATTCAGCCTCTACTTCCTGGCCCTGGTGGACAAGGCACAGATCCCCGCCGACAGCGCCGCACGCAACGTCTGGATGAAGGGTATCCCCGGCATTCTGGAGCTGACTCACAACCACGGTACCGAAAACGATCCGGCATTCGCTTACCACAACGGCAACACCGACCCGCGTGGCTTCGGGCACATCTGCATCTCCGTACCGGACGTGCATGTGGCGTGCGAACGTTTTGAAACCCTGGGCGTGAACTTCCAGAAGCGCCTGGCCGACGGCCGCATGAACAGCCTGGCCTTCATCAAGGATCCTGATGGCTACTGGGTCGAGATCATTCAGCCGACCCCGCTCGCCTGAGCACAATAACCCGGCCACTGTGCAGCGGGTTCACCGGTGGTGAATCCGCTCAACAGGCGAGACAAAACCGTTCATGATTCGATTCCCGTCGCTACACCTCCCTCCGCTCCTGCGCCGCCTGTTACGCCCTGTACTGGACCCTTACCGACGTTTTCGCAACGCCAGGCTGATCCATGCCGTCCGGGTTTCTCTGGGGCTGATGGCCTCGATCCTGCTGACCACGGGCATTAACCTGCCACATGGTGAATGGGCTTCGGTCACCATGCTGGTGGTCATCGGCGGTCTGCAACATCACGGCAACATCGGCAAAAAAGCGGCTGAGCGGGCTTATGGCACGTTGATCGGCGCTTCGGTGGGGCTGCTGCTGGTTGCCCAGCAAGCCTGGCTGGGCCTGCCACTGCTGACGTATTTACTGATGTCCGTGGTGTGCGGATTCTTCGCGTATCACGCCATCGGCAAGGGCGGCTACACCGCGCTGCTTTCGGCGATTACCGTGTTCATCGTTGCCGGTCATGGCGACAACCCGATTTCTGATGGGCTCTGGCGTACAGTAGATATCTTGATCGGCATCGTCCTGGCCCTGGCCTTTTCGTTCGCGCTACCGCTGTATGCCGTCTACTCGTGGCGTTACAACCTGGCAGGCGCGCTGCGTGACTGCGCCGTGGTACACGCCCGCATCATCAGCGGCCAGCCGCTGGGCAGTGATGAGCACCTGCAAGTGTTGAGTCGCCTCAATGGCGCCATCGTGCAACTGCGCTCGTTGATGCCCTCCGTGTCCAAGGAAGTCAACATTTCACAGAATGAGCTGGAAGCGATTCAGCGCAACCTGAGGATGTGCATCAGCATGCTCGAAACCCTGGCCAGCATCCGTCCAGACCCTGGCGATGAGCACGACATGCACCTTATGCAGTCGGTGCTTGAGGTTGAACATCGCCAGATACGCACCCAACTGATCGGCATGGCACGGGCGCTGCGCTCAGGCTCGTCGCGCCGCCTGGAACGCGCCGTCAGTACACCGCTAGCCGAAACGCCCCGCGTAACCCCTGTGTACTCTGCGCTGGACGGTTATCGAATGCTGACTCAACAACTGGCGGCCAACATCGATGGTATGCGTCAACGTCTGGCAAAAAGCGTGGATCGCTGGAATATCTAAGCCCTTGCCACCAAACATAAATCGTCCATAAAAAAGCCCCCGCTGCATTCCCATGCAACGGGGGCTTTTCATTTTCGGGCTATCAGGCTGGAGCAGAGGTGCGGATCAAGTGATCGAAGGCGCTCAGCGAGGCCTTGGCGCCCTCGCCGATGGCAATCACGATCTGCTTGTACGGCACAGTCGTCACGTCACCGGCAGCGAACACACCCGGGATCGAGGTTTCACCACGAGAGTCGACAACGATTTCGCCGCGTGGCGACAACTCGATGGTGCCTTTGAGCCAGTCGGTATTAGGCAGCAGACCGATCTGTACAAAGATGCCTTCCAGCTCAACCGCGATCTCTTCACCGTTCACACGGTTCTTGTAGCGCAAGCCGTTGATCTTCTGACCGTCGCCAGTGGCTTCGGTGGTTTGAGCGTTGGTGATCACGGTCACGTTCGGCAAGCTGTGCAGCTTGCGTTGCAACACGGCGTCTGCACGCAGTTGCACGTCAAACTCCAGCAGCGTTACGTGAGCCACGATACCGGCCAGGTCGATGGCCGCTTCCACGCCCGAGTTACCACCGCCGATCACGGCAACGCGCTTGCCCTTGAACAGCGGGCCGTCACAGTGCGGGCAGTACGCCACGCCCTTGTTGCGGTATTGCTGTTCGCCCGGGACGTTCATTTCGCGCCAGCGAGCGCCGGTCGCAAGAATCACCGACTTGGCTTTAAGCGTTGCACCGCTGGCGAACTTCACCACATGCGGCTCGCCGTTCTTGCCGGGGATCAGTTGATCGGCGCGCTGCAGGTTCATGATGTCAACTTCGTACTGCTTGACGTGTTCTTCAAGCGCTACCGCCAGTTTCGGGCCTTCGGTTTCCTGCACGGAGATGAAGTTCTCGATAGCCATGGTGTCCAGCACCTGACCGCCGAAGCGTTCTGCCGCAACACCGGTACGGATGCCTTTACGGGCAGCGTAGATCGCCGCAGCCGAACCGGCCGGGCCACCGCCGACAACCAGCACGTCAAACTGCTCTTTGGCATTGAGCTTCTGGGCCTGACGATCACCGGCGCTGGTGTCGACCTTGGCGAGGATCTCTTCAAGGCCCATACGGCCCTGGCCGAACAGTTCGCCGTTGAGGTAGATACTCGGCACCGACATGATCTGGCGATCAGTCACTTCAGCCTGGAACAAGGCACCGTCGATAGCGACGTGGTGCACATTAGGGTTCAGCACCGCCAGCAGGTTCAGTGCCTGGACGACGTCCGGGCAGTTCTGGCAGGACTGGGAGAAATAGGTTTCGAACTTGAATTCGCCTTGCAGCGAACGAGCCTGTTCGATGGTGTCCGCACTGGCTTTGGACGGGTAACCACCCACTTGCAGCAGCGCCAGTACCAGCGAGGTAAATTCATGGCCCATCGGAATACCGGCAAAACGCAGCTTGATATCCGATCCCGGGCTGTTCAGCGAGAACGATGGCTTACGTGCATCGTTGCCGTTGTGGTCCAGGGTGATCAACGACGAAGAGCTGATGATGTCATTGAGCAGTGCCAGCATTTCCTTGGATTTCGCGCCGTCATCGAGGGAAGCGACGATCTCGATAGGCCGGGTGATGCGTTCCAGGTATGACTTCAACTGGGCTTTAAGATTGGCGTCCAACATGAGGGCGATTTCCTGTTTTCATACGGTATAAAAAACAACGCCCAGGCGATGGTCGCCCGGGCGTTTTTGAGGGCGATGCGGCTTACTTGTTCAAGAGCTCAGCGCCCTCGGCTTCTTCACAGGACTTAGATCTTGCCTACCAGGTCCAGGGATGGAGCCAGAGTAGCTTCGCCTTCCTGCCATTTGGCTGGGCAAACTTCGCCTGGGTGAGCAGCAACGTACTGAGCAGCCTTGATTTTGCGCAGCAGCTCGGAAGCGTCACGGCCAACGCCGCCGTCGTTCAGCTCAACGATCTTGATCTGACCTTCTGGGTTGATCACGAAAGTACCGCGGTCAGCCAGGCCAGCTTCTTCGATCAGCACGTCGAAGTTGCGGGAGATCTGCAGGGTTGGGTCGCCGATCATGGTGTATTTGATTTTGCCGATTGCTGGCGAAGTGTTGTGCCATGCAGCGTGGGCAAAATGGGTGTCAGTGGAAACGCTGTAGATGTCTACGCCCAGTTTTTCGAACTCAGCGTGGTTATCAGCCAGGTCTTCCAGCTCAGTTGGGCACACGAAGGTGAAGTCAGCTGGGTAGAAGAAAACAACCGACCACTTGCCTTTCAGGCTGGCTTCCGTCACTTCAACGAAATTTCCGTTCTGGAATGCAGTGGCTTTGAACGGTTTTACTTGGCTGTTGATGATAGGCATCGGTAAATCTCCTGATGGTTTGTAGAGGGGTTATGAATTTGATGACGCGAATCTTACGCACAATCGTCGACACAGGCTCATTGGCAAACCTGATGTTCCTGATTGGTTTTCACTATAAGGCAGGTTTATTAATAGAAGAAATCGGAATTAAAATTTTCACATTCGATGCAGGCATTGCGCCTGCATCGAAAATTAGCGAACTCTTACGCATTTTTCCGCGCATCTTCGAGGATCAGATCAGCACCTTTTTCCGCCACCATCATCACGGCGGCATTGGTGTTGCCAGAGGTGACATTGGGAAAAATTGACGCATCAACCACCCGCAAGCCCTTGATTCCATGCACATTAAGGCGTTTGTCGACCACGGACTGCTCGACATCCGAGCCCATGGCGCAACTGCCGCACAGGTGATAGATCGAACCGCAGTTTTCGCGAAAATACCGCAACATGGCTTCGTCGTCGTTGACCGCAGGGCCCGGCAATACCTCTTGCACGGTGATGGCCTTGAGCGCGGGCGACTGCATGATTTTGCGGATCAGGTAGCTGCCCTGGATGGCTTCGTCGATGTCTTTCTGGGTGCTCAGATAGTTGGGGTCGATCAACGCGGCGTCATTTAGGTCTGCCGAAGCAATGCGCACCTCTCCCCGGCTCGTCGGTCGGCAGGGGTTGAAACACAACAGGAACCCTGAGTACGGCTCAGGCTTGAGGGTCGCCTTGCTGCTCTTGGGAATCTGATATGACAACGGGTTGAAGTACATCTGCAGGTTCGGATGCGGCAACTGTTCGTCGCTGCGAAAGAAACCACCGGACTGGTTGACGCTCATGGCCAGCGGTCCCTTGCGGGTCAGCAGGTATTTGAGCCCCAGCTTTGCCTGCCCCAGCAACGAGCCCAACTCATCGTTCAGGGTCTTGATATTGGCCTTGTAGTAGTAACTCACGCACAGGTGATCCTGCAGGTTCTTGCCCACCGCTGGCAGGTGATGAACCTCAGGGATGCCGTGCTCAGCCAGCAGGCTGCGATCCGCCACGCCGGACAACTGCAGTATTTTCGGGGTATCCACGGCCCCTGCGGCGAGAATCACTTCTCGTCGGGCGTGGAACTCCCGCTGGACACCCTGCTGCCGGACGCTGACGCCGATGGCGCGCTTGTCTTTGTCGAACAGCACCCGCTCGACCTGCACATGATGCTCGATACTCAGGTTCGACCGCCCCAGGGCTGGTTGCAGGTAGCCGACGCTGCTGGAACACCGCTGACCGTCACGGGTGTTGATGTCGTAGATCCCGGCGCCCTCGAAATGCTCGCCGTTGAAATCGTCGCTGCGGGGGTAGCCCAACTGCTCGCAACCCTTGATGAACAGATCGCAGATGGGATGGCTCTGACCCTTCATGGGGGTGATCTGGATCGGACCATTGTCACCGTGGTAGCGCGAGGCCCCCAACGGGTGTGACTCCAGCTTGCGGAAGTACGGTAATACTTCTTCGAACGACCAGCCGTCGTTGCCATTGGCCGCCCAGTCATCGAAGTCATGGGCCTGGCCGCGCACGTAGATCATGGCGTTGATCGCCCCTGAGCCGCCCTGCACCTTGCCTCTGGGCGCATACACCTGCCGCCCCGCCAGATGCTTCTGGGGCTGGGTGTAATACATCCAGTTGAACGTCGGGTTGTAGTACAGCTTGGCAAAACCCACGGGAATCTTGAACCAGATCGAATCGTCTTTGCCGCCCGCCTCCAGGACCAGCACGGAGTACTGGCCGCTGCTGCTCAAGCGACTGGCGAGGATGCAGCCAGCAGAACCGGCGCCGACGATGATGTAATCGTATCTCATGAATGGGTTACTCAACCTTTGGCCGGAGAACGGTCTTTGACGTCCGCAGGGGCGGGTGCCATTTGCAGATGCAGCCGCTCCCCGGTGTACGGGCTGTGGCGACGCACGACGTCCATGTCCAGCTCGACACCCAGCCCCGGTTCGGTCGAGGCGATGATGTAGCCGTCCTCCCATCGCAGCGGCTTCTTGAGAATCTCGGCATGGAAGCCATCCCATACGCCGATGCTTTCCTGAATCAGGAAGTTGGGCGTGCAGGTTGCCAACTGGAAGCTGGCGGCTGCACCAATCGGACCGTTGTAGAGGTGTGGTGCGATCTGGGCGTAATAGGCTTCGGCCATGCTGGCGATCTTCTTGGCCTCCAGCAGCCCGCCGCAACGTCCCACGTTCATTTGCAGGATCGAAGCGCCGCCGGCTTGCAGCAGCTTGAAGAACTCGTACTTGGTCGTCAGCCGCTCACCCGTGGCAATCGGGATGCTGGTCTTGGCGGCCACCTGGCCCATGGCGTCTTCCTGCCCCGGTGGAATGGGCTCTTCAAACCACAGTGGGTCGTACTTCTCAAGGCGCCTGGCCAGGCGGATCGCCGAGGACGGCACCATTTGCCCATGGGTGCCGAACAGCAGATCGCATTTGTTGCCCACCGCTTCGCGAATCTTGCGGCAGAAGGTCTCGCAACGCTCAAGCACCTCCAGGGACAACTGATGACCCGAGTAGGCGGTATAGGGCCCAGCCGGGTCGAACTTGACCGCGGTAAACCCCAACTCCATGTTTCGCACGGCACATTCGGCCGCCAGGTCCGGGTCGCTGTAGTCGTACTCGCCCTGGCTGTTGACCGGATACAGGTAGGTGTACGAACGCAAGCGCTCGTGAACCTTTCCGCCGAGCAATTCGTAGACCGGCTTGTTCGCCGCCTTGCCGATGATGTCCCAGCAGGCCATTTCCAGACCGCTGACCACACCCATCATGGTCAGGTCCGGACGCTGGGTGAAACCGCTGGAATAGGCTTCGCGGAAAAACCGTTCGATATGGTGCGGGTCGTGATCCTGCAGGTAGCGGGCAAACACGTCCTCAATGACGGGCACCATCGCACGAGGATGAAAGGTGGCCGCGTAGATTTCGCCCACGCCTTCGATCCCGCAATCGGTTTTCAGTTTGACGAACAGCCAGTACATCCCGCCAACATGGGGCGGCGGAACCGCCACGACATGGGTTTCCAGAGAAATGATTTTCATGCTTTTGCGGCCCTCTTCTGAAGACGTTTTTTCAAGGTCAGGGTAGCGATCACGCCAAGCAGGCCCATCACCACCACGTAGGAGAAATAGATCTGGTAGCCGACGAATCCGGGGAAGCGGTCAGTGATCCAGCCGTTGAGCAACGGCAGGAACACGTCGGGGGAATAGCCCACCAGGGAAATGATGCCGATGGCCAGGCCGGTCACCCGTAGCGGCACCTGGCAGTCATCGAGAATGGCCCAGTACAGGCCGCGAATGGCGTAGGTCATCAAGCCGATGAAAATCACCAGCAGCACCAGCACACTGAGCACATGCAGGCCGGGTAATACGATCAGGCCGATCAAGCCGAGAGCAGCCAGCAGCATCGCCCAGGTCAGCACGCCGATCTTCGAATAGCGGTCGCCCAGCCAACCACCACCAATCCCGCCCACAGGCCGCATCCACAGCTTGACGGTCGTAATCAGGCCCGCTGCCGTAGCGCTCAGGCCAAAGCCACCTTCCTGCAAATACGCGGAAAAGCTGTAGGTGGCCCAGAAGAAGTGATAACCACAGAACACAATGGCCGCCACCAGCCACAACTCCGGTATGCGGGCCAGAATCCTGAAATCTTCAAGCAGGTTGCCCTTGCCTTGGGCTTGCTCGGCCTGGACTGTGCTTTTCGGGTCACGGACCAGCATCAGCAAGGCACCCAGCACGATGCAGCAACCGGCATAGAAGTGGATAACCAGTTTCAGGCCGTCGGCGTTGTGCTCGCCTCGGGTTTCAGTAACGTAGGCAAAGACGCCAATGGCCAACGTTGCCAACAGCGCTTCCACCAGGCCGCGCCCGCCATCCAGTACACCGAAGAAACGACCTTGTTCATCGTCACCCGCGATCATCTTCACGCGCTTGATCAGTGAGGCCCAGAAGGTCAGGCCGGTGGTCAGGCCGAAACAACAGAAGATCGCCAGCAAGGCGTCGAAACCTGGCAGTTGGGCGTACCACAACCCCAGGGCACCGGTGGCCAGCAACGAGAAACTGATCAGGAAACGCGGTGCGATACGGTCCGCCAGCCAGCCGCTGGGCAAGTAACTGACCAGAAACGCGGTGCCCAGAATGGAATACAGATAGCCCAGTTGGCTATTACTGATCCCCAGCGCTTCGAGCATGGTGCTCTGATAAACCTGCCGCAGGTACAGCATGGGGTAGATGGCCCCGGCAGCCAGCACCAGAAGCGCCAGTTGCAGATAACGGGAAATTTTGTCGGCAGACGGTGCTGCCAAGGGAATGGCATTGGTATTTATTGTTTTTTTCATGATGCGTCTCACGGGCGCGGAGGCCCGCCCAAGGGTTGTCGAGAACACGCGCAAAGCATTCGTCACGACGCGGGCAGGCACCCGCGTCGCGGGAGCACTCAGTACTTCATTACCACCAGACGGGTCTGGGTAAATTCGAGCATTCCGTGCTTGCCGTCATCGCCGCCCAACCCCGAGCGTTTCCAACCGGCGTGGAACCCTTGATAGGGATCGGCCGGCATGCGATTGACGTATAGCTCGCCCGCTTCGATGGCATTGGCCACCTTCAACGCAGCGCGATAGTTTTCCGTGAACAGTACGGATGACAGCCCAAACTGATGGTCGTTTGCCATCGCCACGGCTTCATCAAGGGTGTGGTAGGACAGCACCGGCAGTACCGGGCCAAAGATTTCCTCCTGAACGATTTCCATGTCCTGACGGCAGCCGCTGAGCAGCGTTGGCGGGTAGAAATGCCCAGGGCCTGCAGGTAACTGCCCACCGGTTTCGAGTGCAGCGCCTTCAGAGACTGCGCGCAGAACCTTGGCGTGGATCTCTTCCCGTGCCCGGGCGTTGACCAACGGCCCCATACGCGACGCATCGACAGCCCGGTCACCCATGGCAACAGCAGCGAATTTTTCCCGCAGCAAGGCCACGAACCGGTCATGCACACTGGCGTGTACATAGACACGCTCGACCGCCGTGCAAAGCTGGCCGCAATGGGTGGTCTTGGCGGCAGTGATGACCGACGTGACTTCGTCCAGATTGGCGTCGGCCTCGACGATCACCGGGGTTTTGCCGCCCAGTTCAAGTGACGGCTTGGCGATGTTGGCCTTGCAGTATTCGAGTACGGTGCGCCCTGCCCCCACACTGCCCGTCAGGGTGATCATGCCGACGGCCGGGTGCTGGCAAAGGGTTGCCGCGACGTCGTGTTGCATGGTCAGGATATTCAAGACGCCCGCAGGCAAACCCGCCTCCTGGGCCGCTGCAGCGATCTCGAATGCCGAGGTAGGCGTGTTGTTACTGGGCCGCACTACCACACTGTTGCCTGCGATCAATGCCGGGGCAATCTTGCGCAACAGGGTGTAGACCGGGTAGTTGAACGGAATCAGGCAAGCCACGACCCCGATGGGTTCGCGCTGCAGCAGGATGGTTTCATTGGGCGAATCGCTGGGGATCACTTCGCCTTCGATGCGGCGGGCCCATTCGGCGTGGTAGCGCGTGATGGCGGCAGCATAGATCGCCTCGTTGGTGGCGTCCTGCAGACTTTTACCCGACTCGCGCGCCAGGGCCTGACCTACGATGGGCGCACGCTTTTCCAGGGCATCGGCGAAGGCACGCAGGTGCTCGCCCCGCTCGATCGCTGGTAGTGCACGCCATGTGCGCTGAGCACGAACAGCGGCGTCGACGGCCAGTAATACGTCGGCTTCGCTGGCCGCAGGCACCTGAGAAATCTGCTGTTCGCTGGCCGGATCAAATACCGGGATGTAGGCATTGGCATCGGAATCGACGAAATGGCCGTCGATGAAATTGCGGATCTTGGGCATGAAGGCTCACTGTTATCGTTGTCGTGGCGAGACCTCAGTTTCAGCAGTCAGCCGAGGCGGGACAAACGATTAATAGCGCGCGGTAACGTGCGAAAAAGGCATGTTACAGGTCTGAAGTATCCGCAGATTGTCTGTACACAAATCCACTGTAGGAGCGGACTTGTCCGCGAAGAGGTCAGCACAGGCGATATCTGTAGGGCCTGGAATACCGCTTTTCGCGGACAAGTCCGCTCCTACACAGGCCGTGTTTGCTACGCGACAGGCGCCGTCTGATTGAGTTCAGCCAGCCACACTTCCTGCTTCAGCCATTCGCGAAAGCGCTCAACGTGGGGAGGCAGCTCCTGCTCCGGTCGGCTCACCCACCAGTAGGACTGATGGCCGTCTACTTGCACATCCAGCATCTGCACCAACTGGCCCGACGCCAGTTCACGAGCAACCATCTGCCGGTCGGCGATGGTGACCCCCAGGCCGTTCATGGCCGCGCAAATCGCAAGATCAAGCAGGTCGAACTCGTACCCGCCTTGCAAGTTCACGCCCTGTATCTTCGCGGCATCCAGCCAGTGGCGCCAGGTCAGGTAGCGCTGATCATCACGTGCCAGTACATGCAGCAGCGTCATATTGCGCAGGTTAGCCCCCCGCTCATCTTGCTGGACCAACAGTGAAGGCGAACACACCGCGATGTGCCGCTCATGCATCAATAGCGAACTGTCCAGGCCATCCCACTCGCCATTACCGAAACGAATGGCACAATCCAGGGTGCCGGTTTCCGCGAGGCTGTCCTGCAAATGGGTGGTCAGGGTCACTTCCAGGTCCGGGTGCGCTTCTCGTAGGCGCCCCAGGCGAGGCAGCAGCCAGCGACTGGCAAAGGTCGGCGGCGCATTGATGCGCAGCCGATTGAGATGATGGCGTTGCTGAATGCCACGCACGGTCAGCTCGATACGATCGAATGACTGCTGCAAGGCGCTGAGCAGCAGCCTGCCGGCATCAGTCAGGTGCAGATGATGATGCCGACGCTGCAGCAGCGGCTCACCCAGTTGCTCCTCCAGGTGGCGAACCTGTCGACTGACGGCACTTTGGGTCACATTCAGCAGTTCGGCAGCACGGGTAAAACTCCCCGTGCTACCGGCCACTTCAAACGCTTTCAAGGCATTGAGCGCTGGTATTTTACGTTTCAACCGCATGTTCTCCCGCGTGCTGGGTCCATATGCGAATTGCGTTTCAGAAGTAATAGCCCACATTGGTGTAGAGCTGGTTTTTCCAGCGGTCGGTACCACCCTGAGCCAGGCTCTGGCTATAACTGCTGCCGCCGATGTAAGGATCGTTACGGCCATTGAGCCACTCGACGGCAATGTACAGTGACTTTATCGAAAAGGAAGTGCCCAGGATGAAACGCTCAGACGTCTTGAAATCGCTGTCGGACTTGTCAAAACGACTGTAGTTGCCATACACCTTCATGCCACTGACCCAACCGTCGACGAAGCTGCCGGGAATGCTGTAGCTCAGATCGCTGACATAGAGATTGCCCCGGCTGGCCACGTTATAGGTGCCGTCGTAGCCACCGAAGCTCACCACACCGTCGTTATCGGGGTTTCGCGGCGACATCTGTTGCCTGGCCGCTTGCAACTGCACGCCCCAAGGCCCGTTCTGGCCCCAATAGTGGACCGCATAGGCATTGCGTCGGCCATCTTCGCCGGTGTCGCGGTTTTCCAGCGAAGACGTTAACCCCGAAACCCCTACCTCAGACTTCCAGTCGCCCAGTTGCAGGGCCCGGGCAAGGCGTGCCACGACTATATTGCGCTCCTGGTTGCGGCTGCCATCGGCCACCGAAGGATCTGCGGAAGCGACTACCGACGAATAGGTATCACCGTTGCTGGTGCCTTTGCCAGGCCAGGCCGGACGACCATACAAACCCGCCTGAAAATTCCAGTCGCCTTGCTGCTGGATGTACTTGACCCCAAGGTCTTCCACGTCTTCGAGCCCGACCACGTTGCCCAGGGTTTCGTAGAAGGTGCTGCCGAAGTACGGTTGCAGGCCGAACGGGATCTGATTCAGGCCGACCTGGACCTGGTGATCCTTGTCGAAGCGATACCCCACCCAGGCGTATTCGGCGAAGGCAATGTCGGTGATGTGATCGGTGTACTGGTACGGATAGGCCTTGCCGTAGAAGCGATAGCGAACGGCACCGATCCATGAGTCGGAGGTGTAGGTTGCACGCAGCATCAAGGTGTCGAAACCAAACTTGTTGATGTCGCGATCCGGGTCGTAATCGAAACGGCTGCGAATGGCGCCACCAATGTCCAGGTTATCGGTGACCTGAACCGCCGACGACGGGGAACTGAAAGCGAGCAGGCAAGGAAGCAGCGCCACCGCAAGGCGCAGGGATACAGAGTGTGTGGCCACAGAGGGAGCCTCGGCTTGTTGTTTTTGTCGTTATGGCTTTGCCGCACCGTGGGATGCAGGCACTAGCGCGGCGAAACTAGCGGTTGGCCGACACCTTGCACAAACGACTAAATCGCAGGACAAACCGGAGAAAAACGCATGTTGGTGGTTCCGGGCAGCGTCAGGAAAGTTGCTTGACCATGGCCGCCTCAAACGGCATCGCCTCGACGTAGCGCATGGCCGACTTCATGTCCTTCCAGCCCACATAGCTCATCAATGACTTCAAGTCCCAGCCATTGCGCTGGGCCCAGGTGGCAAAACCGCGTCGCAGGGAGTGGCTGGTGTATTGCTCGGCGGCGATCCCTGCGCGCTCCAGTGCCTGCCGCAACAAGGGGATGACGCTGTTGGCGTGCAAGCCCGCCTCGCCCAGGTTGCCCCAACGGTCTACCGCTCTGAACACCGGGCCGCGAACCAGCGCCGAGCAATTGAGCCACTCAATGTAGGCCTGCACCGGACACAGGCGCTGCAAGGCGGGCGTCTGGTAGGTCTTGCCCAGGTTGTCGCGATCACTCTTGCTGCGCGACAGATACAGGCTGATGCCCGTCCCGGCGACTGCCTGCACGTCTTCGATTTGCAACCGGCACAGCTCGTCGCTGCGAAACCCGCGCCAGAACCCCAGCAAGATCAAGGCCGTATCCCGTCGGCAACGCAGCAGAGCGGGCTGGTCGTGGGCTCTGATAGCCAGAGCGCTTTCGTGTTCCAGCCAGCCAATGACCTGTTCCAGGTGCTGCAACTGCAGCGGCTCGGCCTGCTTTTCCCTGGCGGGGTGAAGGGCGCGAATCCCCTTCAAGACCTTGCGTACGGTGGGCGCCTTGGTCGGGTCGGGAAATCCTTGGCTGGTGTGCCACTGCGCCAGGGCCGAGAGCCGCGACTTCAAGGTGTTGATCGACAGCGAACCGGCATACGCCACGAGGTAACGCGCCACGCTGTCGCTGGTCGCTGGCAGGAAACCGCCCCAGCTCACTTCGAAATGCTCGATGGCTGCCCGATAGCTGCGACGCGTGTTGTCACGGGTGGCGGCATCGATATAGCGCTCGAGATCATTCATGGCGTACTGCCCTCCGCTTACGACTGCATGTTTACGTACTGGAAACGCCCCAAAAAGCGGATTCAGGCGTGTGACACGGGATAATACGCCAATATCCCATGCTAATAACGATAAAAATTGGCGGCCATTTCGAATGAAAGATAGTATGTAATAACAGGGTACATACCACAGTACGAAATCGTAGGAGACAACATGGCTCGTGGCGGCGTAAACAAGGCGGTGGTGCAGAAAGCACGAGCAGCAATCCTCGCCCGCGGCGAGCACCCCAGCATTGATGCGGTACGTATCGAAATGGGGAATACCGGCTCGAAAACCACGATTCATCGGTATCTGAAAGAGCTGGACGAAGGCGATACCCGAAGCGGCGCGCCCCAGGCAGAGATTGGCGAGGAATTGACTGATCTGGTTGCGCGGCTGGCGCAGCGCCTGCGGGACCAGGCACAGGAAGGCATCGATCAGGCACAGGCAGCGCTCGACGCCAGGCTGTTGCTGATGCGCGAAGAGTTGGCAAGGGTGCAGGGGCAACTGACTGAACTGACCGAGCGCCACGGGAATCAGACCTCAGCGCTGGAGACCCAGACCACTACCCTTCTCGCTACCCAGACATCGCTGCAGGCCGAACACACCAGCAACGCGCGATTGTCCCAGGCCTGCCAGGACATGGAGTCACGCCTGCAAGACAAGGATGAACAGATTCGCTCACTGGAGGAAAAGCACCTGCACGCCCGGGATGCGCTGGAGCATTACCGCAGCGCCATCAAGGAGCAGCGCGATCAGGAGCAACGCCGTCACGAAGGACAGGTGCAGCAACTGCAAATGGAACTGCGCCAGGCACAACAAAGCGCAATGGTGCGCCAGGAAGAAATCACTCAACTCAATCGCGACAACGAACGTCTGCTGGCCGAAGCCCGAAGCCAGGTGCGCGAGCTGGGCGATCATCAGCAGCAACTGAGCAAAGCCCACCTTCAGATTACGGACCTCAGCACTCGGCACCAGCAATCCGAAACCCGATGCGCCCTCCTTCAGGAACGACTCAACAGTAGCGTGGGCGAAGGCAGTGCCCTCAAGGAACGGTTGACCGAACAGGAGCAGCAGAACCGGGTGCTGGAGCTGATCCTGATCAAGACCGAAGTAGCCCTGGAGAACGTGCGCGCAGCCCAGGCCGCAGCAGAAGCCGCTGCGAACACTCCAGCGCCCGAAGCCTGAGGCGTTCTACCCCTTGCAGCCCATCAAAGCGGCAAGTACAAACGCACTTGGGTGCCCTGATGCTCGACGCTTTCAATCTGCACGTGGGCGCCCGCCTGTTTGACGAAGCTGTAGACCATCGACAAGCCCAGGCCGGTGCCCTTGCCCACCGGCTTGGTGGTGAAGAACGGATCAAAGGCTTTACTGATGACCTCGGCGGACATCCCGCGCCCCGTGTCCTCCACACTCAGCCGAACGTATTCGCCAGCAGGCACACCGCCTGCATGGACAAGCATCTGCACGATCTCGCTGCGCACCCATAACTGGCCGCCCTTAGGCATCGCATCTCGCGCATTGATGACCAGATTCAGCAGCGCGTTTTCCAGTTGATGCTCATCGGTGCGCGCCATGGGCAACGGCTGGCTCAGGTCGAAATACAGCTCGACGCCCTTGCCAAGGGTGTGATGCAACAACGCCTTCATGGATGCAATCATCAGATTGACGTCCACCGGACTGGTATCCAGGGGCTGGCGACGTGCAAAGGTCAACAACCGGTCGGCGAGCGCGGCAGCCCGATTGGCAGAGGACACTGCCGCCTCCACATAACGATCAACCTCCCCCACGCGCCCGGCAGCTAACCGCCGCTGGATAAGCTCCAACGCCCCCAGCACACCCGCGATCATGTTGTTGAAATCGTGGGCAATGCCGCCGGTAAGCTGGCCAATGGCATCCATTTTCTGCGCGTGACGCAATGCTGCCTCAGCCTGTTCCCGCTCGTTTATCTCGGCCTGTAGCAGTCGGTTGGCGGTCGCCAGTTCCTCAGTACGCTCGACAACTCGCAGCTCAAGGCTGTCATTGAGTTCGCGCAGGGCCTCTTCGGCGACGACTTGCGCCGTGATGTCGGTATGGGTGCCGAGCCAGTAGGTGATATGGCCGTGGACATCGCGAACCGGCAGTGCGCGGGATAAAAACCAGTTGAAGCTGCCATCCTTGCAGCGCAGAGGGAAGGTATCTTCCCAGAGTGAACCCGTCGCAAAGCAGTGACGCAACAAGTTCGTCACCCGGTCCACATGGTCTGGGTGATGCACAGAACGCCAACCCAGGGCGGTCATGGCCTCAAGGGACGTGCCGGTGTAGTCATACCAACGCTCGTTGTACCAGCGAACCTCGCCAGCGGGGTCGGCAGTCCAGGCCAACTGACTCATGTAGTCGGCCAGGGTGCGAAAGCGGTGCTCGCTATGCCGCAGCGCCTGGAGTTCGGCGCTGTCTGAAAGCGATTCTGAAGCGGGTTCAATGCTCAATGACTGGATCCGTCCTTATGTTTGTGCTGCAGTGTCGTGCTGCAAACCCGAGTTTCATCCTGAATCTCGGGAGAGTGATTAACCGCTCGCCCTCACTCGACTCATCGAGCCACAGGCGTACGCATGGTGACGAACTCTTCGGCGGCAGTCGGGTGCACACCGATGGTTTCGTCGAATATCCGCTTGGTTGCCCCCGCCTTAAGGGCGATGGCCAGGCTCTGGATGATTTCCCCCGCGTCCGGCCCCACCATGTGGCAACCCAGGACGCGATCGGTTTTGGCATCCACCACCAGCTTCATCAGCGTGCGCTCCTGATTGTCGGTCAGGCTCAGCTTCATGGGCCGGAAACGGCTTTCGAAAATCTGCAGCTCATAACCTGCCTTTTTCGCGTCCTCTTCGGTCAGGCCCACGGTGCCGATGTTGGGCAAGCTGAAGACCGCCGTCTGGATGTGATCATAGTCTACCGGGCGATATTCTTCCGGCTTGAACAGGCGACGGGCCACCGCCATGCCTTCGGCCAGCGCCACGGGCGTCAGTTGCACACCACCAATGACGTCGCCGATGGCCAGGATAGAAGGCTCGCTACTCTGGTAGTACTGATCGACTTCGACGAAGCCGTCCTTGCCGAGTTTGACATCGACGGTTTCGAGCCCCAGGTTGTCCAGCATCGGACGCCGCCCCGTGGCGTAGAACACACAGTCGGTCTCCACGCTACGACCATCCTTGAGGGACAGCAACAGGCTGCCATCGGCGCGCTTCTCGATGCGCTCAATGTCGGAGTTGAATTGCACATCCAGCCCGTGTTTGGTCAGCTCTTCATGCAAATGGGTACGTACGCTGCCGTCAAAACCACGCAGGAACAGCTCGCCTCGGTACATCAACGTGGTGTCGGCCCCCAGCCCGTTGAAGATCGATGCGAATTCAACGGCGATGTAACCGCCCCCCACCACCACGATGCGCTTGGGCAGCTCTTTGAGAAAGAAGGCTTCGTTGGAGGTAATGGCGTGCTCACGACCCGGAAACTCCGGCACTTGAGGCCAGCCACCGGTAGCGATGAGGACATGTTTGGCGCTGTAGGTCTGACCGTTGATCTCGACCTGTTGCGGACCCTTCAATTTCGCATGGCCTTCAAGGAGCGTTACGCCGCTGTTGACCAGCAGGTTGCGGTAGATGCCATTGAGGCGATGGATCTCGCGGTCCTTGTTGGCGATCAGCGTCGACCAGTCGAAGGTCGATTCACCGACCGTCCAGCCAAAGCCCTTGGCCTGATCAAACTCTTCGGAGAAATGAGCCCCATACACCAGCAGCTTTTTCGGCACGCAACCCACGTTGACACAGGTGCCGCCCAGGTAACGGCTTTCAGCAACCGCCACCCGCGCCCCGAAACCGGCAGCAAACCGCGCAGCACGCACACCACCGGAACCGGCACCAATTACAAATAGATCGAAATCGTAGGACATGTACTGTCTCCTTGGCAGGACGACAGCATAACCGGTGCATCAGAAACGACAAAGCCACCCGAAGGTGGCTTTGCTTTACAGAGCATGGCGCTGAATCAGTAAGCCTTGCCGGTCTTGTAGAAGTTTTCGAAGCAGAAGTTGGTGGCGTCGATATAACCTTCCGCACCGCCGCAGTCGAAACGCTGGCCTTTGAACTTATAGGCCAGGACGTTGCCCTCTTCCGCCATTTTCATCAGGGCGTCGGTGATCTGGATTTCACCACCTTTGCCTGGCTCGGTTTCTTCGATCATTTTGAAGATGTCCGGGGTCAGGATGTAACGACCGATGATTGCCAGGTTCGAAGGCGCGTCTTCCGGTTTTGGTTTTTCAACCATGTGGCTTACACGGTACAGACCTGGGTGAATCTCTTCGCCTGCGATCACGCCGTACTTCTGGGTTTCGTCAGCCGGTACTTCCTGGATGGCGACGATGCAGCAACGGTATTTGTTGTACAGCTTGACCATCTGGGTCAAAACGCCGTCGCCATCAAGGTTTACGCAAAGGTCGTCCGCCAGTACAACGGCGAAAGGTTCGTCACCGATCAACGGACGACCACTGAGGATTGCATGGCCAAGGCCTTTCATTTCGGTCTGACGGGTGTAGGAGAAGCTGCACTCGTCCAGAATCCGGCGGATACCGACCAGGTATTTTTCCTTGTCGGTGCCCTTGATCTGATGCTCCAGCTCGTAGCTGATGTCGAAGTGGTCTTCCAGAGCGCGCTTGCCACGACCCGTAACGATGGAGATTTCCTTCAAGCCTGCATCAAGTGCTTCTTCCACGCCGTATTGGATCAGTGGCTTGTTGACCACCGGCAGCATTTCCTTGGGCATGGCTTTGGTCGCTGGCAAAAAGCGAGTGCCGTAACCGGCTGCTGGGAACAAGCATTTCTTGATCATAAGAGTCCTTAATAAGGGCTATGGGGTGTTTGCGGCGCAGTCTAATCAGGCGGCGGTCACCTTACAATGCCCGTCGCTGGGCATCCGATGCCTAGATAGAGGAATCCCTGAGCAGATAGTTCCGCGTGCGAGTCGATTTTACGATCGTCGAAAGGTATTGCGATGCGCTTCGAACGGCACATTTCAATGGGTTTCGGCGGGGAATCGCTTCCGTTCGGTCACCGTAGATTCAGGCATCAATGCCTGAGTCACAGCCTTGCAGCGACTGCTTGGAGCGTAGCTGAACACAGGCGCTCGGGCGAAAATAAATCTGCGTTGTCGCAAGCCGATGACGCAAACGCGACAGGGGCGCTGCCGCCGCTTATCATGACGGCCCGATCCTTCAACGAGACAGATTGATGTCGCAAGAGAAAAGCGTAAACGGCTACCTGATCAAGAAACTGCAGGATGGCCAATGGTGGGCATGCGCTGCCGATGGCGAGGCAATTGCCGGGCCTTTCGCCACTGAAGCCGCCGCCATTGAAGTCGCCGCGGTCCTTCAGGATCAACCCAAGGCAGCACGTCGTCGCTCGGGCCCGAAGCAGGATTAATGTGACATTTGTGTGATGCCGGAACGATGGCACGCCCTTTCAGTCGAAGCTGTGTCATCGCCCCCGCCCTCGCCTTCGCGCAGGGCCTCACCACGAAGCGCAATCACATGATCAAACTTTTGTCCCTTATCGCTGTACTGGGTCTCACCGGCTGTGCAACCGCTTCCCATACCTACCTGAAAAACGGCCAGCAGGGCCTGAGCATCGACTGCTCTGGCGAAGCGAACTCGTGGGCAACGTGCTACGAGAAAGCCGATGCGTCATGCGCCGGCACCGGCTACAACATTGTCAGCACCAACGGCACGCCACAGCCTGCCGAAAGTCAGAAGACCCTGGGCGTAGACGTTGGCAACTACAAGAGCCGCAGTGTGCTGGTGGTCTGCAAATAGACCACCCGCACCGCACCACGCCACAGTGACGAATCAGCCCGAGATGCACTCGGTGGCCGCACGTTGTACGTCGTGGGGCCGTATCGGCATGTTCGACAGCCGTTCAAACACCTTGATCGTGCTGCCACTGGAGCGGCTTTCCACGTACAGAACTGCTGCCGGGTCGCTGCTGAACTTCTGGGCAACGATGATCCGCAGCCCATCATGACGCGGCTCTACCACCGGCGGCTTGCGGCTACTGGCGATCTTGCCGACGAAGCACGCGGTGTACTCCTTCGGATTCTTGCCCGACATGACGTTCATGGTCGCGGGCGTGTGTTCGATGTCAGCGACGGTGGCGCAGCCGGTCATCGCCAGGGCCAGAATCACAACAGCCAATTTCATTACAATCCCTCCAATAAAAGTTTTACGACAAGACTGGGGCCGATTAAATCCATCTCTCGGTACTTTTAGCGAGAAAGAACGCAATAAAACTGCAACAGGCGGAAAATGCTTGCGCGCACATGCTATCTTTTTGATTTTTCGAAAAAAGCCTTTCCACGGAGACATCCATGAAATTCGTACACCAGCGCGAGCACCTAAACGAAGACGATCTGGTCGTCATCGAGTGCTCCCAGCTCTGCAATATACGCCTGATGAACGATTCGAACTTCCGTAGTTTCAAAAATGGTGGCCGTCACACCTATCACGGCGGCGCATTCGACAAATTTCCGGCAAAAATCGCAGTGCCCAGCACCGGTTTCTGGAACATCACCATCGATACGGCCGGGCGCAAGCTCGACACCAACGGTGGTCGCAAGTCCACTTTCACCCATTCGATCAAGATTGTTCGTCGCTCCACCTCGCGTCTGAGCTGAATACCGTCTTAAGGAGTCATCGTGAGCACACCGGCACCCCGTACCACCAAATACGCCGTCAGCTACAAGCTCAATGGCGAGCGCCGCTTCGAGTTCGCGCAGTTGCAATCAGCCTCGGCTGAAGAAGCACGCGCCGCCCTGGAAAAAATGCACGGCGACAGCGACGACCAGATTACCGGCGTAAAAGTCAGCAAAGCGCTGTAAACACGGGAGCAATCCTGACCATGATGCAGCGCAAGGGCTCTACCCCCGCCACAGGGGATCTGTTCGCCGACGACGAACCGCAAACACCGCGTACGGAACAGATCGGCCCGCGCTCATTTGTTCTCAGAGGGTTTGCCCTGCCTTTGGTTGAACGGCTTTTGCCTGGGCTGCAAGCCATCCTGACCCAGGCGCCGTTTCGGCAAATGGTCACACCCGGTGGTTTCACCATGTCGGTGGCCCTGAGCAACTGTGGCGATGTCGGCTGGACCACCGATCGCCATGGCTACCGCTACAGCCCGACCGACCCACAAAGCGGCCAGCCCTGGCCAGCAATGCCTGCGGTCTTCATGGAGCTGGCGAAGGCTGCGGCCAATGCCACCGGCTTTTTCGGCTTCGAGCCCGATGCGTGCCTGATAAACCGCTATGTACCGGGTGCCAAAATGTCCTTGCACCAGGACAAGGATGAGCAAGGCTACCAATGGCCGGTAGTCTCGGTGTCACTGGGTATCGCCGCCATCTTCCAGTTCGGCGGCTTCGAACGCGGCGACAAGACCCAGCGCGTACCGCTGTTTCATGGCGACGTGGTGGTCTGGGGCGGTGAAGACCGGTTGCGTTACCACGGCGTGATGCCCGTCAAACAGGGAGAACATCCGTTGCTTGGGGAGCAGCGAATCAACTTCACCTTCCGCAAAGCACGCTGACCACCCGCCGCCTCAGCTTTGGCGCTCCACGTCCGCGCTTTGTGCAGGGCTGTGTGTCGCCGCCCGGGATCTGGCCGGGCAAATGGCCCGGTGCAGATTCAAGGCAGTATTGATGATCCCGATGTGGCTGAACGCCTGAGGAAAGTTGCCCAGCATGCGCTTGTCACGAGGGTCATATTGCTCAGCCAGCAGACCGACATCGTTGCACAGGGCACATAAACGCTCGAACAGTCCGTTGGCCTCCTCCTCCCGGCCCAGCAACACGTAAACATCCGCCAGCCAGAACGAGCACACCAGGAACGTACCTTCGCGGCCGGACACACCATCCACGCTGCGATCACTGTCATAGCGCAGCAACAAGCCGTCCTGCATCAGCGTGCGCTCAATTTGCGCAACGGTGCCAATCACCCTGGGATCATCGGCCGGCAGGAAACCCGTGAGGGCGATTTGCAGCAAGCTTGCATCCAGCCCTTTCGAGCCATAGGTCTGCACGAAGCTGCCCAGTTCCGGGTCGTAGCCGTTGCTGCACACGTCCCTATGGATTTCATCCGCCACAGCGCGGTAGTGGCTTGCCAGTTCGCGGTCCTCGTCGGTCTTGGCATTTTGCGCAATGAGCGTCGAGTTGCGATCGAACGCCACCCACGCCATGACTTTGGAATGGGTGAAATGACGCGGCTCCGAGCGGATCTCCCAGATACCTTCGTCCGGCAAGTGCCAGACTTTTTCCAGGAACGGCATGATGACCCTGGAAATCGCGGCGCTGCGCGGATGACGCGGCAGCCCGCCTTTCAACGCCTGGGTCATGGCATCGGCTACTTCGCCATAGACATCCAGCTGCATTTGCGTGGCTGCCGCGTTGCCAATGCGCACCGGGCGTGATTCTTCGTAACCGGTCAGCCAGGGCAACTCGTACTCCGGCAAACGCCGCTCACCGCCCAGGCCGTACATGATCTGAATCTGCTCCGGGTTGCCCGCCACCGAGCGCAGCAACCACTCACGCCAGGCATTGGCCTCTTCGAAGTAACCCAGGTTCATGAAGGCCAATAGGGTCATGGTCGCGTCCCGCAACCAGCAATAGCGGTAATCCCAGTTGCGTTCGCCGCCCAATTCCTCCGGCAACGACGTAGTAACGGCCGCGACAATGCCGCCCGTGGGGGCGTAGGTCATCGCCTTGAGGGTGATCAGCGAACGCTTGACCTGAGCTGTCCACGGCCCGACATCGGGGCAACGCTCGGAGAAGTCCAGCCAGAACTTTTCAGCCTGCTGTAACGCCTCTTCCCCGTCGAAGCTGTCATGTATGCGTTCGTTGGAAGGTTGATGGGTCAAGGTGAAAACACGGCGATGACCGCTCTCGATCCGAAAATGGCTGGCCGTATGGTGGTCCAGGGGTTTGAGTGACGTTGGGGTACGCAGCACCAGCATTTCCGGGCCAGCCACCGCCGTCAGGGTATGAGGATCTTTTTTCTCGACCCAGGGCACGGTACTGCCGTAGTCGAACCGGATGGCCAGGTCCATGGTGAAATCCACGTAGCCTTCCAGGCCTACAAGTATGCGCACCACACTGCTCTCAGCGCCCATGGGCATGAAATCAACAAGCATGGCGCGACCACTGGCGGTTTCGAACACGGTTTCCAGGATCAGCGTGCCCTCACGGTAACGCCGCTCGCTGTGTACGACGGGGTCTTTCGGGCCGATTTTCCAGCGGCCATTGTCGCTGTCGCCCAGCAAGGCCGCAAAACACGCTGGCGCATCGAAGCGCGGGAAACATAGCCAGTCCAGCGAGCCATCCCTGGCGATCAGCGCGGCGGTCTTGCAGTTGCCGAGCAATGCGTAGTCTTCAATCAATGCAGCCATGGGAACAGGTATCCGCCAAGTCTGTGAGTGGGATGGCCCCGCATCCGTGGAGGCCGACCGCTGATTCAACGCGGGAGAATGAAACGCTCGATTGCCTCGGCGACGCCATCCTGCAGGTTACTGCCCGTGACCTGATCAGCGTGGCTGCGGACGCTCTCTTCCGCCTGCCCCATGGCAATCGACAACCCGGCCTGCCGAAACATCGCCACATCATTGCCGCCATCACCGATGGCGGCGGTATGGGCCAATGCCACGCCCAACTGCTCGGCGAGGGACACCAATGCAGAGCCCTTATTGGCATCCAGTGCGGTAACATCCAGATAGTACGACTGCGAGCGGGCAGCCAGCGCCTGCCTGGCGATCAACGGGTTGAGCTGGATTTCCAGGCGCTTGAGCAGCTCGAAGTCCTTGCTGGCGGCAACGATCTTGTCGATCCGGTCCAGGTACGGTTCAAAACTGTCCACCAACACCGGCTCGTACCCCAGGGTATTGCGCTCGTGGTCGACGTAATCACCGTCCGGGTCCAGCAGGAACCACTGATCGTCGGCGAACACCCAGAGCGCCACCGGATGCCTGGCAAACAGGGCAAGGGTGGTTTCAGCCGCTGACCTGTCGATGCGATGAACCTTGAGCAAGCTGCCATCGGGGTTGATGACGTTGGCCCCGTTGAAGGCCACCGTTGGCAGATCGATCCCCAGGGTTTCGATCAACTGGCGCATGGCCCGTGGCGGTCGAGCGCTGGCGATGGTGAAGTAAATCCCCGCTGCCCGCAGGCGTTGCACCGCTTCGATGGTGACCTGGCTCAGGCTGTGGTCGGGGCGCACCAAGGTGCCGTCAACATCGGAAAGCAGAAACCGGATGAGGGGGCGCGCAGATTCACTCATCCGATGCTGTGCCATTCACGGCCATCGCGGGCGAGCAACTCGTCGGCGGCGTCCGGCCCATTTTCCCCGGCCTTGTACTGATCGACCTTGGGGTTTTTCGCCCAGGCGTCAAGGAAAGGCTGCACTGCGCGCCAGCCGTTCTCGATGTTGTCAGCCCGCTGGAACAGGGTCTGATCACCGGTCAGGCAGTCGTAGATCAGCGTCTCGTAGCCCGTGGATGGCTGCATTTCGAAAAAGTCCTTGTAGGCGAACCCCAATTCGACGTTTTCCATGTCCAGTGTCGGCCCCGGACGCTTGGCTTGCAGGTCGAACCACATACCTTCGTTCGGCTGGATCTGAATGTTGAGGTAGTTGGGCTTGAGGCGATCAACTTCTGTGTCACGGAACTGCGCGTAGGGGGCCGGTTTGAAGCAGATCGCCACTTCCGTGTCCCGCACGCTCATGCGCTTGCCGGTTCGCAGATAGAACGGCACACCGACCCAGCGCCAGTTGTCGATCATCACTTTGAGCGCAACAAAGGTCTCGGTGGTGCTGTCAGGCGCGACGTTGCTTTCTTCACGATACCCCGGGACACTTTTGTCGCCCACAGTGCTTTGCGCGTATTGCCCACGCACCGAGTTGGCCAAGGCATCTTCTTCGGACCATGGCCGGATGGCGCCCACCACCTTGGCCTTCTCACCCCGCACCGCATCGGCGCCAAAGGCTGCAGGCGGCTCCATGGCAATCATCGCCAGCAACTGGAACAAGTGATTGGGGACCATGTCGCGCAGGGCACCGGTGTGCTCGTAAAAACTGCCACGGGTTTCCACGCCGACGGTTTCTGCGGCGGTGATTTGCACGTGATCGATGTAATGATTGTTCCAGAACGCCTCGAACAAACCATTGGAGAACCGGCTGACCAGGATGTTCTGTACGGTCTCCTTACCCAGATAATGGTCGATCCGGTAGATCTGCTTTTCGCTCATGACTTTCAGCAGGCAGGTATTCAATGCCTCTGCGCTGGCCAGGTCAGAGCCGAAGGGTTTTTCGATGACCACGCGCCGGAAGGTGTCGTCGGTTTCGACCAGCAAACCGGACGAACCCAGGCGCTTGGCCACCTCACTGAAAAAGCGCGGCGCGGTCGCCAGGTAGAACGCGGCATTGCCTGTACCGGTACTCTTGATCTTCTCGGCGATATCGCTGTAGGTAGAGTCGTCGAGGAAGTCGCCCTGCACGTAACTGATACGTGACGCCAGCTTGCCCCACAGGTCGGGATCCAGGGGTTCAGCGCCGCCTTCGGCCACCTTGCTTGCGGCTTCCTGACGAATGAAGTCTTCGAGTTTCTTGGCAAAATCGGCATCACTGATCGCGTTGTGATCGACGCCGACGATGTGCAGCTCATCCCCCACCAGGCCATCGCGCGTGAGGTTATAGAGCGCAGGCATCAGCAGGCGCTTGACCAGATCACCATGGGCACCGAACAGAAACAACGTCGTGGCCGGCGCAACGGCCGGCTTTTGTTGAGACTTGCTGCGAGAAAGGCCCATTATTTTGGCTCCTTGTGCCCACCAAATCCGAAGCGCATGGCCGACAGCAGCTTATCGCCGTAGGTGCTTTGCTGACGCGAGCGGAAACGCGCAAACAGCGAGTTGGACAACACCGGTACCGGCACCGCCTGCTCCATGGCCGCGTCGATGGTCCAGCGCCCTTCCCCACTGTCCGCCACAGAGCCGGAATAAGCATGGAGTTGTGGATCGGTTGCCAGTGCATCGGCGGTCAGGTCCAGCAGCCAGGACGACACCACGCTGCCACGACGCCAGACTTCGGCGATATCCGCGACATTGAGGTCGAAGCGTTCCTCGACTGGCAGGTTTTCTGAGTTCTTGGTCTTGAGTATGTCAAAGCCTTCGGCGAAGGCCTGCATCAGTCCGTACTCGATGCCGTTGTGGATCATCTTCACGAAATGCCCGGAACCCGCAGGCCCGGCATGAATGTAACCGCGTTCGGCGCGATCATCGACCGCATCCCGGCCTTTGGTGCGCTCAACCGAACCGTAGCCGGGAGCCAGGGTGTCAAAGATCGGATCAAGGCGATGAACCACATCGCTGTCGCCGCCGATCATCATGCAGTAACCGCGCTCCAGGCCCCAGACTCCGCCTGAGGTGCCAACGTCCACGTAGTGCAGACCTTTTTCGGTCAGGGCCTTGGCGCGACGGATATCGTCCTTATAGAAGGTGTTACCGCCATCGATGATCACATCCTCCGGATCCAGCAAGGTGCTCAGGGTTTCAATCGTTTCTTCGGTAGGTGCGCCTGCAGGCAGCATGACCCAGACAGCCCGCGGCTTTTCCAGTGCATCTACGAGCGATTTCAAATCGTTGGCGGGTATTGAGCCCTCTTTCGCCAGCGTGGCGCGAGAGGCTTCATCGCGGTCATAGACCACCGTCGTATGGCCTTTGAGCATCAACCGTCTTGCAATGTTGCCGCCCATGCGGCCCAGTCCGATAATCCCAAGTTGCATGTGAAGGTGCTCCTTAATCCGTAGAAAGGGTGCCTCACTTTATAGCCCAGTGGTGCATGAAGGGTTAGTCCAGAGAGGTCTGACATAGTTTCCTGGCCAGAGGCAATGACAGCAAACAGCCTGCCCTATAAACCCTGCCCGTGCGATCAGGAAACGTTCGCCACCATCAAAAATAAAAAAAATTTCATACCTGAAGAAACGTCCGCCAAAGTTGAAGCGTACCCCCAATACGCAGTCCCCGTTTGTCGGACACATCGTCGTTTGCAACGTTCCCTGCCGCATTCCGGACCGACTGTCATCATTGCGACACATTTTTCACAGGCTTTTGACGATACTGGGCGCTCTTTTTTGAGCCTCCAAGGGCTGCATGGCCTCTGGGAGAGCAAAGCAGGGACGCCAACAGGCGTCACACGCTCGTATCATTGAAACGTTGGAGTGCTGATGGCAATTTTCAAACGGGGCGCTGCGACCCCGAAAGGCTTTGATTGGGCCGGTCTGGCCTGGTTGTTTGTATTCTTCTGGTATTTCTCGGGTATTACCCAACTGCTGATTCAACTGACGGGCATCTCAGGCTTCGCCGGATTTCGCCAGGCCTTTGTCATGAGCGGTATCTGGTTGGCCCCCATGCTGCTGTTCCCTGCCAGGACACGAATCATGGCCGCGATCATCGGCGTCGTGTTGTGGGCCTGCTCCATGGCCAGCCTCGGTTACTTCTTTATATACCAGCAGGAATTTTCCCAAAGCGTCATCTTCATCATGTTCGAGTCGAACGTGTCCGAAGCTGGCGAGTACATGACGCAATACTTCGCCTGGTGGATCGTGCTGGCCTTCATCGCCCACACCGCCTTCGCAATCTTTCTCTGGACCCGCCTGCGCCCGGTGTACATGCCTCGCGTGCGCGCCTGGGCGGTGGCGGTTGCGCTGCTGGTGGCAATCATCGGCTATCCGCTGACCAGACAGATCGCCCGTCACGATGATCTTGCCGGCGCCCTGGAATCCTTTGAATCACGGATCGAGCCTGCGGTGCCATGGCAGATGGTGGTGGCCTATCACCGCTACACCCAGCAACTGGACAGCATGCAGGGCATGCTCACCAGCAGCAGCCAGATCCCGCAGTTGCACAACCTCAAAGACCAGCAAGCCAATCTGCCCACGACGCTGGTGCTGGTCATTGGCGAGTCCACCAACCGTCAGCGCATGAGCCTTTACGGCTATCCGCGTCAGACCACGCCCAATCTGGACGCACTCAAAGATCAACTGCAGGTCTTCAATAACGTCATCACGCCACGGCCCTACACCATCGAAGCCCTGCAGCAAGTGCTGACTTTCGCAGATGAACAACAACCGGATCTGTACCTGAAGACGCCATCGCTGGTCAGCGTAATGAAACAGGCGGGTTACAAGACCTTCTGGATCACCAACCAGCAGACCATGACCAAGCGCAACACCATGCTCACCACCTTCTCCGAGCAGGCGGACGAGCAGATCTACCTGAACAACAACCGTAACCAGAACGCTCGCCAGTACGACGGCGACGTGGTGGAGCCTTTCACCAAGGCCCTGAGCGACGCGGCACCGCGCAAGTTGATCGTGGTTCACCTGCTGGGTACGCACATGAGCTACCAGTACCGCTACCCGCCGACCTTTGACAAGTTCACTGACCGCAAGGGTGTCCCGGATGCCATCAGCGACAGCCAGCTGGAAATCTACAACAGCTATGACAACGCCGTGCTGTACAACGATTTTGTGGTCTCAAGCCTGATCAAGGAGTACGCCAAGGCCGAGCCAAATGGCTTTCTGCTCTACCTTTCGGACCACGGCGAAGACGTCTACGACTCGCCGGGGCACACCACCCTGGGCCGTAACGAAGCCAAGCCCACCCTGCCGATGTACACCATTCCGTTCATGGCGTATGCCACGCCGAAATGGAAGCAGACCCATAACTGGGACTTCACCAGCATCAAGAACCGGCCGTTCACCAGTTCGCAGTTGATTCACACCTGGGCACAACTGGCCGGTCTCAGTTTCGACGAACTGGACACTACCAAAAGCCTGGTCAGCTTCGATTTCAAGGAGCGCCCACGAATGATTGGCGACCCGTACCAGCAAAAAGGCCTGACCGACTTCGCGCACCTGGAGAACCCTGCGCCAGCGCCAGGAGCCGTTGCACAGCAATAAGCAATAGAGGCAACGAAGCCCTTGTTGGCGAGAGGGCTTGACGCGGTGTGTCAGGCGAAGTGGATGTTTCCGGACCGGCGCCTTCGCGAGCAAGCTCACTCCCACAGTGGCTACAGGTTAGGCCCAAATCTGTGGTCACACATGAAACCGGTGGGAGCCGAGCTTGCTCGCGAAGGCGTCAGGCCTGCAAACATTGGCGGTGGCTGATCCACCGCCATCGCGGGCGAGCCTCGCTCCAACAGCACAAAAAGAAAGGCCCGCCATTAAATGGCGGGCCTTTTCGTTTGCACCTTGCGTCGCTGGCGGCTTACAGCGTTTTTTGCCAGAACATCGCGCGGCCCATCTCGGGGTCGAGCTCGTAACCGGCGAAGCCGATCTTGCGGTACGCGCCCTGGGCCGTTTCATTGCCCTCCAGGACTTCCAGCGTCAACTTGCAGCAGCCGCGCTGACGGGCAATTTCTTCGACCTTGGCCAGCATCTTCTGGCTGATCCCCAGGCCACGGTGCTTGTCGATTACCACCACGTCATGAATGTTCACCAACGGGCGGCAGGCAAAGGTCGAGAAGCCTTCAAAGCAATTGACCAGCCCCACCGGCTCCCCGGCGATGAACGCCAGTACGCTGAATGCATGGGGGCGCTTGGCCAGTTCGATCGCCAGTTGCTGTCGGGTATCGGCAGACAGGGATTGACCACCGCCCATGGGGTCTTCTGCATATTGATTGAGCACGAACCCGATGGCCTCGGCATGCACCGGGTTGCTGTAGCTCGCTTGTAGTACCAGAACCTCTGGGGCTTCCATTTCCTTCCTCTTACAACACAGATTGATTCGCCAAAATCGGCTTGCCCGTTGCCGGGCGCTGTGGGACGCAATTCTACCTGCTCACAGCGCTGGAATCTTCGCCAATGCCCGAAAATGAAATCTTCCCTGCACCCGGAAAAGGCGCCGTGCCCGTTTTTACATCCCCTTGGCGCGCCTTTTTTGTGATGCAAACCAACGCCAATACACTGATTGTCGAACAATCCGACGGTCGGTAATCCTCGTATTTCCGACGTAAACAAGGCTCTGCGCAGGTGCACCTGAAGGCGCGCCTGGCTTGTAGCCCGACCATTATTGCCCCGACTTGCGCCGGAGATCCGCAGGCCAGACATTTCCGACAAAAAAACTAGAAACTTCTGTAGAACAGCTGGGTCAGCTAATTAGAGCGCCTATGCTATTGGCTGAGCCCGAGCACTGGCCCTATCACCCCCGCCCTGTTGCCACGCAAAACAGTAAATGGGTACTGATCTTGCGTAGTGCTTGTGCGCCCGGCCATAGGACATGGCCAATGCTACTCAAACGCTGCACCTACAAGTATCGAATGGGAGAGAACGATGATAAGCGCCGCTGTCAAAACCCAGCAGGGAGAGAGTTTTAATCAGCCGGCCAGCGAGCTGACCCATCTGCCGGTCTTCGCTACGACGAGCGTTCCACTGCTGCAACTGCCGACTTCGCAGCCAATCATCAACCTGGCGAACAAACGGAAAATCCTGTTCGTCACGTCGGAACTGGCTGATCTGGTGAAAACCGGAGGTCTGGGCGATGTGTCTGCTGCACTGCCGCGCGCCATGCGCCACCTGCACGATGTACGCGTGCTGATACCCGGCTATCCACAGGTCCTCAATAGCGGTAACCCGATTCATATCATTAGCGAACTGGGGGGCCACGCCGCCCTGCCGCGTTGCAAGATTGGCCGTATGGACATGAAGGACGGTCTGGTCATTTATGTCCTGATCTGCCCTGAACTGTACGAACGCGAAGGCACGCCTTACGGCGACAACAACGGCCGTGACTGGTCCGATAACCACATTCGTTTTGCCCGCCTGGGGTTGGCTGCTGCCGACTTCGCAGCAGGCGCAGTGAAAACCCAGTGGTGCCCTGAACTGGTCCATGCCCATGACTGGCCCGCAGGCCTGGCACCGGCGTACATGCGCTGGCGCGGGCAGACCACGCCAAGCATTTTCACCATTCACAACCTTGCGTACCAGGGCACCGTCAGTACAGCCTCCAGTCGCGAACTGGGCATTCCCGATTCTGCCCTGGGCCCCGATGGCATGGAGTTCTACGGCAAGCTGTCATTTATCAAGGCCGGTATGGCCTATGCCAGCCACATCACCACGGTCAGTGCCACGTACGCCAAGGAAATCACCACCGCTGCGTTCGGTTGTGGCCTGGAAGGTTTCCTGCAAAGCAAAGCCGACAAAGGCCTGCTCAGCGGTATCCCCAACGGCATCGATGCCAGCTGGGATGCCGCTACCGACGAGCATCTGGTGTGCCGTTTCGAGCCAAACGAATGGCAGCGCAAGGAAATCAACGCTGACCACGTGCGCGAGCTGTTCGAACTTGCCCCCTCCACCGGTCCGTTGTTCGCCGTGGTGTCGCGTCTGGTCTACCAAAAAGGCCTGGACCTGACCATCGGTGTCGCCGAGCACATCGTCAACCAGGGCGGGCAGATCGCGATTATTGGTCGCGGCGAACCCGAGGAAGAAGATGCCATGCGTGAGCTGGCCCTGCGTTTCCCCGGCCAGATTGGCGTAAGGATCGGCTTCAACGAAACCGATGCCCGTCGCATGTTCGCTGGCAGTGACTTCCTGCTGATGCCATCTCGTTATGAACCCTGTGGCTTGAGCCAGATGTACGCCCAGCGCTTCGGCTCATTGCCGGTCGCGCGCAATACCGGCGGCCTGGCAGACACCATCGAAGACGGTGTAACCGGCTTTCTGTTCGATGAATCCACCGTGGAAAGCTACGCCGAAGCCCTGAACCGCGCGATCAAGGTGTTCGCCAACCCAGAGCTGATCAATGCCATGCGTTGCCGCGCCATGGCCGCCCCTTTCAATTGGCATCAGGCCGTTGAACCTTACGCCGAGCTTTATCAGGAGCTGCTGAAGAAGAATGTGGGTGCTTCGCTTCACTATTGAAGAAGGGGTAAACGGATGCCTTTGCGCACGGATGAGAACTGGCGCCACGGCGCCGTAGTATTGGACCCCCAACACACCCGGTTTGCCCTGTGGGCGCCGGACGCTTACTACGTCAGCGTCGAACTCGAAGATGGCCAGTCTCTGGCAATGTTGCCGCAGGATGATGGCTGGTTTGTCCTGGAGGCGCGATGCCCTGCAGGCAGCCGTTATCGCTACAGCATTGATGGTGAGCAGCAAGTGCCGGATCCCGCGTCCAGGGCGCAAGTCAGTGACGTGCACTCAGCCAGCATTGTGGTCGACCCCCAGGCTTTTCGTTGGCAGCACAACGACTGGATCGGTCGCCCCTGGCATGAAGCCGTCATCTATGAACTGCACGTGGGGGTGCTCGGGGGTTATGCCGCAGTCGAGAAATACTTGCCCCGTTTGGCGCAGTTGGGGGTCACGGCCATCGAGTTGATGCCCCTGGCGCAGTTCCCCGGCTCACGCAACTGGGGCTACGACGGCGTTCTGCCCTATGCGCCGCAATCCTCATACGGCACGCCGGAGCAACTCAAGCACCTGATTGACGCGGCCCACGGCCACGGCCTGATGGTAATTCTGGATGTGGTCTACAACCACTTCGGCCCGGACGGCAATTACCTGGGCAGCTACGCCAGTGATTTCTTCCGCAGCGATGTCAAGACACCCTGGGGCGATGCCATCGATTTTCGTCGCCCGCAGGTGCGCGACTACTTCATCGACAACGCCCTGATGTGGTTGCTGGAGTACCGTTTCGATGGCCTGCGCCTGGATGCCGTGCACGCCATCAATGATTCGACCTTTCTTCAGGAGTTCGCCCGCCGTGTGCGTAGTCAGATCCCTGCCCCGCGCCAGGTATGGCTGACCCTGGAAAACGAGTACAACGAGGCCAACCTGCTGGAACAGGGCTTCGATGCGCAGTGGAACGACGACGGCCACAACACCCTGCACGTGCTGTTGACCGGCGAAACCGATGCCTATTACTCGGACTTTGCCCGAGAAACGACCTACAAGCTGGCGCGCTTTCTCAACCAGGGTTTCGTTTATCAGGGCGAGAGCACCCGCCATAGCAATAGTCGGGGTCAATCCAGCGCTCATTTACCCCCCAGTGCCTTTGTCCTGTTTTTGCAGAACCATGATCAGGTGGGCAACCGGGCCTTGGGTGAGCGCCTGCCGCAACTTGCCCACGGGCCTGCCTTACGGGCGGCAACGGCCCTGTTGTTGCTGTCACCGATGATTCCGCTGCTGTTCATGGGGGAAGAATGGGCGGCGAGCGAACCCTTCCTGTTCTTCACCAGCCACCACGGTGAACTGGCGAAAGCCGTGCGTGAAGGCCGTCGGGGCGAGTTTGCGGACTTTCCGGCGTTTGCCGACGAACAACGGCTCAAGCTGATTCCCGACCCCAACCACCCCGACACCTTCGAGGCGTCGCGCCCTGCATTCGAAGTGGTGCACCTGGAAACCGATAAAGGCGTGGATCATCGCAGCTGGCTGGAGCTGTATCGCCAGTTGCTGGCAATTCGTCACCGGGAAATTATGCCGCGCCTGTCCGGCGCGCAGTCACTGGGCGCCTCGGTGCTGGGTGAAGCTGCTGTGACGGCGCGCTGGCGACTCGGCGATGGCAGCGTCCTGCGCATCGACCTGAACCTGAGCGAACACCCGATCAATACCGCGGCCCTTGAAGCCGACCAGGTTCTTTTCGCAACCCCGCTGTTGTCGGCAGAACTTTCGCAGCGGGGCAGCCTCAATCCTTACACGGCCATTATCAGCCTGATGACGACCGACGTTGTGGAGGAACAGGATGAGCAATGAGCAACTGGAGACCCTGGCTGCAGAAGCAGGCCTGTCGATTGACTGGATTGACGCCAACGGACGGCCACAACGCGTGGCTGAAGCAGTCTTGCGCAAGGTGCTCGATGGCCTGGGCTATCCGGCGGACAACCAGAGCGAAATCGAAGCCAGCCTCAAGCGTATACAAGACGCCAGGCACAAGCCGACGCCCCCACCCCTGCTGACCGTCGATCACGGCAATCACCTGGACCTGTCCGCGTGGTTCGCCGCCGACACCTCTTTTGCGCTGCAACTCGAAGACGGCACAAGCCTGGACGGCAGACTCACGGCCGACGCTCATTTACCGTCACTGGCACCCGTTGGTTATCAGCAACTGAGCATCGCCGGGCAACACCTGACCGTGGCCGTCGCACCGTCGACCTGCTACAGCATGGCCATGGCCACTGACAACCAGGCCCCCCGCAGCTGGGGGCTCACCGTGCAACTCTATGGGTTGCGCCGCGAAGGTGACGGCGGCTTTGGCGACACCCAGGCTCTGGAAACGCTGGCACGTTCGGCGGGGGAACGGGGTGCAGATGCTCTGGCAATCAGCCCAGTCCACGCCATGTTCGCCAGCGACACCCAACGCTATAGCCCCTACTCGCCGTCCAGCCGCCTGTTCCTCAACAGTCTGTATAGCGCCCCCGGCACCATACTGGGTGAACGCGCCCTGCGTGCAGCGGTGGAACAAACCGGCCTGCAAGCGGAGCTTGAGCGCCTGGAGCACCTGCCGTTGATTGACTGGCCAGCGGCGGCCCAGGCGAAATGGCAGCTGCTGCGAGCCCTCTATGAAGGCTTTTGCAGCGGCGCTCATCCCTTGCATGAAGACTTCAACAGCTTCCGTCACAGTGGGGGTGATGCATTGGAGAACCACTGCCGTTTCGAGGCTTTGCGCGGTGAATGTGCCGCCCGGGGCATGAGTGAGAACTGGCATGAATGGCCAGATGAGTTCAAGAACCCGGGCAGCGATGCCATTACCCGCTTTGCCGCCGAACACGATGAACAAATCCGCTTTCATGCCTTTACCCAATGGCTAATCGCGCGGGGTCTCGAACGCGCGCAGATTGCCGCCCGCAGCAGCGGCATGTGCGTCGGGCTGATCGCCGACCTGGCCGTGGGTGCCGACGGCGCAGGCAGCCAGGCGTGGAGCCGCCAGGACGAACTGCTCTCGGCAGTCACCGTCGGTGCACCACCTGACATCCTCAATCGCTCGGGGCAAAGCTGGGGGATTTCCGCGTTCTCTCCAGACGGCCTGAAACGCAACGGCTTTCGGGCCTTCATCGAAATGCTTCGCGCCAACTTCGCCCATGCCGGCGGGTTGCGCATCGACCATGTCATGGGGCTGCAACGCCTGTGGGTCGTGCCCCTGGGTTCGCCTCCCGCTGAAGGCGCCTACCTGAATTATCCGCTGGATGACCTGCTGCGCCTGCTCAGCCTGGAGTCCTGGCGGCACAAGGCCGTGGTGCTGGGCGAAGACCTGGGAACGGTGCCAGCGGGGCTGCACGACAAGCTCTCTGCCCGTTCGATCCTGGGCATGCGGGTGCTGTTGTTCGAACAGAACAACGCCCACTTCAAGCCCATCCTTGACTGGTCGGATCAGGCCCTGGCCATTACCAGCACCCATGACCTGCCGACCCTGGCGGGCTGGTGGAACGAGCTGGACATTGAATGGAACATCCGCCTCGGCCACGTCGACCACGAAACCGCCAGGCACTGGCGTGAGGGCCGCGAACGGGAACGCCACGGCTTGCGGCATGTGCTGCGCCAGAACACCGACAACTTCAACGACGACAACAGCGAAACCGACCAGATCATCGACGCCAGCATCCGCTACCTGGGGCATACAAGGGCGCCGCTGGTGCTGTTGCCCATGGAAGATGCGCTGGGGATTCACGAACAGGCCAACCTGCCGGGCACTACTGACAGCCATCCCAACTGGTGTCGTCGCCTACCGGGTAACAGCGCGGACCTGCTCGATGGCCACCACGCGGCCCGTCGCCTGGAACTGCTGTCCCGGGCGCGCCTGCAAGCTGCGGAGCGTGACCAGTGACGGTGCTTGCCACAAAATCCGTACCCGAACTGCGGGCGACTCAACGCCTGCAGTTCCATAAGGGTTTCACCCTGGACGACGCTGTGCCACTGGTGCCCTACTTCGCCCGCCTGGGCATCAGCCACATTTACGCCTCGCCCCTGCTCAAGGCCCGCGCCGGATCGATGCACGGTTATGACGTGGTAGACCCACGCCTGATCAACCCCGAACTGGGCGGCGAGCCTGCGCTGCGCCGTCTGGTAGCGGTACTGCGCAAACACGGCATGGGCCTGCTGCTCGACATCGTTTCCAACCACATGGCCGTGGGCGGCGCAGACAATCCCTGGTGGCTGGACTTACTGGAATGGGGGCGTCGCAGCCCTTATTCGGACTTCTTCGACATCCAGTGGCACTCCCCGGACCCGCTGCTTGAGGGCCAATTGCTGCTGCCCTTTCTCAGCAGCGACTACGGTGCGGTGTTGCAGGCCGGGGAAATTCCGTTGCGTTTCGACCCGTCCCACGGTGTGTTCTACATCAAGCATTACCAGCACCACTTCCCGATTAACCCGGGGACCTACGGGCCGCTGCTCAATGCCGCGCAGGAACCCAGGCTGACCGAGCTGGCGCAACGGTTTTCTGCATTGGAGCAATACCCCCAAGCCCATGAGCGCGCACGTCAGGCCCGCACTGAATTGATCAACCTGGCCGCCGATGCAGACATCCTCCAGGCCATCGAGCGGGGTCTGGAGCAGTACGACTCCCGTCAGCCAGAAGGTTTCGAGCGCCTGCATCAACTGCTGGAACGCCAGCATTACCGCCTGGCCAGTTGGCGCACCGCCGGGGATGACATCAATTGGCGGCGGTTCTTCGACATCAATGAACTGGGCGGCCTGCGGGTCGAGCGCCCCGCAGTGTTCGAAGCCACCCACGGCAAGATTTTCCAGTTGATCCGCGAGGGCCTGGTGGATGGGCTGCGCATCGATCACGTGGACGGCCTGGCGGACCCACGTGCTTATTGCCGCAAGCTGCGCCGCCGGGTGGACGGCTTGCTGGCCGAGCGGCCCGCAGGCACCGAGCTGAGCCATATGCCCATTTTCGTCGAGAAGATCCTCGGCCCCGATGAGCCATTACACCTGGACTGGGACGTCGATGGCACCACCGGTTATGAGTTCATGAATCAGGTGTCACTGCTGCAACACGACCCCAAAGGTGAAGTGCCCCTTGGGGAGTTGTGGAGCCGCGTGAGCGAGCGCACCGCCGACTTCAATCAGGAAGTGTTCGAGGCCCGGGACCTGGTGCTGCACGGCACCCTGGCCGGAGACTTCGAAAATGTCGCCCAGGCCCTGCTGCAAGTTGCCCGCAGTGACCTTATGAGCCGCGACCTGACCCTGGGCGCGATCCGTCGTTCGCTGCTGGCGCTGGTGGACAACTTCCCTGTATACCGCACCTACATAAGCGCCTGCGGCCGCTCCCCCGAAGATGAGCGATTTTTCCAGCAGGCCTTGGAGGGCGCGCGCTCAACCCTCAGTGAAAGCGACTGGCCTGTGCTGGATTACCTGCAACGCTGGCTGGGCGGCCAACCCTTGAGTGACTTGCCACCGGGACGTTTGCGCAAATTGCGGCGCAACGCCGGGGTGCGCTTCCAGCAACTGACCTCGCCGGTGGCGGCCAAGTCAGTGGAAGACACAGCGTTTTATCGCTCTGCGGTATTGCTGTCGCGCAACGATGTGGGCTTTCACCCGCAACATTTCAGTGCGCCAGTGGAGTCGTTTCATCAAGCCTGCACCCGTCGCCTGGAAACCTTCCCCGATAACCTGCTGGCCACGGCGACCCATGATCACAAACGCGGGGAGGACACCCGTGCGCGACTGGCCGTCCTGAGCGAGTACGCGGGCTGGTATACCGAACAGGTCGAACGCTGGCGACACCTCGCGCTGCCCCTCAAAGGGGAAGGCCCGAGTATTGGCGCTGGCGACGAATTGAGGCTGTATCAGGCGTTGATCGGCAGTTGGCCGTTTAATCTCGCAGGCGAGTCTGCCCACAAGGAATACGCTGAACGCCTGACCCGCTGGCAGGAAAAAGCCCTGCGTGAAGCCAAGCTGCAAAGCAGCTGGAGCGCGCCGAACTAGCCGTATGAAAGCGCCTGCCGGGGTTTCCTGCATCGGCTATTGCTGGCCCCCGAGGGACTGGCCCTACGCCAGTCACTGGGCGCAACTGCCAATCGTATTGCCAGCGCTGGGGCTCTCAATAGCCTGGCGCAAACCTTGCTGCGCATGACCGTGCCCGGCGTGCCCGATCTGTACCAGGGCACGGAGTTCTGGGATTTCTCCCTGGTGGACCCGGACAACCGGCGCCCGGTGGATTACCCGGCCCGCGAACAGGCGTTGACCCGGTCCCTGACAGCCGCCCATTTGCTGACCCATTGGCAGGACGGGCACATCAAGCAGGCGTTGGTCAGCAAGGTATTGAACCTGCGTCACGAACATCAGGAGCTGTTCAGACGCGGCGATTATCAGCCGCTGCAGGTGACCGGCAGCCATGCCGGAAAAGTAATGGCATTTGCCCGGCAGCTCCCTGGCATCCGGGCTATCGTCGTCGTCCCACGCTTGTTCAGTGAACTATTGGGAACGGCACAAACTCCATTCATTAACGCTGCTAGTTGGGGGGATACACGCATTATCTTGCCGTTGGCTGATTCAAACCCTCATGCGAAGGGACTTTTCTCTGAGCCTGTAGTCACAACTAACAATGAGCTATTGCTGAGTGCAGCGCTCAAGGAATTTTCCGTAAACCTGATTATTCAAACTGCGTAACACCCCGGGAGTGTCGAGATGAGTGCCGACGAAAAAAGAATCCGCGATTTTGCGTATCAGATATGGGAATCGGAAGGCAAACCCCACGGTCAGGAAGATCGCCACTGGGAGATGGCCCGCAAACTGGCGGAAGCCGAGGCCCTTGCGCCGGACAAGTCCACGGCACGCAAGGCCAGCAAGCCCAAGCTGCCAAAGGTAGACGGCGCCACCGAGCCCAAACCCGCAGCAGCAGCCAAGCCTGCCGCGAACAAAGCCGCTGCTCCCAAAACAGCGACGCCAAAAAGTACTGCCAAGCCGGAGGCGGTCGCCAAGCCCGCCGCCAAACCAAAACCGCCAACACCGACCACCCAGGCTCAACAGCCGGTAACAACCCCGGCCGGGAAACCACGCAAACCGTCAGCCACTTGAATGGCTTCATGGCCGGTTTGAGTTAATGACCGCAGGTGTGCTTTAGACGTATTTCAGGCACCTGCGGCAGCTCCCATCTTCTGGTTTCAACCCATTGCGGCTCCGGCAGCGGCGATATCGGACGTGGCCGCCTTCCAGAATGACTCGACGCAGGAATAATTATGAGTACGCAGCATTCGCACACCGGCAAGAAAGAGACTCACAAACAGCACGCACCTGCCGCAGAAAAAACCGAGCCTACGGTTTCACGGATTCGTGAAGGCCTGCCCTTCCCCCTGGGCGCCAGTTGGGATGGATTGGGTGTCAACTTCGCGCTGTTTTCCGCCAACGCCACCAAAGTCGAACTCTGTTTGTTCGATTCGGCCGGCGAAGTGGAACTTGAACGCATAGAACTGCCGGAGTACACCGACGAAATATTCCACGGTTATTTGCCCGATGCGCACCCCGGCCTGATCTACGGCTATCGGGTATACGGGCCTTATGACCCGAAAAACGGTCATCGCTTCAACCACAACAAGTTATTGATCGACCCTTATGCCAAGCAACTGGTGGGCGCCCTGCACTGGTCCGAAGCCCTGTTCGGCTACACCATTGGCCACGAAGACGGCGATTTGAGCTTCGATGAGCGTGACAGCGCGCCTTTCGTGCCCAAGAGCAAAGTCATCGACCCGGCATACACCTGGGGCCGCGACCAGCGGGTCAGCGTCCCATGGGACAAGACCGTCGTGTATGAAACCCACGTTCGCGGCTTCACCATGCGCCATCCTTCGGTGCCTGAAGAACTGCGCGGCACCTTTGGCGGCTTGATGGTCGATGAAGTCATCGAACACATTCGCAAGCTGGGCATCTCCACCGTAGAGCTGTTACCGATCCATGCCTTCGTCAATGACCAGCACCTGCTGCAAAAAGGCATGACCAACTACTGGGGCTACAACAGCATTGCCTTCTTTGCCCCCGACCCGCGTTATCTGGCCCACGGCAAGATCGCCGAGTTCAAGGAAATGGTCGCGCACATGCACCATGCCGGGCTCGAGGTGATTCTCGACGTGGTCTATAACCACACCGCCGAAGGCAATGAACTGGGCCCGACCCTGTCCATGCGCGGTATCGACAACGCCTCCTACTACCGGCTGATGCCCGACGACAAACGCTTCTACATCAACGATTCCGGCACCGGCAACACGCTGGACCTGAGTCACCCGTGCGTGTTGCAAATGGTCACCGACTCCCTGCGCTACTGGGCCACGGAAATGCACGTGGACGGCTTCCGCTTCGACCTGGCGACCATTCTGGGGCGTTATCACGACGGCTTCGACGAGCGCCACAGTTTCCTGGTTGCCTGCCGCCAGGACCCGGTCCTGCGTCAGGTGAAACTGATCGCCGAACCCTGGGACATTGGCCCAGGTGGTTACCAGGTAGGGCATTTCCCGCCCGGCTGGATGGAGTGGAACGACAAGTTTCGCGACACCGTACGCGCGTTCTGGAAAGGCGACGAAGGCCAGTTGGCGGACTTTGCCGGACGCATGACCGGGTCCGCGGAAATGTTCAACCACCGGGGGCGCAGCGCCTGCTCTTCGGTGAATTTCATCACCGCCCATGACGGTTTCACCCTGCACGACCTGGTGTCGTACAACGACAAACACAACGAAGACAACGACGAGAACAATCAGGACGGCAGCAACAACAACCTGTCCTGGAACCATGGCGTCGAAGGCCCCACTGACGACCCGGACATCAATGCCCTGCGCCTGCGACAAATGCGCAACTTCTTCGCCACCCTGCTGTTTGCCCAGGGCACGCCGATGATAGTGGCAGGCGATGAGTTTGCCCGTACCCAGCACGGCAACAACAACGCCTACTGCCAGGACAGCGAAATCGGCTGGGTCAACTGGGACCTGGACGACGACGGCCGCTCGTTGCTCAAGTTCGTCAAACGCCTGATCAAGCTGCGCCAGACTTATCCGATCCTGCGCCGCAACCGCTTTCTGGTGGGCGATTACAACGAGGAAATCGGCGTTAAGGACGTGACCTGGCTGGCACCCAACGGCAGTGAAATGACCATCGAAAAATGGGACGACAGTCAGGGCCGTACTCTGGGCATGCTCATGGACGGTCGCGCACAGGAGTCCGGCATCCGTCGTCCAGGCGCCGACGCCACCCTGCTGCTGGTGGTCAACGCCCACCATGAGGGCGCCAACTTCACGTTGCCGGAAGTGCCCGAAGGCACGGATTGGGTTTGCCTTGTGGACACCCATCAGCCAGACGTTCGGGGCAAGGAGCACTTCGCGTTCGGCACCGAGTACGCCGTGACCCCGCGCTCATTGCTGTTGTTCGAACTGCAACGCGATGAGCAGGCATGAGCCAGGCGCTGAGCGAGTTCCTCGACTGGCGCAAGCACGGTTATGCCGACACACAGGCGTTGGGCGAGTGTTTGCAGGCCATGGTGCAAGAAGGTCTTGACCGGCTGCCCATGCCAGCTGGCGGCCGGACGCTGGAACGCTGGCAGGCCCTGTCCTGCGTCGCGGGTCATGATCTGGGGTTGTGCAAGCTGTATGAAGGGCACACCGATGCCCTGGCAATCATGACCGAGCTGAGATCAGAAGCGCCGCCAACAGGCAGTACCTGGGGCATGTGGGCCGCCGAGCCACCTAACGCTCGCCTGGGTGTCAGGCGCGATGGCGATGGTGTGCGGCTCAACGGACGCAAGGCCTGGTGTTCCGGGGCGACCTCCTTGAGCCACGCACTGGTCACCGCCTGGGACGAACAGGGCCAACAGCAACTGGTTGCCGTGGTCCTTGGGCAAGCGGGCATCAGGGTCACCACCGACGGCTGGCGAGCCGTGGGCATGGGCGCGACCGGCAGTGTCGAAGTTCAGTTCGAACACGCAGAGGGCCAGGCCGTCGGTGCACCCGGCGGCTACCTGCAACGTCCGGGCTTCTGGCATGGCGGCATCGGTATCGCCGCCTGCTGGTATGGCGCTGCCCGCTCACTGGCACACCGTTTGTTGCAACAGAGCATCAGACAGGCCGAGCCCCACGCCCTGGCCCACCTGGGAAGTGTGGACATGGCACTGCACGGCGCGGCAAGCGTCCTGCGTAGCGCTGCCGGGGAAATCGACAAGGCACCGGCGGCAAACGCCGAACGCCTGGCCAGACGCAGCCGGGCGGTGATTGAAGACGTGGCTGAAACAGTGATCCAGCATACGGGCCGCGCCCTGGGCGCCGGGCCGTATTGCAAAGACCCACACTTCGCCCGCCTGATGGCAGACCTGCCGGTGTTTCTGCGTCAGAGCCATGCCGAACGTGATCTGGCGGCACTGGGACAACTGACCGCACGCCAGGCACAAACACCGTTCACCAGGGCGTGGATGCTATGACAGATAACCTGATCGTGGGTCACGGCACCTCAGCCAGACAATGGAGCACATCGCAGGAACTCGCACTGGTCCCGGTGATCAGCGCCGAAATGCTGGTGCCCGTCAACGCCCGCGCCGTGGTGATTGCGCCGCATCCTGATGACGAGGTGCTGGGCTGCGGCGGGCTGATGGTGCAATTGGCGCAACTGGATCGCTCATTGCAGCTTGTTTCCGTGACCGACGGCGATGCCAGCCATCCCGGTTCAACGGCCTGGACAGCGGCGCGGCTCAAGCATCTGCGCCCCAGGGAAAGCGCCGAAGCCCTGACCCGGCTGGGGTTGGTGCTGGAAGACCTGGAGTGGGTTCGTGCGGGTTATGGCGACGGCGCGGTAGCCGCTCGGGAGGACGACCTGACGAGGTATCTCGAGCAACGGTTGCGGCCCACCGACGTGGTGTTCGCGACCTGGCAGCGGGATGGGCACCCCGATCACGAAGCCGTTGGCCGGGCCACCGCGCGCGCCGCGCTCAATGTGGGCGCCCGGTTTTATGAACTGCCCATCTGGGCCTGGCATTGGGCGGACCCGGAAGACCCGCGCATCCCCTGGCACCGTGCTCGCAAAGTCCTGCTGGACCCATCGCTCATTGCCCGCAAACAACAGGCGATGCAGGCATTCGTCAGCCAGAGGGTGGGCGATCCTGAAATCGGCCTGCCACCGGTATTGCCCGACTACGTGCTCGAACGCCTGTTGCGGCCCTTCGAAGTGGTGTTCATATGAGCGTCGCAGACAGCTACTTCGAACAGCTCTTCAATAACAGCGACGACCCCTGGGCCTTCAAACAACGCTGGTATGAGCGCCGAAAGCGCGCCTTGACCCTCGCCGCCCTGCCCGCCCCGCACTACCCGGTCATCTTCGAACCGGGCTGTGCCAACGGCGAACTCAGCGCTGAACTGGCCCTGCGCTGCGATCGGCTGGTGTGCTGCGATACCTCGAAGGTCGCGGTCGAGCTGGCACGCCAGCGCTTACATGCGTTTGATCATGTGCAGGTGCTGCAGGGCCGTTTGCCCAAAGAGTGGCCGGAAGGCCGGTTCGACCTGATCGTATTCAGTGAGCTGGGCTATTACCTGGATGCGGCCGACCTGCAAATCTGGATCACGCGGGCGCGTGAATCCCTGACCGATAACGGCCAGTTGCTGGCCTGCCACTGGCGCCCGCACATCGAGGGCTGCCCGCTGGACGCTGAGCAGGTTCACCAGGCCTTGCAGGAGCAATTGCAATGGCCACGGCTTTTCACCCATCACGAACCGGACTTCCTGCTGGACCTATGGAGCCGTGATGACCAGTCCGTCGCGCAAAGGGAGCATCTACGATGATTGGCGTGCTGATACCGGTGCATAACGAGGAAAAGCTGCTGGCGGCCTGCCTGGAGGCCGTGTTGCACGCCAGTCGCCACCCATTGCTCAATGAGCCGGTCATGGTGCTGACGGTGCTGGACAGCTGCACGGACGGCTCAACCCGGATAGCCCAGGCTCTGGGCGTCATGACCCTTGAGGTCTCGGTTCGCAATGTGGGCATTGCCCGGGCGGCCGGGGCGCGCTTTCTGCTTGAACAAGGCGCCCGCTGGATCGCCTGCACCGACGGCGACAGTACCGTGGCAAACGACTGGCTGGTAGAACAACTGGCGCTGGACGCGGATGCGGTGTGCGGCACCGTGACCCCTGGGCACTGGCATGACGGCATCCCTCTGGACGCGCAAATCCGCTACCAGCAGCACTACCAGCATAGGGACGGTCATCGACATGTCCATGGTGCGAACCTGGGAGTCAGCGCTGCGGCCTACCTCAGGGCGGGTGGCTTCCCGCCACTGGCCTGCCACGAAGACGTGCAACTGATTCGCCAGCTTGAACTCAACGGCGCCCGCATCGCCTGGAGCTGCAGGCCCAGAGTCACCACCAGTACCCGCCTGGATTCCCGCGCCAAAGGCGGGTTTGGGGATTACCTGAAGGCATTGGTCGCGGTCGAGCCTTAGGTCACGGTTGGCCATAACCCGTGCAGAATTCGCTGTCATCAAAAAAGATTTAATTTACTGATTTAACTGATTTAACTGATTATTTATGGCGACGAAAAACTACTGTAGGAGCGGACTTGTCGGCGAAGGCGTCAGCACAGACAACACTGTCTGGGCATGAAATACCGCTTTCGCGAACGAGTCCGCTCCTACAAGGGCCCCGATTGCTGCGCGACAGCGCGGCGTCTGAACGCCGGGGGAATCTCCCACAGGATCTGCTTACTCCTGATGCGCAGTCTGCATCCCCGACAACGAAGGCGAGCCCAGCGTCTCGACAAAGAAACGCCCGGCCTCGGCCGTGAGGTTGCGGTGTATGTCTTCGCGATCCACGCCCGCGGCATCATTGCAGAGCGCAGGCACTGTTGCGCGCTGTGCATCAGTGCAGGGCGCCATGAACACGAAGTGCCCTGCCCCGGCCAGCAATTTGAAATCCGGCGCCTGCGGCAGTTTGCGCGCGAGGGCTTCGGCGTTCTTGTCCACTGCAACCAACGCATCGCCATCACCGCTATATAACAGGATGGGAAGATGGACTTCGCTCAGGGTCTGGCGACCGAACATCAGACTCAAAGGCGCCATGAGCATCAGCGCGTGAACACGAGGGTCGGCATGGGCGTGCAGGTCGTCGCGATCCACCAGCAATTCCCCTTGAGTCTTGCAGGCATCCCGGTCCTGGGGACGTTCGACGCAATACTGCCGCAACCGTTGCAGGTCCGGTTGTGCGCCCGCCAGGATCAATGCTGTCTCGCCACCGGCCGAATAACCGATAACACCCACCTGACGAGCACTGATGTAAGGCGAAAGCATCGGATCGATCAACGCAGCGCTGATGGCTTCGGAAATCTGCATCGGCCGGCCATAGAGGTTGCTGACGCTGCCCAGACGGCTGTGGTCCAGATAGTTGTCGCCCGGATGGATCACCGCCACGACCACAAAACCCTGACGCGCCAGTGACGTAGCCAGGTCATGCAAGGCCAGCGGTGTGCCCGTGTTGCCGTGGGAGAGCATCAACAGAGGGAACCGCCCCATGGCGATGGTGGCGTCTTCCCCGGCTTCAACCTGATAGCCCTGAATCTGGGTGACGTGCTCCTCGTCGGTCGAAGGATAGAAAGCGATGGCATTCATTGGCTGGTAATCCAGGGGATCAAGGAACGTGAGCTGGTGAAAGCCCGCACTCCAATGTTCATCTGCCTGGACTTGCACCGAAAACAGGCTCCCCAGCAGGCATATCAGCACAACTGCACAAGAACGCGTCATGACAGGGCCCATCCTTCATCGATCAAAAGAAGCCACATATGTGGCTTACAGCGGATTCCATGCTCTGTATCCGCCTGCGCACAAGGCGCCGATAAAAATCAGAGTCGCTGCGCGAGAAATAGTGCATAAGCCGGGCCAAACGGTTGCTCGTATTTGTGCAGCACCTCACGCAATGCCGACCGCCGCCGCACACGACCCTATGGCCGGGCTGGCTGCGAAAGCGATTTTACGTCTAGTAAAGTGAAGTTAGCCGTAAGGATGTCGTCAAGTTTGCGCCTGACCGGCAATCGGACACCGAGGGGAAAAACAAAAAAACTCCGCACCCCGACGCGTCTGGAACGCGGGGTGCGGAGTTTATGTGAAGAGCAGCTGAATGGCCAGACAGCGTGGTCCGGCATTCAGTGTGCTGATCAGGCGGCGGCGAACAGCTCTTCGGCGATACGCTTCTGTGCGGCGCTCAAGGCAGCTGCGCGCGGCTCGTCACCGTAGGACAAACCGTGGGCGAACACAAACTCCAGATCGGTGACGCCAATGAAGCCGAACAGGATTTTCAGCAGGCCTTCGTGACCGGCGCCAGTAGGCTGGCCAACATGCACGCCACCCGCGGTAGAGACGATGATCACTTTCTTGCCGGCACATAGGCCTTCCGGACCGTTTTCGGTGTAGCGGAAGGTGCGGCCAGCCACGGCAACGCGGTCATACCAGGCCTTGAGCTGGCTAGGAATCGAGAAGTTGTAGACCGGCGCGCCGATGATTACTACGTCCGACTCAAGGAACTCTTGAAGAGTGGCTTCGTTGGCTTCCACTTCCTGCTGCTGTGCCGCATTACGGGCGTCAGCAGGAGTACCGGCAGCAGCCAGGCTGGCACCGGAAAAATGGTTGCGATCTTCGGCGGCCAGGTCGTGATAAACCACTTCGGCGCCGGGGTTGGCGGCCTTGAAGGTTTCAACGACGCTACGGCTGAGCTGACGTGAAGCGGAGTGATCGCCGAGGATACTGGAATCGAGGTGTAGAACTTTCATGCTGTGCTTCCCAAGTAAGAATCGCCGCTTGGCGATCGAGTGGGGATAATCCTACAGCGCAAACCAATAGCTGATTAGTCAGCAAAAATGCGATAGTTTGTCCCACCTATAGGACAGTCGAGTGCGGGTGATGCAGGACCTCAACGATCTTTATTACTTCGCAAAAGTGGTGGAAGCCGGCGGATTCGCGGCGGCCGGACGGTTGTTGGGCATTCCCAAATCCCGGCTTTCACGGCGCATTGCCGAGCTGGAAACCCGCTTGAATGCCAGCCTGCTGCAACGCACCACCCGCAAACTGGCCCTGACTGCCATTGGCGAACGCTATCTGCAGCATTGTCAGGCCATGCTCATGGAAGCGGACATGGCCGATGAGGCCGTGGCGAGCCTCTCCGCCGAACCCCGGGGACGCTTGCGGGTGTCGTGCCCTGTGGGGCTGGTTCACTGGAATCTGTCGGCCGTGCTCAATGAATTCCTGGCACGCCATCCCCAGGTGCAAATGGAGTTGTTGCTGGTCAACCGGCGTGTGGACCTGGTCAACGAAGGCATCGACGTCGCGTTGCGGGTCCGTGATATCGGTGATGGCGACCCGACCCTCATCGTACGGCAGTTGGCGCCCACCTCCGCGGTGCTGGTGGCCTCGCCCCAATTGCTCGTTGGGCACTCCATCCTCAAGCCTCAGGACCTCAGCCGTCTGCCGGCGCTCGGGGCCATTGAGGCCGACCGCAAGATTCATCACCATTTGCAGCACGCCAGTGGTGAGCGTTGCGAAGTGGCCCTTGAACCTCGCCTGGCGATTGACGACTTCCCCATTCGCAAGAGCGCAGCGATTCAGGGGCTGGGCGTGACCATGTTGCCGCTGCTCAACTGCCGGGACGAACTGGCCGACGGGCGCCTGGTGCAAGTGTTGCCTGAGTGGTCCATGCCCGGTGGCTACCTGCAAGCAGCCTATACCCAGCGCCGGGGCACCTTGCCAGCCGTCAGGGCATGGATTGATCACATCAGTATCTGGTTTGCCGACGACAAGCCCTGCTGATGAAACCAACACCCATAAAAGGACGCACGATGAATACCGAACAAGTCGCCACGTTTTGCCTGGAGTTGCCCGGCGCCCGCGAGGACTACAAATGGGGAGGTGTACGGGTATTTTCCATCGCCGAAACGAAGATGTTCGCGGTGATGGACCTGGCAGGCCAGGGGCTGTCGTTCAAGGTCGATCCTGAGCTGTTTCTGGGCTACGTCGACCGGCCGGGCATCCGCCCTGCTCCCTATCTCGCCCGGGCGCACTGGATCAGCGTGATGCCGCCCTATGCCCTCAGTGACCATGAGCTGCAAGACCTGCTGACCCGCTCCCACCAGTTGGTGGTCGGCAAGTTGCCGAAGCGTCAGCAGGTGGCGTTGAAACTGTAAAGGCTGCCGGGGGTGCAGCTCAGTAAAAGTGCCGGGCCAGGAAGTTACCGCCCAATAATACCCGGTCGAACCAGACCAACTCGTGCAGCAGCACGATCAGCCAGAACACCAGTTGGTAAGACACCTTGCGCGTCTTGTGGCGAAACACCTGCTGGGCCAGGAATGCGCCCGGCCAGCCGCCGAGGAACTCCGCACCGTGCAGGACCTTTTCAGGGGTGCGCCAGCCATCGCCCTGAGCCTGGCGCTTGTCTCGCCAGTACAGGAAAAACGTCAGCAGGCTCATGACCAGGTAAATGGCGGCAGGCAATACCGATACGCCCTTGAGCCACATCGACACGGCACCAATGCCGGGCAACGCGCACAGGAGCAGCCAGATAACCAGTTTGGTACGCAAATACTGCACCGCAGGCGGCCGCATACGGCCCTGGGGTTGTGCGCGCTGATTCATGCTTAATCCTTGACTGCCGACCAATCCACCCAGCCGAACTGCCAGGTCGCCAGGATCAACAACCCGAATGCGATCCGGTACCAGGCAAAGGCGGCATAGCTGTGGGTGGCAATGAACTTGAGCAAGCCCTTGACCGCGATCATCGCAAAAATGAAGGCAGTGACGAAGCCCAGGGCGAATACCGGAAAATCACTGGCCTGGAACAGATGGCGGTACTTGTAGCCTGAATAAACCGCTGCGCCAACCATGGTGGGCATTGCCAGGAAGAACGAAAACTCGGTGGCAGCCTTGCGTGACAGGCCAAACAGCAGGCCACCAATGATCGTGGAACCGGACCGCGATGTCCCCGGAATCATCGCCAGGCATTGGGCAAAGCCAATCTTCAGCGCATCGGTCCATTTGATGTCATCGACGGTCTCGGCGTGCACTGTGTGCTCACGGCGTTCAGCCCACAGAATGATGAAGCCACCCACCACCAGGGCGGTTGCAACCGTGATGGGGTTGAACAGGTAATGGTGAATCAGGTCCGCGAATATCACCCCCAATACGACCGCCGGCAAGAAAGCGATCAGCAGGTTGAGCGTGAACCGTTGTGCTTCGCGTTGCTTGGGCAAGCCCACGACCACATCGAGGATCTTGCGGCGAAACTCCCATACCACCGCCAGGATCGCGCCAAGCTGAATGATGATGTTGAACGCCATGGCCCTTTCGCCGCCAAAATCGATCAAGTCCGCGACGATGATCTGGTGTCCGGTGCTGGACACCGGCAAGAACTCGGTAAGCCCTTCCACTATCCCTAAAATCAACGCCTGAGCAGCGGTCCAAAGATCCATCATTCCTCCATGGAACCCGCCGTGGGGCAGGCCCGATTTGTTTAGGGGTAACGCTCGCGAGCGAAGCGGACGGAATGCTAGCAGACCTTTGCCCCGCATGCTTCAGCGTGATTGTTGACGTTTGTGCGTTGACGCAAACGGCGCTGTGCATACAGATTTTCGATGGGGTCCAGCGATCACAATCTGTTGGAGCGTGGCTTGCCCGCGAAGGGGCCGGTGCAGTCAGCGAATATCTCCAAACCTGTACCACCCTATTCGCGGGCAAGCCTCGCTCCAACAAAGGTGCAGCTCGACACAGAATCTCCTGCACAATTGTTGCGCGACTCCCCACCCCCTCCCATAAACGCTTACAATCCCCAGCCCTTTTTTCCTATCCACTCCAAGGAGTTGCCATGTCCGGGCTTGAATTGTTCGCCGCCGCGCTAGGGGTGATCGCTGTCTGGCTCACGGTCAAGCAAAACCCCTGGTGCTGGCCAATCGGCCTGGTGATGGTACTGGTCTACAGCTGGATATTTTTCGATGTCAAACTGTATTCGGACATGCTGTTGCAAGTGATCTATGCCGCGCTGCAGCTGTACGGCTGGTGGCAGTGGTCCCGTCGCGGCGACGCCAGGCCAGGGCGAAAAGTGACGCATCTGGAATCGCGCTCCGTGTGGACCAGTGTCGCCTGGGGTGCAATCGTGAGCCTGGCGCTGGGCGCAGGCATGGCTCACTTCACCGACGCTGCCCAACCCTGGCTCGACGCTACGCTGACCGGTTTCAGCCTGGTCGCACAGGTGTGGATGGCGCAAAAACGCGTGCAATGCTGGCCGCTGTGGATCCTGCTGGACGTGATCTTTGTCGGGTTGTTCGTCTATAAGGATCTGTACCTCACAGCGGCCCTCTATGCCCTGTTCACATTGCTGGCAGTCCAGGGCTGGCGCGAATGGCGCACGGACCTGGCCCTCGCTCGATGAGTACTGCAATGAAAGTACTGGTGCTGACCGGCCCAGAGTCCAGCGGCAAAAGCTGGCTTGCCGCGCAAGTCCAGGCACAGTTCGGCGGCACGCTGGTGGGTGAATACGTGCGGCAGTTCATCGATGAGCAAGGCCGTGACACCTGTTATGCCGACATCCCGGCCATCGCCCGTGGGCAGCTTGAGTGGGAAGACGCAGCTCGTCAGGCCGCCCCGGCGCTGTTGATTCTCGATACCCATCTGCTCAGCAATATCCTGTGGAGCCAGACGTTGTTCGGCGACTGCCCAGCCTGGATCGAACCGCAGTTGCTGGCACGCCACTACGACCTGCATCTGTTGCTGGATCCTGACGGTGTGGAGTGGATTGGTGACGGACAACGCTGCCAACCGGAATTGAGCGAGCGGCAGGCGTTCTTCACCGCCAGCCGGCAATGGCTCGATGCGCATCAACAACGCTATCAGATCATCAGCGGCGACTGGGTCAGCAGACGAGAACAGGTGTTCGCTGCCGTTGCAACGCTGCTTGCGCAAACACCGTAACCTTACCTAAACCCGCAAACAGCGCGGGTAGCCGGTTTATGGAGTCTTCTGATCCGAGGGGTTCAACGAATCTGGTGCTTGTGCAGCAGCCGGTAAAACGTGGGACGTGACACGCCCAATACTTTGGCGGCAACACTGAGGTTGTCGCTGTGGCGGGTCAATACATCGCACAAGGCCTGACGCTCGGCGCGTGATTTGTAGTCATCCAGGGTGCCCATGCTGGTGTTGATGTCTTCTTCACCCACCAGGCCCAGGTCCGCCGCTTCGATCTGCCGTCCTTCGGCCAGCACCAGGCCACGCCGGACCCGGTTGGCCAGCTCGCGAACATTTCCCGGCCAGTCGTGCTTGCCCATTGCGATCAGTGCATCCTGACTGAAGCTGCGCGGACGGCGACCGGTTTCCTGGCTATAGAAATGGGCAAAGTGGTTAGCCAGGAGCGCCAGATCGCCGTGTCGCTCTCGTAACGGCGCGGTGCCGACCTGCAAAACGTTAAGACGGTAATACAGGTCTTCGCGAAAGCGTTTCTTGCGGATGGCCGCTTCAAGGTCCACATGGGTCGCAGCGAGCACTCGGACATCCACCGCAATGGGCTCGCGCCCGCCCATCCGCTCGATATGCTTGTCCTGCAAGAACCGCAACAGATTGGCCTGCAACTCCATGGGCAAATCGCCGATTTCATCCAGAAACAGCGTGCCGCCATTGGCCGCTTCAATACGCCCGATCTTGCGTTGATGGGCCCCCGTGAACGAACCTTTTTCATGGCCGAACAGCTCGGACTGGATCAGGTGCTCAGGAATGGCCCCACAATTGATCGCCACGAAAGGCTTGTCCTTGCGGTGTGACTGCATGTGCAAGGTCCGGGCAACCAATTCCTTGCCGGTGCCACTTTCGCCGCGAATCAGTACAGGGGATTCCGTCGGCGCCAGCTTGCTCAGCAGCCTGCGCAGCTCACGAATAGGCCGGCTTTCACCCAGCATTTCGTGCTCGGGGCCATTCACGTAAATGGCCCCTTGTGCGCGCAGGCGGGCCATGCCGAACGCACGTCCCAGTGTCACCTGGACCCTGGCGACATCGAACGGCAAGGTATGGAAGTCGAAAAACCACTCACACACGAAGTCCCCGATCTTCTCTCGCCGTAGATCGTCCGGGGTCAAGACAGCGATCCACTCGGTGTTACTGCGGGTAATCAACTCCTTCACCAGTTCCGGGTGCTCGAAATGATGGGGCAATAAACGAATAAGCCCTACATCGCAGGTACGATTGGCCGCCGATTCGAGGGTACTGCTGTCCACGTCCCAGCCTGCTGCGCGCAGGACAGGAATCAAGCGATGACAATCGTCGCAGGGATCGACAATTAACAGGCGACGCGGTGATGCCGATTCATGCATAAAGGTTCCTTGGCGCCAATTATCAGAAGTCTTTTTAAAAACTTTCGTAGAAACAGTGTGTTGGCGAGACCGGATGTAACATTAGCAAAATATTGACGGACGCTTGTACCGATTAACGATAAGGCTAAGATCAAAAAGAACTTTAAGTGCTTTTGAGGGTATTTGAACTAAGGCGCCAATTAACAAGGCGAGTCGGCTATGCCACTGACACGCCGGCGAGGCACCGTGGCAGCCCACGGGAAACGGCGCTTGCGCAATAAAAATCAGAAATTTTCAACACACATGTGACTTACCCCGCCCCTGAGGTCATCAGTACAAGTAACCAGCCGAACGGTAAGCCCATCCGACGGCCACTGACTTGATACGGGCACTTTGAGGAATTACACATGCACGCCCCATTGCGCTTCAACGATGCACTCTTGATCGCCGGTCACGCGTTTGAACCTTTCCAATGCGTCGCCTGGGCACCCCAAGATGGCAACGGCGAAATCAGCCTGTCGGTCATCGACCGCACCAGCACCCGCATCGGTCGCAAGCAAATCCCAAGCGGCGCCTACGCCGACCCTCGTCAACTGGCCACCCTGCTGGAACAGGCACGGGCAGAAATCAGCCAGGAAGGTTACAGCCTCGAGCCGTGGACCATGCCGGCCTGAGGCTGGAAGAGCCGGATCCCTGCAGGCTGCCTAACCTGTTGGAGCGAGGCTTGCCCGCGAAGAACGAATACGCAGACTGTCTGAAAAACCGCGTACTCAGCTTCGCGGGCAAGCCTCGCTCCAACAAACCCGCGACTTACGACTCGTCAATATGCCGATACTCGGCCCCGAGTAACGCCGCCAACTGCACCGCTCGCCCAAGGCGAATCGGGCCTTTTTCGATGTCGATCAACAGTGCCGGGCATTCAATTGCAGGCAGCGCAGCAGGCACGTCCTTCACCCGCCCATCCGTCAACACCAGTACCCGTTGCTGCTCTGCAGGATGGCGTCTTTGGCGCGCCGTCAGCCAGTCGGCAGCCTGTTGCAGGGCATCGAACAGCGGCGTACCGCCTCCTGCCCCCAAGGACTCAAGCCAGGGTTGCAAGGCTGCTGAAGCCTTGAGCCCTTGATGTTGCCAGCGCGGTGCCTGCCCGCTGGCGGTCAGCAGGGCAAGCCGGGCGCGCTGGCGATAGGCATCGTCGAACAGTTGCGCCAGCAGCCCCTTGGCCTGGCCCAAAGCCTGATGGCGACGGGTCGACGCCGACGCATCGACAATCACCAGCCACAGCTCATGGGGACGCTGGCTGCGGGGCTGCCGAATCAGGTCCTGACGATGTTTCGGGCGGCCACGTAGCAAGGTGGGCAGCCATGCGATAGAGCCCTTTGCCCCTGAACGGACTGCGCCGGACTTGCCGCCGCTGAGTACCCCTGGCCGGGGGCTGGCATTCGCCCCCGACACTGAGCGAGGGCGAATGCCTAAGGCTTTTTTGGCCAGCTCGGCACTTCACGGCGGGCCCCGGTAGGCACCGGCTGAGCAGGCAGATCGCCCCAGTTGCCCTGCCCTTTTTCAGGCTCGGTTTGTTGTGGCCTATCTGTTTGGGGGGCCTCATCAGAGCCAGGTGGTTGGGACGGCGGTGACGGGTGGCGACGACGATGGCGCAAGGCGAACTCGGCGACGGCATCGATATCTTCCTCGCCAATGTGCCCGACACCGCGCCAGGCAGCGTGGGCCCGCGCAGCCCGCAACCAGACCAGATCGGCACGCATCCCGTCCACACCTGCGGCGAAGCAACGCTCGGTAATCTGCGCCAGGGTCTGATCATCCAGCTCGATATTGGACAAAAGCACCCGGGCCTGTTCGCAGCGCTGCTTGAGCGCCTGTTGTTGCTCGGCCCACTGCGCGCAAAAGGCTTGCGGGTCGGCATCGAAATCCAGCCGGCGACGGATGATCTGCCCACGCTCCTGAGGCGGTGTCTGCCCGCTGAGCATGACGTTGAGGCCGAAGCGATCCAGCAATTGCGGGCGCAACTCGCCCTCTTCCGGGTTCATGGTGCCAATCAGCACAAAACGCGCCGGGTGCCGGTGGGAAATACCATCGCGCTCCACCTGATTGACGCCGTTGGCCGCAACGTCCAGCAGCAAGTCAACCAGATGATCGGCAAGCAGATTGACCTCATCCACATACAGCACACCGCCATCGGCCTTCGCCAGCACGCCTGGGGAAAATTGCGCCCGCCCTTCGCCCAGCGCAGCGTCCAGATCCAGCGTCCCGACCAGACGCTCCTCAGTGGCGCCCAATGGCAAGGTCACGAACTGACCGCTGGCCAACAGATCTGCAAGGCCACGGGCCAGGGTTGACTTGGCCATGCCCCGCGGCCCTTCGATCAGCACACCGCCGATCTTCGGATCGATCGCCTGAGGCACAGCGCCAGTTTCAACTCATCGGCACCAACTACGGCGGCCAGGGGGAAATGGGGCGTTTCGGTCATGCCGGGTTCTCGCAAACTCATCAGTTCTCTTCTATATCCAGCAGCAGGTTTTCCAGCGCCTCACGGTACTCGCCCGGCTCCTGCCACAGGCCGCGCTGTTGGGCTTCGAGCATACGCTCGGTCATGTCCCGCAGCGCGTCCGGGTTGTGCTGCGCAATAAACTCACGGGTCGACGGATCAAGCAGGTAGGCATCGGCCAGGAGCGTGTACTGATGATCATCGATCAACTCGGTGGTGGCATCGAAGGCGAACAGGAAATCCACGGTTGCCGCCATTTCGAACGCGCCCTTGTAGCCATGGCGCTTGACCCCTTCGATCCACTTGGGGTTAGCCGCACGGGAGCGCACGACCCGATTCAGTTCTTCTTTCAACGTACGAATCTTCGGCAAGTCAGGCTGGCTGTGATCGCCGTGATAGCTGGCAGTTTTCTGCCCGCTCAGGCTTTCGGCAGCCGCCAGCATGCCACCCTGGAACTGGTAGTAGTCGTTGGAATCCAGCAGATCATGCTCACGGTTATCCTGGTTCTGCAGCACCGCCTGAACCTGCGACAAACGCTGGGCCAATTGCTGGCGAGCAGGAGTGCCTTCATCGGCAGCGCCATAGGCATAACCGCCCCAGTTCAGGTAGACCTCGGCCAGATCCTCGCGGCTTTGCCACAGGCGCCCATCGATGGCGCCCTGCACGCCAGCCCCGTAGGCACCAGGCTTGGCACCGAAGATCCTCCACCCCGCCTGACGCGCTGCATCTTCAGCGCTCAGCCCTGAACGTTCAAAGGCCTCGCGCTCTTCACGGACCCTCGCGGCCAAGGGGTTCATGTCATCGGGCTCATCAAGGGCGGCAACCGCCTGCACCGCCGCATCGAACAAACGGATCAGGTTGGCGAACGCATCCCGGAAGAACCCGGATACCCGCAAGGTGACATCGACCCGGGGTCGGTCCAGCAAGCTCAGGGGCAGGATCTCGAAGTCATCGACACGCTGGCTGCCGGTAGCCCAGACGGGACGCACCCCCATCAACGCCATGGCCTGGGCAATGTCATCGCCACCGGTACGCATGGTGGCCGTGCCCCAGACTGAAAGGCCCAGTTGACGTAAATAGTCACCATGATCCTGTAAGTGCCTCTCCAGCAACAGATTTGCTGACTGGAAACCTATGCGCCATGCGGTGGTGGTGGGCAGGTTGCGCACGTCCACAGAGAAGAAGTTGCGGCCCGTTGGCAGGACGTCGATACGCCCCCGGCTCGGCGCTCCGCTAGGGCCTGCCGGGACGAAACGACCGCTCAAGGCGTCCAGCAAACCCTGGATTTCAGCAGGACCACAGGCGTCCAGCCGAGGCGCGACAACTTCAACCAGACTATTAACAATAAGTTTTAACTCATTGTTTTTTAATAAATAATCAAAACCTAGAATTGACATTAACTCTGTAGGAGCCGAGCTTGCTCGCGATAGCGTCAATGCAGCTGCTCGATCTACAACCTGCTCAATTAACCGCGCCGCAAACAACTCCAGCCGCTCCCGCGCATCCCCCGCCGTACGCCACGGATCATCGCTGATATCGCGCAACTGAGCGGGCCGCACATCCGTCCAGGGCTCGGCCAGGGCGCAATCCAGTGGATCGAACGCCAGCCCGAACGCCTTGCTCAAGGCACGCAACAAACTGGACTGCGCCCCACGACCGTCGCCACGGGGGATACGCAACAGCGCCAGTAGCGTATCGATGCGCAACCGGCCGCTGGGGGACTCGCCAAAGATATGCAGCCCGTCGCGGATCTGCGACTCCTTGAGGTCGCACAGGTAGGTGTCCAGGCGCGGCAACCAGATAGCCGCGTCGGCATCGCTGTTCAAGGAATCGTCGAGCTGCAGCTCACGGTCGATACGGGTTTCGCGAACCAGCTTGAGAATGTCTTTCTGCAGCTCGTTCGCTCGCCGTGGGTCCAGCAGTTGGGCTTCGTAATACTCGTCGGCCAGCAACTCCAGGTCGCGCAACGGGCCGTAGGTTTCGGCGCGAGTCAGGGGCGGCATCAAGTGGTCGATGATCACTGCCTGGGTGCGACGTTTGGCCTGGGCCCCCTCACCCGGATCATTGACGATGAATGGATAGATATTGGGCATCGCACCCAGCACCGCATCCGGCCAGCAGCTTTCCGAGAGCCCGACGCCCTTGCCGGGCAGCCATTCCAGGTTGCCGTGCTTGCCCACGTGCACCACCGCATGGGCGCCATAGGTTTTGCGCAACCAGAAGTAGAACGCTAGGTAACCGTGGGGCGGCACCAGGTCGGGGTCGTGATAGACCGCACTGGCGTCCACCTGATAACCCCTGGCCGGTTGAATACCGACGAAGGTCGCGCCAAAACGCAGGCCTGCCACCATCATCCGGCCACTGCGGAACATCGGGTCACTCTCGGGCAGCCCCCAACGCTCATTGACCGCATCACGATTGGCAGGCGGCAATTCATTGAACGCCGCCAGGTACTCGTCAAGCGCCATGCTTTGGTTGCAGGGGCGCTGGTCGATGCTGTCCAGATCGTTGCTCACGCCGCCGAGCAAGGCATGGATCAGTGCAGTGCCGCTGTCGGGCAACGGTGCCAGTGGATAGCCCTCGCGCTGCATGGCCCGAAGGATATTCAGGGCCGCTGCCGGGGTGTCCAGCCCCACGCCGTTGCCGATCCGCCCGTCGCGGGTGGGGTAATTGGCGAGAATCAGGGCCACACGTTTGTCCTGATTGGGCAACCGCGCCAGAAGGATCCAGCGCCGCGCCAGCTCGGCGACAAAGTCCATACGCTCGGGCTGGGCGCGATAACACACCACATCGGACTGGCTGCGCTCGCTGCGCCATGCCAGGTCCTTGAAGCTGATGGGCCGGCTGATGATGCGCCCATCCAGTTCCGGCAAGGCGATGTGCATGGCCAGGTCCCGGGAGCCGAGCCCCTGCTCGCTAGCGCGCCATGCGGGCTCGTTGTCCTGGGCACAAATCGCCTGGATGACCGGTACATTGCGCCGGAACGGACGCAGATGCGGCGCTTCCGGGCTGGACTGGGCAAAGCCGGTGGTGTTGAGGATCAGCTCGGCATCCACCTCGTCCAGCCAGTCCTGGACCACGCTCAGACACGCGGGCTCCTTGAGGCTGGCCACCGCTATCGGCAACGGGTTCAGGCCCTGGGCTTGCAGCCGGGCGCAGAACACATCGACAAAACCGGTGTTGGCCGCTTGCAGGTGCGAGCGATAGAACAGCAACGCCACCACCGGTTGGTCCGCCAGCCAGTCGGCCTGCCAGTCACGGAGTTCCGCGCTGGCCTTGTGTGGGTGATAGACCGCCGTACGCGGCAATGGCCGGGGTTCGGACCAGGGATAGTCGCGGTCCAGCCAATGACTGGCGAGGCAGCGATACAGCTCCAGAGCATTATGCAGGCCACCCTGACGCAAAAAATGCCAGAGCCGTTCGCCTTGCGCTGCGGGCACCGTGCTCAGGTCGCTCAGCTCCGGGTCGGGCCGGTCGTCGCCGGGCACCAGAATCAGCTTCACACCTCGTTCGCCCAGTTCCACCAGCCGCTCGACGCCGTAACGCCAATAGCCAATGCCGCCGTGCAGCGAAATGAGAATGACCTTGGCGTGGCGCAACACCTCATCCACGTACAGGTCCACGGAAGCGTGGTTCTGCACTTGCATCGGGTTGGCCAGCCGCAGGCTTGGGTAGTCATCAGGCAATTGCTGCGCTGCCTCGGCCAGCAACGCCAGGCTTGAATCGCCACTGCAGAGAATCACCAGCTCAGCGGGCGTTTGCCCTAGATCAGCGATGCTGTCGTCGGGTACAAAACCACCGGGCTGGGTTCTCAGTAAATGCATGGGTCAGCCAGCGACCGCTGCACGCAGTTGTGCTTCGAGCACAGCTGCATCCAGTTCCTGGCCGATCAATACAAGGTGAGTTTCGCGAGCCTCTTCGGCACGCCAGGCGCGGTCGAAGTGTTTGTCAAAACGCGTGCCCACGCCCTGGATCAGCAGGCGCATCGGCTTGCCCGGAATGGCCGCAAAACCCTTGACCCGCAAGATGCCGTGTTGCACCACCAACTGAGTCAGGGCGTCAAGCAACAGCGCTTCCTCAGCTTGCGGCAACGCAATGGAAATCGAATCGAAAGCATCGTGATCGTGGTCGTCGTGATCATCGCCTTCATGGTGATCGTGGTGAGTCTTGCGGCTGTCGATGTGCTGCTCGGACTCGGCGCCCAGGCCCAGCAATACGTTGATCGGCAAGCGACCGCTGCTGGCCTCGATGACTTTTACCGCTGGCGGCAGCTCTTCGGACACTTCAGCGCGCACCGCTGCCAGACCTGCGGCGTCGATCATGTCGGCCTTGTTGAGGATCACCAGATCGGCGCTTGCCAGTTGATCGGCGAACAGCTCGTGCAGCGGCGATTCGTGATCCAGGTTCGGATCGAGCTTGCGCTGGGCATCCACTTGATCAGGGTAAGCGGCAAAAGTACCGGCCAGTACCGCCGGGCTGTCGACCACGGTAATTACCGCATCGACGGTGCAGGCGTTACGGATTTCCGGCCACTGGAAGGCCTGAACCAGAGGTTTTGGCAGCGCCAGGCCCGAAGTTTCGATCAGGATATGGTCCAGATCACCCCGGCGGGCAACCAGTTCCTGCATGACGGGGAAAAACTCTTCCTGAACGGTGCAGCACAGGCAGCCGTTGGCTAGCTCATAGACCCGACCGTTGGCCTCTTCTTCGGTACAGCCGATGGTGCACTGCTTGAGGATTTCGCCGTCAATGCCCAGCTCGCCGAACTCGTTGACGATCACCGCGATACGACGCCCTTCGGCGTTATCGAGCATGTGACGCAGCAAGGTGGTTTTGCCCGAGCCGAGGAAGCCGGTAACGATGGTGACGGGAAGTTTGGCCAGTGTTTTCATCGGATGCCCTTTGGCAAAGCGGCGGGCAAGCAGGACGAGAACTGCACAACCCGGTAGCCTGGGCACGCAGAACGACTCGCCACCGGATCACCCCGCCCGGTTGTAGTGAGAATTCGTGGGCTTGGCGCCCGAATCGAGGCAGGTCTCCTGGCTTGCGGCGGCACATCGACAGCATTCACGCTGGCCGGTGTGCGTTCAACGCGCCTTCCCGCTTGCGCAGTGGCTGTGCGATGAACATGACCACTTACAGTTGCGGGGGCAGCCGCGGCCTGTACCGCGTTCCCGTCTTAGCTCGACCGCTGACGCAGTAGAGAACCTCAAGGCTGCAAGGCTACGCAGTGCCCGGTAACAGGTCAATCACCGGCAGCCCGTTCAATTGACTGTTTGCCGATGCCCGTGGTCTGCTGTGCGCCCTTTTTCGGGCCGCCGATTCACAGACGCAAGGAGAATTGCGATGCCGAGCGAACCATCAGCCATTGCATCCCGCGCCCTGATCATCGGCCTGGGCTGCCGTCGCGGCTGCCCCGCAGAGGTTCTGCTGGAACTGATCGAACACAGCCTGCGCGTCGAAAACCTGGACACCACCGCCATCAGCGCCCTGGCCTCCATCGCTCTGAAACACGATGAACCGGGGTTGCTGGGCGTGGCGCAGCAACTGGGCTTGCCGTTGATCCTCTTGAGCGCAGCGCAACTGGCCGGGTTCGAAGGCCAGCTCAGCCATCGCTCCCAGGCGGCGTTCGACAGCACCGGCTGCTGGGGCGTGGCAGAAAGCGCGGCGTTGGCAGCCGTTCAGCAATCGGGGGATCATCTGGCCAGTCTGGTGATCAATCGCCAACACAACTCACAGGCCACCTTCGCTTTGGCAGGCCCTCTTCGCTCGATTCCGGAGACCCCATGACCGTCTTTTTCATTGGTGCAGGCCCTGGCGATCCGGAGCTGATCACGGTCAAGGGCCAGCGTCTGATTCGCGCCTGCCCGGTCATCATTTACGCCGGTTCCCTGGTGCCAAAAGCCGTGTTGGAAGGCAATCAGGCCCTGCAAGTGGTCAATAGTGCCGAATTGCACCTGGAGCAGATCATCGCCGTGATGAAATCTGCTCATGCACAGGGCCAGGATGTGGCTCGGGTACACTCAGGAGACCCCAGTCTGTATGGCGCCATCGGCGAGCAGATTCGCTACCTGCGCGAGCTGGATATTCCCTACGAAATCATCCCTGGCGTGACCGCAACCGCCGCCTGCGCCGCATTGCTGGGCGCGGAGCTGACCCTGCCGGACATCTCGCAAAGCGTGATCCTCACCCGCTATGCCGACAAGACATCCATGCCACCGGGCGAAGAACTCGCCAGCCTGGCGCAGCATCGGGCGACCATGGCCATCCATTTGGGGGTCAACCACCTGCAGAAGATCATCGCCGAACTGACGCCACATTACGGCGCCGACTGCCCCATCGCGGTGGTTCATCGTGCCAGCTGGCCGGATCAGGACTGGGTGACGGGCACCCTGGCGGACATCCACGACAAGGTCCAGGCCAAGGGTTTTCGCCGCACGGCACTGATTCTGGTAGGCCGGGTGCTGGCCAGCGACAGCTTCAGCGAGTCCTCGCTCTACCGCGCCGGGCACGCGCATTTGTTCAGGCCGTAGTGACATCGTGTGGGAGCGAGTGACGGATGTACCGCATTCGCGAGCAAGCTCGCTCCCACAGGGGTCAGGGGCTGAAACAAATCATGACCACACAAAAACGCCCCGACTCTCACGAATCGGGGCGTTTTTTTGTACCGCGCAAGCAAGGGCTACTTAGTAGTAGGCATGCTCTTTTTGCGTGTGGTCGGTCACGTCACGTACACCCTTGAGTTCAGGAATGCGCTCGAGCAAGGTGCGCTCGATGCCTTCCTTGAGGGTCACGTCGGCCTGGCCGCAGCCCTGGCAGCCGCCGCCAAATTGCAGCACGGCGATGTTCTCGTCGTTCTCTTCCACAACGTCGATCAGGGTGACCTGGCCGCCATGGCTTGCAAGACCCGGGTTGATCTCGGTTTGCAGGTAGTAATTGATGCGCTCATTGATCGGGCTGTCGGCGTTGACCATCGGCACTTTGGCGTTTGGCGCCTTGATGGTCAGCTGGCCGCCCATGCGATCAGTGGCGTAGTCGACAACGGCATCATCAAGAAAGGCTTCGCTGAATGAGTCGATCCAGGCAGTGAAGCTTTTCAGGCCGATGGCCTTGTCTTCCGGTTTTTCTTCGCCCGGCTTGCAATAGGCAATGCAGGTTTCAGCGTATTGGGTGCCAGGCTGGGTAATAAACACGCGGATGCCGATGCCCGGGGTGTTCTGCTTTTGAAGCAGATCGGCCAGATAATCGTGGGCAGCATCGGTAATAGTGATAGCGGTCATGAAAATTCCTCGCAGACGTGGCGGCAGTTTACGCCAATCGGCAGCGCCATACAAAGTCCTAGTAATTTTGTCGGGAAAGGGCCATTACATCGCCATCACTTCGACGATTATCCAGCCAGCCCTTCATGCGCCGGTAGAGACCTTTCTCGATCCATTCGTAGCTAAGCCAGGCGCCCAGCCCAATGACTGGAATGCACACGGCAAACACCGCGTAAGGGTTAAGGCCAAAGCGCTCCGCCGCCAGCCAGCCACCATACAGCACCAGTACATGCAGCAGATAAACCGAATAGGAACAATCACCCAGGGTCTTGAGCAGACGATTACCCCTCAGGTACGGCTCCAGGGAAATACAGGCCATGACGATCAGGGCGCTGGGTATGCCCCAGTTGGTGAAGCGTTCCGAAGGCGCCAGATGATAGATGGTCACCAGCGCCAGGGCGATAGCCGCCAAGGGCAGCCATAACGCCTGCTTGATCCAGCCCCGACGGTAGATCACACCAATGCCGACCCCCAGCAGGAACTCGTAGACAATGTCATTGCGATAGAAGCGGCTGTTGACCCCATAACGCCCCAACACTTCGCAAGCCACCACCAGCGCTGCAGCGACGATCAACGGACGGTAACGCTGGCTGAACACCAGCACCATGGCAAACAGCAGGTAGAACAGCATCTCGTAATTGAGCGTCCAGCCCACGTTCAGGGTGGGATACAGGCCATAGCCACCGGGGTTTTCGGAGGGGATGAAGAACAGTGAAAGCAGGAAGTTCTGCCAACTGATTTCCTGATGAGGCAGCAATGGGCTGGCAACCAACAGCAACAGGCCCATGGCCAGGGTGTACAGCCAATAGGCCGGGACGATGCGGATGATGCGGTTGACGATGAAACGCCCGGCGGGCACGTCTTTGTCTTCGGTGGAGAGGAAGATCACCAGGCCGCTGATGACGAAGAAGATATCGACGCCCACCGCGCCTTTATCTACAAAAAACTGGCCGATGGGCCCTTTGGCATGAAAATCAAAAAAAATCTGCATGAAGTGATGGCATACAACAACCCACGCGGCTAATGCACGCAGGGCTTGAACCGAAATCAACATCGACAACCTCTTGAAATCTGTGTTTTGGACCACGATCCGGAACCCCGAAGTAATCAGGCGTCTCGCAAGTTCCGACCGCAACAAATTGAAAAAGGTCAGGCGGACTTCAGTTGGCCCGCTGGCCGGCCAGATGGCCGCGGGCCATGTATTACGTGGCTTGCGCTACAGGTTCTCGTAGCGATTCATGTCCAGAACCCCCGCCTCTACGGGCTCGGTCTCCTGGATGTAATGGTCCAGGTCATGGAAGTAAAACCAGAACTGCGGGTTGCTGCGACGGATGCCCCAGCGCTCGACGATTCGCTCGAAACGGTTCGCATCCTTGGCGTTCTGCATGGCATCGACGAACGCAGGTACCTCCTTGGCCGGGATATTGAAAATGAAGTTCGGATAGCTGCTGAGCACCCCCGGATAAATGGTCAGGGTGTCCAGGCCAGGTTGATAGCGGTAATCCTCGCCCAGCAGGAACGCCACGTTGCTGTGGGCCCGGTTGCGCAACATGCTGTACAGCTCGCGCTTGCCGTCGCTGGCCTGGACCCGCAGCATGCTGGCTTCCGGCAACAGATCGATCACTTTCATGCCCGCCGCCGGACGAGATGTCAGGCGACTCAGGGCCTGCTCCGCGTCCTGTAACTCAGGCTCCAGATTCTGACGTGCGCAATAGGCACCCTCGCACCGGTTGATCGGGTCAGGCCGGGCATTCAGGTCGCCATAGCGGGCCAGCAGCTGGTTGGCGAAATCGCGCTTGGGGTCCTTCTTGTCGAGTTTCAGCGCCGTGGGCGTGTCGTCATCGATCTTTTGATAGTCGAGCCACAACTTCACCTTGCCGCCGTTCTGATACCAGTCATCCAGGTAGTCATCGCGGGAGTTGGCAGGCATAAGGCGCAGGAAGTTCACCTCTGCGCCATTGCGGATCAGGTCGAAATACAGCCGCGTCTGCGCCTGATGGGCGACGTTGCCGAACACATCGAAGTTGACCACCAGTTGGTAATAGGTGCGCTCCAGCAACGGGAAGTCGAACAGCCACAGGGTCTGCGGCACCTCGCCGATCAGGCCCTTGTTCACGGAAGCACTGTCGTAATGACGGAAAATGCTCAACAACGCGTTGTCATTGCCCGCCCACAGGGTCGACCAGCTGGGGGGCGGTGCTGCGGCATAAGCATCGGCGCGCAGCGCTTCGTATTCGTTACGCTTGTCACGGTAGGACAACCATAAGGTCAGCACGCTGCCCACGTCGTCAATCTGTCCCGGCATCGCCAGCAGCGGCGTGGCCTTGGCCCGATAGGCCGCATCCGTCAGGTACAGGTCATGGGACGGGTCCTGAAACAGCGCCCAGAAGTTATCGCGAATCACGTCAGTGGCAATCTGTCCGCGGCACACAGGGCCACGGATGAAGTTTCTGACGAAGAACTCAGCGTTATCGAGCATGAACTGATAGCGGGCCTGCGCCGGAATCTGCTTGAACGTCTCGAACGGGTTGGCACGAGTCCCCGGGCCGTAACCGGGCTGCGCGTCCACCGTCCAGTTGCCGCTGTAGAACAGATCCTTGACCCGTGCCAGCTTGGCCGGCCCCATGGGATAGGTGATGTGGGTCTTGTGCACGATCACACCCAACACCGGCCGAAGACGGTAATACACATTGGTGCCGGGGTCGTCATTGGGACGTCGGGTGTTGATCAGGTCAATCGGCTGGCCGCTGGGCGTGCGGGAACGAACCCACTGAAAGAAGTGCCCTGCCTCGCCGCCATCGAAATAGATATGCGCGAGAAACAGATGCTCGTACAGCCAACGAGCCACCAGTTGCTGGCGCGCGCCGGGCTGGTTGAGCAGGTCCTCCCATTGCGCAATCTGCAGGGACTCCCTGGCGCTGGGCGCGAGCGTCTGCTCGTCGATAGGCGCACCCGCTGCCAGCCAACGCTGCAACGTCTGGTATTGCTGCTCACTCAGCCCCGTCACCGCCAGCGGCATGCCTTCTTTCGGGTGGCTCGCGGCATAGGCGTCGAACTCGCCCGGGGCTGGGCACTGATTGTCACGGCTCACGCCCAGCACGATCTCACTGGGGATCCTGGCATTGGGCGTCAACGGCGTGCGATGGCCCAGCTCCAGCATCTGCGCCATCAACGCGGCCTGACTGCCCTGGACATCCAGTACTGAATAGAAACCCTTGCTGCGCCAGGCCGCCGGGCCCTGGGCATCCTCGAACAGGCGGGTCGGCGCAATTGCCTTGCTGCGGGCGCCGTCATAGACCGGGATTTTCGACGCGCCACGCAGCGCGCCCTCGGCGCTGTCGAGCTTGAGCTGGCACGCCGCGTCGTAGCAGGCGTGGCAGGCAACGCACTTCTCGGTAAAGATCGGCTGGATGTCGCGGGTGTAGGAAATGCTGGCTGCAGGCGCAGCTTGCGGGGTGGATTCTGCGTTCTGCGCGTCAACGCCGCTGCAGATAAGCAGCAGGAGAACCCCTGCAATCAAGCGATACGGCATATCCCGCGTCCCAGGCAATTTAAAAACGCATCGATTCTACAGGGCTCGGCCTCCTGCAACACAGGCTGAACATGAGCGATATTCATGTAAAAGCCAGAAACACACTAAAGGGCTCACGCTTTGTTATGATTCCGGCCTTTCTGTATTGGCCTTTCCGGGTACACCTATGTCTGATCGCAGCGCTCGTCTTCATGCTCTCCAGCAAGCCCTCAAGGAGCGAATCCTGATCCTCGATGGCGGCATGGGAACCATGATCCAGAGCTATCGCCTCGAAGAAGAGGACTATCGGGGCAAGCGCTTCGCCGACTGGCCCAGCGACGTCAAGGGCAACAACGACCTGTTGCTGCTGAGCCGTCCCGATGTGATCGCCGCCATTGAAAAGGAATACCTGGACGCCGGCGCCGACATTCTGGAAACCAACACCTTCAACGCCACCCAGGTGTCCCAGGCCGACTACGGCATGGAAGAGCTGGTCTATGAATTGAACGTAGAAGGTGCCCGGGTCGCGCGCAAGGTCGCTGACGCAAAAACCCTGGAGACCCCGGACAAGCCACGTTTCGTCGCGGGCGTCCTGGGCCCGACCAGCCGCACCTGCTCGCTGTCGCCGGACGTGAACAACCCCGGCTACCGCAACGTGACCTTCGACGAGCTGGTGGAAAACTACACCGAAGCCACCCGCGGCCTGATCGAGGGCGGCGCCGACCTGATCCTGATCGAAACGATCTTCGACACCCTCAACGCCAAGGCAGCGATTTTTGCAGTGCAGGGCGTGTTCGACGAATTGGGCTTCGAACTGCCGATCATGATTTCCGGCACCATCACCGATGCCTCCGGCCGCACCCTGTCCGGCCAGACCACCGAAGCGTTCTGGAACTCGGTGAGCCACGCCAAGCCTATTTCCGTGGGGCTGAACTGCGCCCTGGGTGCCAGCGACCTGCGTCCCTACCTCGAAGAGCTGTCGAACAAGGCCAACACCTACGTCTCGGCGCACCCGAACGCTGGCTTGCCCAACGCCTTCGGTGAGTACGACGAGCTGCCAAACCAGACCGCATCGGTCATCGAAGAATTTGCCCAGAGCGGCTTCCTCAACATCGTCGGCGGTTGCTGCGGTACTACGCCTGCGCACATCAAGGCCATCGCCAACGCGGTGAGCAAGTATGCGCCGCGAGCCATCCCGGACATCCCCAAAGCCTGCCGCCTGTCCGGCCTGGAACCGTTCACCATTGATCGCAGCTCGCTGTTCGTCAACGTGGGCGAGCGCACCAACATCACCGGCTCCGCACGCTTTGCCCGCCTGATCCGCGAAGACAACTACACCGAAGCCCTGGAAGTCGCCCTGCAACAGGTCGAAGCCGGCGCCCAGGTGATCGACATCAACATGGACGAGGGCATGCTCGACTCGAAGAAGGCCATGGTGACCTTCCTCAATCTGATCGCAGGCGAGCCGGACATTTCTCGCGTGCCGATCATGATCGACTCCTCGAAATGGGACGTGATCGAAGCCGGCCTCAAGTGCATCCAGGGCAAGGGCATCGTCAACTCCATCAGCATGAAGGAAGGCGTCGAACAGTTCATTCACCACGCCAAGCTGTGCAAGCGCTATGGCGCGGCAGTGGTGGTCATGGCGTTCGACGAAGCCGGTCAGGCCGACACCGAGGCGCGCAAGAAGGAAATCTGCAAGCGCTCCTACGACATTCTGGTCAACGAAGTGGGCTTCCCGCCGGAAGACATCATCTTCGACCCGAACATCTTCGCGGTCGCCACCGGTATCGAAGAGCACAACAACTACGCCGTCGACTTCATCAACGCCTGTGCCTACATCCGCGACGAGCTGCCCTATGCGCTGACCTCCGGTGGCGTGTCCAACGTGTCGTTCTCGTTCCGTGGCAACAATCCGGTGCGTGAAGCGATCCACTCGGTGTTCCTGCTGTATGCGATCCGCAACGGCCTGAGCATGGGTATCGTCAACGCCGGCCAGCTGGAAATCTACGACCAGATCCCCGCCGAACTGCGTGACCGCGTGGAAGACGTGGTTCTCAACCGCACCCCGGAAGGCACTGACGCCCTGCTGGCCATTGCCGACAAGTACCGGGGCGACGGCAGCGTCAAGGAGGCTGAAACCGAGGAGTGGCGCGGCTGGGAGGTCAACAAGCGCCTTGAGCACGCTCTGGTCAAAGGCATCACCACCCACATCGTCGAAGACACCGAAGAGTCGCGCCAGTCTTTCGCGCGCCCGATTGAAGTGATCGAAGGCCCGCTGATGTCGGGCATGAACATCGTGGGCGACCTGTTCGGCTCGGGGAAAATGTTCCTGCCCCAGGTGGTGAAATCTGCCCGCGTAATGAAACAGGCCGTTGCCCACTTGATCCCGTTCATCGAACTGGAAAAAGGCGACAAGCCGCAAGCCAAGGGCAAGATCCTGATGGCCACCGTCAAGGGCGACGTGCATGACATCGGCAAGAACATCGTCGGCGTGGTGCTGGGCTGTAACGGCTACGACATCGTCGACCTGGGCGTGATGGTGCCTGCGGAGAAGATCCTGCAGGTCGCCAAGGAACAGAAATGCGACATCATCGGCCTGTCGGGTCTGATCACTCCGTCGCTGGATGAAATGGTCCACGTCGCCCGGGAAATGCAGCGCCAGGGTTTCACCCTGCCGTTGATGATCGGCGGCGCCACCACCTCAAAGGCCCACACGGCGGTGAAGATCGAGCCCAAGTACAGCAACGACGCGGTGATCTACGTAACCGACGCCTCCCGTGCGGTGGGCGTTGCCACGCAATTGCTGTCCAAGGAGCTGAAACCGGCCTTCATCGAGAAGACCCGCCTGGAGTACATCGACGTGCGCGAACGTACTTCGGCCCGCAGCGCCCGTACCGAGCGCCTGAGCTACGGCGCGGCCATCGCCAAGAAGCCGCAGTTCGACTGGGCCAGCTACGAAACGGTCAAACCGAGCTTCCTGGGCACCAAGGTGCTGGAAGACATCGACCTCAACGTGCTGGCCGAATACATCGACTGGACGCCGTTCTTCATTTCATGGGATCTGGCGGGCAAGTACCCCCGCATCCTCACGGACGAAGTGGTGGGCGAAGCGGCCACGGCACTGTTCTCCGATGCCCGGGAACTGCTGCGCAAGCTGATCGATGAAAAGCTCATCAGCGCCCGTGCCGTATTCGGTTTCTGGCCCGCCGCCCAGGTCGATCACGACGATCTGGAGGTCTATGGCGAAGACGGTCAGCCACTGGCGAAACTGCATCACCTGCGCCAGCAGATCATCAAGACCGACGGCAAGCCCAACTTCTCCCTGGCCGACTTCGTCGCACCCAAGGGCAGCGGCGTAACCGACTACATCGGTGGTTTCATCACCACCGCCGGAATCGGCGCCGAAGAGGTTTCCAAGGCGTATCAGGACAAGGGCGACGATTACAACGCAATCATGGTCAAGGCCCTGGCAGACCGTCTGGCCGAAGCCTGCGCCGAATGGCTGCACCAGCAGGTGCGTAAAGAGTATTGGGGCTATGCCCGGGACGAAGACCTGGCCAACGAAGACCTGATCAAGGAACAGTATGTCGGCATCCGTCCGGCCCCAGGCTACCCGGCCTGCCCGGATCACACCGAAAAAGGCACCCTGTTCGACCTGCTCGACCCGACGCCTGCCGGCGAAATCGGCAAAAGCGGCGTATTCCTCACCGAGCACTACGCAATGTTCCCGGCAGCGGCGGTCAGCGGCTGGTACTTCGCCCACCCACAGGCGCAGTACTTCGCAGTGGGCAAGGTCGACAAGGATCAGGTCGAAAGCTACACCGCGCGCAAGGGCCAGGACCTGAGCGTGAGTGAACGCTGGCTGGCACCGAACCTGGGGTATGACGAGTAAGTCATTCCATTGATAACACTGCTTCGCGAGCAAGCCTCGATCCCACAGGTGACAACTGTTGGAGCGAGGCTTGCCCGCGAAGAGGCCCGCACAGTCAGTAAACATCCCTGAACCTGGACCACTCATTCGCGGGCAAGCCTCGCTCCAACAGAATCACCGTCAGCCTGTAAAATCAGGCCCGCGGATTTCCGCCCACAGTTCTCCCCCGAAAACCTCGACTATCCTCCACGTGGCTCATTCATTGTCATGCGCGCAAGCGAGGTCATATGGACGATCCATCCAGCGAACCCGACGACGGCAAGCCGCCAACCCTTTGGCAAATGGTCCACAGCATCCTGGCAGCGATGATCGGGGTGCAAAGCGGAAAGAATCGGGCCAGGGACTTCACCTACGGCAAACCCAGTCACTTCGTGATGCTGGGGATTCTGTTCACCGCCATTTTCGCCCTGACGTTGTTCGGCATCGTGCAACTGGTGTTGCATTTCGCGGTGAAATGACGATTACCTGCCAGGCTGCAGGCTTTTCAGGGAAAAGTGGTAGTCGGAACTGGCTGGCTTACCGGTCAGGCTGTAATCGCGAAACTTCACTCCGTAACCCGGCTCCTGGCCGGCACTGAGCAGGCGTTGCGCCTCACGGGAGTCGATCATCTGCAACATGCGCGCCTGACGCGGGCCGATGTCCTTGCGAAGTTCGGGTCTGGTCGCGTCATAGTCATGCAACACCACCATGGCCCAGCCGCCCAGCGTGAACTGCCCCCCCGTCAGCACACTGAGGCTGCCGTCCAGTAGGGCATGCAAGGCCTCGTTGGAGCTGTTCAACGCACTGAACAATACGTCTTTGCCCGGTATCCGGCCGGTTTCGCGCAATGCGGCCATGGCACCAAAGGCCATTTCATCGTTCGCTGACCATACCAGACGGGTCTCGGGGTAGCGGTTGAACAGCAGCCGCGCCTGTTCCGCCGCCCGCTCGCGCTCCCAGCCGCCATGCACCATTTGCCGCAAGCGCACCTCAGGGTGTTCCGCAAGCGCCCTCTCAAGCCCCGCTTCACGACGTTGTGCGGCAGGCGTGAAACTGGCGCCGGAGAAGGCGAGCATGTCGATGGTCTGGCCTGGCGCAACAGGGCCGTTGAGGCGGATCAGCTCGCTGGCCATCAGGTAACCGCCCTCCTCGTCATTGCCAGTGAGGCTGCCGATCCAGTGGGGGAAGTTGTCGTGCAGGTTGCCCAGCATCTTGATCTGATCCGGGGTCAGGCTGTTGCTGACCGCGAAAAGCTTGACGGTGCTGTGCCTGGACAGGCGCAAAATCTCCGGGCCTGCGAATGTTTCGTTGACGAACATCAGATACTCGGGACGGTCGACACCAAACAAGGCCTCTCGGGCCTGCGCCACCATCGCCTGGGAATCACGGTTGGAGTAACGCACCTGCAGGCTCATGCCCAGTTCTTTGGCGGCGGCCTGCATGAACCCCGAATAACTGGCCCAGTACGTTTCCGAAGCCGAACCAGGGCTGAGAAAAACCACGGAAGTCGCATGGGCGACGCCCAGCCAAAGGCTGCTTGCTATTAAAAGCAGGCTGCAGAAAACCGTTCTCATGTCAGTCGAACCTGAAAAATAAGCGGCGCAGTATAGCTGCCAACCCGTGGTTCTTTGACACCTAATAAGTGATCTACCCCACAATTAACGGCATGCGGGCGCTACTGGTGGCTGACCCAGAACACCGCCGTTCCCACCACCAGAATGATAAGGAAGAAAATAGCCCAGGCATCAACACGGCTGTCGCTTTTTTGCACTTTCGGGTGATTGCGCATTGCATCGCCTCTTGTCGGTATCGTTAGCTCAATCCTGCATTCGCCCCCAAACTCAATAGCCTCATCGGGCCGGCGACGCCCTCAGTTAAGTCGAGCATTGCCCTCATCACAAGTAAGGACTTGCAGAAATATCCTGGACTTAGCACTTTTTGTTCTGTGCATATATTCAAACTTCACTTTTGCGCATAACTACAAACTGGTATCTTTCGCCGGCTCCGTTGGGAGTGCGCGGCCGTGCGCGCAGATTGGCTGTAACCGCCTGAGAACAGGACTTATATGTACGTATACGACGAGTACGATCAGCGGATCATCGAGGACCGCGTCAAGCAGTTCCGTGATCAGACCCGACGCTATCTCGCTGGAGAACTCAGCGAAGAAGAGTTTCGCCCGCTGCGCCTGCAAAATGGCCTCTATATCCAGCGCTTCGCGCCGATGCTGCGCGTGGCGGTGCCCTACGGGCAACTGACATCGCGCCAGACGCGAATGATGGCAAAGATTGCCCGCGACTACGACAAGGGCTATGCACACATCAGTACCCGCCAGAACGTCCAGTTCAACTGGCCGGAGCTGGAAGACGTACCCGATATCCTGGCAGAACTGGCAACCGTGCAGATGCACGCCATTCAGACCAGCGGCAACTGCCTGCGTAACGTGACCACCGACCAGTTTGCCGGCGTTGCAGCCGATGAACTGGTGGACCCACGCCCATGGTGCGAAATCGTTCGCCAATGGACGACCTTCCACCCGGAATTCGCTTACCTGCCGCGCAAGTTCAAGATCGCCATCAATGGCTCGAGCGCTGACCGCGCCGCCATCGAAGTGCACGACATCGGCCTTGAGCCAGTGCACAACGCAGCCGGCGAGCTGGGTTTCCGTGTACTGGTCGGCGGCGGCCTGGGGCGTACCCCGGTGGTCGGCGCCTTCATCAATGAGTTCCTGCCGTGGCAGGACCTGTTGAGCTACCTGGACGCCATCTTGCGGGTCTACAACCGCTACGGCCGTCGCGACAACAAATACAAGGCCCGGATCAAGATCCTGGTCAAGGCACTGACGCCTGAAGTCTTTGCCGAAAAGGTCGATGCGGAAATGGCTCACCTGCGTGGCGGCCAGACCACCCTGACCGAAGCCGAAGTACATCGCGTCGCCAAGCACTTCGTCGACCCGGACTACAAGGCCCTGACCGACCAGGCCGCCGAACTCGTAGCCCTGGATGCCCAGCACCCTGGCTTCGCGCGCTGGCGTACCCGCAACGTCATGGCCCATAAAAAGCCGGGTTACGCCGCCGTTACCTTGTCGCTCAAACCTACCGGTGTTGCGCCGGGCGATGTGACCGACAAGCAGCTCGATGGTATTGCCGATCTGGCCGACCGCTACAGCTTCGGCCAACTGCGCACCTCCCACGAGCAGAACGTGATCCTGGCGGACGTTGAGCAATCTCAACTGTTCACCCTGTGGGGCGAACTGCGCGAGCAAGGCTTTGCGACGCCGAACATCGGCCTGTTGACCGACATCATCTGCTGCCCGGGCGGCGACTTCTGCTCCCTGGCCAACGCCAAGTCGATCCCGATTGCCGAGTCCATCCAGCGCCGCTTCGACGACCTGGACTACCTGTTCGACATCGGCGAGCTGGACTTGAACATTTCCGGCTGCATGAACGCTTGTGGTCACCACCACGTGGGGCACATCGGCATTCTGGGCGTGGACAAGAAAGGCGAAGAGTTCTATCAGGTCTCCCTGGGTGGTAGCGCCAGCCGTGACGCCAGCCTGGGCAAGATCCTTGGCCCGTCCTTCGCTCAGGACGTCATGCCGGATGTCATCGAGAAGCTGATCGACGTGTACGTCGAGAAGCGCAACGAAGACGAGCGTTTCATCGATACCTACCAGCGTATCGGCATCGACCCTTTCAAGGAGCGCGTCTATGCAGCGAATCATTAAAAACAACCAGGTCGTCGACGAAACCTGGCACTTGCTGCCCAAGGACACAAGCTTCGACAGCCTGTCCAACTGCGACGACCTGATCGTGCCGCTGGCCCTTTGGCGTGAACATGCCCACGCCCTCAAGGCTCGCGATGGCGGCCTGGGTGTGTGGCTGGACGCCGATGAAGAAGCTGAAGAGCTGGGCGAAGACGTGAATCAGTTCCAGGTCATCGCCCTGAACTTCCCCGCCTTCACCGACGGCCGCAGCTACTCCAATGCGCGCCTGCTGCGTGATCGCTATGGCTACAAAGGTGAGCTGCGTGCCATTGGCGACGTGTTGCGCGATCAGTTGTTCTACCTGCATCGCTGCGGGTTCGACGCCTTCGCCATTCGCGCAGACAAGGACCCGTACGAAGCCCTTGAAAGCCTGAAGGACTTTTCGGTGACCTATCAGGCTGCAACCGATGAGCCGCTGCCGCTGTTCCGCAGAAGGTAGCCGCTGCCCGTAGCTGCACCCTGGCATGAACGCCCGGCCCGAACTCACTCGGGCCGGGCTTTTTTCGTTATACGTTCACCGAATTTGCCCGAGGGCCATTGGCAAGCTCCGCCTGGGTCAACTGCCTCATCAAGACGTCGTCGTCATGGCGCCGCTGCTCAGCAATCAGGTCAACCCGGTTTTTATACTCGACATCAGTTTGTGGCGACATTTCATGAGCATCGTCCAGCGCATCCATTTGCTGCGCCGTTGCCCGACGACTGGCAACAAACTCGTCAACGTACTCGGCCTCCAGGTACTTGACCCAAAAATCGCGAGAAATGGCGAAGTCGATGATGGCTTCAGCCGTCTCGCTCGAGAGCACTGCCTGCCGGGCTACGTCAAGGGCACCTCTACTCACTTGCGCAATTGAAGCAAATATCATGTGCCGGGCGTTGATGGGGAGTTCCAGGCTTTCAGCCAATCCAACCCTATAGGCCAGCAATACCTCGACGTCCTCCCTGAAGGCTGGAGCCCTCGCAACTCTTGCCGCGACGTCAAGCCGTGCAATCTGGTCCACTTTTTCCAGACGATACAAACCTCGCGCCAGCCTCAACAGAGAGTGCCCGGTCTGACCATTGACAGCCGTCAAGCGGGCTTTTGAGACCAGAACTTCAAGTTCCATGTTGCCGAAAATCACCGTGGCACCATCGGTGCAGGTTTCAGGACGAGCCGCCATGCTGATCAGACGCTCGCGCAATGCAGGATCATCCACCCCGGCTTCGAGCATACCCCACACCCTTTCGACGACAGACTCACGACTGACCGCAAAATCAGCAGACCCCTGCAAATTGTTGATGACTTCAAAAAAATCAGCGGAGCCTGGCTGCGCCATGAAAAGCGCCCATGCCGCGCGGCGATCTTCCCTGGTGGCTTCAGCGGTTCCGGCCAGCCAGACATCGACGCCTTCGACTCGCGGCATTCTAAACAGCGGCTCGATTATCCGGTTGCGGGCCACTGTCAATAATGGATTGCCGTCCAGCAGTCCAATCCGTTGATTGATCGGTCGCTCGTAATAAGCCTCCGGCAAAATCGAAATCCGGTTATCTCGCAAATCCAGAGAAGTAAGGCTGCGCAACATGAACGCTCCTTCTGGAACGACCTCAATCCTTGTGTTGCGCAGAAACAGATTGATCAACTGTGTCAGCCGGCTCACATCCAGTAACGGCCCTATAGGGTTTCTATTGAGGTTCAACAACCGCAAGGTTTCGATGCTGGCCAGAGTCTGGGCCATCTCCGCGTCCAGCACGATGTTGTTGTTCGCCAGCATCAACCGGGTCAACCGAGTCAGATCCCTGATGCCCTCGGGCACTGTCACCAGGAAGTTGTGTTCAAGATTCAGCCAGCGCAGGTTCGGACACTGCCGAACCAGACCGTTTACGCTTTGCACGCTGATAGAGGTGCGATCCAGCTTCAGAACGGTCACGTGACTGAAGTCACATGGCAAATCAGGCAAATGGCCCATCCTTATCCCGCCCAGATCAAGTACATAACCGCCGAGATTATTGTTGGCCGCCAGGCCGGTTACCGGCGTCTCCCTTCGCCAGCAGCGCTTGATGGCTTCGGCGGCCTGCTGCCTTGTCGCTTCGTCGACCAGCACGACGTGATCGTCGGTCACCTGTACAAAGTCACGAGGTGCGATTAGCCACTGATCAAGCCTGCGGGTTAGCGCTTCGTACTCGACGTTCAAGCGAGCGAGCTGGATCTCGATGGATGTCCCATTGGCCCTGAGGTCAGCAATGACCGCACTGACCTGCTGGTCGGAAAGTGCTGGATATAGTGATTGCACCTGAGCACTCAGGGAGGTGTTTCTGGAAGCGGCTGTAGCTGTGGCCGCCCCCGAGCTTGACCCTGCTCCGCCCTTCAAACCACCGACATCCAGGTCCCACTGACCGTTCTCCATCAGCTTTACATACGGACCTGGCTTGTTGTCGGCAGACACCATTCGCCACCGATTTGCAAATTTGGAAGCACGAACCTCATACCCCTTGTCGTTAAGTTTTAGATAAAACCTGTCGCCCGTTTGGTAGATGTTCAGGTTTCCATCCGGGCCATGAACTGTCGGTGCCCTTTGCAAATACTCTGGCGGCACTTCAAACGCCGTCAGGGCGCGCCGCATCGGCTGATTGAGCGAACGCAAGTTAGGGAGGTCGCTGTCGGAAGGTACCGGAGGAACCTGGTCAGAGGGTGCTGCCCATGGGGCCTCTGCGCCGACAGCGTCCGCCACGGTGGCAGGCGTCGGCGTGTTCCGGGCACGAGCAAGTCCGATTTGTGCTGTCTCTGCCGCATCACTTGCCGCAGCTGCCGTACGAACGAGGTTTTCGACAGCGAACGGAAGAGCGTTCAATACACCGAATACTATCCGGCCTCCTGACAGCTGGCGTTCCTCGAGCGTCCGGGAATGGACCACCTGATCTACCCCGATGCCGACCAGTAACGTGGACAACGCGAGAATCAGTGGCATGGCTTCGGGCGCGACCATTGCGACAAACCCGACGATCAGCAAGCTATTGCTGACACCCCTGGCCAGCGCCTCCTTACGATAATCGCCTTGCGTATGAATGATGCTTATCGCGTCAGACTCTAGGCGCTTCTGGATACTGGTATGCATGAAGACGAAAGGATCCCCAGTGATTCTCGGGCCGACCTGAACGATGTGACGCGGAGGCCAGGTACCCGTTGCACCGTTCAGTACCCGCGGATATACCGCCAGCCCGTCCAGCGCTGAATGCAGGCCACTCAGGAATAGACCGTCGCTGTCATCGACCTCCTTGAAATGACCTTCCAGCGCACGTCGTTTATGCGGGTCACGGCATTGCTCACCGAGCCAGTCCTTCACGCTGTTTTCGTCGTCAAACCCATGAATCGGCGAAGAGTTGCCTGGGATATAAAGCAGTGTTCGTCCGGTCCGCGTGTCTTTGATCATTAATATATCGCTCGCGGTATAGCGGTAGATCATTAACAACGACACCTCGATACCGTCCTGTACCGAGGAAGCTCCCAGTTGGTCGGGACTTAAATCACTCCATCTCTGCAATGGATCAAGGCCTGCCGCCCTGAATGCCAGGCGTTGGTCCTGCACTGACAAAGTGCCCTCCAGAACTTGCAGACAGGACGCTTTGACAAAGGACGCCTTGCCCAACATCGGATAAAACCGCGCATGTTCATGCCAGAAATCCTGCAGATAGCTTTGATATTCGCTGCGCAACTTGCTGTCCCACACAAATTTCTTGAAGTCCGCTGCAGGAATATTCAGGTGAGTCGTTACGTCATACGTTTGCGGGTCACGCTTGAGATAAAGACCTTCATATACTTGAGTGGTGTAGACCAGGTCGAGCTGTTCAACGATGCGTAGCGGTAAACCGCCTTCCCGATAGGGATTGAGCTGGCTCAACCCGCTGAAGAAATCTCCGTCGCCGTCCTGCTGCCAATTGCTGAGCATGGCCTGGGTAAGACTCAGCGAGTGCATCAGGACTGCGGGGTAAGGTGGTGGCGCAGGAGGAGCGCTGTAAGACAGAGTAGCAATGCAGGTTGCATCGGGATCGAGGGTTAGACCCCATTGCGCTTTGCCATGCTGGATGATGACCTCTCGCGCATAGCTTTCCGGGTCTTTGACCCAAGCGGCATTTTTTCTGAAAAACAGGTCCATTATTGAATTAGGTGGCAGATCAGCATCCGACACCGGGCTGTAAAGCTTACTCATGGTGCAACTTCCTTATTGCATGGATAGCGCAATAGCTTATCAATAACTCAATACAAGACTGTCTCAAAAACCCGTTCTTTAGCCCGGCACATTAATTCAATATAGAAGACTGAACCCTACATAATTACCGCACCTTCGCTGCGCAATATAAAAATGTATTTATTTAAAAAACAGTAACAAGCTCACTGTTTCACGACAAAAAAAAAGCCTTTGTCATGCGCCCATGACAAAGGCCTGTTTTTCTACACGCGCCTGTTACCAGAAACGCTGACCGGTCAAACGGCTCCACCAGCCCGTCAGCAGACGATCCACGGAACCGGTGGCCGCCAGCCCTACACGCTCCTGCAAGCTCTTGCGCTGCGCATAATGCAGGTGGAACACTTCGGCGACCTTGGCCCGCTCGGACAGGTATTCATCACTGGTCTTCAATTCGTCCACCAGTTGCTTGTCCAGCGCCGCCATGCCCAGCCAGACTTCGCCAGTGGCGACCTCATCGATTTGCAGTTGCGGGCGATAACGTGCCACGAAGTTCTTGAACAGCTCGTGGGTAATGTCCAGGTCTTCCTGGAATTTCTCGCGGCCTTTTTCAGTGTTTTCGCCAAACACGGTCAGCGTGCGTTTGTACTCACCGGCCGTCAGCACTTCGAAATCGATGTCGTGCTTTTTCAGCAACCGGTTGACGTTAGGCAACTGCGCCACAACGCCGATGGAGCCCAGGATGGCAAACGGGGCACTGATGATCTTGTCGCCGATGCACGCCATCATGTAGCCGCCGCTGGCTGCCACCTTGTCGATGCAAATGGTCAACGGGATCCCGGCCTGACGGATGCGCGCCAGTTGCGAGGAAGCCAGGCCATAGCTGTGCACCATGCCGCCGCCGCTTTCCAGACGCAGGACCACTTCGTCCTTGTCGGTCGCCAGGGTCAGCAATGCAGTGATTTCGTGGCGCATGCTTTCGGTGGCCGAGGCCTTTATGTCGCCGTCAAAATCCAGCACGTATACACGGGGCTTGGGCTCGGCCTGCTTCTTCTCCTTCTTCAGCGCTTTGCCCTGGTCTTTGCGCAGGGACTTGAGTTTGGCCTTGTCCAGCAGCGACTGCTCCAGGCGCTCGCGCAACCCTTTGTAAAAATCATTGAGCTTGCTGACCTGCAATTGCCCGGAAGAGCGACCACGGCCCTTGCCCCGCAGCGCGGCGATGAACACCAGCACGACAACGATGGCAACCACCAGGGTAACGGTTTTGGCCAGAAAGCTTGCGTACTCGGCAAGAAATTCCACAGATTCTCCTCACTTGCATGGCGGCCCTCCACTCAAGGGCGGCGAATGCACCCAGCATACCGGGGCGCCCTGCAACGGGCCAGCCACTCGACGTTCAAGCGTTATTTACGCCCGCTATACCTCTGCATCCACAATTCAAACAAGCGTATGTTTTTTCGTTGACAGCGCCCGGTCATCCTCATAACCTCGCAAAACTTTCAACGTACGGGACGACGTGGACGTGGGCAGCATCTATCTGATACGACATGGCCAGGCTTCGTTCGGTGCGGACGATTACGACGTACTTTCGCCAACAGGCATTGTGCAGGCAGAGATACTGGGCGGGCATCTGGCCCAACTGGACCTGCGCCTGGATCGCTGCATTGCAGGCGATCTGCGTCGCCAGCAGCACACGGCTGAAGCGGCGATGGCGCAGTTCAGTGCCAACGGGCAATCTGCCCCGGCGCTGGAGATCGACCCGGCTTTCAACGAGCTGGATGCCGATGCCATCATCCGCGCCCTGCTGCCAGCCATGCTGGCGCAAGAGCCGGGAGCGATCGACATCATGCGTAATGCCGGGCAAAACCGCGCCGAGTTCCAGCGCCTTTTCGCCCTGATCATCGGGCGCTGGGTACAAGGCAACTATGACCCGCCTGGATTGCAAAGCTGGCTGGGGTTCGTTGAGCAGGTGCAGGCTGGCCTGCGCCGGATTCTTGAAACCTCGGGCAACAATGATCGCATCGCTGTATTTACGTCGGGCGGTACCATCACCGCCCTGCTGCACCTGATCACCGGAGTTCCTGCGCAACAAGCGTTCGAGCTCAATTGGCAAATCGTCAATACCTCATTTAACCAGCTCAAGTTTCGCGGGCACGAGGTAGCACTGGCTTGCTTCAACAGTTACACGCATTTGCAGTTGATGAAGACGCCGGAACTCATCACTTACCGTTGAGCCCGGCCCACCGCGTCGACAACGACGCGAGAACCTAACCTAAGGATCGAACCATGACCTCTGTAGCCGACGCCGTTCAAGCAATGAAAGCCAAGTTCAACCCAAGTGCCGCTGCAGGCCTGGACCTGGTTTTTGGCTTCCGCATCGATGAAACCAAGAACTTCTCGCTGATCGTCAAGAACAGCACCTGCGAACTGCAGGAAGGCGAGAACCCGGACGCCCAGGTGACTCTGGTCATGGACGGTGAAACCCTGGAAGGCATCGTCAGCGGCGAAACCGACGGCATGCAAGCGTTCATGGGCGGCAAACTGCGCGCCGAAGGCGACATGATGCTGGCCATGAAACTGAGCGAACTGTTCCCGTCCTGAGTCCAGGCCCGGCACAGAAAAAACCGAAGCTTCGCGGCTTCGGTTTTTTTTCATCCGCGTTTTCTTCAGCGGCGATCAAAGCCAATGATTGACGTGCAACACGCTCGCCAATAACACAGGTTCTCGCTTGCTGGCTCGCAGGGGCGCTATTAGATTAGTCAATAATCACTGCCCTCCAAAATAAGCAGAAGGGATAAGCATGACGCTGACTGACCAGTCCACACAGATTCGCGCAGGTGAAGAACTTGACGCCAATCGCATCGATCCGTACCTGAAGGCCAACATTCCCGGCCTTGTCGGTGAGCCACGGATCAGCCAGTTCCCCGGCGGTGCCTCCAACCTGACTTACCTGATCCAGTACCCGGATCAGGAGTTTGTCCTGCGTCGCCCGCCGTTTGGACATAAAGCCAGATCGGCACACGACATGGGCCGCGAGTACCGCATCCTCAATCAGCTCAAGGATGCTTTCCCGTACTGCCCTAAAGCCTACGTGCATTGCACCGATGAAGCAGTTATTGGTGCCGAGTTCTATGTCATGGAACGCGTCAAGGGCATCATCCTGCGTTCCGAGCTGCCGACCGGGCTGAACTTCGATGCCGCCCAGACCGAGGCGTTGTGCAAGAGCTTCATCGACAAGCTGGTGGACTTGCATCAGGTGGATTACCAGGCTGCCGGTCTGGGCGATCTGGGTAAACCCCAGGGCTATGTGGCACGCCAGATCAGTGGCTGGAGCGACCGCTATGAAAAAGCCCGCACCCCGGACGCACCCGACTGGCTGGCCGTAAAAGCCTGGCTGAACGACAAGATGCCGGCCGACCACCCAAAATCCAGCATCGTGCACAACGACTATCGCTTCGACAACGTGATCCTCGACCCGGCCAACCCCAGCCAGATAATCGGCGTGCTGGACTGGGAACTGACCACCCTCGGCGACCCGCTGATGGACCTTGGCAACACCCTGGCGTATTGGGTGCAGGCCGATGACCCGGCCCCGGTGCAAATGATGCGTCGTCAGCCCAGCCACGCGCCGGGCATGTTGACCCGCCAGCAGTTCGTCGCCTACTACGCCGAGCGCTCAGGCATCCAGATCGACAATTTCGACTTCTATTACACCTATGGCCTGTTTCGTATGGCGGGCATCGTGCAACAGATCTACTACCGTTTTTTCCATGGCCAGACCCAGGACAAACGCTTCGCGCAGTTCATTTACGTGAACAAGCTGCTGGAGCAGATGAGCCTGCAAGTCATCGCCAAATCCAGCCTTTGACGGCCACTCCACAAGGAAGCAACCATGTCCAAGACGCAATTGTTCGACCTCGATGGCAAAATCGCTCTCGTCTCCGGCGCCAGTCGCGGCATCGGTGAGGCCATTGCCAAATTGCTGGCCCAGCAAGGCGCCCACGTGATCGTCTCGAGCCGCAAGCTCGAAGGTTGCCAGCAGGTGGCCGACGCCATCGTTGCCGAAGGTGGCAAGGCCACCGCCATTGCCTGCCATATCGGCGAAATGGAGCAGATCACCCAGGTCTTCACACAGATCCGCGAGCAGTTCGGGCGCCTGGACATCCTCGTCAACAACGCTGCCACCAACCCGCAATTCTGCAACGTCCTGGACACTGATCTGGGCGCTTTCCAGAAGACCGTAGACGTCAACATCCGCGGCTATTTCTTCATGTCAGTGGAAGGCGGCAAGCTGATGCGCGAAGGCGGTGGCGGCAGCATCATCAACGTGGCGTCGATCAATGCCATCTCACCGGGCGCTTTCCAGGGCATCTATTCGATGACCAAGGCGGCGGTCATCAACATGACCAAAGTGTTCGCCAAGGAATGCGCGCAGTTCGGTATCCGCTGCAACGCCCTGTTGCCGGGCCTGACCGACACCAAGTTCGCCTCGGCGCTGGTCAAGAACGAATCGATCCTCAAGATGGCGCTGCAACAGATCCCCCTCAAGCGCGTCGCCGACCCAAGCGAAATGGCGGGCGCCGTGCTGTACCTGGCCAGCGATGCCTCCAGCTACACCACGGGCGTTTCGTTGAATGTGGATGGTGGGTTCCTGTCCTGACCTGTTGCCGCCGAATCGGGTCATCTCCCACAGCACTTGAGGTGATCCTGAGGCTTTTTTGAGTGAATTAAAATTCCGATAAAGACAAATCCGGAATATATTTTCCGCACAACAACAATCCATAAAAGGAAGCTGTTATGCGCGAATCCTCGGTCACCCCGCTTGGCATTGGTCTCATCGGCACCGGCTTCATGGGCCGGGCTCATGCCCTGGCGTTTCGTAATGTCAGCGCAGCCTTTGAACTGCCAGCCTCCATCAGGCTGACAGCCCTGGCCGACGCCGACGCCAGCCGGGCCGGGCATTGCGCTCAGGCCTGGGGCTTTGACCACAGTCACACCGACTGGCAATCCTTGATCGATGATCCAGACGTGCATCTGGTTGCCATCACCACCCCCAATCACCTGCACTTCCCCATGGCCATGGCGGCCATCGCTGCGGGCAAGGTCGTCTATTGCGAAAAGCCCCTGGCAATCAGCCTGGAGCAGGCCGCACAGATGCGCGCAGCAGCAAAGGCCGCAGGCGTGGTCACCAGGGTCGGTTACAACTACCAGCACAACCCCATGATCGGGCTTGCGCGACAAATGATCTACAGCGGCGAACTGGGGCAAATCCTCAGTTTCCAGGGTGAGTTCAGCGAGGACTTCATGAGCGATGCCGCCACCCCGTGGTCATGGCGTTGCGACGACTCGCATGCCGGAGGCGCACTGGCTGATCTGGGCAGCCATCTGCTGGCCCTGGCGCGGCATCTTTTGGGTGACATCGATGCCGTGTGCGCCGACTCACACACCCAACACAGCCAACGCCCCGTCAGCGTCGGCAGCACCGAGTTGCGCAATGTTGCCGTGGATGACCAGACCCACGCCTTGTTGCGTTTTGCCAGTGGCGCCCGGGGTACGTTCAGCAGCAGCTGGCTCAAGCACGGCTACAAGAACCACTTGAGTTTTGAAATCAGCGGCACCCTCGGCACGCTGGCATTCGATCAGGAGCGCCTGAACGAGTTGCGGATCTATCGCTCTGGTGCGCCGGGACGCGATGGTTTTCAACGCTTGCTGGCCGGCCCTACGCAACCCGGTTATGCCGCCTTCAGCCCTGCCCCTGGCCATCAGTTGGGCTACAACGAACTCAAGACCCTGGAAGTGCATGCCTTGCTCCAGGCGGTGTACGGCCAAGGTAACGAGGGGCCGGATTTCGAAGAAGCCTGGCAAGTGGAGCGGCTGGCAGCGGCCATACGGCTGGCGGCGAAGGAACAGCGCTGGGTGCGGATCGAGGAGCTATAGGCATGATGATCGTGTGCCAACAACAAATCGAGAACCACGCAGCGGCCGTATATGAGTAAACTGCCAGCCTTCCGGGCAGCCATTCTGCCCAGCTGCCATAAGCCTTTCGCACATGCCCTTCGAACTCAGTGTTGATCTGACCACCCTCGCCATTCTTGCCGTTGTTGCCTTCATTGCCGGTTTCATCGATGCCATTGCGGGCGGCGGTGGTTTGCTGACCACTCCGGCTCTTTTGACCGCTGGCCTGCCGCCACATCTGGTGCTGGGCACCAACAAACTGAGTTCGACCTTCGGCTCGGCGACGGCAGGTTTCACGTTTTATCGGCGCAAGCTGTTTCATCCAAAACAGTGGCTGCACGCAATCATCGGCACAGCCGTCGGCGCAGTGATCGGTGCTGTAGTCGCCCATTACCTGCCCGCTGAATGGCTGAACCAGATGCTGCCGGTCATCGTCTTTGCCTGCGGTCTGTATCTGTTGTTTGGGGGCACGCCCAAGGCCCCAGTAAATAGTGATGCACCGATCAAGCGTAAATGGCAGTTCCCCCAGGGCTTTGGGTTGGGGTTCTACGACGGCGTCGCGGGGCCGGGCACCGGCGCATTCTGGACCGTCAGCAGCTTGTTGCTCTACCCGCTGGATCTGGTCAAGGCCAGTGGCGTGGCACGCAGCATGAACTTTGTCAGCAATGCCGCTGCCTTGTCGATATTCGCTTTTTCAGGTCAGGTGGACTGGGCCATTGGCCTGAGCATGGGTTCGGCACTGATGGTCGGCGCGTTTTTCGGGGCAAGGACGGCAATCCAGGGCGGTGCGAAGTTCATCCGCCCTGTGTTCATTACCGTCGTACTCGGCCTGACAGTGCGCCTAGCCTGGCAACACTGGTTTGGGGGCGCCTGAGCGTTCCGCAAGGTAAGTCTCGATCAAAAAGCGCGCAATCGAACGGCTTGCTGGCAGTGGCGGCAAGTCGTTGATGTGGAACCAGCGCGCATCCTCGATCTCGTCCAGTTGCGGCACGATTTCACCGCTGGCGTACTCGGCATGGAAACCGAGCATCATGGAGTGCGGGAACGGCCAGCACTGGCTGCCCAGGTACTTGATGTTCTTGACCTGAACCTGAACTTCTTCCATCACCTCACGGCGCACGCAATCCTCCGCAGACTCACCGGGCTCGGCAAAACCTGCGAGGGTGCTGTAGACACCTGGCACGAAGCGTGGCGAACGCGCCAGCAGCACTTCATCGCCACGGGTGATCAACACGATCATGCTGGGTGAGATACGCGGGTAGTGCCGCAGGTCACAGGGCTCGCAATACATCGCCCGTTCGCCCGGCACTTGCTGCATCGACTGACCGCAACTGCCGCAGAACCGGTGTTCCCGCGCCCAGGTGCTGATCTGAGCTGCATAGCCCAGCTTGCGGAAGACGTCGTAGTCGCCCTGAAGCATGAACTGCCGCAACCCCTGCCAGGTGCAACCTTCAATATCTACGGCGTGCTTGAGTACCACCACGTAAACCGGCTCACCATCGAAATGGCCGATGCCGTGTTCGCTCAGTACGGGCAGGTCAAGCCCCTTGAGCCACTGACGGGGAAACATCACACCGTTATTGTCCAGCAAGAAACCCTGATCACTGTGGACCACGGCCAAACCACCACTGAGTTCAATGTCCAGAACGGCAGTTGTCCAACGCCCGGGGCGTGTCATGAAAGAACTCCTCTGTTTTACGCAAACCCGCTCGCAGGCGACTCACGTGCGGGCATGCAGGTCACTGCCCAGATTAATTGTCGAAGACCGGCTTCTGCTTGCTCATGTGCGCCGTAATCGCGACCCGCAGGTCCGACGATTGCAGCATCGCGGCGTTCCACGTCGCGATGTATTCAAGCCCTTCACCGATCTGGTGATCACGCATGTAGCTGATCATGTGTTTGGTGCCGGCAATCGCTATTGGTGACTTGGCAGCGATTTGCCGGGCAATCTCGAAAACCCCTTCCAGCAGCGTCGGCAGGTCATCGAAGGTGCGATTGACCAGACCTATACGCTGCGCCTCCAGGGCGTCGACATTACGTCCGGTATAGGCCAGCTCGCGCAGCAGGCCGTCGCCAATGATACGCGGCAAACGTTGCAAGGTACCGACATCCGCCGCCATACCCATGTCGATTTCACGAATGGAAAACACAGCGTCCTGGGCGGCATAGCGCATGTCACAAGCAGAGATCAGGTCAATCGCACCGCCAATGCAATAACCCTGGACAGCCGCCAGCACCGGCTTGCGGCAGTTGTCCACGGCGTTGAACGAAGCCTGCAGGCGCAGGATCTTGCGCCGCAGCAAACGTGCGTTGCGTCCCACGTCCTTGCCCAGTTCATTGGCCACCGACGCCAACATCATCAGGTCGATACCCGACGAAAAGTGCTTGCCGGCACCGCTTATCACCACCACTCGCACCTCGTCGGTGTCATCGACCCACTGGAAGATGTCGATGATCTCGGACCAGAACGCCTCGTTCATGGCGTTGATCTTGTCCGGGCGATTGATTTGTACGTGAGCAATATGGTCAATCAGTTCAACCTTGAAAGCCTGGTAATCAGACATCGCAATAATCCTTGTATGCGCCTACCGGAGTCCCGTTATCGAGCACTCCACAAGCCAGAGACTATAACAAGGCTACCTGCGTGGTCGTAAGCGAGAGTTTGTATCCGTGGTAGCCGCTTACACATTCATTTGAGTGGATTACACAGCCCATTCACCACAAATACTCTGAACGCTCCCGCACGGCTGCGGTCCAGTGTTTAGGCATTCATGAACCGGCACGATAAACCGACTAGCCGCGTTCAGACTGCGCTCCCGGCCTGCATCCAGGTCGCGAGCACACTTCCCCAGGTCGCAAGAGGGCGATTCTTGACTACATCAAAAGCGGCAACCGGCATTGTTGGTTTGGACGACATCCTCGCGGGTGGTCTTTCTCGCAGTCATGTTTTCCTTCTCGAAGGCGAACCCGGAACCGGCAAGACAACCGTGGCCCTGCAGTTTTTGCTGGCAGGCGCTTCGGTGGGCGAACGTTCGCTGTACATCACACTCTCGGAAACAGAGCGTGAACTGCGTGAAGGTGCCAGTTCCCACGGTTGGGACATCGATGGCAACGTGGTGATTTTCGAACTCACGCCCCCTGAAAGCCTGCTCAATGCAGAGCAGCACCAAAGCCTGCTGTATTCATCCGACCTTGAGCTGGGTGAAGCCACCAAACAGATTTTCGAAGTGGTCGAGCGCGTCAAGCCGAGCCGGGTGGTCATAGACAGTCTTTCGGAAATCCGCCTGCTGGCGCAAAGCTCCCTGCGCTATCGACGCCAGATCCTGGCGATCAAGCACTACTTCGCGCGCTACGACGCCACGGTCATGTTGCTGGACGACCTGACCACCGAATCCCTGGACAAGACCGTGCACAGCGTGGCCCACGGCGTAATCCGGCTTGAGGAGCTGAACCCCAATTACGGGGCCGAACGTCGGCGCCTGAGGGTGGTGAAATACCGGGGTCAGAAGTACCGGGGCGGTTACCACGACTTCACCATCATGGCCGACGGCATCCACGTGTTCCCTCGCCTGGTAGCAGCCGAGCACCGCAGCCGCTACGAACGCAAGCAACTGAGCAGTGGCATCGCCGAACTCGACTCACTGCTGGGCGGTGGTATCGAGGGTGGCTCCAGCACCCTGATTCTTGGCCCTGCGGGCACTGGCAAATCCCTGATCGCCCTGGTCTTCGCAGCGGCGGCAGTCGCTCGTGGGGAAAAGGTTGGCCTGTTCATCTTCGATGAAGAGATGGGCCTGTTGTTCGAACGCATGCGCAAGATGGGAATCGACCTGGACGCCCTGCAGGAAACCGGCAACCTGCTGATCGAACAGGTGGACGCCGCAGAGCTGTCACCCGGCGAATTTTCCTACCGAGTGCGACGATGTGTCGATGAAAAACAGATCAAGACCGTGGTCATCGACAGCATCAACGGCTACCAGGCCGCGATGCCGGAAGAGAATGCGCTGGTCTTGCACATGCATGAATTGCTGCTTTACCTGAACCGCCAGGGCGCCTCCACCTTCATGACCGTTGCCCAGCATGGGCTGGTTGGGGATATGCGCGCCCCTGTCGACATCACTTATCTGGCGGACACTGTGATTCTTTTGCGTTACTTCGAAGCACTGGGCCGGGTTCGCAGAGCCGTTTCCATCATCAAAAAACGAACCGGCACCCACGAATCCACCATTCGTGAGTACCGCATCAGCAGCCAAGGCCTGAAAATCGGCGCCCCACTGGAAGACTTCCAGGGCGTACTGCGCGGAGTGCCCCATTACTTCGGCGAAAGCAATCCCTTGTTGCAGGATGAGGACGCGTGAGTACTCCTGGGCTGCTGTCGGAACGGGCGATCATCCTGGCCCCCCAAGGCCGGGACAGCCAGATCGCCCTTATGATTCTTCAGGAGGCCGGTTTCCCGGCCATGGTCACCCACGACCTGACCGAACTGAGCAAAGAGTTGTTGTCCGGTGCCGGCATGGCAATCATCGCCGACGAGGGACTGCACAGTTCGGACATCACTCCACTCTTGAACATGCTCGCCAGCCAACCGGCCTGGTCTGACCTGCCCATTGTGCTGCTGACCCACCATGGCGGCCCGGAGCAGAATCCGTCCGCAAGACTCGGGGCGTTGCTGGGCAACGTCACATTCCTGGAGCGCCCCTTTCACCCAGCCACCCTGGTCAGCCTTGCGACCACTGCCGTTCGCGGTCGGCGTCGCCAGTACGAAGCCCGTGCACGCCTGGAAGACCTGCTCGAAGGTGAGCAGAACCTGCAGAACGCCCTGAAAGCCGGACGCCTGGGTTCATGGCAACTGGACGCCGAATTTCTGGCCCTGAACAGCTCGGCGATCACCAAGTCCCACTATGGGCGCGACGACGAGGATGTCTTTAGTTATCAGGACTGGCTGCAATCGGTTTACGCCGAAGACCAGCCCCGCATGCAATCGGCGCTACAACGCAGCCTGGACAGCGGTGACGACTTCATCATCGAATATCGCAACACCTGGCCGGATGGCTCGCTGAACTGGGTCGACGTTCGCGCACGTGCGATTCGCGGCAAGAACGGCCGGGTCAGTTCACTGGCGGGCGTGACGTCGGACATCAGCGAGCGCAAACAGGCCGAGTTTGAACTGCACCGCCTGAACGACACCCTCGAACAGCAAGTCGAGGAGCGCACGTCACAGTTGCGTCACAACGAAGAAGTGCTGCGCCAGTCGCAGAAGATGGAGGCTGTCGGCCAACTTACCGGCGGCATCGCCCACGACTTCAACAACATGCTCACCGGCATCATCGGCAGCCTGGAACTGCTCAGGCGCCGCCTGGCCCGTGGACGCACCGAAGACCTCGACGGCCTCATCGACCTAGGCGTGACATCCGCTAACCGTGCGGCGGCGCTGACCCATCGGCTGCTGGCGTTCTCCCGGCGCCAGTCGCTGGACTCCAAACCGGTAGAAATGAACCAACTGGTCAACTCCATGGGTGAACTGCTACACCGCAGCGTCAATGAAAGCATCCAGCTGGACATGCGCCTGGACCCACAACTGTGGACTGCGGAGGCCGACCCGAACCAACTGGAGAGCGCCCTGCTCAACCTTGTGCTCAATGCCCGGGATGCGATGCCCAGTGGTGGCCTGCTGACGGTAGAAACCTCGAACCAGTCCCTGGACAAGTCGTTCACCAATGCCCATGAAAACCTGTTGCCGGGTGATTACGTGGTATTAAGCGTCCGCGACACCGGTTGCGGCATGCCCGAGTCGGTGGTCAGTCGGGCATTCGATCCGTTCTTCACCACCAAGCCCATTGGCCAGGGCACGGGGCTTGGGCTGTCGATGATCTATGGCTTCAGCAAACAGTCCCACGGCCATGTGTCGATAAAGAGCGAAGTCGGCCGGGGCACGACGGTACGGCTCTATCTGCCGCGGTTCCAGGGCAAGAAGGACGACAACGACCTTAACTTCCAGAGCAACGCCACCTACGCCAAAGAAGGCGAAACCGTGCTGATCGTCGAAGACGACCCGGCTGTTCGTGCACTGGTCAGCGAAGTATTGAGCGAGCTGGGTTATGCGTTTGTCGAAGCTGGCGACGGGGATACAGCGGTGCCGATTCTGGAGTCAGGGCAACGCATCGATCTTTTGATCAGCGACGTCGGCCTGCCCGGCATGAACGGACGACAACTGGCCGAAATCGGCCGCCAGCTACGCCCTGAACTGAAAGTGCTGTTTATCACCGGCTACGCCGAACACGCCGCCGTTCGTGCCGGGTTTCTGGATGCGGGCATGCAAATGATCACCAAGCCTTTCGCGTTCGATCACCTGACGGCGAAAGTGCGGGAGATGATTGAGGCTTGATCCCGTGGGAGCCGAGCTTGCTCGCGAAGGTGTCAGGTAAGGTATGTCACTTTCATCTGACACGCCGCCTTCGTGAGCAAGCTCACTCCAACAGGGGAACAATCACGCTCAAGCCAGCAACGTCTGAATCTGGTCATGCAAACTGACCATGGTGAACGGCTTGGCGAGGATCGGGGCCTTGAAGGCGATGGGGCTGCCGGATTCGAGGATTTCTGCCGGGTAACCGCTGATGAAGATCACTTTCAGCTCCGGGCGCAGCTTGACCGCAGGTTCGGCGATCATCACGCCCGATATCCCCGGCAACCGGTAGTCGGTAATCATCAGGTCCAGGTGCGGCTTGGTCGCGAGGATCTCGAACGCCTGCTCACCGTTTTCAGCCTGCAATACGCGGTAGCCCTCGCCTGACAGATAGTCGGCCAGCAGCATCAGGATCAGTGGTTCATCTTCGACGATGAGTACGACATTTTCTGCATCAGAGCTCATTGGAACGCCTTCGATCTATAAATAGCTGCCTTTACGACCATGGCCTGCCCCGTAGGTTGCGCGGGATGTCAGATAAAACCGCCGTCTGACATCCCTGGCTTACAACGGAAGGCAGATTCGGAACAGCGACCCCTCGCCCTCCTGGCTTTCCACACTGATGGAGCCGGCATGGGCGGCGACAATCTGCTCGGAGATGAACAGCCCCAGCCCGAGCCCCGCCACCACATGACTGGCCGAAACCCGCTCGAATTGCTGGAAAATACGCTTCTGATTCTCGGCGCTGATCCCGATGCCATGGTCCAGCACATCGACCCGGGCGTGACCGGCCTCGACATAGACCCGCACTTCGATGGGCTTGCGCGCGCCATAGCGCAATGCGTTGGTCAGCAGATTGGCCACCACCTGCTCGATGCGGAACTCGTCCCAGATGCCCAGCACCGGCTCATCGGCCGAAAACGAAACCGTGGACTCGGCCGCCGAGATCTGGGCGGCAAAGTTTTCCAGCAGGTTGCGGACCAGTTGCGCCAGGTCGAAAGTGCTAGGGCGAATCGACAGCTTGCCGGTGCGAATCCGCGACACGTCGAGCATGTCCTCGATCAGGCGAATCAGGCTCTGGATCTGTCGTTCGTCGCGGTCGACCATGGCCCGCAGCTTGTCCAGGGTGAATGCGTTGGTGTTGTCCTTGGCCAGGTGCAACTTGCGCAACTGGGTTTCCAGGATCAAGCCATTGAGGGGCGTGCGCACCTCGTGGGACACGATGGACATGAAGTCATCGCGCATGCGCACCGCGTGCTCCAGCTCATTCTGCGTAGCCTGCAGTTGCTTGAGCAGCGCCTCCTGTTCCTGACGGCTTTGCTCCAGTGCTTCGACCTGCTGCTTCATGGCCTTGCGTTGTCGATAGAGGTCGACGAACACGTTGACCTTGCTCTTGACCGCATGAATGTCCAGGGGCTTGTGCAGAAAGTCCACCGCACCGCTTTCATAGCCCTTGAACGCGTAGTTCAGCTCACGCCCGGCGGCACTGACAAACACAATGGGGATGCTCTTGGTCTTTTCGGTGCTGCGCATCAGTTCGGCCAGCTCAAAGCCGTTCATGCCGGGCATCTGCACATCGAGGATCGCCAGGGCGAACTCATGCTGAAGCAACAAGGACAGCGCTTCATCGGCCGAGAGCGCCTTGAAGACCGCCCGATCCTCGCGCTTGATCAAGGCTTCGAGCGCCAGGAGGTTTTCCGGGAGGTCGTCGACGATCAGCAGTTTGGCTTGGATTTCACTCAGCATGCGATTCGTTCCAGCTCGACCAGCAATTGGCCAATATCATTCAAGGGCAGGAGATAATCCGGCGCCTGCAACGCAAGCGCCGCTTCAGGCATGGTTCGCGCCTGAGCATCATCGGGATCCTGTATCACGGACAAGCCACCACACTGTTTGATTCTGGCCAGTCCCTGAGCCCCATCACTATTAGCCCCGGTCAGCAGTACGCCTGCCAGTCGGGGGCCGAACGCATCCACAGCCGAGTCGAACAAAATATCGATACTCGGCCGCGAGTGAAATACCCGATCCTCCTGACTGAGCGAAAGGCTGCGATCAGTTTCCACCGACAAGTGATAACCGGGCGCTGCAAAGTACAGCGTGCCGGGCACGATGGTTTCCTTGTCGTCGGCTTCCTTGACCGGAATCGGCAAACGATTCTGGAACACATGGGCCAACTGGCTGCGGCGCTCATCTGGCACATGCAGGACGGTAATGATGGGTAAACGAAAGCCCGGCTTGAGCGCCGAGAATATTTTGAGCAGCGCTTGCACGCCGCCCGCCGATGCCCCGACAACGATCGCGTCGACGATGGGCAAGGCAGACTCGGGCGAGCCAATGTCAATAATGTTCGTTTTCATGTCTTGCGGTAGATCCGTTCCTGCTTGACCAAGGCGTCGAACTTGCCGCTATAGGAGGAGAAGTCCAGGGTTTCCTTGCTCCCGAGCACCAAAAAGCCCCGGTGGCAGAGTGAGTCATGGAACAAACCGAACGCCCGGTCCTGAAGTTTTTTATTGAAATAGATCAATACGTTACGACATGAAATCAACTGGGTTTCCGAGAACACGCTGTCGGTTGCCAGGCTGTGATCGGCAAAGGTCACGTTGTCGCGCAGGCTTTTGTCGAAGATCGCGTAGTCGTAGGCCGCGGTGTAGTAATCGGAAAACGCCCGCTGGCCACCGGCCTTCTGGTAGTTCTCGGTATAGGCCCGAATGTTCTCCAGGGAAAAAATCCCCTGTTTGGCCTTCTCGAGCGAGCTGGGATTGATGTCCGTCGCATAGATGATCGTGCGCTCCAGCAAACCCTCTTCGCGCAGCAGGATCGCCATGGAGTAAACCTCTTCTCCCGTGCTGCAGCCGGCGATCCAGACTTTGACTGAGGGGTAGGTCTTGAGCAGCGGCACCACTTCCTGGCGGATAGCCAGGAAATGCCCGGGGTCGCGGAACATCTCGCTGACCGGGATGGTCAGGAACTGCAATAGCTGCATGAACGCAGTCGGGTCATGCAGCACACGTTCCTGTAACGCGGAAATGGTCTTGCACTCGAACTGGCGCAGGGCGTGGTTGACCCGACGCTTGACCGACGCACCGGAGTAATCACGGAAGTCGTAGCTGTACTTGAGGTAAATGGCCTCAATCAACAGGCGCAGTTCAATCTCGGCATTTCGCTCATGCGGCATGGATACAACCTGATGCTTCTGTTCGTTGCAGGTTTGGCGTAGTCAATTCGTTCGCTTCATTCAGATACGTTCCATTTTTGGCAGCCAGACACGAATCAACGAGAACAGCCGGTCAAGGTCGATGGGCTTGGCTAGGTAATCGTTGGAGCCGGCCTGCAGGCAGCGCTCCTGATCGTCTTTCATGGCCTTGGCCGTGACCGCGATGATGGGCAGCTTGCGCCAGCGCGGATCCTTGCGGATCTCGATGGTGGCTTCGTAACCGTCCATCTCAGGCATCATCACGTCCATCAACACCAGGTCGATGTCTTCGACCTCGTTCAGCTTGGCGATCGCCTCATGGCCGTTGCGCCCGACCTCAACGATTGCGCCCTTGTGCTCCAGCGCACTGGTGAGCGCGAAGATGTTACGCACATCGTCATCGACCACCAGAATCTTGCGTCCCTCGAAGACCCGGTCACGGCTGCGCGCAGTCTTGAGCATCTTTTGCCGTTCGTTCGACAGCTGGGATTCGACTTTGTGCAAAAACAGAGTCACTTCATCGAGCAATCGTTCCGGTGAACGTGCGCCCTTGATGATGATCGAGCGGGAATACTTGAGCAGATCGGCTTCTTCGTCCCGGGTCAGGTTGCGGCCGGTGTAGACGATCACCGGCGGGAACGAGCGGATATCCTCGGTGGCCATGTGCTTGAGCAGATCGTTGCCCAGCATGTCCGGGAGCTTGAGGTCGATGATCATGCAGTCATAGACGTTGTCGCGCAGCAGGTCCAGGGCATCCTGGGCCAGGCCGACGGCGGTGATTTCGATGTCGTCATCGCCGATCAGGCGCGAAATGCTGTCGCGTTGCAGGGCGTCGTCTTCCACCAGCAGGATGCGTTTGACCTTCTGGGTCAGCTTGGCCTCCAGCTTGGCAAACACGTCCTTGAGTTCCTCGCGGGTGGTCGGCTTGACCGCATAGCCCACGGCGCCCATGTGCATCGCGGCTTCCTGACGGTCTTCGACTGAAATCACATGCACCGGAATATGCCGGGTCGGGGCCAGCTCCTTCAGGCGTTGCAGAACCGTGAGCCCGGAGTGGTCGGGCAGGCGCATGTCCAGCAGGATCGCATCGGGAATGAACTGCGCCGCCAGGTTGAAGCCTTCATCGGCGGCGTGAGCCACCAGGCAGTGATAACCCAACTCATGGGCCAGGTCATAAAGGATCTGCGCAAACCGTACTTCGTCTTCGATCACCAGGATGCAGCGCCGGCTGAACGGCCCCTTTTCCCGGTCATCGGCAAAGGAAGGGATCTCGATGGAGGGCGGCGCGGCAATAACCGGCCTGACCAACAGGGGGGCAGGTGTCGGCAACGGCGACGCCACCACAGCCGCAGGCTCTACGCCATATTCGAGCTGGGCCTGCTCCACATACTGTTCAGGCAATACCAGGGTGAAGATACTGCCCTGGCCGGGGGCGCTGGTGACCGAGATCGAGCCCCCCAGCAATTTGGCCAGGTCGCGGGAAATGGACAGCCCCAACCCGGTACCGCCGTAGCGCCGGTTGGTGGTGCCGTCGGCCTGGCGGAAGGCTTCGAAAATACTTTCTTGCTGTTCCTCGGCAATCCCGATGCCCGAATCGCGCACGGTAAAAGCAATGCCTTCGCCTGGCTGGCGAGAAACAGTCATGCTGACCGTGCCGGTTTCTGTGAACTTGATTGCGTTGGAAAGCAGGTTCTTGAGGATCTGCTCCAGGCGCTGGCGGTCGGTAAACAGCATGGTTGGGGCACCCGCCTGCAGCTCCACATGGAACTCCAGCTTCTTGTCCGCCGCCAAGGGCTGGAACATACCGCGCAGGCCTTCCACCAGACGTGCCACGCTGCTGTTCTCGGGACGCATGTCCAGCTTGCCGGCCTCGACCTTGGAAATATCCAGGATGTCGTTGATCAGGTTGAGCAGATCGTTACCGGCGGAATAGATCGACTCGGCGAACTTCACCTGTTCGCCGGTGAGGTTTTGCGCCGGGTTCTCGGCCAGCAACTTGGCCAGGATCAACGAGCTGTTAAGCGGCGTGCGCAGCTCGTGGGACATGTTGGCCAGGAATTCGGACTTGTATTTGCTGGAGCGCTGCAACTCTTCGGCGCGGGCTTCCAGCTCGATCTGGGCGACATTGAGGTCTGCGTTATTGCGGTCCAGGGCGTCGCGCTGGTCAGCCAGGGCCTGGCTTTGCTCGGCCAGTTGCTCGTTGGTCTGTTCAAGCTCGGCCTGCTGGGTCTCCAGATGAACCTGGGACTCCTTGAGGATCCGGGATTGCTCCTCAAGCTCTTCGTTGGCAGTGCGCAGCTCTTCCTGTTGCACTTGCAGCTCTTCATTGAGCTGTTGAGTCTCGGCCAGCACTTCCTGCAATCGCTGGCGATAGCGGGCGGCTTCGATGGACGTGCCCACGTTGTCTGCAATCAGTTCGAGGAACTCGGTATCGCGCACGGTCAATGCCCGCAGGAAGCCCAGCTCGATCACACCGTTGACCTGGTCGTCGTTGCTGGTGGGCACCACCAGCACGCTACGTGGCGAGCCATCGCCCAGCCCCGAGCTGACCTTGAAATAATCGCTGGGCACGTCATCCAGGGTAATCAGTTTGTCCTGTTGCGCCGCCTGGCCGACCACGCCCTCGCCCGCACAAATCGATTGCTCGTGTTGCTCCTGGTCCCTCGAGAACCCATAGGAGGCCACTCGCTTGAGGCCACCGTGTTCCTGGCGCACATACAGTGCGGCGACTGCCGAGCCGAGGTACTGGGCAAAGAACTGCAGAATATTGCGACCCAGCATGTTCAGCGTCAGTTGGCCCAACACCTGTTCGGCCAGTTCACTCTGCCCGTTACGCAGCCAGGCCACATGCTCCAGCCGCTCCGCATTCTTCTGCTGCCGCTTTAAGCTATCGCTGTAACTCTCTGATAATGCGAGCATATCGCGCCGACCGATGTAGGCCAGTATGCCGCTGACCGAGAGCACGAAAATCAGGTAAAGCGAGACCGACAGCACGGTGGTCCGCGTCACGTCCTCGTTACGCGAGATCCGCAACTGCTGCTCCATCGCCACAGCCTGGTCGTATTCACTGCGAATCTCGTCGGTCAAACGCTTGCCGCGACCAGCCTGAATGGCGCCCTGATAATCGCCGTTCTCGCGCCGCATCGTGATGATTTCCTGCGCGACACCGTTCCACGCATTTTGCAGCGCGCCGATACGCTTGAACCGGTCCACCTGAGGCGGATTGTCGGCCACCAGCGCTTCAAGCCCCTTCAACTCGCTGGCAATGGCAGGTTTGGCCACTTCATAGGGGTCCAGGAAGTGTTCATCGCCGGTCAGGAGGAAGCCACGCATACCGGTTTCCATGTCGATGGAAAGCTTCAACGAGCGGTTGGCGTTATTGATCACACGATCCGTGTGCTCCACCCACTGGATCACGGACAGCAAGTACGTGATCAGGATGATGAAAAACACCGCGCTCAGCACGCCGACACCTAGAGGCAGAGTGACATTGCGGCTCAACAATTTACGAAAACGTTGTTCATCAACACTAGACGGATGGATCATCAGGAGGCCCGGGCGATTTCATCGAAGCGACGGAGTTTGCCGTAATCATCAGCAAAAAACTTTGATTTCTGCCATACAGGGTTGAATTTTCAGACAATAATTTCAGAACCCCCTTACAAAACAACGCATTCGGATGCAGATTAATGAAAAACAAACCCAAACGGATGCCTTTACCTGTCGCAGGGAACTTGTAGCGCTGTTTTATTTACTCATGGTCGTGCCGGGATTAAAAAAAACTCCCCTCCGATTCCATTTTTTTGAAGGAGCTCATCATGTCCGCTGCTGCAGCCAGCACCATACTCGTGGTCGAAGATGACACCATCGTCCGTATGCTGATTGTCGACGTTCTCGAAGAGCTGGACTATGCCGTACTGGAGGCCGAAGACGGTCAGAGCGCACTCATCCACCTGCAAAGCCAAGGCACCGTCATCGACCTGCTGATGACAGACCAGGGCTTGCCTGACATCAAAGGCGAGGTACTGGCAGAAATGGCCCGGCAACTGCGCCCTTCGCTGCCGGTGTTGTTCGCCAGCGGCTATGCGGAAAGTATTGACGTGCCGAGCGGCATGCATTCCATTGGCAAACCTTTTTCCATCGACCAACTGCGCGACAAAGTGAAGGCTATTCTTGACCGCCCGTGACTGCCCCCCGCTCAACCTCCTGATCATTGGCTATGTCTGGCCGGAGCCACGCTCTTCGGCCGCCAGTGGTCATGTCATGCAACTGATCGACTGTTGCCTTGGGCAGGGTTGGCAAATCACCTTCGCCAGCCCCGCTACCGAAGGCGAGACCCGGGCCGACCTTGCGTCACTGGGCATCCGGGAAGTCGGCATCGAACTCAACAACAGCAGTTTTGACCGGTTTGTCAGCGAACTGCAGCCCGATATCGTGCTGTTCGACCAGTTCATGATCGAGGAGCAGTTTGGCTGGCGGGTGGAAAAGCAATGCCCGAACGCCCTGCGAATGCTGGAAACCTCCGACCTGCAAAGCCTGCGGCACACACGCCACCAGAATCTTAAAAATCACTTGAAGTAAGAATCACAAGCCACTGATGAATATGATTTTTTTGTTGAAGACGGCGACACACTTTTCAACCAGATGGCAGTGACCGACCTGGCGCAACGGGAGATCGCTGCACTGTACCGTTGCGACCTGAGCCTGATGACCTCCGACGTGGAAATCGAGTTGCTGACGCGGCAGTTCAATCTGCCAGCGGCGTTGCTGCATTGGTGCCCGCTGATGCTTGAACCTGCGCCTCGGGAAACGCCTGCGTTCGAGGACCGAGCGCACTTTCTCAGTATCGGCAACTTCCGCCACGCCCCGAACTGGGACGCGGTGTTGTGGATGAAGAACGCCATCTGGCCGCTGATTCGCCAGCAACTACCGGCAGCGCAACTGCATGTCTATGGTGCCTACACACCGCCCAAGGCCACGGCACTGCATAACGCGGCACAAGGGTTTCACGTCAAGAACTGGGCACCGGATGCCCTGCAGGTGATGGCCGGAGCCCGGGTGTGCCTGGCGCCCGTGCGTTTTGGCGCAGGCATCAAGGGCAAGATCGTCGATGCCATGCTGTGCGGCACGCCCAACGTGACCACCCCCGTCGGCGCAGAAGCCATGAGCGGCGACATGCCCTGGCCAGGGCTGATCGCCAACACCGCCAAGGACATCGCTGATGCTGCGGTTAGGTTGTATCAGGATCAGGTGCGGTGGGAACAAGCCCGGAATGCCGGCTTCGAATTGCTCGCGGCGCGTTACCAACGGCAACAGCATGGCGAGGCGCTGATTGCGCGAATACTCGAATGCCGGGCCAATCTGCAACAGCACCGAACCGCCAACTTCACCGGCGCGATGCTGCGCCACCACCATCACAAGAGCACGCAGTACATGGCCCAGTGGATTGAGGCGAAGAACCGCAAGGATGGATCAGCCGCAAGCGGTGCATGACATCTGCGGGATCGAATTCATTCGCGAGGGGCCAGCCCATTCAGTATCTCTGGTGACTGACACACTGCATCGCGAATAAATTCGCTCCCACAGCTTGGCGCTGAACATTGAATCCCTCACAGGTTTTTCTTCGCTCCACGCTTTTCAAACACCCCGCCGCAGTAAATAGGTGTCCATGATCCAGCCCTTCTCGGCCCTGGCGGCCTCACGTACCCGCTTGATCTCCTCACTGACGTCCTTGAGCTTGCCAGAGATGAGGATTTCGTCCGCAGTCCCCAGGTAAGCGCCCCAGTAAATGTGCAGGTCCTCGTCGACAAAGCCGTCAAAGCTGCAATGGGCATCGAGCATGACCACCACGTTGTCGATATCCGCAGCGGGTGTTTGTGCCAGGCGCCGGCCGGTGGTGATGTGGATCGGCTCACCAATACGGTTCAAGGGGATGCGATGTTGCGCCACCAGGGTCTGCACGCTGGTGATGCCGGGGATCACCCGGTAATCGAACGACTGACGGCCTCGCTCCAGCACGTGGTCCAGAATCCGCAGCGTGCTGTCGTAGAGCGACGGGTCACCCCAGACCAGAAAAGCGCCTACACCCTCCTCGGTCACTTCATCAGCAATCAGGCCCTCGAACAGCACAGCCCGTTGTTCGTGCCAGGTTTCGATGCCGCTCTGGTATGACAGCGGATCGTCCTTGCGCTGGGGATCTTTCACCTGCACCAGTCTGTAGCCCTCAGTGGTGATGTAGCGCTCACAGATCTCCTTACGCAGGCGCAGCAGGTCGTCGTTGGCGTAGCCTTTGTCGAGGATGAAAAACACATCCGCTTCGTTGAGCGCCTTGATCGCCTGGACTGTGATGTGTTCCGGATCGCCTGCTCCGATACCGATCAGCAGGATTCTTTTCATCAAGCAACAACTCCGAATTGATGGGGGCAGGACACGGAAATGACCGTGCGTGGGCGTTAGAGAGCGTGGCGCAATTTCGTGATCATGTGCAACGCTTGCGCGTCACGGCCGGCATTCGCGGGTAAACTTGCTCCCACAGTGTGAACTGACCCCCAAAAGTTGGACACCAATCCTGACTTTTGGGGTGTTCACCATGGGCAAATATTCCACGCAGTTCAAAACCACAGCGATCAAGACCTACATCGATGGCAGCGAGGGCTTTC